>Ga0172369_10001139_pt1 | contig 38704 bp, 24 predicted proteins | sample LakKiv25m_FD_114539 | JGI IMG/M metagenome (GOLD analysis project Ga0172369, IMG submission 114539) | Freshwater microbial communities from Kabuno Bay, South-Kivu, Congo - kab_022012_11.25m | ecosystem: Environmental > Aquatic > Freshwater > Lake | place: Democratic Republic of the Congo... | reverse complement strand
TGAGATAGTCTGGTGCACTCTGAGCCGGTTTTCAGGATGGAGACCGGCTTTTTTTTGCTGTACTTTTTTGTATTTTCGTATTATTATTCATCTCAAATATGGCCGAATCAAGGATAAAAGGGAAGGAAAACGGATTTGGTACCGCTCCCGTATTTTTTACAGCCATCGCAACCATCCTTGGAGCTGTTCTCTTTTTAAGGTTTGGTTTCGCTATTGGCACTCTCGGTTTCTGGGGAGTGATCCTCATCATCATCCTGGGGCATACGGTCACCATACCAACAGCGCTTGCCATTTCCGAATTGGCGACCAACAAGCGTGTTGAGGGAGGAGGAGAGTACTTCATTATCTCCCGGTCATTTGGTCTGAATATAGGTGCTACCATTGGATTTGCCCTCTTCCTTTCGCAGGCTATCAGCATTGCATTTTACGTTATAGCATTTACCGAAGCGTTTGAACCTATATTTAACTGGGTGTTCTTTAAATACAACATTCTTCTTCCAAGGCAGGTTATCAGTGTTCCTGTGATGTTCCTGCTTTCCCTGTTGCTCATCATACGTGGGGCCAAAATCGGTGTAAAAGCCCTTTATGCAGTGGTTGGTATTCTTGGGATTTCACTTGTCCTTTTCTTTGCAGGAAGTACCGAATATGCATCCACAGAAGGATTTACCCTGGGAAGTGCGCGATTAAGGAATATGGATGATTTCTTCTACGTCTTTGCCATTGTCTTCCCGGCTTTTACAGGCATGACCGCAGGGGTAGGATTATCTGGAGACCTGAAAAAACCCTCCCGTTCAATACCATTGGGTACAATAGGAGCTACAATCATTGGAATGATTGTTTACGTATTTGTAGTGTACAAGCTCGCAGATTCTGCGTCACCTGAGGACCTTATGAACAACCAGTTGATCATGAGTAAGATCGCCATCGGTGGAGCCCTCATCGTCCCGTTGGGCCTGGCTGCTTCGACCCTCTCTTCGGCCCTCGGATCAGCAATGATCGCCCCCCGCACCCTGCAGGCCCTGGGCGGAGACCATTCCTTCCCCATGAAGGGGATCAACAGCTTTTTGTACCGCGGCCGCAAAGAAGACGGCGAACCCCAGAATGCCTCCATCGTTGCCTGCTCCATCGCTTTGCTCTTCGTCCTGATGGGCAACGTTAACGCCGTAGCGGAGATCATCTCCATGTTTTTTCTGGTCACCTACGGGTCGCTGAACCTCATCTCCTTCCTAAACCACTTCGGCTCCTCCCCCTCCTACCGCCCCTCGTTCAAATCAAAATGGTACCTCTCCCTGGTTGGATTCCTGGTTTCGATCTGGGTGATGTTCAAGATCAACACCCCTTATGCCCTGGCTGCCTACCTCATCATGATCGCCCTCTACCTCTCAATCAACCACTACCACAGGAACCGGAAGGGGCTCGAAGCCATCTTCACCAATTCGATCTTCCAGATGAGCCGCAACCTCCAGGTCTACCTTCAGAAGAGCCGGAAGAACAGAGCTTCGCAGGAGTGGAGACCCAGTGCCATCTGCATCTCCGAACATTCGTTTGAACGCCGCACGGCCTTCAACTTCCTCAACTGGATCTCCTACAAATACGGGTTTGGCACTTACATCCACCGGATCAACGGCTACTACTCCCGGCAGTCGCACCTGCAGTCAAAACACGAAATGCAGCGGCTACTGAGGCTGTTCGACACCATCAGCAACCATGTTTACATTGATACCATTATCTCCCCCTCCTACTCGTCAGCCATCGTGAATGCCATCCAGGTCCCGGGCATTGCCGGAATGGAGAACAACATGGTGATCTTTGAGTATGACAAAGAGAACCCCTCCAATCTGGCTGATATCGTCGATAACTTCGGGCTGGTGAACTCCGGAGAGTTTGACATCTGTATTGTCGGAAGTTCCCGCCGGGAGATCAACACCCAGGGGGATATCCACATCTGGATCCACAGTGGGTTCGAAGAGAATGCCAACCTGATGATCCTGCTGGGATTCATCATCCTGGGGCACTCCGACTGGAAAAAATCCAATATTCAGATTTTCGAGATCAGCCGGCCTGACATGCTGGAAGAGAACCGGATGAAGATGGACAAACTGATCCAGACCGGCCGCTTGCCGATCACCAAAAAGAACATCGAGATCATCATCGACACCCCCGAGGTCAGCAAGAAAGATCTGATCAAACAAAAGTCGGCCGACGCCGGGCTTACGCTGATTGGTTTCGGGAAGGAGAGCTTAAAGCTGAAGGAGACCGCGCTCTTCGACGGGTACGACGAGCTCGGGACGGTCGTTTTTGTGCATGCGCACGGCCCTATGGTGATTGAGTAGTCACGTCGTTGATCACTTTTCCATCCTCCAGCTTCACCACCCTGTGCGCCTTGTTTACAACCCTCTGATCGTGCGTGGAGAAGATGAAGGTGATTTTTTCTTCCCGGTTCAGTTTCTCCATGATGTCCAGCAGGTTCTCAGTTGAAACGGAGTCGAGGTTGGCTGTTGGCTCATCGGCCAGGATGAATTTGGGCCTGGCTGCCAGAGCCCTGACCACCGCTACGCGTTGTTGCTGCCCGCCCGAAAGACGGGAAGGCCTGCTGTTGATACGGTCCCCGAGGCCAACGGCTTCAAGCAGTTCAATGGCTCTCTTTTTCCGCTTTTCTTTGCTATAGCCCTGCAAACTCATGATAAACTCGACATTTTCGTAAGCGGTCAAAACCGGGATCAGGTTGAAAGACTGAAATACAAACCCGATGTTTTCCAGCCGGAAATTGATCAGCTTCCTGCTGGACAGGTCGCCGACATTGATACCGTTGATCCGGATAGTTCCTTCCGAGGCCACATCAAGGCCTCCAACAAGGTTCAGCAGTGTGGTTTTTCCGCTGCCGGAAGGGCCTACAATGGCGGCAAATTCTCCTTCCTGGAATGCCAGGTCAATGCCATTGAGTGCATGCACGGCGACTGCCGAGTCGTTGTAGATCTTCTTCAGATCCTTGATTTCAATGATATTCATTATGGTTGGTTTAGTCTTTTCTAATGGCTTCCGCCGGCTTTAACTTCAAGGCTTTCCTGGCCGGATAGATGGAAGCCAGAATGCCGATACCTATAACCATGATGGTCAGGGTGATAAAGAACTGCATATCCAGGTAAGGATAGAGCATTGTAGGGTAACCGAGTTTTTCGAATCCCTCTGCCATACTGCTAAGGTCAATTCCCGTCCACGCAGTGTAGCTGATGAGAAGATACCCCGAAATCATGCCTGCAAACGCCCCGGTAAGGCAGAGGTAGACGGTTTCCAGCATGATCATGAGAAAAACCCGGCGCTTGTTCATTCCAATAGCCGTTAGCATTCCCAGTTCACGTGTGCGTTCGAGAATCACCATCAACATGGTGTTGATGATGCCGAAACCAAGAGCTAACAAAATGATTGCCATGAACAAGTAGAGATATACATCCAGAAAATCAGCCAACATGCCGGTAACGGGATCGATCTTCTTCCAGTCCCTGACCAGCAACAGGGGAAATTGGGCGGCCATCTCTTTCCTGATAGACGCCATCTCGTCTTCACTTTCCAGCCTGATAGCTATTTCCTGAGAATCATCAGGATCCATCGCCAGCAGGTTGGCAATATCCTCTTTTAAAACATAGACATTCATTTCGTCAAACACTGAGTTGTTGGTATGATAGATCCCACAAATCCTGAAAGTGGCTCCTGTCAGGTTCCCTTCAACATCCTGGAATGTAAGGACAACTTTGGAGCGGAGCCTGACATTTAGTTTCTTGGCCAGGACTTGTCCTATCACTATCTGGTTCGTTTTATTCCCGTCGAGGTAAGTCCCGCAACTATCGCAGATCATCGTCCAGATCTCAGAAACCTGCTTCTCTTTTTCAGGATTCACACCGTATACCATGATCCCGGTGCTGGCGTTGGCACTGTTGCCCATGCCCAGGAACTTGATACGGGCCGACCACGCTTTGATCCCTGATTTGGTGTCAAGGGTAGCATAGAGTCTCTCAGACTCATTGTTGATCGTGTATTTGATCTCATTATCCTCGATATATTTCGGATTGTGCATCTGCAGGTGTGCCGTTTCGCGGCTCACCGCCTCTTTCATGCGTTGTTCGGCCATCCCTTTCATGACCGCTGAGGAGAAGATCCCACCGAGTAATCCAAAAGTGATGGCAAGGATCACTACCAGGCTTCGGACCCTGTTTCTCCATATATTCTTCCACGCTATAATCCAGATCATAGGTCAGGTGTTATTTTCTTAATGCATTAATCACAACAAGCCGGGAGATCTTAACCACCGGCAGGATCATCACAACCAGCATGATGATAACCACCGTAAGGGACTGGCCCAGAAAGTACGAAGCTTCCCATGCAGCCGGCATAATCGGTTCAAATCCCATCTGGATCGTGGTTTCACCCATCTCCCCAGTGATGGGAATTGGGTGTATGTGAAAATGATAGAGCAGCGGTACTGCGGCGACAATTCCGGAAACCACTCCCAGGAGACCAACCATGAAAAGTTCTGACACCACAATGCGGATCAGCTTAATCTTTGGCATCCCAATAGCGATCATCATTCCAAACTCCCTTGTCCGTTCACTGAAGAGCATCAGGATTGTGCCAAATATGCCAAATCCCACAATCATGTAAAGGATAGACAGCATGATCAGCCCGGAGACATTGTCGGACTGGATCTGCTGAACCACATCAGGCATCATCTCCTTCCAGGTCATTACTTCGAATGTAGCCGGGTCAAGTCTTTCCTTCAGCCTGGTAGCGATCTGTTCATATTTTTTTATATCGGGGGTATTGAATGAAATGGATGTCAGCCTGTTATCCGCAGAAAACAGTGCCTGTGATGCCGGAAGGCTGAGGTAAACCATCCTGGTGTCAAGATCGGGTGAAGGGAAATGTACGATCCCCCTCACCGGAAAGATCCCTGCGGCGCTCATCCCATGAAATCCCTGTCCGATCATGACGAGCGTATCTCCGGGAGAAATTTTCAGGTATTTAGCCAGTTTCTGGCTCACCAGTGCACCTTCATCATCCGGGCGGAGGTACATTCCCTCTACCAGTTTTTTCTCCAGGCCGGTAAGCAGATTCTCCTCCTCAGGAACGACCCCGGTAACCATCACGCCTTTCGTTTGCATTCCGAAAGAGGCCAGTGCAAAGGATTCCAGCCGCAACGCAAAACCATCAATACCAGGCGCCTCTGATATCTCGTGTTGAAGTTCAGGCGTGTACTCAAAGGAGTTATTGATGATCTTGTCGTCCCAGTATCCTTTTGCGTGGACTTGAAAATAACCTGAATAAGCGTGAACGATATTGTAGACCATCAGGTCGTAGCTGCCAAGCTGGAACCCGCGCATAAGGAGAGCCAGGAAGACGGCGAAAAAAACCGAAGCGGAGGTGATCAGGGTTCTTCGCTTATTTCTCCAGAGGTTTCTCCAGGCGATTTTTATCGTTTCCATCCGGTTTTCCAGTTTAAAGGGTTCATCTGTAGGTAATTTTGATTTTTAACGATCAGATTAAGGTAATTTGTCAGGATATTTCATATTCTGCTGGGAGAAGAAGTTGTCTGGAATCCGGATATCAAATTTGACATTTTTAATATCTACAAGAGTTTTCTGATTTGGCGTATCCTCGGGAATGATTTCAAAGTGGGTTGGGATCTTCCTGTCATACATGAATTTAATGTCGGAGAGAAGGTGGGTCTTGACGAGGTATCCATCCTCATCAAAGTATTCAACCCGCAACTGATACAGCTCTACCTTGCTTATCCACATCAGGATCCTGCCCCACACCACAGCGGCTTCTTCTTTTGGGTCAAGCTGGATTTTATAGCATTCAAATCCACCCATCGTTTCACTTCCGACTATTTTATGTGTATAGTCCACTACGATTGAAGACTCTTTCAGGATATCATCATTAGAATAATCAGATCCCATCCATCCTTGCGACATCATCGACGGGGGGAGCTTTATCATCCTGTTGATGGTGGGATTCCAGCTCCACATATCGTTTTTCAGCTTCAGGAATGTTTGCCCGCTCTCTTTTGGCGGTGCTGTAATAAGCGTAAGGGAATAATCCTTCCCTTTCGACCAGCTTTTAAAACTGACCGACCGCTGCCATGTAGGCCTGACGACGGTCATCACCATCTCGGTTTCGCTGGAGACACCTTCCATCTTGTCGTTGGCCTTTTTTACGATCTCCGTTGCATCTTGTGCCTGCAGGTATAATGAATTCAATAAGACAACGATCGAGATGAATACCATTGAAGCAGCTTGCGATAGGATGGTTCTGCTAGTTTTCATGAAAATTCCTCCTTGTATTAAGGTTTGCAATAGCGTTTTATTTTCAGATCTTTCATCCGGTCTATCGGAAAGTTATCCGGGTTAAATACATAATTCATAGACACTCCATCCATCATGGAGTGGAAATACCAATTGTTCTATTGTCCCGGGGTACATGGTATCCTGTTAAAAACTCCATTTCAATCTGAGGGCAGAGATACAGGCCTGGAAGTAGAGGTTTTCATCCTCCTGCGGGCCTGTATCTGTAAACCGTCCGTTAAAATATTGAAGGAAAAAACTCAGATCGATATTTTGGCGCATTGAATAGTTCACATTTGGTCCGATGAAATAGCCGTTAAGATCGGGGTAATAGATGACCGCCAGGTTGACATCAAATAACGGAGTGATCGGGTACGAGCCCTGGAGGAAGATATTCCACTCAGCAAAGGAAAGGGTTTTTGGTGACGGTGGAGCCTGGTATACAGTGAGCAGGTTTTCGGGTTGAAAGCCTGTTGGCAACTGGTTATAGAAGACCTGGAAAACCAGGTAAAGGGAGTTTGGGAAAGAATAATCCAGCCCGACAGTGGCCAGGAGGACTCCTGATGTATCCCTGGAGAGGTTCTTCGGGTAAAAATAGCTTACTTCTCCCCTGAAGCCAGCTTTACTGATGTTTCCCGACCACCCTGTTCCAACCACCCAGTCCTGGTCATCCACCAAACCCCCGATAAACTGGATATCATATTTCCACAGGCTAAATCGACCCAGGGCAGCCAGTGTTATTTTTCCCTCGCTATTCCATTTCACGGCAGTTTCGATTGTTGAGGTATATCCGGGATAGAATTGCAAGCGGACAGCGTCACTACCAGTGCGTTCAGGGTAATCAAAGTCGTAGAATGAGTAGGTATTGAAAATATCGTTTGGATTCCAAACGATCGTCTGACCCCAGTTGATCCGCTGGCGTCCTACTGTGAATTGAACCTTACCGGCTGTTAATGATATCCAGGCCCGGTCAAACTGGGATACCAGAAGGAACGATTTGCCGGAAAAAATACTCCAGGTCAGGTTGATCAAACCCGGATCCGTGGTGATCGATCCCTTATAATCAGGTTTCTGGTTAAGACTTTCCCCGAAAATGAAACGATTTCGCATTCCCAATCCCATTCTGAATACATTTCCCGGAGACCAGGAAAAATCAAGCCGGTTGTTCAGTTCATTGTCGAGGGTCCAGGGTTCGTCGATCTTCTGAAACTGAACCATCTGAAGGTCATTCAGATATCCCTTTAACTCCCAACTACGTGACTTGGTTGATTCCTGATTAAAAGAAACCAAGGGTAAGATCACTAAAAAAACTATGCAATGGACCTTTGGCATTCCTCAAACATAGATTGACTAAACGGTCAGTCAAAAATATTGATTCTAAAGGAACCGACTAAAAAAAACCGGAAAAAATCCGGTTTTTGAAATCTTAATAGAAGGTGGGGCATTCGAGCGGCCCATAACCTCTGGACCGGCCGGTCGGGACGAATCCCCGGCCGCCGCCGCCGCCCCCATTTCCGCCTCCGAAGAACGAAAAGCTGTCGAATGTAAGAACGAGGCTTATTTCATGAGCCCCTCCTGTGCCTTGCATGATTCCGGCGATCTGAAGATCGTAGGAATAGATGAATTTAATTCCCATATCTTCCATGAACATGTAATTATAACCGGCAAGCAGGGCCATGGAGTTATTTGTTTCTCCGGTCAGGGTGGTTTTGTACCAGGCTCCCAGGTAGACGTTGAATTTGCTTAGGTTAAGACCAACCTCCAGGGTATTGAGTTTTGCCTGGCTGATATACACGATACCCGGATTGATTAAAAGCGCATCTCGGTTTCCTCCTCCGTACATACTTGAGGATCCCCCGTAACCCGCGGCAAAAATAGCGTCAGCATGAGCCACCCATTTTCTTGGGTATTTGGAGTCGCCCGTTGAAAGATAAGAAACGTCTGGTTGAAAAATATGATCAACGGCAAATCCCAGATTTCCATAAATGTTCCCTGGTTCGTTGGAGAATTGCAGGATACCTCCGGCTGCGAAGTCGGGAACAACACGGCTGTTGGCATCGGGAGGGATAAACGAGGTTTGATAAACAGCGCCGTACCTGGGATCGAGCTGGTCGGCAAAAACAAGGTCATCCCAATTGATTTTCCGTTGCATGATACCTGCTTTGATCCCTACCTGTGCTACCATAAAATTGCTAATAGGAACCCTTACACCTATTGTAAGCGCTGCCTGAAGTGTGTTTATCAGAGCGGTTCCCGGAGAATCAGAGTTGATCATGATCCCGATACCTCCGGCTCCCGGAAGGTTCCTGTCGCCAATATCTGCCGAAAAATAATAGGATTTAAAATCGATTGGCAGGGCTGGCCACTGATCCCTGAATAAAAACCTTGCCCTTAGCCCGGTATTAATCCCAGTATAGGCCGGGTTAAAATAGAGCGGTGAACTGAAAAACTGAGAATAGTTCACATCCTCCGGTCCCTGGCTTTGGGTGTTTGGAGAAAACCCCAGAATTCCCAGGATCACTAAACATGGATATATAAAAACCTTTTTCATCTAGGTATATTTAGCTGATTAACGAATTAATGTGACAGTCCCCATCGTGCTGAAATCGCCTTGCCCAATATCAGACCCATTCCATGGCGAATCATCGATGAAGGTGGCTGAAACCTTCCACATGTAATTCCCCTGAGGCAGTAAAACACCGTTATACGTACCATCCCATCCTTCTGTAGGATGGCCTTCCGAATCTATTTCAGTGGATTCCCATAACAGGTGGCCGGCTGAGCCAAAGACCTGTATATGGTACTTTTTCAGATTGACGCCCACCGGCTTGAACAACATTATTGCCAGGTTTGTACTGCTTGGAGCAAAGGCGTTGGGGATATACAGTCCTTTGAACAGCAGCTCATATTCGAAGAAGGTCGTATCAGAACATCCGAATTCGTTCAATGAAACCAGTTCTATCAGATAGGTCCCGTCTTCGCTGTAAGTAATCACCGGATTTTCTTCCGTTGAATACTTTCCGTTATCAAAATTCCACCACCAGCTATCGGCGCCCGTAGAAAGATTCTGCATCTGGAGTTTGCCGTTCATGCCGTCAATATATTCGGTGATATTGAATGCGCTGAGTGGCGTCACATTGACCACGAGCGTAGAGTCAATGGTGTCCATACATCCGTTCAGATCTCTTACGATCATCCGAACAGAATATGTTCCGGTGGAATCGTATATATACACCGGATTCTGCAGGTTGGATGTATCTGTTTTGATCCCCGGAACACCAAAGTTCCATTTCCAGTACCCGAATGCCGTATCAGCAGCCACCGAAAGATCCGTAAATTCAGTAGGATCTCCCTGGCATGGAGCTGTGTTCTCATAATGCGCCTGGGGAATATCAAATACCCTGGTTGTCTTGGTAAGAGAGTCCATACATCCCCACTTGTTGGCAACAATCATCTGTACATCGTAGATTCCGGGCGCCATATATTTATGAGAAGGATTCTGCAATGTTGATGTATCCAGAACGCCTGAACCCGGTTCACCGAAGTTCCAATACCAGGAAGTAATAGGTTCCCCGTAAGTAGTGGAAGTATCAACGAACATAGTGCTCAGGTTAAAGCATATCGACGGGTTGGAGAAATCTGGTTCCGGGGTAGGTCTTATCCGTATCATTTGATAGGAACTATCCTGGAAAGTAACACCGCTTATAACCGCTTTGACTACCAGTTTCACAATGAAATCACCGTAATTGGTGTATTCATGTGAAATAGTCTGAGCATATGAAGTATACGTCGTATCGTTGCCATCACCGAAAATCCACTGCCACTGGTTGATGCTCGTAACCGGATAGGAGCTGTCGGCAAATACAATCGGGTTTCTTGCACACAGCAGGGTATCTGATATAAAAATGGCATTGATGCAGGCATACCGGGTGACTGTATCTGTGATTGAATCCACACAACCCTGGCTGTTGGTAACAATGAGTGTTACGATATAGGTACCCAGGGCAGGGTAAAGGTGCGAGGTGCTTCCAGGACCCGGGGAGGTAATGATCTCCGGAGGGGTTCCATCTCCAAAATGCCATTCCCAGCTTGCAATTGAATTACCACCAGAGATGACGCTCATATCATTAAACTCAACCACGCTGTCGCATGGTTCAGAAACGAACGCAAACGCCGGTTGCGGAAGCTGGTGAACAGTCACCTCTTTATAGATGCTATCTGCACAGTTATCGCTATTCCATGCTTTCAGTTTGACTACAAAGGTGCCGGGCTCGGTATATGTGTGGCTGGGGTTGTAGGCATACGAAATGTTGCCTGGCCCGGATGCCGGGTTTCCAAAATTCCAGGCGATGGAGTAGAGTGAGTCTCCCGGAGCCAGGTTCTGCGTATAGAAATGGGTCGGATATCCAAAACAAACCGTATCATTCGTAAAGGTGAATTCGAAGCCCGGTTTTACAAATACACTGTCGATGATTGTATCCATACAACCATAATTATCCGTCACGATCAGGGTAACTGCATAGGTAGTGTCGTTCTCAGTGAAGGTGTGGACCGGATTCACTCCCGTTGACGTGTATCCGGGTTCAAAGATCCAGAGACGCTCAACGATGGTAGAGCCGGCACCAATGGATTGATCCTGAAAGTTCACCTGTCCTGCCGGGCAGTAGAAGTTTACATAGGAAAAGTCGGCGGTGGGATTTGCTCTTACCGTAACAGGCATGATCACTGAATCTTCACAGTTTTGCAGGTTTGTGATCCGCAGCATTACATTGTAAGTCCCTGACGATGCATAGGTATATGTAGGATTCTGGACATTGGCTGTCCCAACCCCGTCGCCAAAATCCCAGAACCAGGAAGCAATCGTACTTCCCGGAGCGATGGAAAGGTCTGTAAATACGGTTTCGGTTCCTACACAGGCCGCTGAAAACTCGAACATTGCAACGGGTCGTGGATTCACTGCCACCTGCAACGTCGTATCGTCTGTACAACCAGCTGAATTTGTCACAGTCAGCAATACATTAAATGTGGCGATATTCGTAAAGGTATGCGTCGGATTCTGGAGAGTTGAAGTATTATTCGCTCCGGAAGCCGGGTCTCCGAAGTTCCAGAGCCATCCGGTAATGGTTCCCGAACCGGTGGTTGACGCATCCGTAAAGCTGGTTGGGAATTCGAAGCAAGCTGTATCAGCAGAAAACTCTGCCATGGGAGCATCAAACACTGTAACAGTCTGCGAGATTGAATCAATACAACCTTCAACGTTTGAGATCATCAGGAGAACCGTGAAGGTACCTCCTGCGGAGAACGCGTGGGTGGGATTTTGCAACACCGAAGTATTATTCACTCCGGATGCCGGGTCTCCGAAATCCCAGTTCCATGTAACAATAGTACCTCCGCCGTTTTGCTGTGACTGGTCTGTAAATTGCAGTCCGACATTGGCACAGCCTCCTGATGCAAACGAGAAATTCGCCAGCGGCGCATAGGTTATATTGACCTGGTTCATTTTCTGTGCCGTACAACCGTCACTGTTGGTCACAACCAATGTCACATTGTAATTGCCACCGGTGGTGTAGGCATGGTAGACATCCGGGTTAGCCGGGTAATTCACCGTGACAGGGGGAGTCCCGTCGCCAAAATCCCATACCCATGTCGTGATGTATCCATGGGGCGAGTTGGACTGATCGTTAAACTGAATGGAGTCTCCTGCACAGGCAGCAGAAACATAGCTGAAAGCAGCGGAAAGAGCCGGGTAAACGACCACCTGTTTTGTTGTGTCTTTTGTACAGCCGTTGGATGTGGTAACGGTCAGGACCACTGAATACAACCCTGCGTTGTTATACAGGTGTGTAGGGGTAGCGCCGGTTCCGGTCTGCCCGTCTCCGAACTGCCAGAAACGGCTGGCTATGACTCCGAAGGTGGTTGTGGACTGGTCGGTAAAATGGGTCAGGCTTCCCAGACAGGCTGTGTCGGCGGTGAAGTTAGCCACCGGTCGGGCAGCAACAGTAACGATGTTGACAGCAGTATCCTTGCATCCGTTGGCATTGGTAGTGATCAGCTGAACATCAAACGTCCCGGCATTTGTAAACGTATGTGATGGGTGCTGGGCATTTGATGTATTGTTCAGACCTGAAGGGGGATCATCAAAATTCCATGCCCACTGCACGATCGTTCCCCCTCCGTTTGGCTGCGTCAGATCGGTGAACTGAACCAGATTCTGCTCACAGGGCATTGCAGGGAATGAGAAATTCGCAAGAGGTGATGGCGTGCTTGTGACAACATGTTCAATGAAATCTGTACAACCATGATTGGTGGTCACTGTCAGCCGCACGATATGTGTCAGGGCTGTCCCCACAAACGTATGTGAAATGTTGGGATTTGCCGGGTAGTTGATCGTTTGAATAGTTCCGTCCCCAAAATCCCATACCCATGTAGCTATATTGTCCTGGAAGCCGGGAACGGTTGAGGCCAGGCTTGTATAGTTAACCACCGCTCCGACACAGCTTGGTGCACTGAAACTGAATTCTGGTATCGGTAACGGATAGACCATGACAGGTTTTGAGACACTATGGATACATCCATTGGCATTCACGATGGTCAGGGTAACTATTTTAGAGCCTGATGTGACATAGAGATGTGTTGGATTTGGTTGGGAACTGAGGGGTGATCCGTCTCCAAAATCCCATGTGTATGTCAGAGTAGGAGATGTGGTTCCTGCAATTGACAGGTCAGTAAAGGTTGTTATGGATCCAAGACATGCCGTGTCGGCGGTGAAATTGGCTGTCGGAAGCGGATTGACCACCACATTTTTGAAAATGGAATTATCGCAATTGTTTGCATTGCTGGAAGTAAGGGTCACCGAGTATGTCCCTGCTGTTGCAAAAGTGTGTGAAGGGTGCTGGAGGGTTGATGTGTTGTTGGTCCCGGAGGAAGGATCCCCGAAATTCCATAAATATCCCGTGATCGCTCCTCCGCCATTCTGCTGGCTCAGGTTCGTAAACGTGATGGGTTGGCCGGCGCAATCGACAGAAGAAAACTCAAAGTTTGCCACGGGTGCAGGAACAAGAGTGACCAGTTTGGAAATTGTATGAGAACAACTGTCATTGGACCAGACCGTAAGCTGTACGTTGTATGTGGTTGACAACCCGGAATACGTATGAAGGACATTGGGAGAATTTGGTATAACGACTGTCTGAGAAGTTCCGTCCCCGAAGTCCCATTCCCATTTAGCGATATACCCTGTAAACCCGACCGGAAGGTATGATTGATTGGTAAACTGCATCGGATCGCCCTGACATGTTGGCGAGGCCCAGGTGAAGTTGGCTACAGGGAGCGGATTCACCCGAACGGTGTGAGAAACCGAATTCATACATCCATGCTGATCCACAACCGTCAACGTTACCAAGTAGGTACCGGCAGCGGTATAGAGGTGTTGTGCTGTAATGGGGTCAGTGACTGGCGGGGTTCCGTCTCCAAAATCCCAGGACCAGCTGGCGATTGAGTCAAGAACGGTGATGGTGTTGGTAGCGGTGGCAGTGATTATTGAGTTCAGACAAGCAGTATCGTGCGTAAAATCAATCGGCGGGGAGGGGAATACGTAGACAGGCTTAATGATCGTATCGCGGCAATTATTGAAGTTTTGTATGATCAGTCTGACCATGTAAACAGAATCCCCGTTAGCAAAAATGTGGGTTGGGTGTTGTGCTGAGGAGGTATTGTTTATTCCTGAACCCGGGTCGGCGAAATTCCAATCCCAGCTGATGATATTTCCTCCCCCGTTGGGAGCAGAGAGATCAGTAAAGCTGACTAACTGATTCCTGCAGGCTGTAGTATAGTCAAAGTTGGCAACCGGATTTGGCTTAATGTACACCTGTGCCGTATAATCATCCGTATACCCGTTATTGTCAATAATATACAGTGTTACATCAAACGTATCGATGGTGGTATACGTGTGGCATATATTCGGCACGGCCGGGAAGTGAATGGTATCAAACGGGGATCCGTCACCGAAATCCCAGATCCATGTGGTAATATACCCGAAGGGCGGGGTCGGGACAGAGCTCAAATCGGTGAAACACACCGGGAATCCGTCACAAACAGGCGAATTTGATGAGAAGAAGGCAACCGGAAGGGAAGGCACTGTAACGGTATAGGTAATTTCATTGGAACACCCCACTGTATCAGTTACGCTCAGGGTAACCAGGAAGGATCCGGCAGCAGGATACACATGAATCGGATCGTGGCCGTATCCGTAGGTACCGTCGCCGAAATTCCAGAAACACATATTCCCAACCATAGGAATCGGTGTAACGACGGTATCTATGTGAAAATGGATTTCATTATTCTGACTTCCGTAGTTCCAGGTATAATCCACACCTGGAGCATCAAAGAGGATAACCTCCTTGACAACTGTATCAGGACATCCGGTTGAATTAATTGAAACAAGGGTGACAAAGTATTGGCCAACAGCGGTAAAAACATGGTATGGATTTTTCTGGGTGGAGGTGTTGAATCCGGAGCCGGGATCATCGAAATTCCAGTAATAGGATTCGATAGGAGGTCCGCCATTGGGCAGGGAAAGGTTGAAGAATTCGGTTGTGTCTCCGACGCAGGCTGCCTGGTACGAAAAATCCGAGATGGGAGAGGGATCCAGCTGGATATTTTTCTGAATAGAATCACGACATCCTTCGTTTGTAACCACAGTAAGCCTTGTAGGATATGGACCCAGGCCCGGATAAGTATACGTAATGTTAGGGTTGCTTGGAGCATTGATCGTTACTGGTGCAGAACCGTCTCCAAAATTCCATATCCACTGTACGATATTTTTACCGGTCGGATAGGTTGACTGGTCTGTCAGGTTCACCGGGTTGTTCATGCACGTGGGAGTGGAGTAAGAATACTGAGGTGTGGGGATGGATGGTTCAATTACGACCGGCACCACGATTGTGTTCCTGCAGTATTTTTCATTGACAATTTCTAGGGAAACATTATAGGTGCCGGGAGCCGTAAAAATGTGCGTCGGGTTGGGCAAGGTACTAGTATTCGCCGCCCCGGAGGCAGGATTATTAAAATTCCAGTTCCAGCCGATGATCGTGAGGTTGTTGGCAGGGTTGCCGATAGAACCGCTGCTGTTGAAGGCAACTGGAGAATATAAACAATTTGGTATATCAGAGGTAAAAGCAGGTTGAGGGATAAACTGGTTGGGGTTGACATAGACAGCATCATAAATCGTATCCTTGTCGCCGGTCTGGTTGGTAACAATCAGCGTCACATCGTATGTTATGTCGTATGGAGGTTGATACTGATGTGACGGACTTGCAATGGTGGATGTCCCGCCGTCACCGAAATCCCACGCATAGCTGACGATTGAATTGGCCGGATCTGCAATCGATGCGTCATGAAAGGAAACGACATCACCGTAACAGGATGTATTGGTATAATAGAAATAAGATATCAGCAGGGGTCTGATAGAAACGGACAGATTCACCGTGGTAGAACAGTTTGCGGCAGGGTTTGTCTCCGTAAGAGTGATGATTCCTGTTCCTATATTCCCCCAGTTGATTGTAATCTGGTTCGTTCCGGCTCCGGATCCGATTGTTCCTCCTGTTACAGTCCAGGCATAGGTATGCCCGGGGATATTTGGCGTATTGTAAATCACCAAGGCCTGGTTTTTGCTGACCACTCCGGGCCCGATAATAACGGGGGAGTTATCGGGACACTGGGCAATGGTCGGGGCAGAAAAGAATGCCAGGAATGCGAAAACCAGGATGCTGTGTAAAAATTTACGGGACATATTGCTTCAATTAGGAGGTGTGTTACACATCAGATATTATACTTGCAATATATAACAAAGGTTTCACACAAAGGTTGCTTTTCTTTTTGCGTGAAATGCCTAACAATGAAAGTTGAAACAAAAATAACACAAATTTCATTGAATTACATGGCTCCAAGCAACTTTATCGTATTTTAATGTCATTACAAATAGCTATAATCCATTTCTTTTTTCGGATTAAACCAGTTACTTTTGCAAAGAATAATTCCTTTCTCATGAAAAAATCTCATCTAATCATTCCCGGTATCCTGGCATTAACGTTTCTGATCTTTTTCGGATGTAAAAAGAAGGAAACGGTACAACCCTGTGATAATACAGGAAGAATATGCATAACAAACAAGCTGGATTCCACTGCAACCATCCAGATAATGCAGATGAATCACATCTTTGATATTGAAAAGGATTTTATGAACTGCCTGGTTGTTACCGGGGACAATCCTTACAATTTCAAGATTTCCAGCAACACATTTTACCTGGATACCACTATCATGATCCTGTCATGTGATGATATTCAACTGCTCCTGGAATAAATTTTTCAGTTGCCGGAAAAACATGAAGGCTAGCGGTCGAACAAGACCTTATTGCAGAAAAACACCATTCGTTTATCGTTTCCTCCTTTCGATATATCCCTGATCTCCTGGTATCCGGAACACAGGAAGTAATCATCGTACCAATGTACCATCCTGCTCCTGTATTCTGCAAGAAGCTTGTCATTTGCCGACATCAGTTCAAGTTCAGAGTAGGATGTTTTTTCAACGACCTGGGCTTCCCGGATGATCCGGCATCCAATTTTTCCCTCATTTAGGTAAGCAAGAATAAGTTCATCGCCTGATGGAAACAGGGTCACTTTTGGTTCAAGGTCAAACGAAATTACATTCCTGAGATTCATGGCATTGTCCCATACCAGTTTGCCATGTTCATCTACTGCGGCCAAAATTATACCTGTGAATCTGTACCCGTCAAACACGGTATATGTATTGGTAAAAGGACGTCCGTAAAAATCATAATCCGTAAAAGATTCCGTATGGTACTGCGGATTATAGGCTTCCGCGGCGATGATGAAGTGATCGTTCCATGGAAGGATCTCATGAAGGATCAGAGAGAAATCCAGGGAATACTCCACTTCGTACTGGCTTTTTTTCATGCTTTTTTTCCGGAGGCTCAGGATGTCCTGTTCGGTTAGTAATTCTCTTATACTATTCATATCCAGGAAATTATAAAAGTTAATTGATTCCTGGACTGCGGTATTGAACGGCGATGCAAATACGCCGGTTGATTCGGTTTCCTTGGATTTCTTCCCTTCTGATGAGAGTGAATAGATTCCGGCGATCAACGATTCCGTTTCTGAAATATTTGCCTCCGCGACATTGATAAAGTCTCTGGTTGAGTTATCGTTACTGACCCTTGCTTCAGAGATTTTTTTTCCATCCGGCTGATATTTGCACAGATAAAGTTCAGTATTCTTTTTCGAAAGAAATTTTGTAATGAGAACACTAAAAACCAACGTGTTGGTATCAACAAGGGTATACTGGAGTGTGGATGGTTCTCCACCCATCAGGGAGACAGCATTTGAATGTCCCGTGGGTAAATCCAGAATCAGGAAAGTTGAATTATTTCCTTCATTGGTCAGACCGATAAATGCCGTCTGTCTGACCACACGAAACGAAACCATTGTACCCGGTTCCGGGGTTGTCCCATTATTGAGAACGAAGGTCCCGGGACGAAGGATGATGCTCAGGATCTGGAAGTTGACCTCTTTGTTCCTGTTTTTATTGTCGGCTTCAAAATACAAATAGAGAGTATCTTCGTGAAAAGCTGAATCTTTAAACTCCAGTGATGAGATAATTGGGGCACTTTTTACCCATACTTTCTGAAGATTCCTGTCGTAAAATGAAAAATACCAGCGGGTTGAATTATCTGCAGCGACCTCTACGCTTTTATAAAAAAGGATCATCCCGGCTGATCCGCACGGAATGATCCTGTATGTCTCCTTTTCCGACTGAGCAGTGATCTCAATCCGCAAAGGCGTATCACTAAGTTTGAACAATTCCTGTTGCTGCCCCGACATCAGGCATGGGAGTAATAACAGGAACAGAACAATAAACCTGACGCGGATCATTCAATGCATGTATTACTATTCTTTGATCACTTTTTTAACGCTTGTCTCGCCGTGAGATCCACTTACTCTTATAAAATAAATTCCCGGAAGAAAATCAGAACAGGGAACAGAACAGGAAAATCCTGAAGTTCTGAATGTTTTAACATCTTTGCCAAGTAAGGACAGGATTCTCACTTCCTTGTCTCCCGGGTCAGAAAATTTCAGCAAAACCCGATCCCTTGCCGGATTCGGAAAGATATCGAACGATAAACTCTTCTTCCCCGGATCATTGATCCCAATCATCACTTCTCCGGTAATCAGGATTTCATCAACCTCCCAGGCCTTGGCTCCCGAAGTGTTCGAGATATATTTAAAGCCAACATAAACACTGTTGCCGGCAATTCCGGATACATTGACATTCCCTGAAGGTGTCCAGCTCCATCCTCCGGGTGAGACGGTAGCAGAAAGATCCACCCATTCATAATCGTTCGGATCACCGACCCCGTCATACTCATTGGAGATTTTTACTTCAATGTCGGGGCCTGAATAATTACTGGCGGTATAAAAAGTGAGTTGTTCGTTAATGTACATATCAAAGTTCATAGCCGGGGAGATGATCCAGTCTTCGTTGTCCACCGGTCCACCGCTATAGCCGTTCATGGTAACACAGGGTGAGCCGGCGATGCCATGGATGGAATCAACACTCCAGAACTGCTGGGGTCCAATGACATTCTGTGAACTCCAGGTCCCAAACGAAAAGTCATTGAAGTTTTCATAATTGATGATCACGATATTTGGTGTTGTCGCCATCAGGGAAGGCGGCGTGCCATCGGTTTTATAGTTGATGTTTGGCCCGGTGTTGGTATACGGGAAAATCTTGAAATAGTAATTCTGATTACTGGGAAGATCGTAAAATGTATAGGTCTCAACACCGTTGATAACATTGATTGCACCTGTTCCGTCGCTAAGATCCGGATCGTCGGCAACTGGAGTCCCATCAACAGGGAGTGTGATATTATTCTGATCGCTGGCTTTTAAAAGGTATGCGGTAGGAATTTGCGTTCCTACGGCATCGGTCCAAGTGAGGGTAATTGAGAATGGATATGTCTCGGCAGCAAATTCGGTCGGATAGTTTGATGGTTCGGGCAGAGGCGCACCGCCAAATGCAGTCCAGGTGATGTTATCGATAGCCACCTGGCCTGACGATGTGTTTTGCTGTTTGAAGTCGAGGGTAAAATCTCCCGGAGAGTTGACAACGATAGGCCCTGAATTTAGGATCACACCCTGCTGTCCGTTGCTGGTCACGGTGGCTACAAGCAGGCCGTTTACATAAACATCCAGGTTGACATTCGTGGAGAATCCCTGCATGTAGTCAAAACTGAGGGTACCACAACCGTTTTGCAACAATCCGGAAATAACTTCAGAAACGGGAGTCCTGTCTTTGCCCAGGCAGGGAGTTGGTGGATTAATGACCACATCGCCCCGGCATTGCCAGTAAGTCCAGGTAGATCCGTCCTGGCCTGTGAATGAACCGTTCTGATAGGAATTTCCTGTTTCAGGGTAATTGGCGAAATCCTCTGTTCCCTGTGAGAACAGAATAATTGCCGGTAAAAAAAGGCAGAGAAAAATAACCGATCTTTTCATGATAATCCTTTTTATGTGTTAATATATGACGACTTTTTTTATTCCGGATTTTCCATTTTCCAAATCCATCACCCGGATGATATAGATTCCTGGCATAAGTTCTGAAACAGAAACCCGGACTTTCTGATCTTCAGTGAGAACATTGTAAATCTCATGGCCCAGTTGGGTTATGACAGAGATAGAATACCGTGCCTGAAGAGGAAGTGAAATATTCAGTACGCCTTCAGTCACCGGGTTGGGATAAAGAGCAAACGGAACCCGGTTTCCGTCTGAGGAGATTGCGCTCGGTCCCACTTCTATGTATTCGGTCCGGAGGAGGGTGCTTTGTCCGGCAATGTTGGATACTTTCAGTGAAACATCAAATATTCCCATGTCATTGTATTGGACAGGAGGAGGGCTGGCTCCGGAAAATGAAGCGGGAGTCCCGCCTTCGAAGGTCCATTCGTAACCATCTATCGTTCCTGTGGATGCATCGGTGAAGTTGACCACCCCGCCAACCACCAGGGTTGTATCATCAGCAAAGAAGTTAGCCAGTGGAGGATAGGAACATCCTGCCAGTGGTGAAGCCCAGATGGTATCTCCTGCTGTATTAACCGCTGCAAATTCGATAGCATGCCGCCAGTTCTCCGCCATCGCATTATTGGAGTTTGGATCACAGAGTTCGAGGGATGGTCCCCATCCATCAGCCAGGGTGTCCCATGGCAATCCGTCTCCATAGGTCACTGAATCTATCACAAAGCCTAACGGTTCATTCAGCACGATCTCCTCTCCCCCGTTGTTGAGAGCGCCATCAGTCCACTCAAGTGTTGTGACCCCAAACGTATTTTGCATGGCCAGGGCGCTTTCAGCAACGATGACATATTCACCGGCTCCAAGGCTATAACTCGGGAACGTGAACGTCACTCCTTTGGAAAAATAAAAACCTGCCAGATCAACAGCCTGTGTATCGTTGTTATACAATTCAATAAATTCAAGTGTATCTGTCCCGCTCTCCGGTGAGTTATACATGATCTCCGTGATGACCACGTCCGCTTCCAGGGGAGCATTCACTGTGATATAGCCCATCTTGCAAAGCACATCTGATCCGTAAGCATTGGTGACAGTCAGACACACATTGTACACTCCCGGGTATTCCCAGGTGATATTGGCAGGATTGGGATCTGTTGATGTCATCGGGTTTCCTCCGACAAAACTCCAGTTCCATGAATCCGGGCAATATTCCGAAGCATCAAAAAAGTCTATCGTTTCCCCAACCATGATCACCGTCTGACTTGCCGTGAAATCCGCTATAGGGGGCTCCGGATCGCAAAGCGTTGTAAATGTCACATCGTCACCGTAAGATACATCAAGAGCATTTACGGCATACGCCCTTACGTGGTAGGTTGTTTGGGGAGACAGCCCTGAGATATCGCTCGTAAACGGGCCTGTGGTTCCCGGTTCAACGGTGAACAGTCCTGCCAGGGATGGATTTGGTGCAGTTCCGTAACAAAGTCCGCGCGAAGTAATGGGCGAGCCGCCATCATCGGTTACATCCCCGCCGCCGGTTACTGAAACATTGGTGAGATTCGTGAATGTCGGATCCGTGATTACCGTAGGTCCGTAGAAGTCAGGCACACCTGTCACAAGAATTTCATCGACCTCCCAGGTAGCAGCAGCTGAACTTGTGCTGGTATATTTGAATGCCAGGAAGATCTCTGATCCGGTTGTTCCTGAAACATCAAGGGATCCTGACTTCGTCCATATCCAGCCTCCGGTGCAGAGGGTGGGTGAAAGAGGTGTCCACGTGGCCAGGTTGGGATCGCCGGAACCAGCATAGTCACTGGAAATAAATACTTCCAGGTCGGGACCGGTGTAATTCTTGGCTGTCTGGAACCTGAAATGTTCATCCGTGTAGTGGTTGAAGTTCATAGCGGGTGAGATCAGCCAGTCTTCATTAAGAACCGCTCCTCCCGAATATCCGTTCATTCTCGCGCAGGGGGTTCCTCCGACACCGTAGTTCATCTCCATGCCCCACACCTGGGCTCCTGTGACATTAAACGGAGTCCAGGAACCCAGCGTCCCGCTGTTGAAGTCTTCTTCGTTGATAATCACTACATTGGGAGTCGTCGCCGATCCTTCAGGTGGTGTACCGTCGGTTTTGTAATTGATAGCAGCACCAGCGTTTGTATAGGGGAAAATTTTGAAATAGTATGTCACATTGCTGGGAAGACCGCTGAAATTCGCTGCTTCATTTCCCTGTACCACATTCAGGGCAGCTGTTCCGTCTGACAGGTCAGGATCATCTGCGACGGGGGTTCCGTCGACCGGCAGGGCGATGTTGTTGATATCGCTGGCGAGGACCAGATATGCAGATGGAAGCTGTGCCCCAACTGCATCGGTCCAACTCAGATCCACGGCAAAAATATCTGGGGTTGCCAGGAAGTTAGTCGGATAATTGGTTGGTTCGGGGTCCACGGCTCCGACCAACGTCTGGTTTGCATTGAGGTTTCCGGGAGTTTCTGCCAGCGGAGCCTGCCATGCAAATGCTGCATATGCTCCTCCGCTACCTCCCAGTTGCAGGGATTGACCAACCGGAGTGGACGTCGTTTCTGACACTCCGATATCTGTCGAGGTTATTCCGTTGGCTGGTCCGTTGCTTGCAGTAAAGGTCCCTTCGTAACTTAAAAACTGGCCTGGGATCAGAACTCCCTGGTATACCAGCGCCATTCCATCTGGTGATCCGTTCTGGATCCCGTTGGACGGATACGGATAATGAAAAAATGAATAACCCATCAGGGTCTGGCCTGCTGTAAACTGATCGAGGGTTTTTGTGTCATAGCTTGCTCCTCCGCTTCCGTTGTACAGAATGACGGAAAAATTTGAGAGGGTATAGTTTCCGGCATTCTGGACCACAACCTCAATAAATTCTCCAACATCTGTTCCCGCATTGTCATAATGAATTTCGTTGATCCAGGCGTTCTGGGCGAACGAAGTGGCTGAAAAGCAACTAACAAAAAACAACAAAAACAGTACTTTTTTAATCTTCATAAGGCTTTGTTTTTAAAAAATTACTATCAGGTGAATGCAATTGATGAAAATAATGGTTTTAAACTTTCCAGCCAAATGTTTTGATAAATTGTTAAAAAAAAGAGGCTGCCTCAACTTTGAAACAACCCCTTTCCGCGTTTGTTTATAGTCTTATTTTTTGTCGTCCACTTCTTCGAAGTCCACGTCTGTCACTTCATCATCCCCGGCACTTTTTGCCTGTCCCGGATCTGTTTGCGAAGATTGCTGCGATCCGGGCTGAGGCCCTGCCTGTGAAGTATTCTGGTACATCTCCTGGCTTGCCGCCTGCCACATGGCATTCAGACTGGCCATGGCGCTGTCGATCCCGGCAAAGTCGCGGTTTTTATGAGCCGCTTTTAACTCTTCCAGGGCTTTCTCAATCTGTCCCTTTTTATCGGCAGGAACTTTATCGCCAAACTCTTTCAATTGCTTTTCTGTCTGGAATATCAAGGTATCTGCCGTATTAAGTTTATCCGTTTCTTCTTTCAATTTTTTATCAGCGTCGGCATTGATCTGGGCTTCGTCTTTCATCCGTTTGATCTCTTCGTCGGATAAGCCTGATGAGGCCTCGATACGTATATTCTGTGACTTTCCTGTTGCTTTGTCTTTCGCATTGACATTCAGGATCCCGTTTGCGTCAATGTCAAATGTCACTTCTATCTGAGGGATACCACGGGGAGCTGGTGGGATACCATCGAGATGGAACCTTCCAATGCTTTTATTCTGGTTGGCCATCGGGCGTTCACCCTGAAGGATATGGATTTCAACAGATGTCTGACTGTCTGCCGCTGTCGAAAACACCTCTGATTTGCGTGTAGGGATCGTGGTGTTGGATTCAATCAGCTTTGTCATCACACCGCCCAGAGTCTCTATCCCAAGAGATAACGGGGTAACATCAAGCAGAAGAACATCTTTTACTTCTCCTGTCAGGACTCCTCCCTGGATGGCTGCTCCGATAGCGACGACCTCATCCGGGTTCACACCTTTTGATGGATCTTTTCCAAAGAAGTCTTTTACAATTTTCTGAATTGCGGGAATCCGTGTTGAACCACCGACGAGGATCACTTCATCAATGTCAGAAGCCTTCAGTCCTGCATCGGACAGTGCTTTCCGGCAAGGTTCAACAGTTGCCTGCATCAATGGATCAATCAGTTGTTCCATTTTCGCCCGGGAAAGTTTTTTTACGAGGTGTTTTGGGACTCCGTCGACTGGCATGATGTAAGGAAGATTGATTTCGGTTTCAGTTGAACTTGAAAGCTCAATTTTTGCCTTTTCGGCAGCCTCTTTCAACCTCTGCAATGCCATCGGGTCTTTACGCAGATCGAGCCCCTCATCTTTCTGGAACTCATCAGCCAACCAGTTGATGATCTCATGATCAAAATCATCCCCGCCCAGGTGGGTGTTTCCATTGGTTGATTTCACTTCAAACACTCCATCCCCAAGTTCAAGGATGGAAATGTCGAATGTTCCACCTCCAAGGTCATACACAGCCACTTTAATATCTTTGTGTTTCTTTTCGAGACCGTATGCAAGGGCGGCAGCTGTAGGTTCATTGATGATACGCTTGACATCCAGGCCGGCGATCTCTCCGGCTTCTTTGGTCGCCTGACGCTGGGAATCACTGAAGTAGGCAGGCACCGTTATGACAGCCTCCCTGATCTCAGTACCCAGGTAATCCTCAGCCGTTTTTTTCATTTTCTGCAGGATCATCGCAGAGATCTCCTGGGGCGAATATTCTTTATCCCCTATCTTGATGCGGGGAGTGTTATTTTCACCCTTTACAACATTGTACGGAACACGCTTGATCTCTTTTGATACCTGATCATATGATTCTCCCATAAACCGCTTGATCGAAAATATGGTGTTTTTAGGATTTGTAATTGCCTGGCGTTTGGCAGGGTCACCCACCTTCCGTTCACCGCTATCAGTAAACGCTACAACCGAAGGTGTTGTCCTTCTGCCTTCGCTGTTGGGGATTACAACAGGCTCACTACCCTCCATAACAGCAACACAAGAGTTCGTAGTTCCTAAGTCAATACCAATTATTTTTCCCATAATGAATAAATTTATATTAAAACTAGTTGGTTTCCGAATTTGCTTGTGCATGTCAATCATTGTGCCACAACACAAATCAGGAAAAAAATCTGACAAAACGACAGAACCATAGAACAGGTTCAAGGATCAAGGTTAAAGGCAGGGACGACAAAGGGACGAGGCATGCTTCTTCCAGGGATCAGGGAAGGGATGGATGGGAGTATGAGAGTATGGGGGTACCAGGATCCGGTATCCGGCATCCAGCATCAGAATCCCAGGTCGCTGGTAAGCGGGTTAGTCCGGATCTCTGTAATGGTGCGTTGAGAAAGCTGAATTGAATCAACGACCTGTACAAACCGGGAAGAGAAAAGGCCGATGCCATTATCGATATTGGAAAAAGTGGGTTTTTCCTGGATGATGGAATTGGTCGGTTGCGTCACTTCAATGTAGGTATTGAGATCATTGGCCGCTACGATAAAATGATATTGTACCATCCGTGCCGCACGCTCTACATCGGGGTTGACCTCCAGCTGGGTGTGCAGCATGGAATAAAATCCATCGTTTGCATAAGTAGCGTCCAGCTCCTCTCCTCCTGCATCGGTTCTGGAGGATTTGTTCGGAACAATGAGCCAGTCCACATATTTCTCTACACTTTGTGAAGGGTTCGGAATGGATGTCTCAAGATAATAAAACCGGACAAATACCTGGTATCGTTTTCCTCCGGCAGCAGAAATCCACTCCACTTTACTGCTCTTTCCTACATCGTAGGAGATCGCCTGGTAGGCAAAAGGTTTGTCAACTAAAAAGGTTTGTACCAAGGGCGTTTTTGAGGTGATCACCTTCTGCGTTTCCGGGTTTTCGATAAACAGTCTGTATTCATATGCAGGATTCAACACTGAATCATTGACATAGAGAAGTTGTTCGGGAAAGTAGAAAATGCCCGAGTCTTTATTGGATATAGTTGTTGTATCAAACCGGTAAACAGCCATCAGGTCACTCTCGCTCCAGGCTTCAAGGAATACATTTAACTTCAGCAGATAATTGCTTGAATCCGGAACCTGTGCATACTGGAGTGCGTTTCCAGGCCCGAGGAAGGCTTTGGTGATCTTTAAATAATGAGCTGAATCCAGCTGGTTCAATATTCCATATACAATGGTAACATCTTTCCATTCAGCATTGAGATCAAGTTCTTTTTTACACGAGAGAACAAAAAAAGAGGGAATAAGCAACAGCGCCAGGATCCTGATAGATCGCATAATCAAAAATTTCATTAGTGCATGCAAAAATACAATTTTTTCAATAAAGTCGTAGCTTTGCAAATTAAACTATCCGTTATGCCCACCTCTTTTTCGTTTCGCAATGTTCAGAAGGTTACCACCCATGTACTTCAGGAGATGAAGTTAAAGGGGGAAAAGATAGCCATGCTGACCGCCTACGATTTCTCATTTGCCAGGATCCTGGAGAATACCGGGATAGATATAATCCTCGTTGGTGATTCAGCTTCCAATGTGATGGCAGGCCATACCTCGACCCTCCCTATCACACTCAATGAAATGATTTATCATGCTTCATCCGTTGTCAGGGCAGTAAAAAGGGCACTTGTGGTCGTGGACCTTCCTTTCGGAACTTACCAGGGCAACTCGAAGGAGGCACTGGCTTCCGCTATCAGGATCATGAAAGAATCCGGGGCTGATGCCGTGAAGTTAGAGGGGGGCAAAGAGGTTGTAGAGTCAATCGACAGGATCCTGACAGCCGGCATTCCTGTCATGGGACACCTTGGATTGACCCCGCAGTCCATCCATAAGTTCGGGACGTATGTGGTTCGTGCAACAACGGATGAGGAGGCGATCAAACTACTGTCAGATGCGCACCTGCTTTCTGATGCAGGATGTTTTGCAATCGTTCTAGAAAAGATCCCGGCCAAACTCGGTGAAAAGGTGGCAAAGGAGGTCAACATTCCCATAATTGGAATTGGCGCCGGCAGGAACGTGGACGGACAGGTTCTTGTTCTGCATGATATGTTAGGTATTACACAGGAATTCTCTCCCAGGTTCCTCCGTCGGTACCACAACCTTTCTGAAGAGGTCAAGGGAGCAATCAATTCATACATCAATGATGTAAAGAGCCTTGATTTCCCAAACGACAGGGAGCAGTATTAGACGTGGGACATAGGACGTGGGACGTAGGACGTGGGATGTGGGACGTGGGACGTGGGACGTGGGCCTAGGTAAGAGGTAATTGATGTGCAATGATGTGCAATGATGCGCAATGATGTGCAATGATGTGCAATGATGTGCAATGATGGTAATAAATCCCTCCCATATCCTTTTTGAAGACAATCATCTGCTGATTTACAATAAACAGCCGGGAGAGATTGTGCAGGGTGACAAAACAGGGGATGAGCCCCTGAGTGAGAAGCTGAAGAAATACATTAAGGATAAATACCATAAACCCGGGGATGTTTACCTGGGCGTGGTTCACCGTCTTGACCGGCCGGTAAGCGGAGCCCTCATGTTTGCCCGTACTTCCAAAGCCCTGATGCGGTTGAACCAGATGCTGCAGGACGGGACAATCCGAAAAACGTATTGGGCGGTGACAGCCACTCTTCCGCCTAAGGAAAGTGATCACCTTGTCCACTACCTGGTACGGAATGAAAAGCAAAACAGAAGCTATGTCCATGACACCTTTACAGATGGGGCAAAAAGAGCTGAACTGACGTATCAGCTCAGGATGACAAGCGACCGCTATTACCTGCTGGAGATCAGTCTTCATACTGGGAGGCATCATCAGATCCGGGCCCAGTTGTCGAAGATAGGCTGCCCCATCAAGGGAGATCTCAAGTATGGATCGCAAAGATCCAATTCCGATGGATCTATACATCTCCATTCCAGGATTATTGAGTTTATTCACCCGGTACGGAAGGAAGCTGTCATGATTGTGGCAGATCCTCCTGTTGATCCGGTATGGGATCATTTTTTGAATCACACACAGTAGGTTTTTATAGCCAGCATGTACATGAATATTTTGAACATCCAACCAGACCCATTGATTCCTTTTCAGCCCGATTGGGTATTCTGGGTGTTTCTGGTCATGTTCCTGATTCTCGCCTGGACGCAGCTATTCAATGCGCAGCGGTTCAAAATAATCCTTCGTGCAACGTTCACTGCCCGATACCTTCACCAGCTGGAAAGGGAAGGGAATCTGTTCAACGAACGAATTTCAATTGCACTATCATCAGTTTATATTTTATCTGTCGCGATGGTGATCTATCAGGCCCTTCAACTCATTTTTCATCAGACATCTAGTACCATTCCACAGTTCAGATTATTTTTGTTGATAGCTTTGGCAGTAACCGGCTTATGGGCATTCAAAGTGCTTTTAATGAATACTTTAAGTATAATCTTCAAAACCGATGGGACCAACAATAAATACAAACTAAACATCCTGGTAACCATTGCATTCCTGGGTGTTTTACTGGTACCGGTACTAGTTTTTGCTGTATATCTGAAATCTGCCTGGCTGATATATCTATCTATAGGGCTGATTGTAATTTTTTCTGTTTTCAGAGTAATCAAAGGTTTTTTTATAGGGATCAGACTGACCAGATTTTCCTATTTCTTTTTATTTGTCTATCTTTGCACCCTCGAAATTTTACCATTACTTGTTGCGGTAAAAATTATACAGGATTATTTTTAGAACCTGGTGGTAGGAACAAATAGTTGAACCTTAAAACGAGACAGACCTTGAAGATCAAGAATATTCTGATTAGCCAACCACAGCCTTCTGATCTGGATAAATCCCCTTATGGCGACCTTGCCAAAAGACTCAATCTGAGTATTGAGTTCAGAAAATTTATTAAGGTCGAAGGAATCTCTGCCAAAGAGTTCAGGGTTGAGAGGACCAATCTTCTTGATTATACAGCAGTAATATTCACTTCCCGAAATGCTGTTGACCATTATTTCAGGATTGCTAAAGAGATGCGTACCGAGATTCCGGACTCCATGAAATATTTCTGTATCTCAGAATCAACCGCCTATTACCTTCAAAAATATATCCAGTTCAGGAAGAGGAAGATATTTCACAGCAAAGAGAGTTTTGACATTCTAACAGAGCTGATTAAAAAACATAAGTCTGAAAAATTCCTGCTCCCCTGTTCAGATATTCACAAAAAAGAAATTCCAAATATCCTGGATTCTTTGAAAGTGGCTTACAAGAAGGCGATTATTTACAAAACTCTGGCCAGTGATCTTTCAGACCTGGATTTGTCCAGCTATGACCTCCTCGTTTTTTTCAGTCCTGCCGGAATCAAATCGTTGTTTAAAAACTTCCCGAAATTCAAACAAAACAGCTGCGCTATCGGGGTTTTCGGACCCAGCACAGCCAAAGCAGCTGAAGAAGCCGGCCTGAAGCTTACGATTGTCGCACCTACGTGTACCGCCCCTTCCATGACCATGGCTATTGAACAATATCTAACCGGCGGGAGTAAGAAAGCGTAACCGGCTCTTTCCGGAATTTCCTGTTTGCATGAAGGAGACCTTTTCCAAAGAGGAACGGCTTTGTCGCCAGAAACATATTCAGCAACTTTTTTCCTCGGGGTTCGTATTTACCATACCCCCTCTGAAAGTTCGCTGGCACTTCTTGTCTTTCCCAACTCCTTCACCAGTAAAGGTATTGATTGCAGTGCCAAAATCATCCATACCAAACGCTTCTGACAGGAATCTGATCCGGCGCCGTATAAGGGAATCCTACCGAAGGAACAAGTTTGTGCTGTATGAATCCCTGAAAGACACCAACAGGCAAATGGAAATCGCCATCCTGCACACTGGCAGGAAGATACTTCCCTATTCGGAAGTAGAGGAGAAAATAATAGTAATTTTACGGCGTTTATTGAAAGAGAATGAAAAAGCTTCTTAGTGGTTTTTTCATTTTATTGATCCGCTTCTATCAAGGAGCGATCTCTCCATACCTGATGCCTGCCTGCAGATACTCCCCATCCTGTTCTGCATACGGAGTGGAGGCAATTCGAATGCATGGCCCATTTAAAGGAGGATGGCTAGCGTTGAAGCGGATAGCCCGGTGCCATCCCTGGGGAGGCAGTGGATATGATCCGGTACCTCTGTTGAATGACGAGGGTCAAGGGTCGAGGGCCGAGGGAGGAAGTGTGGAAGAAAGAATTGAGAATTGATAATTGAGAATTGAGAATTGGAAACAAAAACTGATGACAGCCAACTGGAAACTGGGAGCTGCATACTGGGAACTCCAAACTTTGAACTGCCAACTGTCTACTGATAAAAAGTACTTTATGAAACGCTTTAGCTATATACTTCTGTTCCTGTCGTTGGTCATTCCGGCACATATGACGATTGGACAATCGCCGCAAGACCAAACCTTCGAGATCCTTAAAAACCTCGATATCTATACCGATGTCATCAAAGAGCTGAATGATGAGTATGTAGATGAGATCAAACCCGGGGAACTTACCAAGGAAGGCATTGATGCAATGCTTTTTTCATTGGATCCTTACACAAATTTCATCCCGGAGACGGAGATAGAAGATTATAAATTTATCACCACCGGTCAATACGGAGGCATCGGAGCTCTGATCCACCAGCATGACAATTATGTGATCATTTCAGAACCCTATGAGGGCTCTCCGGCTCAAAAAGCGGGGCTGTTTGCCGGCGATAAGATCATTGAGGTGAACGGTCACCAGGCAGTAGGAAAAAGCTATGACGAAGTGAGCGCAATCCTGAAAGGACAAGCCGGGACCGAGGTATTGATCAAGGTTCAGAGAGATGGGTCAGATGTCCTGATAGAACGGAATATCACACGTGAAAACATCAAAATCGATAACATCCCTTATTCAGGGATTGTAGGAGGAGATATCGCTTATATAAAACTTACCGGATTCACCCAGAATGCTGCGAAGGAAGTCAAGCAGGCTTTTCTGAAACTTAAGGAACATCAGCACCTGGCCGGTGTCATCATCGACCTGCGCAACAATGGGGGAGGGTTACTTAATGAGGCTATTGACCTGTCAAATATATTTGTGGAACGCGACCAGGAGATCGTTACGACCAAAGGGAAGGTAAAAGAGAGGAACAGGGTACATAAAACGTTGTATCCACCGGTGGATCTTAAAATTCCTCTGGTCGTCCTGGCTGACCACCAGAGTGCATCGGCCAGTGAGATCTTTGCCGGTGCCATGCAGGATCTTGACCGCGGGGTTGTCATTGGCCAACGCACATTCGGGAAAGGGCTGGTCCAGAATGTAGTTCCCCTGAGTTACAACTCCCAGTTAAAGATCACCGTTGCCAAATACTATATTCCCAGTGGCCGGTGCATCCAGGCGATTGATTACAGCCATAAAGACAACAATGGAGCCTTCAATAAAATTCCTGATTCACTGATCCGGGAGTTCAGCACCCGTAACGGCAGGAAGGTTCTTGACGGGGGCGGCATCTCACCGGATGTTTCAGTTGCCCCAAGGAAATTCAGTCAGATCGCCATGACCCTTTTCGGCAATTTTCTGATCTTTGACTACGCCACTAAATTTCACCAGGCTCATAAGGAGATTCCTGCTGTTGGCGGGTTTGAAGTCAGTGACAGTGTTTATGCCGATTTTCTGCGGTTCATTACCGATAAGAATTATGCTTACACCACACGAAGCGAACAGGCTCTTGAAAGGTTGAAAAGTGAAGCAGAGAAGGAAAACTACCTTGACGCCATTGCAGAAGAATACAATCACCTGAAAGACCATATGATCAGGGATAAAGAGGCGGATATAAATAAATACGAAGATCAGATCAGGGAACTTCTTCGGATGGAGATAATCTCAAGATATTATTACCAGAAGGGAAAAGTCGAATCATCCCTGAACAAGGATCCTGAACTGACACGGGCAATTGAAGTCCTGCATCAGCCTGATCTGTATGCCTCGATCCTGAATGGAACCTGGGTAGATCCTGCCAGGGGAGAAAATGCCACGCAGGATGAACCGGAACAAACAGATGAATCAACGGAACAAGAAACAGAATAACATCGCTTATGAAATACAGATCCTTACTATTTATCCTTGCGGGGCTGCTTATCAGCGCTGCCGTGTGGGCCGACAAACCTGCATATGTGATATTTAATTCAATAGGGAAGAAAGCATCATACAAGGAGTTGTTAAAAGACGCCGGTGAATCGCAGGTGGTCTTTTTCGGCGAGTTGCACGACAATCCTATTTCGCACTGGCTGGAACTGGAACTCACAAAGGATCTCTATGAGTCGAAGCAGGACAAACTGGTCCTTGCTGCTGAGATGTTTGAACGGGACAACCAGTTGCTTCTCGATGAATACACCGGAAAATTCATAAGAAAGAAGGATTTTGAAAAGGAGGCCAAATTATGGCCGAACTATAAAACAGACTACGCTCCCCTGGTGGATTTTGCCTGCGAACATAACCTGAAATTTATTGCTTCCAATATTCCGCGACGGTATGCAGCCCTTGTGAACCTGAAAGGGTTTGAAGGACTCGACAGCCTGAACGCCTATCAGCGGGCCATGATAGCCCCTTTGCCCATCAAGTACGACTCATTGATGAATTGTTACAAATCGATGAAAGAGATGTTTGCCAACAGCAGCACCATGCATCAGACCATGTTTATCGCTGAAGCCCAGGCCATCAAAGATGCGACAATGGGATATTATATCTTTAAGAATGTAGAAGAGGATGGAACCGTTTTGCATTTCAACGGAGCGTATCACAGCGAAAATTATGAAGGAACTGTCTGGTATCTGAAAGATTACGCCAGAAAATTTCCATTTGACACCAATATTGTGACGATAACCTGTGTGGAGCAGGATGATATCGGCGAGCTGTCAGAAGAGAATCTTGGAAAAGCAGATTTCATCATCTGTATTCCGTCAGGTATGACAAAGACCCAGTAAAGAAGGTGCCTCTTCCGTTTCCAATCAGTTAAATGTATAATAGGCATTGATCAGGAAGTTCCATGCCGTAACCACGAAGGTGGCCACCACTTTAGCGACATAGAAGTTAACTTTGAATTTTCCTGACATAGCCCAAACGATGGCACTGTTAATGCCCAAACCTATCAGAGCGATCATGAAGAACCTGGTAAATTCCAGCATGATATTCGGATTTGTGCTTTCGAAGGTCCATACCCGGTTCAGGAAGTAGTTGGTTGTGGCGGCAATGGTAAAGCCAATACCGTTCGCAATGTATTTTTGAATTTTGAGGTACTCTTTGCAAATAAAAGTGAGGGAAAAATCGACCAGGACTCCTGAAAATCCCACGATCCCAAATTTTACAAATTTCAGGAGAAACGACTCGGATAAAAATTCTTCCATAAAAGGATAACGGTTAAAGCTGGATCAGCAACACCTCATTTTTATCCTCCCTGATAACTTCAACCGTGATGGTTTGTCCATGCTTCAGTTTTGAAAGACGTGACATATATTCATAAATATTTTCAACTTTCATTCCGTTGATTGAGATAATGATATCGCCTTTCTGCATCCCTCCCCTATCAGCCGGCTTCCCACTCGTTACGCCATCGACACGTAATCCTTTTTTTTCTGAGCCGGCAAAATCAGGCATAATGCCTAGGGTCACCTTCAGTTTTCTGCCAGTGCGTCCACTAGCAGCCTTACTGCCTGATTCTCTGAAAGTCAGTAGAGCAGGAGCTCCTGCAACGGATTCAATGACTTCAGCTGCAAAATCACCAACCAGTGCTTCTGTATCAAAGTCGAGTTTTTCGGTATCATCCAAAGGAGTGTGATAGTCGGTATGCACACCAGTGTTGAAATAGAATACCGGGATGTTTGCCGCGTAGAAAGAAGCGTGATCCGAAGGGCCGTAACCATCCGGGGAGTGGACTACTTTAAAAGGGAGGTATTGCTCATATGCAGACAGGATCGAATCCCCTTCGGCTGATGTTCCTGTCCCGCTTACTGAAATAGAGTTCTTCTCTTTGTCAAACCTTCCAACCATGTCAAAGTTGAACATTGCTTTTATTGAATTCGCCGGTACAGGAGGGTTGTCAACAAAAAATTTCGATCCCAGCAGCCCCATCTCTTCGGCACTGAACGCAACGAAAATGATGCTTCGCGCCGGCGCTCCCTGCTTTGCAATTGCATGTGCAAGCTCGATGACCAAAGCAGTCCCGGAAGCGTTGTCGTCAGCTCCGTTATGTACGGCATTCGAATCCGGCATCCTCGATCCCGAGTTTGGGCCACCCATCCCGAGGTGATCGTAATGTGATCCGACAACAAGGTACTGTTCACTCAAATCCGGATGGCTGCCTTTCAGGAAAGCTATCACATTCACTGTTTGCTGTTTTTCCTGGTTAACCTCGGTCTGGGCATGAAGATTCACATTTGCTGGAAATGAAAAAGGGGTTTTCTGCCGGATGATCATGGCATCCAGGCTATCCGCTGTGTATCCCGTCAGAAGCAATAGCTGGTCGGCAAGAGCACGGGTAATATTGATAGCAGGAATTCCGGCAGTCACTTCATTATTTTCCACAACAAGAGGCATCAGTTTATCCTCCTTTTCCATACTCCGTGGAGTGACAAGCAACACACCGGCAGCACCTTTATCCTTAGCAGTCAATATTTTACTGCGGATATCACTGAACGGGATAAAAGCACTTTCAGAATTATCAGGTTCCGGATCGGCACGGAAAAACATCACCCATTTGCCATTCACATCAATACTGTTATAATCATTCCATTTCAAGCTATCCTGATCGACGTCAAAACCAAACCCGGCAAACACCACCGGCGCATCTAAATCTCCCGAGGAGGAGAAAGCCAACGGGATAAAATCATTCATCAGTTCAAACTTTTTCCCATTGAAAGAGAAGGAATTGCTTTCTCCCAGATCTACGCCTGTAACCACATCGAAAGACTGAAAACCTTTATCTGCCATGGGCTCCAGCCCCGCCTTCTGAAAATTTTCCAGGATGTACCGCGCTGCAACATCAGCCTGCGGAGTGCCGGGTTTACGTCCTTTCAATGAATCAGATGCCAGGAATTCTACATGTTCCTTCAGACTTAAAGAGGAAATCCGGACCTTTATCTGCGCAACCGACGAAAAGGCTAAGATCAGACTAAGGAAAGAAATTATTAAAATTCTCATAGGGTTACGTTTAAGGTTAATTTCAAGGTTCAAGGCATCAGGCATAAGGCATGATCTATGGGTATTACTTGTGATGGGGTTGTCATATTTTATCATTCGTTATTCGACATTCGAATCAATCGTCATTCAAACAATGGTTCCTCCTCCAACAACAATGTCATCTTCATAAAACACGGCACTCTGGCCGGGAGTGATTGCATCATTCGGATGATAAAAGGTCACTTTTATTTGTCCATCTGAGTCTGGTTCTATAGTAGCTTCACGCTCTTTCTGAGCCGACCTTATCTTGCAGGTGATCTCCATCCTGGTTGTCAAGGATTCGATGGAGATCCAGTTCAGGTCCCTGACAAAGAACGTGGATTCATATGTTTCGCTTCTTGTTCCAACAATCACCCTGTTGGTTTCCGGATCTAGTTTAACCACATAAAGTGGTTCTGAATAAGCCACTCCCAGTCCCTTCCTCTGACCGATGGTATAATTCCAGAAGCCATCATGTCTTCCAACCACCTCTCCATTGGTAAGAACAATATCTCCGGGTGTTGCCGGCATCTCCAGCAGCTCTTTATAGTCTCCCCCGTAGAAATCCTGGCTCTCTTCTTTCTCAACTGCAGGAATTCCGGCTTCCCTGGCAATTTTCCTCACTTCCGGTTTAGACAACCCGCCCAGGGGGAATAAGGTCTTACTCAATTGTTCCTGGGAAAGCCGGTGGATGAAATAGGTCTGGTCCTTTTTCGGGTCAATCCCCTTTTTGAGAATGTATCTCTTACGGTTTTCATCGTAGCGCCCGAGGGCATAGTGGCCTGTAGCAAAATAGTCATAGGCAAGTCCGCCTTTCTCTGCCAGAAGTGGCAGCATCCCAAACTTTATCAGCTGGTTGCATTTAACACAAGGATTCGGGGTTCGTCCGGAAAGGTACTCAGCCTTGAAATAGTTTAACACCGATGCTTTATACTCGGCTGAACAATCGAATACATGGTATGGGATTTCCAGCATCCCGGCTATCTCCCTGGCCTCTCGGATCTCTTCGTCTTCATCGGGTCCGTAACACGCATGCTTGCCGGAAGCCGAATACTTCCCATCCCAGATCGCCATGGTGACCCCGATCACTTCAAACCCCTCTTTTTTCAACAGGTATGCGGCTACCGAGGAGTCAACCCCTCCGCTTAACCCAACCAGAACTTTCTTTTTCTTTTTCACGTAAATCTCTCTGATTCTTAAAAAGTGGATGCAAAGATAGGGAGATTCATGAAACTGGAAATTGGAATCCGGAAATAAGGAATAAGGTAAAACCTTGAATGAGCAAAGAAAAGAGGGAGCGGATCAGAAGGATTATCGTATGATCACAAGTTTTTTGGTCAGGACCTGGCCGGCAACCCGGAGTTGGTAGAAATATACTCCTGCCGGGAATTCTGCTCCCCGCAATTGTACTTTGTAATCTCCGGCCTCCAACGTCTGGTTGATAAGAGTCTCCGCCTGCCTGCCATCCAAACCTGATACTGTAAGCGTAACATGTCCCGGCTGAATAACCGAAAAAGGAATTATGGTGTATTCTGCAAAAGGGTTTGGATAATTCTGCCCCAGGTTGCAAACGATATGTTTAGCCGGGTTGACGGCTGTAACAGGATCACAGTCCTTAAACTGAACACCATCCAGCCACAGGGTAAAGCCATAATCCCATGTGTCGGCCCAGAACTCTACGTAATTGACTTCATCCCAGTTCATCTGACCAACGGTACTCCGTTGAAAAGCGATATCCCCGGTTAGAGGGAAGGTATACTTTTTCCATACCTCATGCGCCGCATTCAACAGGTTGGGTGAGGCAGAATAACGGAAATAATTCCCCTTCCTGTCTCCGATCCGGATATGAAAATACTGAAAGCCGTAAGGGATAAATTTTTTAGTCTTGACCCAGAAACGGAGCGTGTCATCCTCACTCAGGGTCCAAGCAGATAAGGAATCACCGGAAGGTCTGTAATTCAGGGCGACATACCATCCCCTGGAAGTAACGAACTTCACGGAAGCTTCCCCAACAACTTTGTCAGTGGTATCAAAATAAAGGCTGTCAGCAAACTTGACCGGTGCGGGATAGCCCACTTCCGGATACCCATACCAGGTTGAGAGGGGTTCAGCCAGGTCGCAGGGTGGATCGTATTGCAAGGAGACCTCCGGCGTAGTTACTACAGGCCACCAGATCACCTCCCCTTTTGCCGGATTATCGTGCCTGTCATAAATCTTTTCTGATATTAGGGCTGTATCTCCCGGGAACCAGGCATTGTTTGTTGCATGGATGTCATTGACAGAGCTGTTGGAGATATGGAATACTGTTGGGAAGAGGAATGTGTTCCCGGTAACCGTGTCCATGTCGGATTGCCCATCCAGGAAAATGCTTGCATTGCGGGCATAATTAAACTGATTCCCTTGGGCAACAAGGTGTTCTGTTTTAATTGCTGAGATATCCAGTGTATTGCCTTCAAACAGGTTGTTGGTGATGCTATAGTCATGAGAAAATTGATTCGTATAGCCAGAGATCGGAGACCCTTCCCACAACTCAATGCCAATTGGGTTATTACGAATCATGTTGCCTGTGAGGATATTCTCAAACCCCCGGTCGATGGCGATCCCCGACTGGTAATTTCCGATAACTTCGTTGCTGTCGACGATACTGTTGAACGAATAGCCCAGCCAGAAACCATAGTGGCTGTAATTGCAATTGTTGTGTTTGTAAATATTTCCGTCAGCAAACGTGGCTTCAATAGCGTTGTGTGGCGAGTAGGAACATTCGTTGAAGGCGAAATAGTTGTTGTTGGGAATATTTGAATACTGGTACTGCCCAAGGAAAACCCCGTCACCGGAATAAGAGAGATCATTATACTCCACCACATTCTCATTGGAGACCAGCATCAGCAGTGCCGCACAATCACTGGGATCCGTGTAAGGCCTGTTGACATGGGAGCAGTTATTCTGATAGATGTAGCAGGTGTCAGTCCAGTACATCCTGATCCCGAAAGAGGTATTCCAGGAGAAATTGTTGCCATGCACCCTGATGCTGTCACAATGGTAGAGAGCAACCCCGTCATTCTGTAATGTCATGGTATTCCCGAAAATATGTCCCGCCCTGCTCTGGTACATCAGCACTCCTCCTCCCAGCGCCTGCTGGTAATCAGTCCAGATACTGATCCAGCCCGTTGAGTCCACCTTGTTACCGGAAAAAACATTGCCATTAATGGTAATATGGCTTGAGTTTATAATGTGAACGGCATATTTGTAATTGTAGACCGAATCAAAATTCCGGATGATGATATTGCTGGAATTGGTGATCTTTATCATGTAACCCAGGTCGTTGACCCCATTGACAAAACAACTGTCGCCATCCAGGATCACGTCGTGGACGCTGTTGAGCTGGATCACGCCATCCGCCGGAGCATCAGTAAAGACATACTCTCCTGCAACAAATTTGATGTTGGAATTACTTTGGATCTGCATATTGTCAGTGATAGGGATATATTGCTGTGCCCATACCTGTCCGGCGCAAATGATGAACAAAACACAGAAAATTAACTGTTTCATAATTC
>Ga0172369_10001127_pt1 | contig 39001 bp, 48 predicted proteins | sample LakKiv25m_FD_114539 | JGI IMG/M metagenome (GOLD analysis project Ga0172369, IMG submission 114539) | Freshwater microbial communities from Kabuno Bay, South-Kivu, Congo - kab_022012_11.25m | ecosystem: Environmental > Aquatic > Freshwater > Lake | place: Democratic Republic of the Congo... | reverse complement strand
GAAGAGGATCGGATTTATACTAGCAAATTTTATCATTTAGAACAATTCATAGCAGAAGAATTGTCAGCCAGGGTCAATCTGCCGGTTGAAGTCCCAGAATATACTTTGCCCTCAGGTGATGTTGAATATTCTGATGAACAATATAAAGCCATAGAAACTTTGTTATATAGCAAAATTGCTATTTTAACAGGAGGGCCGGGCGTCGGTAAATGTGTCTCTAAAGATTCCTTAGTGATAACTTCGAAGGGATTATTAGAAATCCAAGATCTATGGGCCGAAGCGTATTTATCAAAAGAAGAGGATGGTTTTAGAGAACATAGAATAATATTGCCCACCAAAGATGGAACATCAGAAACATCACACATCTACTATAATGGGCTATCTAAAACTAAGAAAATATATACCTCAATAGGTAGAGATATTGAGGGGACTCCCAATCATAGAATATGGGCGCTGTCAGAGAATAGGCCACAATGGAGGCGGCTCGATGAAATAAAAGAAGGAGATTTTGTTGCTATAAGAAAAGGGGATGATTGTTGGGGCAGTGAAACATTAGATCCCGATATATCTTATCTTTTGGGGATGATAGCCGGGAATGGTTCCCAAAATAATAAGTATAGCATAAATATTACCAATAATAATGAAGATATATTACAAAGGATAGAAAATACTTTTGTAAAAATGGGCCAAGTACCTAAGATATACAGATCTAAAGATAAATACTTATCTATACGAGTATCTGAACGCCTCTTTAGGAACTATCTATATGAGAGATTTGATTTAGATTATTGTCCATCACATGATAAAAGAATACCCAAGATAGTTCTAATATCTAATAGGGAATCTGTGATACAATATCTTTCTGGATTGATAGATGCAAATGGGGATGTAGCCTACAAAAATGGTAGAGTAATATTTGAAATAACTTTTAAGTCCAAAAAATTGATATCTCAATTACAAATGTTGCTTCTAAATCTAGATATAGTATCAGTTGTACAAGAAAAAATAGTAAAATATAACTATAAAAATGGAGATATTGAGGCTACATTTTACAAGCTCATTGTTCAAGGGATAGAAGCCAATAAACTATTGGATACTGTTCCAACTTTCAAAGATAAAAATAACAGAAATGAAGAGGGCAATACCAATATAGATTCAATACGGCAAGATTCTTGTGATAATAACATTTTATGGGCAAAAATACATAATATAGAAGATGGGGAAAATGTAGTATATGACTTGACTGTCCCTGGCCTTATGTCTTTTATAGCTAATGGTTTTGTAAATCATAATACTACCGTATTGAAAGCTTTCCTCGATATTATTGACGGATGGAAGCGCCATAGTGTTTTGTGCTCTCCTACGGGGATTGCGGCAAAAAGGATGGAGCTTCAAACTGGGCGTATTGCTGCTACTATTCATAAAACTTTAGCTTTGAAGAAAGATTATGATCTTGAAGGGCAAGCGAGGACTAATCCCATAAACTCCGATTATCTGTTTATTGACGAGTTCTCTATGGTAGATTTGCAGCTATTCGCTAGTGTTTTATCTGCAACCCCAAGATCAACCAATATTATTATAGTTGGGGATGCAGATCAGTTGCCAAGCGTAGGCCCAGGTAATGTTTTGAGCGATCTAATCAGTAGTTGTGTAATCCCAACTGTACGTCTAAAGAAGATCTTCAGACAAGCAGAAGGTTCACAAATCATCCATAATGCACATGCGATTAATCGTGGAGATGAATCCGCAATTGATATCCCAAGGATTAGTGAATTTGAAGAAGATAAACACGATATGGCTTTTATGGTAAAGAACAAGGCGGAAGATGTTGTTGAGGCCACACAGAAGGTCATTGAGGTATTTTTAAATCAAAGATTGGGATATGCCTTAGAAGATATTCAAGTTTTATCTCCGATGCGCAAGCGAGATCTTGGAAGCATTGAAATCAATTCTCAATTACAAAACTTCTTCAATCCAATAGTTCAGGGCACGAATGATCGTTTTATAGAATCAAAACCTTATCGTTTCAGATTAGGGGATAGAGTCATCCAAACTGAGAATGATTATGATAAAGAAGTCTTTAATGGAGATATTGGCCATATAGTCTATATTGATCCTCCGAATAGATCGCTTGGTGTTCTTTTCAAAACTAAAGATAATCAGAACAAGAATATCTTCAGCACGGCTCAGTCTTCTAATGTTGTTCATTATGATAGCAAAGATATAGATCAGTTAGAATTGGCCTATACTTTAACAGTTCATAAGTGTATCGTAGGCGAATCTCTTATTCTTACAGAATCTGGATTTAAGGAGATTCAAACTATGTGTAATACACGTTCAGATAGCAGTAGGTTAAGAGATATTAAAGAAGGGGTAATGACCCAAAATGGTATCAAAGCCGCTACTCAATCATTCGTTGGTGATTATGAAGACACGTTGATTCTCAAGTCTCATATGGGTTATGAGATTGAAGGATCTGGCAGGCATAGAATATTGGTGTGGAATGCAGATACCTTGGAGGCCGAATATAAGCTTTTCTCTGATATGAAAGAGGGTGATATAGCTATAATCCAAAGAGGTCAAGAGATATTTTCTGATAGATATGTAAAGATTGATTATGTGCCCAATGGGCTCCATAATAGAAAGAATCATTCAACTTATCCCATGTTTGTAGATGAGCGCGTGGCAGAATTGATGGGATACTTGGTAGGGAATGGATCGTATTTGGAAAACAAAAATCATGATATAAGGCTACATAGTGCCGATGATTCTATCATAGAAAGATTTAGATATTTGATCAAGGAATTATTTGGTGAAGATATAGCTCAAAATAAATCAAAGAAAGATAAATGTAAAACATTCTATTACATAGATAAAACAGCAAGAGAATGCTTAATAGAAATGGGATTAGATTATGCATCATGCAGAGATAAGAAAATACCATACTCTATTTTAACTTCTCCCAAATCAGTTCAAGCTGCTTTCCTGAGGGCTTTATTTGATACTAATGGCTCTGCGAGTGGTAATACTACAAGGGTAGTTCTATCAACAAGTTCTGAGCATATAGCGAGACAGATACATATAATGTTATTGAATTTTGGGATAGTGTCCAGAAACATTTTTGTGGACAGATCAAATTCATATAGGATAGAAACATATGGTCAGAATGCTGTTCGTTTTCAAGAATCTATAGGATTCGGCCTTAAATATAAAAGATCAGCACTATCAACAATGACCGATAGATCTAATTCTAAGAATGGAAAGACCAACATAGATTATGTTCCCGGTGTTCATAGGCTTATTTCGAATTTGAGATATGAAATAAAGAAAGAGATAGGGAAAGAATATCGGCAAAAAGCATCTAATATTTTGGGGTTATATATTGTTAAATTGATGGGCGCAATTATCAACAGGTCCATTAAGAATGTAGGATATCATCATTTGAAGATTATTATTGATTCTTTAGAAAAGGCCAATATTTCTACTCCATCTTATATCAAAATACGGGAGATATACGATAATCACTACTTCTATGATGAAATCGAGAGTATAGGTAATGGTAAAGCAGAAGTCTATGATATTTCTGTGCCTGGAGAAGAAAACTACATAGCCAATGGTTTTATTAGCCATAATAGCCAAGGAAGTGAATTCCCAGTTGTCGTGCTCCTTTGCCATAAAAGTTTTAGCATCATGTTAAGGCGTAAACTGTATTATACAGCATTAACTAGATCACAAAAATTGTGCATTATGGTGGGCCAAACCGGAGCATTGTTAGCTGCTATGAAGAATTTGCGAGAGACTCCTCGATTTACAAGATTAAAAGAACGATTAATTGATTTGGGCCTTCATAAACATAATATGATACTAGTAGAATATGATAATTTAGGAGATTGAATAATGGATAAAGATGAAGAAAGACGAATTTATTCTTTGCATTGGGCATTGTGTATCGCTGAGTTAGCGATAGAGGAATGTTCAAAACATGACACATGTATAAGAGAAGAATCCGCAGAAAAAGCATTGCCTGTACTTTCAGCCTTACGTAAGCAGGTGAGAGCTTTAGATCTAAGGCCGCCATTGACAGATGAACAGCTTAGGTCTATAATAACAGAGGCATCAATGGAATTAGATGAGTTTGCTCTATTTGCTGATTTAGTTCTATAAAACTCTAATAGTCAAATAATAATATAAGCTAGATGGCCTTATATATAATCCAGTATATTGGGCCGTCTGGTTCAATTTGAGAGATAATGATATGTCTAAACCAAAAGATTTGATGTGGCCTTGTTCTAAATGTGAAAAATGGCGCGAAGCAGCATACAAGATTCATGATATCCCCTCAGAAATAAAATGGCGAGGTTTCCAAGGTGATGTGGTCGCCTGTGAATTCGACCCCAGATATTCTGCCCCTGATAAAGCAAAACAATGCCCATATATTAAATATTTTGGAAAGCAAGTTACAACAGTTGCTATCCAATGCGATTTTTGTCTAAAAGAAATTGATAGATTTATAGTAGAAGAAGGCAAGACTATACAAGAATGTGCGCCTCCTCCAGATATAGAAGAGGGTAATTTTGATGGGCTGTATATCTGTAATACTTGTTTAAATTTGCCACAGCATAAAGCAACAAAAGAACTTGTTCTAAAGAACAGAAAGCAAAGGGGCCGTGGATAGTGTCCGATCAGAAATATATTTGTCAGATAACAGGAGAAATTCTCTCTGAGGAAAACGTTGTAGGAATATCTGTTCCAATGGGAGTTGTTCCTATTGCCTCTAAATTTGCTAATATTTATGAAGGTTTTATGAATCTCCACATGGGTCAATTGCCATTCCCTTCAGAGGACCCCGATATCATAGATGTTTTGCAGCCTGAAATGGATGTTTATAAATTATCAGATCCAATTCAAAAAGAAATAGAACAATTAACTCCTAGAGACATAAGAAACAAATTGAATGATTTTGTGGTTGGCCAAGAGATAGCTAAAAAAACATTATCTGTAGCTCTGCATAAGCATTATAGAACCATACAGGATACTAAAAAAGAAGTAGAAGTTCAAAAAAGTAATATTCTATTAATAGGAGATAGTGGAGTAGGTAAAACTCACATAGCCAGAGTTTTAGCAAAAATAGCCCGAGTTCCTTTTACGATAGGAGATTGTACTTCCTATACTGAAGCAGGTTATGTCGGTAATGATGTTGAAGTCATTCTATCTTCCTTAATAGCTGAAGCCGGGAATCAAGTGCCATTTGCTGAAAGGGGAATTTGTTATCTTGATGAGTTTGACAAGATTGTCAGAAAATCTCAAGAAAATGTGTCTATAACGCGAGATGTCTCTGGAGAAGGTGTTCAACAATCTTTATTAAAGATTGTTGAAGGTACTCAGATATATGTCCAGCCTATTGAAGTAACGCAACGAAAACACCCTATGTTGGGTGGAGTTAAAATAGATTCCACTAATATTCTATTCATAGCGGCTGGTGTTTTTCCACAGCTTGAGAATATAGTAGCTAAAAGATTGAATGAGAATCCTCAAATAGGTTTTAGACAGAATGGTTTGAAGAATATTAAAGATAGAGCAGCACTCCTTAAGGAAACTTGTCCAGAAGATTTGATTAAATATGGCTATCTTCCAGAATTGGTTGGAAGATTTCCTATTATAATCCCATTTGAACCATTATCAAAAGAAGATATGATGGATATATTAATAGGGGTAAAGAACTCATTATACTCTCAATATCTATATCAATTCAAACTAAACGATTTAGAAGTATCTCTAAGCGACGAAAGTATCGAATTAATAGCCGAAACAGCAGTAAATTCCCCTCTAGGAGCCAGATCATTAAAGAGCTTGTTAGACATAGTTTTTAATGATTTTTACTACGATCAAATAGGTATCCATAAAGGTTTTTATCAAATCCCTCACGAATATGTTATCGAAAGAATACATAAAGTTATTCGTAAGGGACCAAAACATGAGAATTGATGCTAATACACAAACAGACAGTAACATCATAGCCATTGCTTATGAGGCCCATCAGCGCGTCATAGAGTTAATATTACTTTTCCAAGATAGGCTAGATAAAACTAAAGATAGCATCCTCATCGATCAAAAAAGGAATTTTGACGATCAGTATTATCGCCTCAAAGAATTAGAAGAAATAATAAATAGAATGATGGAAGCTATAAGCTCTAATAAAAATTTCTTACAAGATATTGATAAAATTTTGGTAAAAATACAAGAATTAGAAGAAATCATTAAAAAGCAAACAAGTGCAGAAGTTAATAAAGACATTATAGATTATCTGAAAGAACTTAAAGAACTGAAACCAGCTATGCAAGATTTATTAGAGACTCAAAATAAACGTGAAACTATGATTCAAAAGATATTCTGGGGTCTGCTGGGGATATCTTTTATAGCTAATATTATTGGGCTTTTAGTTCAATTGGGAGCAGTACCTATGCCTTGGGGACATTAATCAGATTCGCTCAATATTTCTAAGCATTCGTCTACTTCATAATGATTACCCTGTTTTTCTAATATTTCAATCTCAGAGGTGCTTCTTTTTTTCTTTTTACCTTTTTCTCGCCACATGCTGAGACAAATCGCAACGCTCTGTTTATGGCTAGAATCGTTGCCTTCTTCGGATCTGGCGCTCATACAGGCGTGCATAAAAGAATCTTTATCAGAAAAATCATGTGGATTTGGCATCTCATACTCCTTGTATATAATTTAGCCATCCAGAAGGAGATACCTTTATGAATTATGAAATGCTTCTGAGAAAAAATAAAATATATGACAAAATAAACGAAGTCATGAAGCGATTATGCTTTATGCATTTTGATATATTTCCGATCATAGCTAACTATAAGCTTAATAATGAATTAGATTTTGGCAAAATATTGGATCTTATAGCTGAAGAACAACCTATCAAAATATTAGCAGATGATAGACTGTTATCCTACTTTTCAAAAATCGAGGGATTTAGATTGTTAGATATAGATTATGCCGCGTGTAAAGGGGAATGGGCTAGATATAAGAATTTGAGATTTTTCTTTTATCATGGTGCCATAAATAGTTCTTTAGCTAAAATATTGCTATATAATGAAAGAGCTATCTTGAATTCTCAAATTGTTTTCAAGATTTCTCAGTGAAATTAGCGCTTGACACTGAGGCGTGGATATGTTATAATCAAGTCAGTTGGGGCCGACAGGTTTCGACGGTGTTGAAGCGGACTCAAAGGAGCATGTGGTCGTTGGCAAGGCGACCTAAAACAAGGCCAAAATAATAAGTGCAGACTACGCACTACCTCTCGCTGCCTAAAATTAGCCAACGAGGCGCAACCCAGAGTGTCCTGATCTGAGAAGCGTTCAAATAAGGACTAGCGGGATTGAAGATCAAACGTTCATTCCGGCAAAATAAATCGTGAGGTTCTAACGGTTAGAGATTGTTAACTAAGCTGTAAGCCGAGAACTGAAATCATTGCTGTTAACTAAGCATGTAGTTGCCTTGAGAAAGACAGCATCGGACGTGAGTTCGAGTCTCACCGGTTCCATGGAAAAGTTCACCTTGCAAAGCAAGGTGAACTTTTCGTTTAAATCTGGTCATTATTATCGACTTTTTATTTGGAATAGTCATTACAATGAAACCCAGATCCTAAAAACTGAGAAGAAAATGGTTGCATAATTCTTTTATATATTTTACCATTTCTTTTCAAAGTCTTCTTCTCTTTGGCTTCCTTCCAAAGCATCTGAAGCTCGATGACTTCTCCGTCGTCTGATTTATATACATATACTGGCATGTGCCCGTTCCTCCTTGGGTAATTATAACCATACAAAGAACTTCTCTATATAATGAGGTAGGAGATATATTATGCAAATATGGGACAGAAAATATATACAAACAATAAAGGATGATATCACTGAATGCCATCGTTATAGTAATGATGGGAGATTTCACAGAATTTTGCTTGAGATTGAAGACAGCCTAGATGCTCTTGATAGTTATTTAGCCAGAGCGGGAGTTTATAGTTTAAAAGAATTACTTCAAAAAGAAGAGGAAGATTTATTATCATATGGAGTCCATGCATGGGAGAGTCTCCAAGAAAGAGTAGAAAGAACCAAAGATACAGAATTGGCGACTAAAGAATTGTTAAAACCTAATTTACGAGTTGTTAATAAAAAGATACAACAAGGAGATATGAGTAATGAATCCTCCGACCAATAAAAGTATTTCGAATATACGTGATTGTGTATTTATCGTAAAAGATGGAGTTTTGGTAGATGATTCTATCCCTGAAATCAAATCCGCAAAAGATCTTATAGTATTTGGCTCAGCTAAATCCGGGCTTTCTGTTCTCTCAGAATATATGCAAGTTATCATTATCAATAATTCTCATCGATATAAAGACGACCAAGCTGAAATTGATAATATTTTCAAGAAAAAGTTAGGTATATTCTTCCCAATATATTATTCTGATAATGGATATACAGATCTATTTGATAAAATAAGGAAAGACTTTATCCCAGACACCAATTTAAGTTTTTTTATAGGGGCATCTTACGAGGACGCTACTTTTGCTAAAACAATAGGTTTTAGAGAAATATTTCTAGTCAAAACAGGAGTGAGAAGTCGAGATGTCGATGAGAAGAATAGAATTTTAGCGCTAGACCCGATGCCGATTTGTGTTGATAATTTATGGGATGCTGTAAGATGCATTAAATTAGCGATAGAATATAAGAAATGATTATCCTATGCTCAGATGAAAAAGAATATGGAGAATATAGTCCTAGAGACGTTGAACATCTTCTCGAAGCATTCAAATCTTTAGATTATGAAGTTTCTATACATAAGATAAAAAAGGGAGGCAGGATATTCCCTAGATTGCCCGAAGATGTGGAATTTATGGTAGGATTTGGGTTAAATGAGAGAAAAATAACTCCAGTAAATGTCATGTTTTTTTCGATCCAGCCAATGATTATTTTCAGTAATTCTCCTATAGATTATCGTTTTGTAAAAACAGATAATATGTATGTATCTCAGAATGTTAATAATCTGCCGTTCAATGCTATTATTAGTTGCTACGATCTTAATCAGTAGCATATACTATTAGAAAATTGATGATTGATCAATGGGAGCTTGTAGATGCAACCAAGACATGATGGGCACATAGAAGATGGAAGATTCGGAGTAACGAGAGTTTCTTGCCGTTGTCAAGTTTGTTATAAGGGTTTTATGAGGACAGGGGCAGAAGCTCTTATCCCTCTTAATAGTATAGCCAACTATAAAATCAATAAAATCTTGGGGATTATTGAAAAAGGAGAAATAGACAATTATTATCCTGCGAATTTTCAAGAATGGTGTTTTTTGAAACTTCATGTATGCGATGATTGTTGGCAAAAAAGCATGTCAAGGAAGATCAAAAAACAGCAGACATTATTAAAAGAATCTCATAATCCCGAAAATGATCCAATGGAAGAAGCAAAAGACGAGAATATTGAATCCGATGACGATATTGAGGAAATATACAACCGCTATGAAGAGATTAAACGAATGATCCATAAAAGATGATATATAATATATGTGCATAGGCCAATCAGTGTACTCGGCCAGGGGATACTGATAGAATATCTCAAATAATTGTTATTGTAATAGGTCTATGTTTAATTGTAATTAAGGAGAACGAAATGCCTAAATTAGGTCAATTGCTTATTGAGAGGTCATCTGTAAAAAAAAGAAAGATGTCTCTAGTGGAACAGTTAAAAGCTGTTGTGTGGGCACCCGAAGATCAAAAGGATGAATATATGGCTTCCGGGGCTAAATTAATGCAGAATTTCTTTGATTTATCCAAAGAAGAAGTAGATTTGACGAGAAGGATTAGTGAAATCAACAGCACGGTTGTAGTTCATGGTACAAATTTAACATTAGCCCAAGCTATTGCACAACTAAGCAATATTCATGATACGCTCTCTCTCTATGACGCTCTACTCGATAGAATTCAAGGGCTTCCTATAGGAGAAGAGAAAAGTGAAACATCCTGGGTTAATATATTGAGTGTCGAAAATCTCTCGAACATGAAAGACAACAAAATTCAAGAATTGGAAGAATTGGACGCTGCTATTCAAAATACTAATTGGAATACAGAGATAGAATTACAAAATTCGAGTCAAAGTAAGGCCATCGTTCAAAATCAGCCCGAACAACAGCCAGTACAGCCGCGACAAGGAACAATCCCCCAACAGCATATGTCGAATAAATTGACGCCTGAGCAGGCTAAATTGGTAGAAGTCTATCAACAATTGGACAAGAGTGGGGATAAAGGATATCATGAGCCTCATACTAACCCAATCAGACCGCAAGATATAATGCCAGAGGCTTCTTATGAAGAGCCTCACATGCAAAAGAAAGCAGAGACTTTAGATCTTATTACTGAAAGATTTTTAAGAATGCCTAAGATTAAGGATCCTGCTTGCCCGGTATGCAATTTAGATGATGTCCTTAGGGCTAAAGTTGATGCGGTTTATCATCAAAGTGGTGAGATTATGAAAGTTCATCAACTATTAGAAGAATCTGGCAAGAATATTACTGGGCCTCAATTGAGACGATATTTGGATGAATTCCATCCTACAAGAGGGACTCCTAATGATCAGACTGGCCCTTATGTTCCACAAGTTTAAAAGCATAATCCTCATATCATGGAATTCATGAATTCCATGATATGATCTATTGACTATTGATGAAAAGGTGGTTATAATCTCTCTAGAGTAATTCTTAGGGAGATTGAAACATGTCAGAGACTAAAACACCGACGGCTCCTCAGGCCCCTGCCATTTTTACTATAAAATGGGATATAGGGGTGCATTATGGCAATTCATTAGAAAATATTATAAAAGAAATCATCGAAGAAAATGGTCTCTCTTATACTTATACAAGAGAACCAAAGGAATATAACAAGGAAAATCCAGATCAAGTATTAGTTTATGTTCATATTTTTAATATAGAATATGATCCTAAGGATAAAAATCAAGTTGACAACGTGAATAAGGCTAACAGAGAAATAACTATATTTTCACGTCGTAATAATAGGGTAATCGATGCATTAGAGGCAAATAGATCTCGGCCCGTTTATATTTCATCAGGTGGATGTTTGATGCCCATTTTATTCTGTCTTTTGGGAATAGTTTTCCTGTGGATTGTATAATATGAATATAGCAATCATAGGATCTGGGCCAGCAGGTATGATGCTAGCCTATCAATTAATGGATTTTGCGAATGTCTGGATTTTTGAAAGAGGAGAGGGAATCCATGAAAGATTAGCAGTCCCCCTTCCGAATGTTACGGAGGGATTTGGAGGTGCCGGAGCCTTTAGCGATGGTAAATTTAATCTATCTCCTTTCATTGGCAATAGACTTACTGATATTATAGCAAGTACAATAATTGAAAGGGCCATTCAAGATGTCGATAGATTTTTCTTAGATTTTGGGGCTCCAGAAGGTTCTATTAAAAGAAGCGATTACCCAGAAAGTTTTAGAAGAGAATGCCGAAAGAATGGATTTTCTTTGATTCATGGTTCTACAAGACATTGGGGTAGTGATATAGGTCAATTAGTAGTATCTAATATCTATGATGCTATAAAAAATAATGTCAAAGTAATCACAAATACTGAAGCTAAAATTATAACTCCCACCAAAATACAATATTCATCTCATGGCAAGGCTTGGTTTAGTCAAGAATTTGATATCATTATCATAGCAGTTGGTCGTTCTGGTGCTGATTTTATGACTGATTTATACAAGACAGGTATATATCCTCATCATGCTGGAGCCACGGATATTGGAATCAGATATGAATGCTCCAACGAAGTTTTTGATGAATTTTATCAATGGTCGTATGAGCCCAAGATAAGCATCAGATCTTCTTTCGATGAAAGAGTCAGATTATTTTGTAGTTGTTTACATGATGGTATTGTAGCACTAGAAGATTATATCCACTTGAATATAGCATGTGTTAATGGGCATAGTTTTTCTCAAGATTCTGACGAGCCGCCAACTGGTAATGCAAATTTTGCCGTTCTAGTAACTACGAAATTTACGAAGCCATTTAATGATCCTACAACTTATTGCAATAGTATTTGTAAGACGGCTAATGCGTTGGCTGGCGGAGGCGTCCTGATGCAGACTTATTCAGATTTTAAGAAAGGTCGCCGTTCTACAGACCGTAGGATTATAGAAAATGGTATAAATCCTAGTTTTCCTCAGGCAATTCCCGGTGATTTAAGTTATGCTATCCCTTATCGTCAAATGATAGGCATATCTGAATTTTTAGAATCTTTGGAGGGCGTTTTCCCTGGATCAAAACAAGGGATTATGTATTTCCCAGAAGTAAAGATGTATTCTCAGGAAGCTATTATCGATCCAAAACAACTTCATTATGAAGGAATATCAAATGTCTATCCTGTAGGTGATTGTAGCGGGTGGACGAGGAGTTTGGCAGGGGCAGCAGCCCATGCTCTGTTAGTGGCAGAACGGATTAAAGAAAAGATCAATGCTTAGTTTGTTCAATATATTTGGGCATAACCATAAAGTAGTTGGAGGCAAATCGAGAATATGGCTAAGAAAGTTTTAGTGGATATAGAAATCCCAAGCATAAAAAAGCGTCGAAGATGGCAAGCCCAGGATGAAACTTTGTGGGCTACAGAAGAAGAAGCAGACGATCATGATGAGCAAGTTGCTGAAGAAAAAGCGAATCAGGAGCGTTTGGCTTCTTTATGTTGGCCTATAGATAGTAGCATCTATACTATTATTGGTTCTATTGAAGACCATAATATCTATGATAAAACTTATTGGATAATTGCCAATTCTCAAGAAGACATAGATTTCCTATTGAAAAATAATATCTGCTTAGAGCGCGCTTATAAATTCAATAAGAAATTTAAATTCGGCAAGCTTTATATTTATCAAGAAGTACAATATACCGATGCAACGGGAGGAGGCCATACGAGCCTTTATGATGAAGAGGACTTGAATATTCAAATAAAACGATACCGTTCTGAATCAGAGAGAACTATAGCAATAGCATTAGAATCATTAGAAATAGCGAAGAAAAAACTTCCTGATGAGAATCATTCTACATCTCCAGAAGATTGCGATGAATAAAAAAGGCTAATGTGAGAAATATTAGGAATAATTCCAATATGGATACTAATCATTTTCAAAATACATTAGCTCTATTTAAAGACATTGGAGATTTAGTCTATTTGAAAGATCTTGATGGGGTATATAGGGCCGTTAGTGATAGATTCCCCGAGCTAATTGGTTTATCGGCTGATGATATAATCGGCAAGACTTCTTTTGATATTTTTGATACTGAGTTTGCAGAAGAACTTCTTCGTAAAGAACAATTGATTATTTCTACTTCTCAAAAGGTAGAAATAGAACTAAAATTAGGCGAAAGCATATTTCTCCTCAACAAAATACCTCTACGTGATGAAAACGATAAGATTATTGGGATAGTGGCTTTGGGGAAAGACATCACAGAGCTTAAGAAGTCTCAAGAGAAAGCCAAACAATCTGAAGTAATCTTTAGGTTAGTACTAGATACTGCCCCGGAATCTATCTTTTGGAAAGATACTAATTCTGTATATCTGGGTGGTAATAAAGAGTTCGCTAAACAATGTGAAGTGGAAGTTGGGGAAATAGCTGGTAAAACAGATAAAGATTTCCGATGGTCAAAATATGCAGATAAATATATAGAAGACGATAAGCATATATTAGAAACCAGAGAGCCAATGTTAGGCTATATAGAACCTTATGTCAATTTTGATTCAGATAAAAAGGGATGGGCAAAAACATCAAAAGTACCCATAATATTCAATGGGCATGGCCCAATCGGTATATTAGGGACTTATCATGATGTGACAAAAGAGATAGAAGATAAAATAGCGTTGGAAAAATATGCCATTGATTTAGAGTTATCAAATAAAGAATTAGAACAGTTTGCCTATGTTGCTTCTCATGATTTAAAGACACCATTGCGTCATATCCATTTGAAATTGGATTTTCTTGAAGAGGCTCTTATAAAGTTAGGGCAAGACTCAGAAGATATAATAAAGTTTATGGATGATATCCATGAAATGACAGACCGTATGACTAAAATGGTTAATGGTCTACTTGAATATTCTCGAATTACTAAAAGCTCTACTGGAATAAAAGAAATATATCTTAATGAGATAATTGATGATATTATCAAAGTTTTGCCAAATAATACCTTGAAAATAGCTGTCTCTGATTTACCTCGTGTTAAGGGAGATGAGAGCCAGATTTATCGCTTATTCCAAAATATTTTAGAAAATTCAATCAAATTCCGAGATTCTCAAAAAGATTATAATATATTGTGTATTTATACATGTGAAGTTATTGGACAATATAGTACAATTTGTATTGAAGACAATGGTATTGGAATGTCTAATGATTATGACCGGGCTTTTGAAATTTTTCGAAGTTTGCATACTCGGGAACAAGGAGCAGGTGATGGATTAGGATTATCAATCTGTAAAAAAATTGTAGAAAACCATGGCGGTAAAATTTGGATATCATCTAATATTGGAGAGGGCACCAAAATTTTCATTTCTATGAATAATTGCTAGTCAGGGCTTGATCTCAAACCCAGGATGTGTTATAATATACGACATCGGGAGATTTTGCCATGAGCGATTTGATAGTAGCACTACAAAAAATAATAGAAGTTAAAGAACATCCAAACGCTGATCGTTTGGATGTCGCTGTTGTTTTAGGTTGGGAAGTTGCTACTCAGAAGGGTAATGTTCAAAGTGGCGACATCGTTTTATATGTCCCACCTGATGCCTTGATTCCACGTTCATTAGCCGAACAATGGGGTGTAGCTCCATATTTGTCTTTTAAATCTGGCAGTAATATGGGTCGAGTACGTGCGGCTCGTATTCGTTCTTATGTCTCTTATGGATTTACGGTACCGGCTCATAAACTTGGGATAGAAGCAGAAATCGGAGAAGATCTCAAAGAACATTTTGGCATTGAAAAATATGAGCCGCCAGAACGTTTAGATGCTGGTCTTCAAGAGAAAGATAATCCTCTTTTTCATCAGTATACAGATATCCAGAGAATAGAAAACTATCCTGAAGATCTTATCGTTGGTGAGGAAGTTGTGGCGACCGAGAAAATTCATGGAACTAATTCTCGTGTTGGATTGGTTTCTGATTTAAATTCAGAAACTGAAGAGCATGAATTTGTTTTAATGATTGGTAGCCATAAGCATAGAAGAAAATTTGAAGAAGGAAGTCTTTACTATGTCCCAATCCGCCTCTTAGGAGAGGCTAAATTAAAGGCTGCTCTCCAAAAAGTACTAACGGATAGAGGGATATTGAAAGGTTCTGCAATTTTGTTCGGAGAAGTTTATGGCGCAGGTGTCCAAAAGGGTTATCCCTATGAAACAACAAGAGAAGCTTCTTTCCGTGTTTTTGATCTGGCAGTTAATGGGGTCTATGTTAATCATGATGTTTTGTTAGATTTTTGCCAAGAAAATGATATCCAAGTTGTTCCAGAATTATTTCGTGGCTCTTATGATTATGGGGCCATGAAACAATTAAGTCAAGGAAATTCAACTTTGGGTAAGCATATTAGGGAAGGCATTGTGGTGAAGCCCGTAGTAGAACGTTATGCTCGCATAGGGGCTGTTTACAGAAGGACTATCTACAAATTCATCAATCCTGAATATGAACTGAAAGATAATCCTGATTCACATTAGAACATAAATGCAATTACAAAGAACACAGCTTAATATTGGATATTATCTGCCATCAAGTGTAAAGCAGGTAATGCGCAACCTAAAGATTGATGATAATTTGCATTTAACATTCTTACATTTAAAAGAAATGCCAATCATCAAATCCGATTCTGAAGAAAGGATTTTGGCAATAGTCAAAGAAGTGGCTGAGAATTTTGGGCCACTTCGATGTAAGTTTACGGGAGTCGGACTGATCAAACATGAGAGTGAATGTTTGATAGCGCTGGTGGACATAGAACGTGGAGCAGAACTGTATGCTCAATTGGTGTCCAAACTGAAGGAAAATTGGTGGGAATTCAGAACGCACCATGACTTCCTCCCTCATGTCACTTTACGCTTTAATAATAAAGGGCATGAATTGGTCCCCTTGGATACGGTTCGTAGTTACTGTTGGTATATGGATCACTTAACCGTAGAAATAAAAACAATCTCTGAAATCTTAAATTTCCCCGAAGATATTAAGGTTTCAGAGGACATATCACTCAAAGGAGAAAACAGATGAGAACGCTACTCGCCGCGTTATTGGTTGTCATGTGCAGCTATAGCGCATTTGCCGCTCAAGATACTAAACCCGCTGGGCCTAAAGCTCAATCTCAAAGTATGACTGTCACTGGCAGCACGGTGAACTTTTCATATTTGCAAGATGGTGAGTCAGGAAGTCCTGGCTTTACCTGGGAAAAAGAACTTTCCCCGAATTTCGTAGCTGGTATTGCTGCTGTTTATCGTTTGTCAGGCGATAAGATTGCCAGTGGGCCAGTGATTGGCTATAGGCTTATCCCTAAAACTTGGAGTGTTTCAAAGTATTTTAACGTTACTCCAATGTTGGGTGTTCTACAAGATATTGGGGCAACCAAATCCACAACCCGGTTCAGCTACGGTATCGAAGCTTCTGTAGATCTTACTGCTTTGTTCCCAACCGCTTCGGACCCTGTTGCAGTTAATAGGAGCAGAGCAAGTATGGCAACTTTGACTGGAGTAGAGGATCCTACATTGAGTATGGGTGGACTTGGTGGGCATCTAAGTTATTCACGTTTTGGCGTGGGCGGTGGTGCTGATTACGTCTTTCCATTGATGGATTCTGTTGGAGTTGGTGTTTCAGCATCTGTTGTTAGGGATCGCAATAACAAAGTGACCTTTGCTCCTGGCGCTGATGTATTCCTCCATCTTTGGGGAGACAAGAATAATTCTGTATCACTGTTCGGTGGTGCTGATTATAACTGCGGCCGGAAAGCGGTTTCCCCCGTCTTTGGTGTAACGTGGAGAAATAAAGCCCTCGACTTCTGATATATAGGGCTGTGGCATGGGGCCGGTAACGTATTTATGTATGTTATCGGCCCTATGTCATAAATATTGACATCATAAGAAGGAAATATTAGATGATTAGTTGAAAATTATCTAGACAATCTCATAATGAAATATGAGCGGTCAGGTGTTTTCATCATAATTTGTTTAAATAAGAAGGAGACTTTAAGAATTTAAGAGAAGAAAACACTGGGAGTAAACGATGGCTTCTACTAGATACAAGATAGAGCAAACATTACAAGAAATATATGGCTGCATTTCTAAAGAAAATAGAGAAGCTGTCATCCAATCATCTTTAGTCAAAATGGCTTATAAAGCAGATAATGAAAGTAATGTATTATCTTCCGTTATGGATGCTATCGATGAATTGGACATTTCCGATGCCTCCCCTTCTTCTCCTTCTTACATTAGGTTAGAGGCTTCAAGTGATTTAATAGGATGGAATGATATAGAACAATATCTTCAGGAAGATCATATTGATGATTTTGAAATGCGAGTAGCTGAAACAGAAAGAGATAGAGATGATTTTGAAGATACGAGACATCACAAAAAGGATGAGGAAGGCTACTATAGAGAGCCTCAAGAATTTCAGGGAACAAAAGGCGTAGCTAAATTAGATAGTAAGTTTCAAAGTAATGATAATAGATCATATGATCCCGCTGGTAAAGCTTATACTGATAATTCTATTGATCCAAGTAGCCCACGGCAAGTGAAAGAAGTAGTTATAGGACTGGATAATAGAATTTTAGATCAGGGCAATCAATTAGATGCAGCAGTTGATGTTTGGCCTCCTAGAACTAAGAATGATATGAGACGAGCATGACAAATCAAGAAACATTAAAGATAATTAAATCAATAGCTTCTGATTGGAAAAAATATGCAGAAACTCTAGATAATGATGCTTTGAAACAAGAAGCTGAAATCCTAGAGAAAATTGCTAATGATTATGGGGAAATAGCTTTAAGAAAGTTTCATAAAGATCCTGGCGAAGGGAATGATGAACAATTGTTGGAAGGCGAGCGTAAGGGCTCTCCTATTACGACTACTGAAAGACAATTGAGTATTCGCAGAAATAAATTCACCAAATAGAGGCTTGACATCCAAGCGATGAGCGAGTATAATAAAGGTGCTGAGATATGAGTATTGAATGCCCTCATTGTGGCTATGCTATAGAAAAGAAGCCGTCATCTAAAAATGGCGTAGCTATAATTATGATTCAAATTAACTACATTTTGCGATGTCCTCATTGTAATAAAATTTTCAATGATTATTCTTCTTTCGGAACGGAATTCGAGATACCCAACGAAAATGTTCTTCAAGCAAAAATTTCTTAGAGAACATAAAAACAGGAGAACTAGCAAATGGCAGACAACAATGCCCCCACCATCAGCGCGGCCCGCAAGAAATTCACTGAGATTACGGATGCTCTTTACATCGCTGCCGATAACAATCTCAATGTGTTGATGCGAGGTGAACGCGGCACAGGCAAAACCATGTTGGCGCACCAAGTTGTTTATGATAACAAATTGCGCATGAAGTACTTTTCAACATCAACCCTCGATCCATTTGCTGACCTGATTGGTATCCCGGTGCCTTCAAAGGTTATTGATGCAGATGGACAAGAAATAATCGTTGTTAAATATTGTCGAGCCGAAGATATTAATCTGGCCCAATTCATGTTCTTTGACGAACTGAATCGTAGTCATAAGCGCGTTCGAAATGCTGTGCTGGAAATTATCCAGTTCAAGAGCCTAAACGGTGAGCGTTTACAGTATATGCAAATGGCCTGGGCTGCTATTAACCCGTCTGATAGCGAAGACTACGAAACCGAGCCTTTGGATGAGGCTTTAAAGGATAGATTCCATTTCCACATTGATGTCCCTTATGAACTTAATCCGATCTATTTCGATGAAAAATATGGGAGCCGTCGGTTGACGGAGGAAGTTTTCAATTGGTGGCATAATCTGAGTGATGAACTCCGCTCTAAGTGTTCCCCTAGAAGAGTGGAAGTCATCGTAGATGCTATGTACAAAGGCATAGATTTCCGATGGATTAATCCTCTCGATTATCCTTTGCCTTTGCAAGATTTGCATTTGTCCATTGAAAACTTGCTGGGCAAAATTGATCTTAGCCGTATCCGAGATAATCAGGAACATTTTATTAATTTGTTGCAAAGTAAAGAGATTCACGATCCTGAATTCGTGGATACCTGCAAGATCTTGATGACTCTTGATGCCAAACAGATTGCTGAATTGGCAGATGTTGTGCTGGCAATGCCAGAGGATTACATCGCCAATTTGGTACATCGTCGCGGAAAGTTTGAAGATGTTAGACGACAGCTTTTCCGTGTCTTCCCAGAACATAAGCAGTTCCAAGATTACGTGATAAGATTCCAATCGATAGCCGTAGCTCCTCCTCAGAAAGGGGACGGCAAGTGAATAACATGCCAGATAATCTTCAAGAAAAAGCAGAGGTGCCGGGGCTTACTGACAAAACTCAGAAGCCCCCATCTTTGATCGACTATATCGATCATCACTATTCTACTTTTGTCTATAAAAGAAGTCATTATCTTGACATTCTGTTTGAACTGGAAAATGTATATCCTAAGTTTTCTTCTTACATCTTCAATACTGGTATGCCAGTGTTCATTGAAGACCCTAAATTATGCCCCACTGCTGCGGTGACCTACAATCTGATAACTAAATGCGTTAAATATTTTTGGAACATCAGCTTTTTTGATACTCTTCAGGCAGAAGAGATTAAATTTGTGATGATTCATGAAACTATGCATTTATTGTTAGGGCATCCGCTATGGTCGCGTCACATGAAGTTTAAAGAGATTTGGAACATAGCATGTGATGCTGTTATTAATGATCTAATAGTTAAAGACTTCAAGGATGTTTCCTTGCCTGATTGGGTTATTACGGGTCAAAAATGTGTTGGTCAAGATTGTTCTGGATTAAGTGCAGAAAAAGTTTATGACATGATTCTGCAAAATGCCACATTCTTTACCATATCTATTAATGGCGTATCAGTTAATCCTGATGATGTTGGAGACGAAGATGATGGGGCAGGAGAGGAAGGGAATGAGCCTAAATATACTATAGAATTTAATGAAGATTTTAATAATGCTGACGATCATACTGGTTGGACTGATATCCCAACTGAAAGAATAGAACAGATTGTCAAACAAACTAAAAATATTTTTGATAGCACAAATCAGAAAAAAAATAGAGGCACAGAAGAATCAATTGGGGACCGATTGGTTTATAAGAAAAAGAATCAATTCTCACTTCGTCGCTATATCAAAAATATCGTAGCACATAAAGTAGATGAAGAGTTTACAGAGAATTGGCGGAGATATAATCCTAAGATGGCTACTGTCTATCCGGATATTATTTTGCCATATTCTTTGCTCTCTGAGAACAAGAATATTATTGATCTGACTTTCATGATAGATGTTTCTGGTAGCGTACCAAATTTTCTGATAGATGAATTCGTTGCCATAGCTAGACAACACGCAAAAGACCATGATTGTACGACATGCTCCTTTGATACTGCCGTCCATAAATTCGATCTTCGAACCATGGAAAAAATCCCTGGAGGTGGAGGCACAAGCTTTGAGGCTGTCGTGGATTGGGTTGTAAAAGAAAATTCAAAATATGACATTGTTTTTGTTTTGACGGATGGATGGGGAGGACCTATCGATCCTAAATTAATCGATATCAAGAAATGGTTTTGGGTCATCAGCCCCAATGGCAGTGTTGTGGATAAATCTTATGGAGTTTCAGTCAAAATACCTCATGAATATATCAACCGGAATAGGAGCGACTGAGGATGAGCGTCCGTCCATATAGAACAGATAGGGAAATAGTCATTGGAGATTTTCTACAATTTAACGATTCTATCAGAGATTCGGCACTGAATCATTTCAATATGTTGCTGGAGAATGATACAACTGGTTTTAGGCACCAAATAGAATATGCCGTTCTTGCTGGAAGCTGGTTATTTGGTCTCGCTCACGAGAATTCTGATATGGACTTCAAGGGCTTACATGTAAGTCCTCTTAAGACAATTCTTAGACTAAATGGGACAAATTCTACTACAGGGAGAGGAGGCACTATAGTCTCGTTAAATGGTGAACAAGTAGAATTTCAAGAAATAGAAAAATTTATTAATGGATGTATTTCTAATAATCCTACCATATTGGAAGTTTTATTTGCTGATATAGACTTTGTTTTATATATGGGAGAGGTTCCATTGGAACTTAGGAGTAATGCCAAAAAGTTCTTGGTGCCTGAAAAGATCTTTCAGGCTTTTTCCAATTATGCTATTGATCAAGTGAATTATATGAAATCTAAGCTTTGGAATCTCTTCGAAAACGAAGAGGTAGAGCTTGCTAAGCAAGTCGTAATGGGCTACGATTTTGATCATATGAATTTGGAAAAGATTGGCTTTGGATTCCATGATATGAATCTAAATAAGCTTAAAATAGATAAGATCAAAAAGATAGCCAATTTTGAAGCGGCTTACGAAAAATATCCACAATATTTTGATGATAGATATGATACAAAACATGCAGCACATTCTCTGCGACTATTGATGTCCGGCTATCATTGTCTTAGATATGGAGAATTTATAACAATGCCTCCCGAAGAAGGTATAATTTATCTCAGAGACATCAGAAAAGGGAATGTTAATCTTAAGGATTTCTTCAAGTATACGAGGGATATGTTCTCACGAGTTATCTCTGCTAGACAAAATCCAGCATGGGAGCGAGAAGAACCTGACTATAACTTCATCAATGATCTACTTTTTAATATTAGGATGAAATATATATGATGGGAGAAAAAGTAATGGCTGACAACATATTTTTGATTTTTGGGCCTTCTGGTTCTGGCAAAACTTCCATAGTCTCGGAAGTATTAAAACAGGATGAACATCTAGCTAAGCCAGTAACATATACTACCCGGCCTATGCGAGTTGGTGAAAAACATGGCCGAGATTATTATTTTTTGTCTGAAGAAGAGTTCGAAATTGATTTAGATTCTTTCACAGAGCACAGTAAATATCATGGGCATAGATATGGCTCGAAAGCAAATGATATTTGGGATTATCTTTATATTGGTAAAGATATTATAATGATTTTAGATATTAATGGGATTAGGGCATATTTTGATTGGGCCATTGAAACACAAATTATCAGACCTCATGTTATTTTCATCAATGCTAAAGATCCAATAGAACAAATTATGGAGCGAGCCCGAACGACAGGAGAAACTATTGAAGAAGTAGCAGGTAGAATCGCTTTGATGGAACAAGAATCTATTTTAAGCCAAGATCCCATCGTTGATTCAATCATAGAGAATATTCCAGGGGATATGATGGTGGCCGTTAGAAATCTATTAAGATTTATCAGCTTGCAACGAGCGTGATAACCTAATATAATGAAATGGCTGAAGATACCTCGATATCCTCGGTCGAGGTTTTATTTTAATGGAGAATTATAATGCCGCGTATTGAGGGACAATATGACTTTGGATTTGATTTAGATGACGTTTTATTCTCTTGCGTTGTGCCTTTAATAGAAAAAGTGAAAGAAGCGGGTTGGATCCCTCAGAATTTTACTGTAGACAAGTTAGAAAAGTCAAGATTGTATGAACAATTTGGATGGAAAGAATATCGAGAAACAATCTTCCTTACGGAAGAGTTTACAAAAAATCAAGAAACATTTCCGGAAGTTTTAGAAGATATTCTGACATGGAGGAGGATGGGAGCTAGAATATGTTTTATTACAGCCCGCCAGGAACCCGCTCATTTAGCAACCAAGGAGGTGATGGCAAAATTAGGGTTTCAGGCGGGCTGTATCTATTTTGGGAAAACCACAGAAAAGCACATAATAGCGAAGGATTTGGGACTATTGCTTTTCGTAGATGACATGCCCGAATCCTCATTGAAAATGGCCGAAGTAATCCCTTATAGCTTCAGTATGCCATATAAATTCAATGAATATCTTAAAGAAGAAATAAGATCAAAAAAGATATCCAATCTATACAGAGAAGATTGGGATACAACTGCTGATCTGATAAGTGCTAAGGGAATCCGTCACTCTGTATTCAACCTACCGGAGAAATATGTTGAACAATAAACCTTCTACTACTAGGAAAAAAAGACCTAGAATAGAATTAACATCTACTAGTACATTCAATGACTATTGCAAAGCTACCTTTGATCAAGATAGAGGTATGTTTGGTAATACTTCTCTTTTGCCTTGGGATAAGCAGTTGAAATTTGCTCTAGCTGCTGGCAGTGAAAAGTGGAAAGAAAGTGATCGCCGCTTTGTCTCTGATTCCCAAAAACGCCGACGCGGCAAAAAGGGTTGGTCTAAGGCTCATCACCGTCGAAAAGCTAGAGAAAATAAGCGTATGCAAGTGGTATTGGACAAAGATCCCGAATTTAAGGATCCAGGCCCGATTTCCGATAGGAAAAATTGGGCCGAGGGCTAACGGGCATATTGTCTACAGAAAAACCCGGAGGAATATTATTAATCTTTTTGAAAAAGGTCTCCGGGTTTTTCTTCGTTAATGGACATATATCGACCGGAGGAATTTATGATAAATAATAACAAATGGCCATTCCAATTATCCCCACAAGAAATCAATGAAGTATTGAATTATGTAGATGCTAATATGGGTGAAAGATCTATATCTATTATCATGAAAGTGAGTAGAACCCAAGTTGATAAGGCTATTCGACGCTTCAAACAAGGTCTATTAAAACGTGAAGGCTCAAAGATTATTTATAAAGATGAACCATTTGAATTAAATGATTCCATAAATATATCAGATGGGGATTTAAAGATGATTGATAGATTGAAAAATAGTATTAAATTAGGCGAAACATCTCAAGCTGGCTTAGAATACGAAAAAGCAGCTTTGAAGCACGCATTATTAGATAAAAATCTTATTAATGGTCAAATCAAAAAATTGCAAATTGAAACTACTCACCGATCAGATGATAATGAAGATATGGATAGCTTATGGAATGCTGTAAGTAAAATTAATGAAAGAATTATAAAAGATCATTTAGATATGCCTTATTTTGATACTCATATCAAAGATCCTGGCCCAATTTCTATCTCCTTCATTTCAGATCATCATGTAGCTCCTTATGCTCCTTGTGATTTAAGGAAGATGGCAGAAGACGCAGCTTTGATTGCCTCAACCCCAGGCGCATATGCTGTTCTTGGTGGAGATGGGGTTGATAACCATATCAAACATCATTCTGCATTAATATCGCAGGCATCAACTCCAGACATGCAATGGAAGCTATATGATCATTATCTCCAATTGTTAAATGTTGATAATAGTATTTTGGTTATGATATCTGGAAACCACGACGATTGGACGGCTGATTTGGCTGGCGTCGATATGATTTCACGATTATCTCAAAAACATAAAATTCATTATGCTCCAGATGAAGCCTATATCAACCTAACAATAGGAAGTCAAAATTATGTTATTGCTATGAGACATAAATTTAGATTCAATTCTTCATCAAATCTAGGGCATACAGTTAAGAAATGGTACGATGAGGGTAAAATGCCATTTGATGTTGGATGTATTGGTCACCATCATGAAGCTCATTATGAAATCTTTCATAAGCATGGCCTAGATCGTATCGCATTACGGCCAGGATCTTATCAAATATCTAGTCCTTACGCAAGGCGAAATGGGTTTAATCCCGCTCGTCCAGTAGCTCCTACTGTCATATTATGGGGCGACCGTAGAGAATTAATGGCATTCAAGGATGTTAAACAAGGTGTCGAATATCTTACCTATCTCAGAGAAAAAGCAGGACTCTGATAAAATTTTAGTGATAGCATTCCCTGGAATTTCTCTTTTACCAGAATGTTTGACCTATTTTTTATCAAAAGATGCGCTCAATAGTATAGATTACCTTGATGAGACATTGATACAAATGGCATCTTTTGTAGATCAGAATAACCCATCTAAAATAATAGCAATTATTCCAGTGCGTTATCGTCTAGATATCATGCATTATCTTGAGGATAAGTCTGATAGAATTCAATTTTTGGATCCAGAATGATTTACAATGAATATATATTGAAGAATCCTAAGGACAATGTTTTAGTAGGATTCGTTGGCGCCTCTAGCTCAGGGAAGGATTCAATAGCAGAATTGGTGAATGGAGCTATAGTAAATAAAAGCAGCGTTGTTGATGAAATGGCAAGGAAATATATTGAAAAATATGGAGTTCCTTTTAGCGTTTTTCAACAGGTGATCATCTATCAGAAACAATTAGAGAGAGAAGATGAAATACTTTCTACTTATAGGTATGCCCTTTCAGCAAGTCCTCGGTTTTTGGCTTTTATTTATGCTAGTATACTCCTTTCTGATCTTGATCGAGAACCTCAGGAAGCCGAATATGGGGCCGTAATTGATTTATATGGTCAGGCTATAAAATCATTGAGAGATTATAATTTCATATTTCTCTGCGAACCGCTTGACATATATGATGAAGATGGGTTAAGATGGAATAGTCGGGAACAGGCCGCTTTGATCCATAGCGCGATAAGATCATTTTTACAATTAAATGGCAAAAATTATACTACACTCCCAAAAGGATCCGCTGAACAAAGATTAGATATAGTGATGGAGGTTTTAGGGGCTAAGAAAAAGAATCCATGATTAGGTGGATATTATGCCCAATAAACCATATGTCAGTTTGCAAGACAGATTTAATGATGAAGAAGAAAGATTACGTTGGGGAGTTCCACCCAAAAAGAAGCCTGCCGGTAAAATAGATAAAATTCAGGAGGCCATACATGAAGGTTGGATTCAACCAGAATCAGATGATTCTGAGCAAGACCCTATAGCTCAGAACGTGGCGGCAGTTCAACAAAAGGCGTCTAAAAAACTTAGGAGATTTTTCAATGGAAAAACAATTGAGCCAATACACAATGCAAAAAGTCTCCAATCCTTTCAGACTTCTGGCAATAGTATTGATTTGTAGTATTTTTACTATTGCTATCAGTTGGGGCATCAAAGAGAGACAAAAGAAATATCTTCCACCTGTCGTCAGATCTGATATAATAGAAACGGTACAACTCCCCGGCCGTATCGTTAAAGATAATGGGAAGAAATATATTATTATTGATTTAGAGGTATTGAGCAGGATTCTATCAGATAAAAAGCCAGCCATGCCACAAGTTTTGGCTCCCAAAGAAAGTAGAGAAATAGATGGACTACATAACTCCGGAACAAATGCAACAACTCCTTGAAAAATTTGGACATATTCCAGAAGTAACCGAGCAAGAGAGTACTGAATATTATGCTCGTATGGCAGCAGAAAACATAAAATTTATTATTCAGAAGAATGGAAAAGAAGTTCTCGAAGGCGCCACACATAAGGTCAATAATTATAGAGGGCTTCTAGGATCTATTGTCTCTGAAGAAAGTTCTTTTCCAAAAACTTCTAACACAACTACTGGTGAACAATTATTGATACATCTTTGCTACTCTCTACTAAGAGAATTGAAAGATGTTATAGTATGGAATGCTTTCCATCAAGAAGATAAACACCTTCGAGATTGGCTACTTCAAGAAGTTTTTGACGTTGAGATAAGAGTCGAAGAAGAGGTGTTGAATGATTCAGAGCAAGATTCTAGCGATCAGGATTTAGATGATGGACAGGATGATTACGCCGAGGAGCTTTGATTTAACTAAGACACGTCAGGAATGGTTGGTCTTACTTTCTAAAATACACCCTAGCCCATTTCTAAAAGATGCGTCCCCATCTTTCAGGGATCAGTTATTTTCTCATGTTGGCCATCTAGACACTGATTGGATAGTGTTTAGTGAAATCAAAAATGATTTGGGAGCTTCCCCGATTGTTTATATCGATGAAGACGGAATCATAAGGCCGTTGGGCTGTAGACATTGTATCGCTGGCCACAGGGACTATGATGGACAGACCCTAATGATAGCCGCTAAAAAGGCAGTCCCTTTTTCAAAAAAATCGACAGCATTAGATGAATTCTCTTTCATATTTGATAAGATACTTTTTTTCTGTCCTTATTGTAACAAATTGATTAAGGATTATGCGGGAGATTTTATAATATGAGATGGGGACAGATTAAAAAAAATACTGATATAGGGATACAATCTTTCTCTAAAAATAATCTTAGAGCTAGGATTAGTTCTGTAGCAGATTATTTATCAGAGGATGATAGTCGTCGAACTTTTATTTTAAGTGTTTTATCTCGTGCGTCAAAAGGTTCAGATTTGACGCAAAGACAATTATCTTATTTTGAAAGTATTGAAGAGATTTATCTTACCAGAAAAAGATCAGAGCAAGCTCCACCTGCTTATGATAGAAATATATGGCGTGACAGGATTGCTGTTGACAAATCTAATCTTAATATGGGGAATTGGTAACCGCTGGTGTCATACCAGATAATGGCGGACCATATCGATTGAACATTGTTCCAGCCAAATTGCCTGCTATTCCGGCCCCTTGACCGATGGCGTTCCCGGCACCTTCTGCTGCTGTAAGTTGAGGTCTAAACAAAGCGTTGGTGATCCATTGGATGCCTCTTTTAGCTATTTCATTCAGTGACAATCCACTTCTTCTCTGGGCTCCTACCAAAAAAATATCATTCAATTCTTTATCATTTTTTGGTAAAGTTCCACCATGCGCAACATAAAGCTCTTTGAAGCGATTAAACAGGGGCATAAGCAAAGTTGGCATAAGTTTAGAATAAGCAAGATTTTCTGGATCTACGGCAGTGTGTGCGGCAACTGCTTCCGGAGCTAATTGGGAATACTGACCAAGATTCCAATATAATTGAGTTTTTGGATCTACAAAATGTTCATTTGGATGGAAGCCGGTACCAAGCCCCTTAGTGATAAGGGGGCTTCTTCCCTGCCCCGGAGGTCTTACATAAGGCACAATAGTTTGTGGAGATATGGTTCCTGCTTCTCCTATATATTTTTGTTCCCCTGGATTTCCGATAGCGCCAGGGTTCATCAGGTTGTTAACAGTTTGTCCAGCACCCCCTAAGTTTCTTCTCCAGTCATCCATTGTTTGGCTAACATAACTTTGCCCTGGTTGTGATATTTTGACGAATTTAGATTTAGATTTGGCCATTAAACCAGCAGCAAATTGAGCGCCCATATTTGTTGTAGAAGTGGAACCGGGAGTATGGGGATATCCTGCTCGATAAACAGGGGTATTGTAAATATCCACACCTGTTTGATTTTCCCAAGTCGATTTGTTTAAAGCTTTCATGTCTTCTAAGAGTGTCTGATAAGCATCCTTGAATAATGGAGCCAAAGGTCCTTGTCCAGTAATTGTTGATTCCCCAACCTCTAGATGTAATTCTGCTAATGCATTCATAGCAGCTACCATATCAGGAATTTTAGATTTTACATTAGTAGGATAATTAGGGGCATTACCTTGAGGCAGATTAGTTACTGGAGTAAAATCCCGAGCTAATTTGAGTAGTTTTTTGATACCTCTTTCAGTATTTTTAAGATGCATGTCTAAGCCATGAGCAGTAGAAAGTGCAAGATCAGCACTTTTATAATCTTGTGCCTTTTCAAATTGTTGAGCCAATTTTGTGAGTTCATATATGGACATAGTACCACTGATGATATATTCTTTTAAGAGCATTATCTTCCCTGCTGATTCAATAAATTCTTAAGGGCTTGACGCTTTCGCTTCGTTATGGTATAATTATCGGCAGGAGACAGAAATGTTGCCATATCTGATGGTGTTAATCGGGCTGGTATTGTCGCTTCTGTGGAAGGCGAGCATTATATGCCCTTTATTTGGGATTCCTATCTTTTTATCTGGAGTAATTCTTTATAGGCAGATCTATAATAGAGGCAATTTGATTTACTGGCAATGGCGTAAAACAGACCAATTATGGAAAATAGCTCTCGATAAAAGAAATACTATTCTTGATAGAATGACTAATACTATCGAATCATTTTCTGGATTTGAAGGTAAATTGCTAAGAGATTTCAGCGCAGATCGTAATGCTGCCATGTTTTTAATGCAAAGCTTTCCAACTATTGAAACTATGGCAGCTACACGAGATTTATATAGAGAAATAGTTAGAATAGAAGAACAAATCAACAGCATCCGTCAGGATACTGCTGCTTGGAATAAAGAAATCCAGCAAATGGGTACGGATACTTGGTTCAATTTATGCCTTCCTTCATATGTTAGAAATCGCCTCAATCCCATTCTTTCTACACCAGAAGGGGATCTGAATCCCGCTCCAGATCCGGGCCTTGCTAACATAAATACTCGCCGATGGTAGAATTCCTTGAAGGCTGAACCCGTTCGCGTTATAATTGATGTGGGCATGTTCAGCCTTCAAGGAGTTAAATAATGAATGAAGAAACTCGTGAACATCATATTATAGTGAATGTTCCAAAAGATATTCCTTCCGAATTTGTACATAAGATTTATGAACAGGTTCTAGAAGAAGCTGTTCAAACTTTCTATAAGAAAAACCATGATTATAATTCTTCTTGGCGTTTAGAAAGTGTTGATTCTATTACTCGTGAGATTTTAACACGCTGTTATCGTATCCTTAAATTGTTAGAACTTGAAAGTCAAGGCCAACAAGGGAAAGTAGCAGAGGGAGTAGAAAGCGAACTCAAAGATATGATAAATTGGTCTATTTTTGGAGTTTTACTTAGACGAGGGTATGGCCTCAATATTGATAAGGCTCTGGAAAATCCAAATGTTAATCTAAATGACTTCAGTGAAGAAGCCGCTATAAATAAAGTCTCAAATACTAAAACATCTCTAAGTAAAGAATCTAGCAAGTTTACAAAAATAATCGATCCAGAACCTATCCCGGTTAGATCCCCAGGAACAGTTGGAGCAGATTGGGATGGAGTCTTTTCCCCAGAACTGACAAAAGCAGAAAAAATAGTTATGGGAGATCCTGCTCAGGGACTTACTTCAAATGTGACTTTAGAATTGAATAAACTTTATAATTCTTTAATGGGAAGAAGTAATCCTCATCCAGCCATAATCTTTCTAGAAGTAGATAATCCCATCAATGAATTGGGGAAATTTGCTATAGGCCCATGCGTTTATGTAGCTTCTCAGATTTTACGCCCTAACCATGATACGATCTTGGTAGATAATCAGGAAGTAGATAAAGTGATTTACGTTAAAGTGCAAGAAAATGGGGCATTCAATGGAAATTATGAAACAAATACAGAAGCTCAAGTTCTAACTCAACTCTCATTTTTGCCAGAAATAAAACCGAGCGCAGCAGTAGATTTATATAGTCAGAATATTGCTGCTCAACTCTTCTTGGGAAACCAAAAATAGTAAAAGGCATGAAAAAGGAATTTGGCATACCAGATCAGTAAAGTGTATGAAGAGGTGATCTGGTATGCCAGAGATTATTAGTAGCATTCCTTATGCTGGCACTTATGTTACAATAGATACAACTCAGCAGTTAAATACAACCGCTGATGATGTAATCTATGTCAGCATCCCTAATTTCCCAAATTTTGCACTAATCAATAGACTACAGATCACAGCGATTGAAGACGGTATATCTGGGGCTGTAGATATCCAAATTATGAGTGATGCTGCCGGTTATCGTGCAGCGACTACAGATCATGATAAACAAGATTTTGTTTATATTGCTTACAATGATGAGACTGGGAATGGAGCACCATTCACTACATGGGAATTAGATGAAACCTATTCCAGTGCAATTTATTATAAAGATGATACCTTCTCGAATACTCTGCATCTCTCGTTGACAAATGTTTCATTGACCGGAGCTACAGCTTTTACCATTAGAGTATGGGCGGATCAATTACCAAGTGATAAAGGTTACTCTGGCAGATTGCAATCATTCAGAGAAGCTTATATTCTTTATGACTATGAAACATTGGCTTTTATTGATTATACTCTGGCCATGAGAAATCCTTGGCATCAAACATTAAATGCGATACAAATTTTTAGTGATATAGACAGCAATGATGAATATCTTTATATTGGAGCAATGAGACCTTTTTATAAAATATATTGCAGTGTAGCAGTACCCACCAATGATGCGGCAGATGTTAATCTTGTTGCTGAATATTTAGATATTACAGGAACGTGGTCAACTTTAACTGTTGCTGATAATACAGATGTTGCTATGATAAGTGGAGGTGGGGCTATCAATTTACCATTCTCTTATAGCGCTGCTATTTATTGGAGCAACCCTGGAGATTGGGATAAGCGAGTTCTACCTGATATTAATTCTACTGCTCCACCAGATGGGGATGCACCGAGATATTGGATTAGATTAGCTCTAGACGCTGCTCCTGCCACATGGCCGACTTTTTATTCTATTCGGCAACAATCTGCTACTGGCGCATAAAATCGCATATAATAGTTCTAAGGAGAAAAATAATGGAATTAACCTTAGGGGATATTTTTAGTATGTGTTCGCCATCGCATGGGCAATCTCTTGTTAAGCTGTCAAATCTTCCTTTGCCAATTAAAGTAGCATACAAAATAAGTCGTTTATTTAGGATTGTTTGGCCGGAATATGAGGCAATAGAAGTACAGAGAGCTAAATTAGTTCAAAAATATGCTTCAGAGAATGAGGGGACAACCGTTGGAGAAGAGAACAGGGCAGCTTTCGTAGAAGAATTTACTTCTCTCCTAAATGAAACAGTAAATGTAGCCATAGAGCCTCTAAACATAGAAGAATTGGGCGGTAATTCACTATCCGCACAAGAATTATTAGCATTGGAAAAGATTATTGTATCGGGTGCTATAGAATAACAATCAATCTTTCACAGACATTTCCGCTAAATCAATCCAGTATATCCACATAGTTTTGACAGCGTTGACTATCTCTTTTAATCTATCTGGTTTAACTATATAGGAATTAGCACCATATAGATAGCATTTATCTATGTCTTCCTGTCGATTAGAAGTTGTCCAGATAACTACTGGTATTCTTTTGGTATCTTCTTGATCTTTGATCTCTTTTAGGGTTTGATAGCCATCTTTGTGAGGCATATTCAAATCTAATAATATCAGTATGGCTTTATTTTTTAATTCCTCACTTGATAGTTTCTCCATCAAATCAGCGCCATTGTCTGCTAGAACTAATTGCCCAGGATCTAAATTAGCTCTTTTGAAAGCTTCTTTCAAAAGAGCTCTATCATTGTCATCGTCATCAGCCATAATAATGATTACTTTGTCGTTATTGGACATTTATCTAACCTCTAGATTTAGGTTAATGGAAAAGATACTTCATTCCTTCATATTTTTGCTTTAAAAGAGGATCTGAAAATCTCACTGGAGAAAGTGTATAGCGAGGAAAAAGATGCCAAATTATCCCTATATCAATAGAGAATTAGAGAAACTTAAGAGATTAAATGTTGACAATGGTGTGCTTTATGTAGATCCAATCAATAATAGAGTAGGCATAAATGACAATTCCCCATCATATTCTCTAGATGTTAATGGAGATATCCATATTCAGGCAGGTCATCAAATAATTTTCCCAGATAGTAGTACGATGAATACAGCAGCAGTTGTTGGAGCCGCTGCATCTGCATCTAATGATGATGATTTAATTCTCACAGCAGATGGTAATACTGATACCATTGGTGCTATTATTCTTAAGATAGGATCAGATACTTTTGCTCAATTATTAAATTCTGGAGATTTTCAATTAATAAAAGGGGCAACAGGAGCCAGCGCTAGCTCTAACTCTTTATATTTTACTGGCAACTTTTTTAATGGATCAGATCATACTATCAACGCCACAATACAACTTGTCACCGGTGCCGCTCCTTACCTTCAAATAGCAGTACCTGATGATGGTGCAACCCCAGTTCTAACAAATACTTTAAGAATAACAGATACAGAATTTTATCCAGCGACAACTAATGTTGTGGATATTGGTCTTACTGGCACTAGATTTAAGAATGCTTATTTCTCCGGTACAGTTACTACCGTTAATGCCACAATTACTGGAAACTTACAAGCCTCTGGTTTCACTTTGATAGATACTACAACTGGTTCCAGTGTTAGTTCTCCAGCTTTATATCTTACAGGTAATTATTGGGATGGAGCAGCAGATCACACTATCCAATCAACCATAACTTTGGTTACCGGAGTTGATCCTTACCTTCAAATAGCTGTACCTGACGATGGGACAACTCCAGCTTTAACAAATGTCTTGAATATAAAAGATACTGTCATCTATCCATCTACTAATAATACAGTCGATTTAGGTCTTACTGGCACTAGATTTAAGAATGCCTATTTCTCTGGGACAGTTACTACTGTCAATGCCACAATCACTGGGACTTTTCAAACTTCTAGTTTCACTTTGATAGATACTACAACTGGCTCGGGCGTTGATTCTCCTGTTATGTCTCTTACAGGTAATTATTGGGATGGGGCAGTAGATCATGCCATAAGCGCCACAATACAATTAATCACTGGAGTTGACCCTTATCTTCAAATAGCTGTACCTGACGATGGGACAACTCCAGCTTTAACAAACGTATTGGATATAAAAGATACTGTCATTTATCCGGAAACTGATAGTGCAGTTGATTTAGGGATTTCTACTAATAAATTCAAGAGTGCTTATTTCTCTGGAACAGTGGTGGCTCATACAGCTCTCCAAATGTTAAATAGCACAACTGGATCCAGTGTTGATTCCCCATTATTACGTTTTACCAGTAATTATTTTAATGGGTCAGATCATGCCATCGAAGCTACAATACAATTAATATCTAGTGCTGCTCCTTATCTTCAAATTGCGGTTCCTGATGATGGGGCAACTCCAGCCTTAACAAATACTTTAAGAATAACAGATACAGAGTTTTATCCAGCGACAACTAATGTTGTGGACATCGGTCTTACTGGCACTAGATTTAAGAATGCTTATTTCTCTGGCGCAGTTACTACCGTCAATGCCATAATTACTGGAGAAATAACAATAGCAGCATTCACAACTTCTTTGGCTGCTAAATCTGGAGATTATATTTTGACTGGAACAGATAATATTGTGACAGTTGATACTTCTGGGGGAGCCGTTACAATAACTTTACCAACTGCGGTAGGTATTACAGGTCGTCATTACATAATCAAGAAAATAAGTAATGATGGCCAAAATTTGATAGTAGAAGGGGATGGTGTAGAAACTATTGATGGTCTTCAACAAAGAGTGATAATATCACAATGGGTAACGATAGAAGTAGTTAGCGATGGTTCTAACTGGATAATTATCTAAGGGAGAGAAAAAATGAGTTATTTCCCAGTAACAAATATAGCATATAGTGATTCCCCATGTATTGATGCATTCAATAGATTAAGAGTTTCAGAACCTTATTCTATTTTTAGCACAAAACAGATTTATACCGATCAGGCTTTAATATGGAATGAAAAAGTTAATGGTGTTGGCGCCTCTATTACATTCGAAGTTAACAAAAGTCAATCAGTATTAACTGTTGGGACAGCTAACGGAGAATATGCTATCAGACAAACTAAACAATATACTCCATACCAATCAGGTAAAAGTCATTTAATATTCATGACTGGTGATTTTAATGGAGGAAAAGCTAATGTTACTAAAAGAATAGGATATTTTGATGATGCTAATGGTATATTTTACGAAATGGCCGGAGAATCATTGTACGCGGTAAAACGTTCTTATGTTACTGGCGTAGCAGTAGATTCAAGAATAGTTCAAACAAGTTGGAATTTAGATGTAATGGATGGGACTGGACCATCTGGTGTTAATCTTGATATGACTAAATGCCAGATATTTGTTATAGATTTTGAATGGTTGGGAGTCGGAAGAATCAGGATGGGGTTTGTTATAGACGGGCTTATAATTTATTGTCATGAATTTTTGCATTCTAATCTCATAACAGAAGTTTTCATGACAACGCCAACATTACCGATTCGTTATGAAATAAGAAATACGGGTATTTCAGCATCTAGCTCAAATATGACAGAAATATGTGCTACAGTAATGTCAGAAGGTGGCTACGATCCTAAAGGATTAGAATTTTCAGTAGATAATGTGGAATAACTGCTAAAACATTTACTACAACGTTAACCCCTCTTATACAAATAAGAATAAATTCTAGTTATATTCGAACTAAGATAATTCCATTAGCTATATCTTTATCGTCTACTTCTGTTTCTGATCAATATAGATGGTGTGTTTTATTGAATCCTACAGTATCAGGGGGGACAGCAGCAAGTTGGCAGAATGTAACAAATAGTGCTATGCAATATGATGTAGCGGCTACTGGGACAGTTACAAATGGTACTCAATTAATATCTGGATACTATAATATCACTAATCATTTAGGAAATTATATTAACCAGCAAATAGAAACTGAATTATCATTAGCTGCGACTATTGATGGAGTTTCTGACGTTCTAGTTTTAGCGGCGCAACATATGACAGCCACTGGAACATTAGTAGGTGGGATAAATTGGAAAGAGATCAATTAACATCAGAGATTTTGATGTAATCAAAATCGAATATCTTTTTAATTTTATCAATTTCATCAGTAGATTGTAGTCGAACTCCTGAGCGTAAAGAGTTATAAATTCGTTTACTATGGACAGAAGAATATCGTAGAGCTTTATCTAGCATTTGCCAGTCATCTGCAAGATTATCTTTATCTACAAAAAAACTGGCTCCAGCTTCAAGTGCTTCCTTATCTAAATCTTCAGACCCATAGGCTGTTAATAGAATGATAGGTTTATCCATACTTATATTGGCTTCACGAATTAAATCTAAGCCTGTCACTGATCCTAACCTATAATCAACTATAAAAGCATCATAATTCCCTATTTTGCATTTATCATAAAATTCTTCTGGAGTCTTTACCCAATCTATATCAAAATCTATATGTTTAGATCTGCTCAATATTAGAGATATAGTTTGGAAATCATCCTTATCATCTTCTACATATAAAACTTTGAGTCTGCTTTTCATTCATCGCCTCGTGATATTGGTTCCAACGGCAGTTTAATATAGAATACTGTACCTACCCCAATTTCACTTTCCACTTCTATCATCCCTCTATGTCTTTCAATAATCTTCTTGCAGATAGCCATCCCCATACCTGTCCCTTCATATTCTGGATAAATCTGATAGAATGGTTTAAAAACAAAATCTTTTTGGGACATATCAAAACCCATGCCATTATCTTCATATTTAACGACATGATAACCGTATTGGGAACTATAGGAAATTTTTATAATTAGATCTTCTTCCTCTCTATAAAATTTAATTGAATTATCAAACAGATTTTGGAATACCTGCCTCATTTGTATTTTATCAACAGACATCATAGGAATATCTGATAATATTTTTAATTCTAGTTTATCATTTATTTGTAAATCTGCTAACGCTTCTCTGGCTATGTCTATAATATTAGCTTCTTCAAAAGGTTCAGTAGTTCTAGTAATTCTGGAAAACATAAGTAAACTTTCTATAAGTTCTCTCATTCTTTGAGAGGAAGCATGTATTCTATCTATATATTCAAGTTTATTTGGGCTAAGATCATTTTTTTCATTTTCTGTTAAAAGATCTGACATAACACGTATGGTTCTCAACGGAGCTTTAAGATCATGAGATACAATATATGCAAATTCTTCTAAATTTTCATTAGTTTCTTTAAGTTTCCTTCTCATCATAACTTCTTCCGTTATATCTTTTATAACTCCTAGAAAATTAGTCATTTTACCATTATCATTGTAGATTGGAGAAATCGAAGATTTGTTCCAAAATGGGGTGCCATCTTTAGTATAATTGAGGATTTCCACTTCTATATTTTCTAAATTTTTTATAGCATTTCTTATCTTATTTTTTGACTGTTCATCTGTATAGGTTCCCTGGAGAAATCGAGGATTTTTGCCTATGATTTCTTCTTTAGGGTATCCAGTTATTTGTTGATAAGCTTTATTGCAATAGATGATTTCATGATCACCATCTCCTTTGGTGATGATGATGCCATCAGAAGCAGATTCTATGGCTAGATTTTTTATTCTAATTTCTTCATTTCTATCTTGATCATATCTGATTCTATCATGTTTTTGGACATAACAGATCATAGCAATTATTATGACTATAAAAAATTCTAATATCATTTAATAGTATATTATTGCAATTCTATATGGTTCCCTTCTCCCTCCAGATAGCTTCGTTAGGGGCTTGACAATACAGGGGATTCATGATATAATCATGGGAAGAAGGAACCACCCATGCCAGAAGAAGCTTTAGTCATAGACTTTCCCAATGTCTTCCATAGGGCATTTTTTGCTGCTCCTCCGCTCACTTATAAAGATCCTAGAAATGGTGAGGAAAAATCCACTGGAGCAATTCTGACGGCATATCGTATTATCCGAAGACTTTGCAAGTCTTATCCAGTGCCACCTATCTTTACTTTAGAAGGGGGCAGAAAGCAATCAGAGCCTGAAATCGAAGAACCAGAAATTACCATATCAACAGATGATGATATCCCTACTAAAATAGTTTCTTTCAAACGGCCTATCCATAAACCCCAAGCTGGCGATTCTGTCAGATCGGCACAGGGACCAGTGCAAGTCCGCGCCGGGACTGAAGAAAGGAAAGATCGTCGAGATATTAGCACTGAATATAAAGCCAATCGTGATAGAACTCGTTCCGGTGATTTCAAATATCAATGGAATGCTGTCGTCAATATGTTAGCAACTGGCAATGGGACTCTTTGGTCGGTCCCTGGCTATGAGGCTGATGATTTGCTAGCTAGTTATGCTAAAGATCATGATTGTTTTATTTTTACCAACGATCAAGATTTGAATGGAGCTTTGCGGCCAGGAGTCATCATTGTCAAATATGGCTACAAAGATTTAATGGAATTTGGTTATGACGACTTCATTGAAAAATATGGCTTTGACCCTAAATATTGGAAAATCTATAGAGCCCTGACAGGCGATGCCTCTGATAACATCAAGGGCGTTCCGGGTTGGGGACCGGTAAATAGTGCTAAGGCTATTATCAATTATGACGGCGATCCAGAACGCATGAAGCAAGAAGGTTATGGCAAGCTATATAAAACTCTCAGAACTGAATGGTCAGCATTCGAAGAAAGCTTGGCCCTTGTTCAATTGCGTCCTGATATCATTTTCGACGAGAAACCGCAAACCTTGGATTGGGGCACAATGGAGACTTTTTTGAGAGCTAATTATGGATTTATGCAGTTCTAGGTCTAAAATTATCATAGTCTAACAATATATCCTTACGAAAAGCATCAACTGCGCTTTTCAATAAAGGAGTTAATTGCAGAGCTTTAATATTTTGCAATCTTTCGTAGAAAAATTCTGATAATGGGAGAACCATTCCCAAATCAACAACTGTGAAAGCTATGCTGTTAACAGAAAAAGTATATTCCATCATTATTTGGTCAGCGGGGATAGGATCGATGATATTCTTCAAAGTTTTAGGTATATTATCCTTAGTGAACTGAGCCATATAATCATAGTCCTCAGAAGATATCTCTTTTTCAGGAATTACATTGATAGCAAACCAAGGTAGACAAGAAGTTTTTACCAATTCAAACCAGCATATATTTTTGCTATCTTCTTTTCTAATGGTAGACCAAAATTCTTCAGTTCTATTCCAATTTCTTGCATGTAAGCACAAATAAAAGTTATCCTCATCAACGGTCATTGGCCACTGGGTAAATTGTTGGCTTTTTGCAGGGATAGCTAAACCATCTTTTTCTGTCCATTCTTGCCGAGGCCGTCCATCCTCAGAAGGGATAATAACTTCTCGCAAATTCCCTAT
>Ga0172369_10001121_pt1 | contig 39179 bp, 33 predicted proteins | sample LakKiv25m_FD_114539 | JGI IMG/M metagenome (GOLD analysis project Ga0172369, IMG submission 114539) | Freshwater microbial communities from Kabuno Bay, South-Kivu, Congo - kab_022012_11.25m | ecosystem: Environmental > Aquatic > Freshwater > Lake | place: Democratic Republic of the Congo... | reverse complement strand
GCGCGCGTGCTGATCGTCGAAGACGATGACGCCATTCGCGAAGGGCTCGATCTCAACCTGACGCTCGAAGGCTTTCGCACGGCCATGGCGCGGAACGGCGACGAGGCATGGCAGCGACTGCGTGGCGAACCTTTCGACTTGCTGTTGCTGGACGTCATGCTGCCTGGTCGTAATGGTTTCGAGCTGTTGCGCGGGCTGCGTGCCGCCGGCAACGACGTGCCGGTCATCCTGCTGACTGCGCGAGGCGACGAAGCGGACAAGATCCTCGGCCTCGAACTGGGAGCAGACGACTATGTGACAAAGCCATTTGGTCTTGGAGAGTTGCGCGCGCGCATCCGCAGTGCGCTCAGACGCGCCGGGCACGGAACGGCACCAGCGCTTGGCTTTGGCGATGTCGTCATCGACCGGATTGGTCATCGCGTGCACCGCGCCGGACTGGAAGTGCCCATGACCGCGCGCGAATTCGGCTTGCTTCTTCACTTCATCAACCATCCGGGTCAGGTGCTCAGTCGCGAGTCCCTGCTGCGGCACGTGTGGGGGCTCGAGCATGCAACTTTGCGAACTGTCGATAACTTCGTGATGCGTTTGCGAGCCAAGCTGGAGCCTGACCCCGATGTTCCGCGTCACTTCGTGACAGTGCGCGGCGCGGGCTATCGGTTTTCGGCCACGGCTCCGCCCGGCCAGGCCGATGCGTGAAGGCCTGTGAGGCAGGTCGGCTGCCTCCGACTTCTCTTCTGGTTCCGAGATCGTTGCCCGTGCGTCGGGCGGCTCAGACAGCTTGCCTGTTTCCGCACGAATCCCTACGCTTGCTGCGTGCACGGCAGCGACCGTCAGCGAGGCAGACATGAAGCTGAATCCCCAGAATCTCGCGCTCCACGTCTCGCTGATGTGCGCGACCTCGCTGGCGGTCGCATGCAGCGATGGCGGCGCGGTCTCTGGGCCCAAGTTGGCCACCGTGTACGGCGATGCGGCGGGTGCGGCCGACGGCATGCTCGAAGATGTCGAAGCACTGGGCGATGACGCGACCGATCCCGGTGCGGATGCTGGACTTGCCGATGCTGCCTCCACCACCGACGCAGCGGCACCAGACGACGCGTGGACCGCGGCAGACTCCGCAGCGCCCACGGATGCTGCCGTTCCAGGCGATGTCGATGCAGCTGATCTTGGGGCGACGGACGCGCCAGGGGCGGATGCCGCACCCGCGGACCCGTGCTTCGATGCCGCGGGGACGCCGAAGAAGTGCGATGATGGAAACCCTTGTACGACAGATAGTTGTGCTGCGCCGACGGGATGCGTCCACGTGGCTGTTGCGGGCTGCACCGCCCCGTGCAGCGCGGATGCCGACTGCGCGGCGACCAGCCAATACTGCAATACTTCTAGCCATGTATGCGTCGATTGCACCAAGCTCGCCGGTTGCGCCAAGGGCAGCGTCTGCATGGATGGCAAGTGCCAGGCCATCGCGAGTTGCGTGTCGTCCAAGGACTGCAAGGCCGTCAATCAGGTCTGCGATCTCGTGGCGGGCATGTGCGTCGACTGTATCGGCGACAACGACTGCGCACCGCTGCAGGTCTGCGTGGCGCACAGCTGCGTGATGCAAGCGAAATGCATTTCTGACAAGGAGTGTCCCGCGGGCGTGTGTGACAAGGCTGCCGCTATCTGTGTGGACTGCAACGCGGACACCGACTGCCCGAAGGCGGCATTCTGTGGCGCGAACAAGAGTTGCCAAGCCGACGTGTGCAGCGAGAACCTGTGTGCCCAAGGTGGCTTCTACGCGTGTCTTCCCAACGGTTCGGGGTATGCCGCCAAGGCTGCCTGCGACGACGGCAGCAGTTGCACGCAAGACAGTTGCGATTTCTTGAACGGTTGCGTGTGGAAGGCCCTGCCGGACGGCACCGCCTGCGACGCGGCCGCACTGTGCAGCGCGAGCAAAGTCTGCAAGGCCGGCATGTGCGTGGTGACGGCGGGCAGCGGATCCGGCTGCGACGACGGAAACGTGTGCACTGCAGATACTTGTGACTCTGCCAAGGGCTGTGTCCACACGGCGACGGCGGGCGCAAAGTGCACCGGCAAGGTCGACGGCAGCCCCTGCACGTCCGGCACGATCGCCTGTCAGGCGAATGGATTGTGCGGTGAGGGCCCCGCCCCGGGCTGGCTGTGCTGCGACCAACCTTTCGGCGCGCCGTGCGATGCGGCAACGTCGGCATGGGCGCTCAGTGGCGATGCCGCCAAGGCGGAATCGATTGGCGATACCAAGACGGCCGATGTCGGCGCGGACTTCGTGGCTGTCGGTACGCAGCCGTCCGAGTCCAAAGCCGACGGCTCCGCTTCGCGCACCATCGCGTCGACCGGCGCCAATGGGGGCGTGCTGACCTTCTCCCTCCAGGTGGTCAGCCAGGAATTCGGCCAGGGTTGCGGTCAGAACAACCAGGGCACGTTTCAGGATTCCATCACGATCGCGATCGACGGCAAGGCTGCGTTCGCGGCGACGGTAGGTGACTTCTGCCAACTCGGCACTGCGGCCGGCGCCAAGGGCATCTACCCCATGGGCTTGTACCCGGTGTCCGACACAGTGGCCGGCGGCAATGCCAAGCGCTCGCCGTGGATCACGATGGCCGTGCCAGTCGTGGGCTTGAATGCCACCGCCGCGATGAAGTTGAGCGTCACAGCCAAGAGTGTCGGCGACGCCAAGTACCGCACCGTGTGGTTCATCGACGGCATCGCCTTGACGACGCCGATCGTGGCGGAATGCGTGGTGGCGTCTGACGGGGACATCAACTGCTGCCAGCCGAACGCGGCGTGCGATGTGTGCCAAGGTGCGACATGCGCTTTCTGTCTGGGCCATGATTGCGATGCGGATACGATCAAGAACGCTCCAGACAACTGCCCGACATTGGCCAATCCCGACCAGAAGAACAGTGACTCGGACGCACTCGGCGACGTCTGCGACGCGAGCAACAACACCAAGCAAACCTGCACGGATGTGCTCAAGCAGAAATGTTCAGTTGTTGCAGGCAGCTGCACGCAGGATGCGCAGTGCAGCGCGGCCACTGGCGGCGACATCTGCCTGCTTGCGGTCTGCGCGGCCGGCACCTGCACATCCAAGCCCAACAACGCGTTGTACTGCCAGCCGTGCGTCATCGACGCGATGTGCCTGGAGGGCAACCATTGCACTGAGGATACTTGCGTCGGTGGCAAGTGCCAGCACAAGCCGATGCCGAGCTGGCCGGGGTGCGGCGGCTAGCGCATGGGCCGGCGGCCCACCGCGTTGTAGATCCAGAGCGCGACGCCAGCACCCAAGATCGACCCGACGATGCCCACCGGGTCGAGACGCAACCCTACGCCGCGAATCAGAATGCCGAGCAAGCCGCCGATGAACGAGCCGATGATGCCGAGCACCATCATGTTGCCGGGGTTGACCGCGGCGAGGTCCGGCAGAAGGCTGCGCGCGACAATACCTGCTGCAATGCCGATGGCGAGAAGGGACAGGATGAAGCCCAACATGGCAGGACCTCCTGAACGGTGACAGCGCACGATCGCAGCGTCGCGCCCCGGGTGCGGGCACGCAACCGCCGGCGAGGTTTCAGGCGCGTCAACACGGGGTTGGCAGGGCTGCGCGGTGGTCAGCGCGTGCCCGCGAGGTGGCGCGGCAGCGCCTCGGCAAGCGCTTGATACTGTTGAAGATGATTGTATGCTTGCGCCGAGATCCGCAACAGCCGGTGCGGTATCGCAGGCCAGGGCATGACCGGGACTTCGATGCCCTCGGCAAAGAGCAGCGCATCCTGGAGGGCGACGGCGTCGCCCGGCGGCAACGGCACAGCGCAGAGGCTGCCCAGCATCGAATCCGGACACGGCGCCTGGATGCCGAGCGCTTCGCACAAGAGATCGCGGGCCGCCAGCGCGAGGTTGCGGTTCGCCGCCATGCGAGCCGGCCAGCCGCCGGGCTGCAGTCCGGCCAGGCAGCGCAGCGCGGTGGGCACGCAGAGCCACGGTGTGGGGTCATCCGTGCCCGTCCAGCCGAATTCGAGCTGAAAGCGCGAGCGATCCGTACGCGGGTCGTTGGCTCCGTGGCTGATGCACAAAGGACGGATGTCACTTTGCCGGTCTCGGCGCACATGCAGGAAAGCAGAACCTTTTGGCGCGCAGATCCACTTGTGGCAGTTGCCGGTGTAGTAGGCGGCGCCCAGGCGATCCAGGTCGAGAGGCAGCATTCCCGGGGCGTGCGCGCCATCGACGAGGACATCGACTCCCAGCGCTTGCACCGCGGGCACCAACTGCGCCACATCGAGCACCAGACCGGTGGGGCTCGTCACATGATCGACGAGCAGCAGGCGCGTGCGGTGCGTGACGGCAGCCAGAATGTTGCTGTGGATCTGCGAGTATTCATCAATAGGAAAAGGCAGTTGCACGACGACGACGGTCGCGCCGTGGCGTTGCGCGACGAAATCCAACGCGTTGCGGCAGGCGTTGTAGGCATGGTCGGTCGTCAGAAGTTCGTCGCCGGGTTGCAGGTGCAGCGACCGCAGCACGGTATTGACGCCCATCGTGGCGTTGCGCATCCAGGCGAGATCATTCGGGTGGGCTCCCAAGAAAACAGCGAGTTCCGTGCGCGCCGTGTCCAGGAGTTGCTCGATGTCGCGCGTGAGGAACTGACACGGCTGACGCTCCATGCGGGCACGCAAGGCCTGCTGCGCCTCTTGCACGGCCGTCGGGCACACGCCATAGGATCCGTGGTTCAGCAGCTTGATCGCTGGATCGATGCGCCAGTGCCGCGCCAGGTCGCCGGACATGGCTACTTGACCGCCACGCGGATGGCTTCCATGACCTGGGTCAACCCTTCCCGTTGGCCGCGTTTGACGACGAAGTCTGGCACCCAAGCATTGATTTCAGCGTGCATTTTGTACACCGCGCGGGTGCGTGTGCCGGCGGCGTCGAAGGCCGATAGGGTCCAGCTCCCCTCGTTGGACTTGTAGTCCTCGCCGCTGACGAGGCGCCAGGTGCGCGACCAGCGTGGCGGCCCGGCCACGTGGACGGCATCGGTGATCGACGTGAGTTCACCCAAGACGGGAATCTTCACTGTAATCTGGCACTTGACGTGACCGCCGCCGCGCTCCAGCAGACGCGACTTGACGACGCGCGGCATCGTCTTGGCATAGCGCGAACAGTCATCGATGACCGGCCAGACCTTTGCCGGAGGCGCTTCGATCACGGCCTGGGCGGTGCCTTCGGGCAGCGCCGATCCGGCAATCGTCCGGCTCGATGTGAGGATTTCGCCGCGCGCCAGGCGGGCGTCGTTGTCCTCTGCCCCGCTCGCCGGCAACCCGATGGCAAGCAGCAGCGTGCCCACCGCAAACTTCAAGTGCAAGAGACGAAAGGGAATGATGCTCACGTGCGCCTCCTGGTTGCCTGCATGGCCGTCCATGTCGAGCGATCAGCGACTGTAGTCCTTCGCGGCTACCGTGCCAACGGCCCACGCAAAGCCGAGCACCAAGCCGTGCCTCGCGATACGCAATCTCGCGGGGCTCGGCGCCTATTTCTTGCGGCGCGACGAATCTACGCTAGTCTTGCTGCGCGATGAGCGTACTAGCCGTAAAAGCACTGCTGGATCGGTTCGAGGTGGGCACCCAGCTCACGCGTGGCCTGTTGCTGGTTGACGACGAGCAGCCGAATCTCGACGTGCTCAGTTCCTTTCTGGAAGCAGACTACGACGTCTACACGGCCAATTCGGGTGCCGAAGCACTTGCCATCGCCACATCGACGCCCATCGACGTCGTCATCACCGATCAGCGCATGCCGGAGATGACCGGCGTGGAGTTGCTGGAGCAGTTGCGCGCGCTCAAGCCGGACGTGGCCGGCATCGTCTTGACGGGCTTTACCGACACGACTGCGTTGATCTCCGCCATCAACCAGGCACAGGTGTTTCGCTTTCTCAAGAAGCCTTGGCAGGCAGAGGAGGTGTTCGAGGCCGTGGCCCAGGCCAGCCACATGGTCTACCAGGAGCGCGCGATTCGGCATCTGGTGCATCGCCTTGCCAACCGAACCGATGAGTTGGATGCGGCGTTGACGGAATTGCGCGCGGCGCAGCAGGGCATGCTGCATCTGGAACGGCTCGTCGTGACTGGGCGCCTTGCCGCGGGAATCACGCATGATCTCCGCAACGCGATGACGGGCCTGATCTTCCTCGAGAACGAAGTCGTGGCCCGCAACGTCGATCCCGACTTTGTCGAAAGTGTGACGGTTGGCGTTGCCGGCGTGCGCAACTTGTTGGCTTCCTTGGAAACGATGAACCAGTTCGTACGCCAGAAGCGCTTGTCGATGGCCATGGAGCGCTTCGATCCGGCGCGTATCGTCCTCGACGCTGTGGCCGTGATGCGCATGGATCTCAACTTCCGCAGGCGTCGCGTCGTGGTCGATGCCGAGCAAGGCGTGCTGCCCGAAGTCCTGGGCGATCGACAGAAACTCGTGCAAGTATTGGTGAATCTTATCCGCAACGCTGTGCAGGCGACGCAGGAACGGCAGTTGGTGGCGGTGTCGGCGCGCTGTACGGAAGACGGCATGATTCAACTGACCGTCGAAGACGAAGGCCCTGGAATTGCGAACGAAATCAGGGAGCGTCTGTTTGAGGCCTTCAACTCCAGCAAAGACGAGACCGGCATGGGGATGGGGCTGTACATGTCGCGCCTCATCGTTCGCAACCACGACGGCCAGATTGCCTGCACGGAGCGCCCCGGGGGCGGCGCGCGGTTCGAGGTCACCTTGCCGCCGCCGCCGCAGAGCCGCTAGATGCATGAGCAGAAACGCAGACTTGCCTGCGTGACGAACTGGAGGACAACAGATGACGATGCGAGCCGGTGGCGTACAAGGGCCTGAGTCTCTGACAAACTCCGCTCCGAGACACGCAGATCGCGTGCCGGTTCGTCCGATCAGCGGCGGATTCATCGAACCTTCGCTGCAGCCGGTTCGGAATTATGAGGAGCTGGACGGTGCGCAAGGTCGCGAAGTCTTCTTTCGTGCCGAGCGGTTCCGCGCCGAGTCCCTTGCGCCCCTCAAGCTGGAGGCCACAGTCGATTGGGCCGACAGTGCGCTCGTTTGCGGTCTCGTGGACGTCTCGCAGAGTGGCGCAGCCCTGCTGTGGCCGGCCGATGTTCCGGCAGCGCCCGACACGCTGCTTTCGCGCCTGACCATCACTGTAGACGGCGTCAAAGCCTTCTCCGGCGCTGCACGCGTGAGTTCGGTGCGCGGCGAGCGGCAGAACTTCGTTGTCGGCGTGTCCTTTGCCCAGTCTCATCTCGACATCGATGAAATTCTTCAGATTCAGAAGATCCGCACATGGACGGATGGGGATCCAGCGCTCGGCCTTGGCCATCCGACGTGGCGGGCGAAAACCAATGAGCGCTATCGTGCACTCGTTGGTGAATTTCACCTCTACTTGCAAGATGCTAGCGAACACATGGCGCGCTGGGAGGCGTCGCTGCCGTGGGATGTCGTGCATGGCGAGCTGGACACGCCAGCGCGTCTCGCCCTGATGGATCGACTGCAACAGGGCTTCGTTCCAACAGTTCTCGGGTATTTCAGCGAGATGGACGCAGCGGTGCGCGACGTGGCCGCCGACGACGTTCCCGCGCTGCGTGCATTTGCCCAGCGGATGCTCGATGACCGGATGCTCCGCGCACCGTTGCTGTACCGCGCGCGCCGCAAACCGCTCGGCTATCCTGGCGACTTCGAGTGCATGAATTACATGTATTCAAAGCCGTTTCAGGGGGAGTCGCTGTTCGCCAAGGCCCTGCACCTTGCCTCGTGCATGTCCACGCCAGCGCGGGCGGTGCGTGCGCGCAAAGACCTGATCAAGGAACGCATCCGCCAGGTTGTGGCCGAGGGCCGCGGCGATCGCCCGGTGCGCATCGCGTCGATCGCCGCCGGTCCCGCGCAAGAGGTATTCGAGTTCATAAGTGAACTCAAAGAGTTGTCGGTTCCCGTGGAATTCGTTCTCTTCGATCAAGACAAGCTCGCGCTCTCCTTCTCGCAGCGCCGCATTGCCGCCCTGGTCGAGGCGCATTGGCGCGGCGCGGTTCGCGTCGTCTTTCTGCACGATTCGATCAAGCGTTTACTGCATGATCCAACCATGTTCGGCGATCTCGGTCCCTTCGATTTGATCTTCTCGACGGGCCTGTTCGACTACCTGCGCTTCTCCACGGCGGTCACGTTGTGCCGGAACTTGTACGCGAATACTGCCCCCGGTGGGCGCGCCTACGTCGGCAATATGGACCCGTCCAATCCCTGCCGTCAGGTGTTCGAACACCTGCTCGAATGGGACCTGATCTACCGGACCCAGGAACAGATGCTGGAGTTCGGTGTCGCCGCCCTGCCGCACGCGCGCCTGTCGACCCTGCCCGAAGGGACCGGTATCAACCCCTTCCTGGTCCTCGAGAAGGACTGAATGCCGACGCCAGACGAAGAGCTGATTGAGCACAACTGGCAGACCTGGTTGATCGAACGCAACCGTCGTGGCGCGCTGATCGCGTTCTGGCTGACGATCACGATCTATCCGCTCTTCGGCGTCTTGGATTGGATGGTTGCCCCGCGGGAATCCTGGCCCCTGCTGTTTACGACGCGCGGCGTGGTATCGCTGTGGAGCCTCTTTCTGCTCGCCGTGCGCAATCGCCCGTTCTTCGACAGACATTGGCGCGGACTCACCTGCGGCCACGGCATGGTGCTCGGTTTTGGCATCTCGGTCATGACCACGGTGATGGGCGGCTACGCCACGCCGTACTATGCGGGTCTCAACCTGTCCATGATGGGCGTCGGCCTGCTGTTCGTCTGGCCGGCCGGACTCGCCATTCCCACGTATGTGGCCGTAGTTGCCTCATTCATCGTCCCCAATGCCTTCACGGCCACGCCGGAGACCTGGATTGCCGGTGCGCCGAATCTGTTCTTCGTGCTGTCCACCGCGACAGTCGTCTCTGCCGCACAAAGCTTTGGCTTCCGCGCCCAACGCGAGCAGGTGCTGAACCAACTGATGCTGCAGCGCACCAAGGCCCATCTCGAAGAGGCCCACGATCAGCTAAAGCAACTCGATCAATTCAAGTCCAAGTTCTTCGCCAACATTACGCACGAACTCAAGACACCGCTGACGATGATTCTGTCGCCGCTGGAGTTGACCATCCAGGGCGAGTTGGGCCCGGTGACCGACGTGCAGAAGGCGACGCTTGGATCGATGCTGCGCAGCGGCATGAAGCTCCTTAAGCTTATCAATGACTTGTTGGACCTCACCAAGTTGGAGGAGTCCCGCATTCGCTTGCGCATCGGCCAGAGTGACCTCGTCGAGTACATGCGGTCGCTGGTCGCTCAGGTGCAGCCGCTCGCGCAGCGAAAATCGGTCGACATGACGTTCGAGACCGACAGCGAGCGCGCCATCGCCTGGTGCGACATCGAGCGCGTGGAGCGCGTGTTCATCAACCTTTTGTCCAACGCCGCGAAATTCACGCCGCAACACGGGCACATCTGGGTACGGTTGGTCGACGGGCCCGAGAAGGTGACGATCAGCGTGAAGGATGACGGGCCCGGTTTCCCGCCCGAAAAGGCCAAGGCGGTGTTCGAACGGTTCTATCAGGTCGAGATGGGCGGCACGCGGAAATATGGTGGCACGGGCATCGGTCTGGCACTGGCGCGCGAACTCGTTGATCTGCATGGCGGACGCATCTGGGCCGAAGCAGAGGTGGGCGCCGGCGCGTGTTTCACGGTGGAACTGCCCAAGGATCGCGCGCACTTCCGACCCGAAACGATCGCGAGCGAACGCCCGACCAGCACAGCTCAGGAGGTGGCCAAGGCTGAAACAGAGGGGAACTTCAACGAAATGGCGGTGGCCGTGGCGGCCCGCGACGACTACAAGTTGCTCGACATCGCCGAGGCGACGGATCGACGCGTCGTCGAGCGCGATCCGGACGAAAACTCACGTGCGTGGACCGTGCTGGTCGTGGAAGACAATCCGGACATCATCCGCGTCGTGCACTTAACATTGCGTAGACATTTCAAGGTAATGGCGGCGCAGGACGGCGCGCGCGGCCTGGAGATGGCGCGCGCCAAGGCGCCCAACCTGATCGTCACCGATTTGATGATGCCTGTGATGGACGGACTTGAAATGACGCGTCAATTGCGCGCAGACCCCACCACGAAGCACATCCCGATCATCATGCTGACCGCCCGAGGCGACATCGAGGATCGCGTGACGGGCCTCGACACTGGCGTTAATGCCTATCTTTCCAAGCCATTCTCGGCGAAAGAGTTGCTCAGTACTACACGTAGCCTGCTCAACATCCAGGAAACGCAAGCAGATATTCTGCTGACACAGCGACTCGATTCGCTGGAGACCATCGCAGGCGGTTTGGCCCACGAGATCAACAACCCACTGAACTACATCAAGAATTCTGTCACGCGCGTGCAATTGGACATGGCCGAGGTGCTGCGTCTGGTCCACATCGGGCGCGAACTGACAGAGGAGGAAGCGCAGAAGCTCGCGAAGCTGGAGGAGCGCGTCAAACGTATGTTCGACACAGCGGATTCTGGCGTCAAGCGCATCGCTGGTACCGTGCAGTTGATGGGGCGCTACAGCCGCGAAGGCTACACGCGCGCGCCGCGACCGCATGACGTGTTCGCCGCGGCACGCGATGTCGTCGGTCTCGTACTGCCGGCGACCGGGCGCGATGTGAAGGTGACGACCGAGTTTGCCGGTGAAGGCGTCATCGAGTGCATTCCAGAAGAGTTCAATCAGGTCCTGACCAACCTCGTGCAAAACGCCATTGAAGCGGTCACCGAAGGCGCGGGCACGGTCGAGCTGACGGGGCACAGCGAGGGTGGCTTTGTGTTCCTCAACGTCAAGGACAACGGTCCCGGCATCGCCGAGGACGTACGTGCCAAGATCTTCACGCCTTTCTTCACGACCAAAGGCCCGGGCCGCGGCATGGGCATGGGCCTGACCATCACCTGGCGCGTCGTGCAAAGCATCGGTGGCACGATCCAGGTCGGCGGCGAAGTGGGGGTGGGGACGGAGTTTGCCCTCAAGCTCCCTGCGCATGCGAGCAGCCAAAAGAATTGAATCTCAAGGACTTGGCATCGCAGGCCTTGTCGCGGCGCGACGCTTCGCGTAGCGTCCCGATCAACCCCAACCGCACGCTGCTGCGCAGGAAGACCCCATGACCGTTCGGCACCACGTGCCCGCGGGACGCTCCCGTGCGTGCCGCATGCAAGATCGCGATGCTCCACTTGTGGTGCCCGAACAGGACAGTTCCCCGCTTTCACAGGCGATTCTTGATGAACTGCGTTGTGATCTCGGTGCGTCGGAGGGGGACGCGGTGCTCATCGACCTGCTGCGCATCTTTCTGCACTCTGCCAGGGCGCATGTGGCGAACATCGAGGCACTGGCCCGGCAACGGGAAACGGCCGCGGTGGCTTTCGAGGCGCACGGACTGAAGGGGGCCGCCGGCACCATGGGTGCCGTGCGCCTGGCCGAACTCGCGCGCGAACTCGAAGCCGCCGCGTGCGCGCTCGCACCTGCCGGCGTGGAAGCGCTCGTGGCCGCGCTCAAGGCCGAATTCCAGCGCGTTGCCGCCTGGTGCGCCGAGCAGTTCCCAGAATCCAAAGAATCTCTGGGACCTTTGCCACTCGCCGCGCCGTGAGCACGGGGCGCCCCCAAGCCCGGCTGCTCGCAATCCCGCCAAGTCCTGCCCACTGCCGCTGTGCGCGTTGACAGCAAGGGAGCCTGCGGCGCATGCTGAAATGGAATCCTGCAGATTGGGAAAATACCCATGAAACTCGCGCGACTGGCGTTGCCGTGGCTCTTTGCTTTCGCCGCCGCGATCGCGGGTCCCGTGCCGGCACTGGCGCTGACGCAAGACGATGCGCTTCTCGTGCCGGAGTTGCATGGCTTTGTGGGACAGGGCTATTTCGTCACGACCGGCAACAACTACCTGGACAAGTCAAAGCTAAGCAATTTCGGAAGTTTCGAGATGTCCGAAGTCGGCCTCAACCTGACGGTGCAACTGACGAGTACGCTTCGCACCGGCGCGCAACTCTTTGCCCGCGACCTCGGGCCACTCGGCGATTACCGCGCGTCCCTGGACTGGTACTACCTGGACTACAAGTGGAAGGACTGGCTGGGTTTGCGCGCGGGTCGCGTCAAGATTCCGTTCGGCCTCTACAACGACTCCATCGACATCGACGTGGCACGCAACTGGGTCCTGCCGCCGCAGTCGATCTATCCATCCCAGGACCGCGACTTCCTGCAGGCACAGACCGGTGTTGAACTGTATGGATATCAGCGCCTTGGCCCCATCGGTGCGCTCGACTATCGCCTTTATGGCGGTACCATCCGGATCGAGCCACGCCAGGCCAGCGTCGTGTACACGGTGAATGACCTGCACATTCCCTACGTGGTGGGCGGCCGCGTGCTGTGGGAGACGCCCCTGGACGGGCTGCGCCTGGGCGCGAGTCTGCAGGCGCTGCGCCTCGATGTCACGCTCGACGTGCCGCTGATGCTGACGCGGTTCACCGTGCGCATTCCCGCCGTGCTCTGGGTGGCCTCGGGCGAATACCAGTTCGGCGGGCTGCTCGCCGCAGCCGAGTACAGTCGATGGCACCTGCACTCAGAAAGCAGCAACACCGCGCTGTTGTCCGACATGGCGCGCGTCAATGAACGCGCCTATGCCGGGCTGTCCTACCGCGTGCAACCGTGGCTGCAACCGGGCATCTACTACTCGATGCTGTTCCCAGACGTCGAGCACCGCGTGGGCCGCGCCGCGCAACAGCACGATGTTGCCGCCACGGTGCGCTTGGACGTGGTTGCGAACTGGCTGATCAAACTGGAGGCGCACTACATGTCAGGAACCGCGGCGCTGGGGCCGCCTCTCGTGAGCAACAACAAGCCGACTTCGGAACTGAACGACGACCGCCCGCTGCGTGAGCTGCAGGCGAATTGGTGGCTGTTTCTGGTCAAGACGGCCGCGCATTTTTGAGGCAAGCCCGTGCGCGAATGGCTCCACGCGATTGTCGTCCTGGTCCTGCTCCTGCCGCTGCATGCGTACGGCGCAGAGCGTGCGGTTGCGGCCGTGGCGCCGCTGCGGGTCATCGTGCATCCGAGCAATCCAGCCAGCAGCGTCGAGCGCAGCTTTCTTGCCGCCGCATTCCTCAAGAAGACGACACGTTGGCCCGATGACCGCGTCATTCGTCCCGTAGACGAAGTGGCCAAGGCGTCTGTGCGTCACGTGTTTTCGGAGTCCGTGCTGCAGCGCACTGTCGAGTCAGTCAAGAGCTACTGGCGGCAAATCATCTTCTCGGGACGCGGCGTGCCACCACCGGAATTTGCCTCGGATGCGGAGGTTGTCGAGTACGTGCTGCGCAATCCTGGCGGGATCGGCTACGTCTCCGGCGCTGCGAACATCGACGGCGCCAAGATCCTGCAGGTGAGGTGACCCACGATGAACCTGCAATTCCGCACCAAGCTGGTTGCCATCGTGGCGAGCGCGGCGTTCGCGCTGCTCGCGATCGTCGTGGCGAGTTCGCTGGCGGCCCGCAAGGCGGACGAACAGGTGCATGTGATTCAGGAGCGGCTCCTGCCGAGGGTTGGGCTGCGGCCGCTCATCGATGCGCAGTTCGAACGGCTGCGGCGCGGCTTCCAGGATGCGGTCGCAGCGAAAGACGCTGACTTGCTGGCAGGAACCCGCGTGCTCGCGGATGCGATCGAGGCGCAACTCAGTGCCGCTGGCGCCGCTGTCGCACCAGCGGATGCGAAGGCGGCGGCCGAGGCAGTCGACGTCTACTACCAAGCGGCCAGCGACATTTCCCGGCGCTTGATGGCGGGCGAGGCCGGCGAGGAAGTCGTGCGCGCCATGGCTGCGATGCAACAGAAGCAGACGCTCGCTGAAGAGAGGCTGGCAACGGTGACAGCGTTCGACCACCAAGAGCTCGCCAGCGCCTTTGGCCGGGTGGCGCAAAGCCAGAGCTGGGCGACGCGGGTGCGCTGGATCGTGAGCGCGGTTTGCCTGTTGCTCGTCATCGTGTTGTCGGTGTCGCTCGGCCGCAGCGTGCTGCGCAGCGTGCATGATCTCACGGCGGGGCTGCGGCGCTTTGGTGCTGGCGACTTCGGCACGCCCATTCCCATCACCAACCGCGACGACCTGGGCGATGTGGCGCGGCACGCGAACTGGATGGCGGAGCGACTCAATCGATTGAATTTAGAGCGAAAACGGCACAGTGACGAATTGGAGCAGCGCAATGCGGCGCTGAGCGAAGTGCGGCTGCGCCTGGAGCAGCAGGCCAAAGAGCTGACGACAGCCAGTGCGTACAAGTCGCAGTTCCTGGCCAACATGTCGCATGAGCTGCGCACGCCGCTCAATGCCATCCTGGGATTCGCCGATCTGCTGGAATCGGGCGAAGTCCCGCCGGACTCGCCGCAATACATGGAGTTTCTTGGAGACATCCGCGCCAGCGGCCAACACCTGCTGCAACTGATCAGCGACATCCTGGATCTCACGAAGGTGGAAGCTGGCCGGCTCGACTTCCGCCCGGAGCCGATCCAGCCCGCAGTCCTTCTCGCGGACGTGTTGGCGGTGCTGCATGGGAGTGCGACGGCCAAGGGCCTTGCCGTGCAGGCGCACGTGGATCCGGCGTTGGGTGAGTTGCTCCTCGATCCCGCGCGGGCCAAACAGGTGCTCTACAACTACTTGTCCAACGCCATCAAGTTCACGTCTCGCGGTGGGCGAATCTGGGTGCGGGCGCTGGCGGCGGGGCCCGAACAGGTTCGTCTCGAAGTGGAGGACACGGGCATCGGCATTGCCGCGCACGACATCAGTCGGCTGTTCGTGGAATTCCAGCAACTCGACGCCACCGCGGCGCAGCACGTCAGCGGCACTGGGCTCGGCCTTGCGCTGACGCGGCGGCTGGTCGAGGCGCAGGCAGGGCAAGTGGGCGTGCACAGCGAACCGGGCAAGGGCAGCACGTTCTTCGCGATCCTGCCGCGGCGGGCACCAAGGACGGGTCCTGCGGTGCGGGCTCCCGTGCCGTTGCCCGTGACGCTGCCGCCCGATGCCCCGGTGGTGCTCGTCATCGAGGATGATCTGCAGGATCAGGATCAACTGGTGCGTGCGCTGACCACGGCGGGCTATGTCACCCAGGTGGCCGAGACAGGCGCGCGGGCTGTCGAACTTTGTGCACATCGCGCGTTCGCCGCGATCACACTCGATCTCCTCTTGCCGGACATGGGGGGCGTAGACGCGCTCAGGCAGATCCGCGCTCAGCGCTTGAACCGCGACGTGCCCGTGGTCGTCATCACCGTTGTCGCAGAACGGGGTGTCATGGCGGGTTTCGCGGTCCAGGACATGCTGCGCAAGCCTGTGCAGCCCCAATCGCTGCGCGAGGCGCTGATGCGTGCAGGCGTGGCGCCGGGTGTGCGCGCCAAGGTGCTGCTGGTCGACGACGATCCGGCAGCCCTCAGACTGATGGCGGCGACGCTCGAGCATCTGGGCTTCGACGCCGTCTGCGAAACAACTGCCAGTCACGGGCTTGCGACGGCATTGGCGGCGCCTCCAGCGGCGATCGTGCTCGACTTGCTGATGCCGGGGTTGGACGGGTTTGCGTTTCTGGAAGGTCTGCGCAGTCACGCGCAAGGCCGCCTTGTGCCTGTGGTCGTGTGGACCGGTGTCGACTTGAGCAGCGCGCAGCAGGATCGGTTGAAGGCCACAGCGCAAGCCATCGTGGCCAAGGGCACCGGTGGTGCCGCCGCTGTTGCAGCAGAATTGCAGGCGTTCTTGAGAGCGCCACCCAAGGGAGACCCAGCATGGCGGGAGAGAACATCCTGATTATCGACGACAATCCTCTCAACTTGAAGCTGCTGACGTACATCGTGTCGGCAAAAGGCTACGCCGTGCGCACCGCGACGACTGCCGAAGAGGCACTCGCGATTCTGGATGCCTACCTGCCCGCTGTCATGCTGGTCGACATCCAATTGCCGGGCATGGACGGTCTGGAACTCACGCGTCGCGTCAAGGCATCGCAGCGCACCCGCCACATCGTCGTGTTCGCCGTGACCGCCGGTGCGATGAAGGGTGACAAGGAACGCGCGCTGGCGGCGGGCTGCGATGCCTACTTTGCCAAACCCGTGGAACGGTTGGCGCTTCTCGCCGCGATGGCAAGCTTTCTGGAGGGCGCAGGCGGTGCTGGAACGAACTGACAGCTACTGCAGCGCACACGCGGTCTTGCACGAAGTCATGTCCTTGTAGACATTGGCGCATTGGTCGCCGCAACCGCAACCACTCGCCGTGACGCAACTTTTGCCGTCGAACACGACGCCGACCACCATGCCGCACAAGCCGAAGCTGCTCGGGTCCACGGCCGTGCAGGCGCCGCTCGGGCACCAGCCCGCTTTGTCGGCAACGAGACACATGGCACCGCACGGGCAGACATTGGCGCCAGCGCAAGCGCCGCTGGGGCAATCGGAATCGGCCCAGCATTGGCCCGACTTGAGCTCTGACTGCGCTTTGCAGGTCTTCTTGACGCCGCCGCCGGCGCAAGTCGTACCCACGCCGCAATCGCTCTGTGCCGCACAGCAGCCGCCGGCGCCTCCCGTGCAAGTTCCTGGATGATCAGCGTAAAAGCAGTCTGCGTTGCAGGCGCACACCAGCGCTCCTTGGCAGGTCTTGCCATCCGTGCAGTCCCCGTCGGCCCAGCATTGGCCGGCGCCCAGGTTCGCGTCCACGCATGCCTTGCCTTGGAAGCAGAGTTGCCCCTTGTTGCAGTCGAGGTTGCTCTTGCAGCAAGCGAAAGGTTCAGCCGAATCTTGAGTTGCATCGGGCGGGCTGCCGGCGTCGGCGGGAGCCAGGGCATCTTGAGCGGTCGCGCCATCCTTTGGCGCGGCGACGTCGGCGGGCGGCACGGTGGCGTCGGTGGGCGGCGCCGCGGCGTCCGGTGCGGCATCCGCCTTGGCGTCTGCGAGCGCATCCTTGGCGGCGTCCACGGTTGCGGAATCGACGGCAGCGTCGGGTAGGGCATCGACAAACGGAACATCGACCAGCGCTGCATCGGGTGTGGCGTCGACTGCGCCATCTGCGGCAGCGTCAAGCGGCAGGGGAGCAGCGTTCTGTGTCGTTCCGCAAGCGGATACGGCAAGGGCGCCGATAGCGCAGAACAAGATTGTCACTTTCATCGCATCCTCCCCGTCACGCCTCGAACCAATCGGCGTGGAAGTCGTCATCGCCGATGCCGACGTCGAGTATACGCAACTCGGCGCGCGTGCGCCTGCCCTCTCCCGCCGAGATATGAAGATTTGTGACGACGCGGCCGCAACCCAGGCCGTCATTGTCGGCGGTACTCGTGGGTGTGTATAGTCTTGCGTTTGCCATCGGGCCGCCTGGCCCACCGGGAGCCTACCATGCGCGCCAAGTCCTTCCACTTTCTGTCGATCGCGGTCGTTGCCTTGTCGGTGTCTGCGACGCTGACGGCCTGCGGGTCTGACACCGAGATCACAGGACCTCAAGGCCTCTTGTCTGGCAATGGCGCGGGAAATGACGCGACCGGCTCTCTTGACGGCACATCCGGCGCGGACTCGACGTGGTCGGCGGACTCAACGTGGCCGTCCGATTCGGCCGTGGTCGCGCCCGACAGCGGCACGCCCATCGGCGGCCCGGATGACGGCATCGTCGTGCCGCCGGATCAGTCCTGCAAGAACCGCTGCGGCAAATACAGCCCGAACTGGGCTTGCCAATGCGACACGATCTGCGTGAAGAACAACAATTGCTGCCCGGACATCCAGCAGGTCTGCGGGACCACGCCGATCGCCAAGTGCGGCGATGGTCAATGCACGCCGCCGGAGACGGCGAATTCCTGCCCGATGGACTGCAAGACCGGCGGAATCGACCCGGGCGTCGTCAAGGGCTGCCTCGAGAAGTCATGCCCCGGCGAATTCAGCGTATGCGCGGGCGATCCGCAGTGCGGCAAGGTGCTCGAGTGCGCCGTTTCCTGCACGACCAACTCATGCCTGAACAAGTGTGCCCAGGGTGCGAATATCCAAGTGCTGCAAAAGACCTTGATTCCATTGCTGCAATGCGGCGATCAGAGCGGCTGCTATGGCAGCGTGACGCCGCCGGCCCCCGTGTGCGGCGACGGGCAATGCACGAGCGGCGAGACAGGCAAGAGTTGCCCCCAGGACTGCGGCACCACACCGATGGACAAGTGCGGCGATGGCATCTGCACGGGCATGGAAAACGCCAAGAACTGCGCCAAGGATTGCGCAGGCACGACAACCAAGTGCGGCGATGGCCAATGCATTGCGCCCGAGAGCCAGCAGAGTTGCCCCCAGGATTGCGGCGGCGGCACGATCGACCCGGGCCAGATCGTCGTCTGCCTGGAGAAGGCGTGCGGCAGCGAATACAAGACGTGCCTGGCAGATGCCTCGTGCGCGAAAGTCATCTCCTGTGCCAAGTCTTGCACGACGTTGGCCTGCGTGGAGGGCTGCGCGACGGCCAGCGGCGGCGGTGGCGGCATGTCGTCAGCGCTTGTCGGAATCGCCCAATGCGGTCAGCAAGCGGGCTGCTTTGAGGGTTCGACGACGCCGCCCGTGCCGGTGTGCGGCGATGGTCAATGCAATGGCGGCGAGACGGGAAAGTCCTGCCCACAAGATTGCGGCCCGACCCCTTCGAAGTGCGGCGATGGCATGTGTGACAAGACCACGGAAACGAGCGTCAATTGTACCGCAGACTGCAAGCCGACGAACAACCCGACATCGCTTTGCGTGCAGAAGTATTGCACAGATGCATACAAGGCGTGCGGCCAGACGGCGGCGTGCTTCAATGCCGTCAATTGCATCGGCAGCGGTGGCAACCCGCAGCAATGCTTCAGTGATCCGACGACGGCCAAGCTCGCCAGCGCGTTGCTGCAGTGTGGCCAGCAAGCCGGATGTTTCGGTGGCTCCACGACCAATTCTTGCCAGGGCAAGTGCGGCCAGCCGCCTGCACCGGGTCAGACCTGCGGATGCGATGCGTACTGTGCGCAGATGGGAAATTGCTGCCCAGATTACAAGTCACTGTGCGGCACGCAGCCGCCGGTGACGGTGTGCGGCGATGGCGTGTGTGCGTCGACCGAGAACTCGAAGACGTGCCCGATCGACTGCGGCCCGCCCAAGCCCGTGTGCGGTGACGGAATCTGCGCCCCGAACTACGAGAGCAGCAAGACGTGCCCGATCGACTGCGGCGGGCCGCCCCAGGTCGCCTGCAAGAGCAAGGCGGATTGCGCGGCGGACGAGGTTTGCTGCATCCAATCGGCCGGACAGGTCTGCGTCAAGATCGGCAGTTGCAACTGATTGGGAATCGTCGCAGCGTCAAAGTGACGGGTTCCGTCTGGCTATTGTCGGGGCGCGGGCCAAGCCTCAGTGGCCCAGCCAGGCCCGCGCGGCCACCTGTGTGGCCTCGACGATGACGCTCGGAAAGAGGCCCAGGCCCGCCGTCGCCAGTGCGCATGCCGAAACTGCAAGACTGAGCGTGCGCGGACTGCGCACAGGCGTCGCGACGCGCGGTTCGCCGAGGTACATCGAGCGGGCGACGCGCAGGTAGTAGAACAGGCCGATGACGGACACGGCGACGGCCACGAGCACGAGCCACGCGTAACCGGCCTGCCATGCGGCGAGGAACACGTAGAGTTTGGCCCAGAAGCCGACGGCGAAGGGAATGCCGGCCAGACTGAGCAGGCAGACCAGGGCGGCCAACGCCAGGCCCGGCGAGCGGCGATTCAGGCCGGAGAGGCTTGCGATGAGATCGCGTTCGGTCGGCTCGCTGCCGTCTTGGGCGAGCGTTTCGATCACGAGAAAAAGACCTGTATTTGCAGACATGTATGCGATGAAGTAGAAGAGCAGGGCGGACAAGCCGTGGCCTTTGACTCCCAGCGTTGCCGCGGCGAACACGCCGATCAGCATGGTGCCCATCTGGGCGACGCCGGAATTGGCCAGCAGACGCTTCAAGTGGAGTTGCGGCAACGCCAACAGGTTGCCGGCAGTCATCGTCACCACCGACATGGCGACCAGGCCGGGCAGCCAGGTGGCGAGGTGGCCGAACAGCCCGCCTAGCAGAATCTGCGTCAGGGCCAGCAACCCGGCGATCTTCGGGGCGACAGAGAAAAAGGAGACGACCGGTGTCGGCGCGCCTTCGTAGGTGTCCGGAATCCAGAATTGAAACGGCGCCAGACCGAGCTTGAAGCCGAACCCGGCAACGACCAACACGGCGGCCACTTGCAGCAGCGGCGATGCGGGAATGCGCGCCAGATCTGCAATGTGCGTCGAGCCGCCGAGGCCATACAGCAGGCTGACCCCGTAGAGCGTGATGGCCGAGGACAATGCGCCGACGAGGTAGAATTTCAATCCAGCTTCTGCCGACTTGCGGCCGGGCTTGGCGTCGCCGCGGACATCCTTGTCGGTCTTGGCGTAGGTGGCCAGCACGTAGAGCGGGATGCCCATGAGTTCAAAGGCAACCACGAGCAGCAACAGGTCGCGGGTGCCAGCCAGAAGCGTCATGCCCACGAGGCTGCACTGCAGCAATGCATAGAATTCGCCTTGGCGGCGCGCAAAGCTCTGGCGTACGTGACCGAAAGCGCCTAGAATTGCAAGGATTCCCGCCGTCATCAGCACGCGTTCCATGAGCACCGCCATGGCGTCGTGGCGGTAGCTGCCGCCCGGAAGTTCGCCTTGGGGGGCCAGGAAGGACGCAACGAGGCAGATCACCAATTGCCCCAGTGCGATCCAGCCCAGGATGTCGCTGCGATGGCCGCCCGCGATGGACTCGTCCTGCTGCTTGCGAAGATCGCGAAAGGACATGGGACCTATGGGTGCCGCCGCGACCGGCAGCAACAGGTCGGCGAGCACGAGCACCAGCATCGACGCGGTCAACAGCAGCGGTATCGCGAGGACCTGCAAACTCGCCACCCAGTTGCTCGCAATGAGCTCAGCGTTCATCGCAGGGCCTCCAGCGTCTTGCCGGCGACGGCCGGGAGGTAATCGACGGTTGCGACATCAATGAAGTCCAGGGCAAGGCGCGGCCAGACTCCCAAGACGATCAAGGCGGTGACCAGGACGCCAAGGGCAATCCACTCGGTGCCGCGGGCATCGCTGAGTTCGTGGAAGTCGTGGGAGGGACCATCGCCCCAGAAAATCGTTCGCGAAGTTCGCAGCACGTAGACGGCCGTGATGAAGGCGCCGATGAGACCGGCGACAGCCCAGATGGGTTGTCCGGCTTGCCAGGCTCCGAGGAATACAAGGAATTCGGCGACAAAGCCCGCGAGACCGGGCAGACCGAGGCTGGACAACGAGGCGATCGTGAAGCAGACGGCGACGATGGGCATGGCGTTGGCAAAACCGCCCATGCCGGGCACGAAGCGGCTGTGGGCGCGGCCGTAGACCAGGCCGACCAGGGCGAAGAACAGGCCGGTCATCAGGCCATGGGCGACCATTTGGAAGACCGCGCCATTCCAGCCATTGATGTTCAAGGTGGCGGCGCCGAGCATGACGACGCCCATGTGGCTGACGGAAGAATACGCAATGATGTACTTGAGATCCTTCTGCGACATGGCCGATAGCGCGCCGTACACGATGTTGATCATAGCGACCGAGCCGACGAGCCAGGCCCACTGGCGGGCGCCGTCAGGGAGGAGGACCATGCCGATGCGGATGACCCCGAAAGCACCGAGTTTCATGAGGACGCCAGCGTGCAGCATCGACACGGCAGTCGGTGCGGCGGCGTGGCCGTCGGGCGACCACGTGTGGAAGGGCCACACGCCAGCGAGCGAGCCGAAGCCGAGCCAAAGGGCGATGAAGCCAGCGCTTTGCAGGAACCCGCTATAGCGGACGGCGCCGAGGATGCGCAGATCGAAGCTGTTCTTGCCGGCTTCGACGTACATGGCAAGCATGGCCGCGAGGATCAGCGCCGAGCCGATGAGCAGCATCAGCGTCAGTTTCATCGCGGCGTACTCCTTGCCGCCGATGTCGAGCATCTTCCAGGTGAATTTGAAGGGACCGCCGGGTGCGACCTTGTTCGAGGTGCCCCAGATGGCGATGAGGAGGTACATCGGAAGGACGGCGATCTCGTAAGCGAGGAAAAAGACAAAGAGATCGAGGGACACAAACACGCCTGCGACGCCGGAGGTCAGGACGAGCAAGAGGACGAAGAAGTCGCGCGCGCGGTCGGTGACGCCCCAAGAGGCGAAGACGCCGACGGTGAGGATGGTGGCGGTCAAGAGCAGGAGGGGAACGCCCCAGCCGTCGACGCCGAAAGTCAAGGCGATACCAAGGCTTGGAACGATGGCGTGGGTGCTGGCCATCTGGATGCCGCCGGCGGTGCGGTCGTAGCCGACAGCGACGGCGATGGCGGCGGCGAGGTGTACGAGCGCGCCCGCGAGGCTGATGAGGCGCACAGCGGTCAGGCTCTTGCCGGGCAGGAACAGCAGCAACACCGCGGCGAAAGCCGGTGCCGCTACGCAGAGATCGAGAAGGTGGCCAGTCATCGAGGTGCCTCGGTAGTCCTTGGAAACAAATTGCGGCAGGGACCCGGCGCGAGCCGGCCGACGGTCAGCGCCAGAAGCCCGCCGCAGCGAGCAGCAAAAGGCCCGCGACCACGGCGTAGAGGTAATCGATCACGCGGCCGGTCTGGGCAGCGCGCAGCCGTTGGCCCATCACTTGGGTGAGCCAGGCCGAGAAGTTCATGAAACCATCGATGATGTACCGGTCGAACCACGCGACGCTGGCTGAGACGCCTTGGAAGGCGACGCGGTAGCTCCAAGCGAAACTGCGATCGACGGCACTGGCGGCTACGATGCCTTGAACGAAGGCAAACGGCGCGATCTGGCCCGGGACGAAGGCGCCCTTGCCGTAGGCCAACCAGCCGACGGCGATGCCGCCAAGGGCGAGCGCTGAGGCAATGAGGCCGCTGGTGGAGAGGTGGAAGGCGTAGGCATGTCCGGCCGCGCCAGCGAGTGCCGTGCCGGCAAAGCCCAGTGACAATGCCGCTATGGCAAGCAGCACGAGCGGTGCCAGCATCGATGCGGGCGATTCATGGGCGTGTTCGGTGTGGTGGCCCGGCTTGCCGAAGAGCGCGAGCAGGACAACACGTGTCATGTAGAAAGCAGTCAGACCCGCACCCGCCAGCAGGGCGAGCCACGGGACGATGAGGTTGCGCTCCAACAACACGTCCAAGATGGCGTCCTTGGAGAAAAAGCCTGCGAATCCTGGGATGCCGGCCAGCGCCATCGCGCCGATGATGAAGGCGGTGCCGGAGATCTTGAGTTTGGGCCAGAGGCCGCCCATGTCTTCGAGATTGTTGCTGTGGACTGCGTGGATGAGGGCGCCCGCGCCGAGGAACAGCAGGGCCTTGAACGCGGCATGCGTGACGAGGTGGAAGTAGCCTGGCCACACCTCGCCGGCGCCGAGGGCAGACACCATGTAGCCCAATTGCGCAGCGGTGGAGTAGGCGAGGACCTTTTTGATGTCATTTTGACTACACGCGATGATCGACGCGAAAAGCGCAGTCCAGGCGCCGAGATAGGCCATGAATGCCAGCACTCCCGGCGCGGCTTCGAAGATGGGAAAGGTGCGGACGATGAGGTAGACGCCGGCAGCGACCATCGTGGCCGCGTGCAACAGCGCGGAGACGGGGGTCGGACCTTCCATCGCGTCCGGCAACCAGATGTGCAGCGGGAACTGTGCGGATTTGCCCATGACGGCGAGGAAGAAGAGGCCGGCTACCCAGGTTGCGCCGCCGACACCGAGCAGGTGGACGGCCTCGGGGCTCCAATCGAAAGTGCCGGCGATGGCGTAGAGAACCAGCAGGCCAGCGCCCAGGCCGATGTCGGCGAACTTGGTGACCCAGAAGGCTTTGACGGCGGCTTGACCAGCGGACGGTTTCTTGAAGTAGAAGCCGATGAGGAGGTAGGAGGCGAGGCCGACCAGCTCCCAACAAAGAAACAATTGCAGAGCGTTGGGGGCGACGACGAGGCCCAGCATCGAAAAGAGGAAGAGGGAATGCCAGGTGTAGTAACGGCCCAGTGCGGCGGGAGGTTCGTCGTGGAGGTAGCCCAGCGAAAAGACTTGGACACAAAGGGCGACGACGGTGACGACCACCAGCATGGATGCGGAGATGCCATCGACTTGTACGCCCATGCTGACGACGAGCTTGGCACCGGCGTAGAGCCAGCCGACCTGGCCGATGTCGGCCGGTGCTTGGGCCGCGGACAAGCGACCTGCCAGCAACGATGCGGCGAAAAACTTCGACAAGGCCGCGAAGGCAATGCTCACGTGGCCGGCGATGGCGCCTTTGCGGCGCAGGGCCGGTGTCAGTCCGAGCAGGACGAAGCTGAGAAGCGGTGCGGCGCAGCAGAGCAGGGCGGCGCTGACCGGTGTGTAGGAAGACGCGCTCATCCCTTCATCTCCGAAGCGGAATCGGTCAGCACGCTTTGGTGCGCCCGGTAGAGCAGGATCACGATGGCGAGGCCGATGACGACCTCCGAGACCGTGAGCGCCAGCGAAAAGAGGGTGAAGACCTGGCCGGTCAAGGAACCCCAAACCCGTGAGAAGGCGACGAGGTTGATGTTGACCGCATTGGCCATCAGTTCGATGGCGACGAGCACGCCGATGGCGTTGCGACGCGTGAGCGCGCCGAAGATGCCGAGGCAGAACAGCGCCGCACTGAGAAGAAGATAGGCTTGGGTCGGCATGGCACGTTCCTAGGCGTCGTGGCGGCGGGCGAGGACGATGGCGCCGAGCATGGCGGCAAGCAGCAAGACGGAAAGTGCTTCAAAGGCCACGAGGTGGTCTGAGAAGATCAGGGCGCCCAGCTTTGCAGTGGAAGAATCAAAGATGACAGGTGAAGTGGGCATTCCTGAGCGCCACATCGCGCTGGCCAGTACACCGAACACGGCGCCTGCGGCGAGGATCCCGGGCATCCGGCGCGAGCTGTCATTCAAGACGCCGACATCGTGGCGGTGGTCCGTGAGCATGACGCCGAACAACATCAATGTGATGACGCCGCCGGTGTAAAGCATGATCTGCATGGCCGCGAGGAAGGGCGCGGCCAGCGTGACATAGAGTGCGGCGGTGGCGACGAGGCTGACGGCAAGCCAAAGTACGGAATGGACGAGATTCTTTGAGGTAACGGCCAGCGCGCCTGCACAGAGCATGCACGCGGCGATCAGGCCGAAGGCGATCTGTGAGGCCATCATGCCACCTCTGCCACGGTGGGCGCGGGAGCCGCAGCAGCACCTGCCACAGCCTTGGCCGTTGCATGCGCATCGGCCCGCGCCGGATCCTGCATCTCGCAAAGCCGGGTGCCGTTCGACCATGCCAGCGGCACGGCCTTTTCATTCGCGTACAGCTTGTCCATGGTCAGCACGAGATCTTCGCGTGCATACGCAGGCTTGGCCGGAACACGGGTCATGACGATCGAGTCCGTCGGGCACACCTGCACGCACAACTCGCAGAAGATGCAGGCGGTGGCGTCGAGGGTGTAGTCGGCAAGATAGCCGCGCTTTTTTCCGGTCACTTCTGAGACGCGTTTCTCGCCGGGTGTGACGGTGATCACGTTCGACGGACAGATCAACTCGCAAAGACTGCATGCGATGCAGGACTCTTCGCCGCTGGGTTCGTGGGTCAAGGCAAAGCTGGCGCGGTAGCGTTCGCCGCGCGGTCGGATGACCTTGGGATACTGAACCGTCACAACGGGCTGGAACATCTGCCGCAGAGTTGCGCCAGTTGCCGAAAAGACTTGGAAGAAGTGGCGCATGTCAACGCCCTCCCGCGGTCACGTTGACCCAGACCGCTGCAAGACACACGAGCCCCAGGGTGATCGGAACCAGCCATTTCCAGCACAAGTGCATGAGCTGGTCGGCGCGAAAGCGCACGAGAGACCACCGCATCGCGTAAATGAATGCAAATAGAATGAACGTTTTGAGGAGCATCCAGCACAGGCCGACGACCCAGATGTGGCTGCCGGGACCGGACCAGCCGCCGAGAAAGAGGACCGTGGCCACCGCGCTCGATAACCACGTGTGGATGTACTCAACGGTGACGAACAGGCCGTACGGCATGCCGGTGTATTCGACGCTGGTGCCGGCGATCAGTTCGCTCTCGGCCTCCGGAATGTCGAACGGGATGCGGCCCGCTTCGGCCAGGCTGGTGGTGAAGTAGATGACGAAGGCAATGACGCCGATGCCGGGCGGCCAGATGGCGAACCAGCCATGCACGCTCTGGTATTCGACGATCGTGCGCAGATTGAAGGAGCCGGCCAGCACCACTGGTACCATCGCTGACAGCAAGAGCGGAACTTCGTAGCTGATGCCTTGTGCGACGGCGCGCATACCTCCGAACAGCGCGTACTTGTTGTTGCTTGCCCAGCCAGCCAGCCAGAGCGGAAACAACATCATGCCGGACATCGCCAACACCCAGAGCAGACCCACGTCGAGGTCGGCGACGTAGATGTCCTGGCCCCAAGGGATGGCAGCGACCACGGCGAGTGTCAAAAACAGAGCGAAACCAGGGGCAAATCGAAAGAGGAACGCGTCGGCCTTGCGGGGCACCAGCATCTCTTTGCGCAGCAACTTGAGGGCGTCGGCGATCGGCTGCAGCAGCCCTGCGGGACCGACGACGTTGGGTCCGATGCGATTCTGCATTCGCCCGGCAAACTTGCGCTCGAACCACGTGGCCCAGGCGGCGACGACGAGGACGCCGGTCGCGAGGACGACGCTCGACAAGATGCCTCGCAGCCAAGGATTTGCAAGAAGATCAGCCATGACGAGGGGCCTTTCCGTAGCGGGACATCAGCGGTCGACCTCGCCCATGACGGGGTCGAGGGAGCCCAGGATGGCAATGGCGTCGCTGAGCGAGTTGCCCGGCAGCAGCCACGGAACGAGAGAGACGAGGTGCAGACTGGGTGGGCGAATCTTGAGGCGGTAGGGCGACATGCCCTTGTTGGCGCCAGCGGAGGCGATGAGATAGTGGCCGAGTTCGCCGCGTGGGCTCTCGACGCCGACATACCACTGGCCATCCTTCAACTTGACCGCGGTCGGGCCCTTGGACGGCTTGAGCGCCGCAATCGGTCCCTCGGGCACGTCTTCGAGCAGGATGCGAATCAGGCGAATGCTTTCACGAACTTCCAGTGCACGCATGCGGAAGCGGGCGAGACAGTCGCCCTCTGTCAGCACCGGCACCTGCACGTCCAGCTCGCCATAAAGGTGGTACGGCGCGTCGCGGCGCAGATCGAGGTCGATGCCACTTGCGCGACCCACCGGACCATTCAGGCCCAGTTGCAGCGCCAGATCGCGACCGAGCACGCCGACGCCGAGGCTGCGACCGCGGAAGATCCCGTTCTTGCTGGTCAATGTGTCGTAGAGATCCATCGACTTCTCGATGGAATCCATGGCGGCGCGGATCTTCACGTCCCAGCCCAGGGGCACGTCGTGGCGCTGGCCTCCGACCTGATGCGTGTTGTAGTGAAAGCGCGCTCCGGTCAGTTCTTCAAAGATATCGAGAATCAGCTCGCGCTCGCGGAACGTGTACATGAAGACGGATGCGCCGCCGCCGATCGCGCCGCCCACGTCCAGCACGAAGGTGCCGATGGCCACGAGGTGCGACGCGATACGCTGCAACTCCGCGATGATCGTGCGCATCCAGCGGGCGCGCCGCGGCACTTCGATGCCCAGCCCGGCCTCGAAGACCATGTTGATCGCCTGCTCGTTGATCATCGGCGAGAGGTAGTCGTTCTTGTCGACGATCGGCGTGACTTGCGCGTAAGTCAGCTTTTCGAATAGTTTTTCCACGCCGCGGTGCAGGTAGCCCGGGTAGCTCACTGCCTTGACGATGATCTCGCCGTCGAGCACGAGCTTGATGCGGAACACGCCGTGCGTGCTCGGGTGCTGCGGCCCGAGGTTGAGCACCATCAAGTCGGCGCCGGCCTCGTAGGCATCGAGATCGATGTGCGGATCGGGCAAGGGCGGCGGCTGGAGGCAAGAGAATGTCATCCGGCTACCTCCACGGCGCATGTGGCGTGTCGATGGCGTAATCGCGGCGCAGGGGATGTCCCGGCCAATCTTCATCCATCATCAAACGCCGCAGATCGGGGTGACCGGCAAAATGCACACCGACGAGGTCGTACTGTTCGCGCTCCTGCCAGTCAGCACCTGCAAAGAGCGACGTCAGCGACGCGATCGCCTCACCTGGAGCCAACGACACCCGCCACGAAAAGGTCTGCGAGCCGTCTGGATGGGCTGCATCGCGGCGCGTCGGATCGCGCAGGACCGTCGCCACTTCGAAGTGCTCTTCGGTCGCGGGCGCGCCCTTGAGCGCTGGCTGGGCGGGCCAGTGGCTCGCGCACACGGTCACGTAGCAGGTGTAGCCACGATCGCGCAGCAGGGTCGCCAGAGGCAAGTGCAGGTTGTTCGGCACGATCATGCCACAATTCACGACGCTGTCGGTGCCGAGCAGGCCGGTCAGCGCGGCGCTCAAGTCGGGACTCATGGCGCCTCCGCGGCGGCTTCGGCCCCACCAACTGCTTCGGCCTTTGCTTGCGGTGCGGGCTCTTGCACCGGCTCGACATCCGATTGCGGGTATGCAGCCGCGAGCACGTTGCGTCCGATCGCCAGATTCCCAACGGCTACGACCTGTTCGTGGCTGTGCAACTCGCGGCCGTTCAGGCCGATGCCCATGGCCGCCGCCAGTTGCGCCTGGGACAACAGCGGATCGCGATCCCCGTCCTCCAGTCGCTTGACCGCCGGCAGGATCATCTTGGCCGTCTCAGGTCTGGCCTCACGCGGCTCGAACGTCCCGGCCTGCCGCGCGCGAATCTTGTCCTGCAAACGCATGAGGCCGCCATACAACGCGTCCGGATTGGGAGGACATCCGGGGATGTACACGTCAACCGGCAAGAAGGTGTCGATGCCTGGCACGACGGAATAGATGTCGCGGTAGAAGTCGCCCGAGATCGCACAGGAGCCCATGGCGATGCACCACTTCGGCTCCGGCATCTGATCCCACAACTTCTTGACGCGCGGAGCCATTTTGACTGTGATCGTGCCGGCGACGACCATGACGTCGCAGTGACGCGGCGTGGCGCGGATGACGGCGCCCATGCGATCGACATCGAAGCGGCCGGTCGCGACCGTCATCAACTCGATGCCGCAGCAGGACGTCGCCATCGGGAAGACGAAAAAGCTGTTGGTGCTTGCCCAGTTCATGAGCCGTTCGAGGCTGCCGACCAGCACATCCAGGCCGGGCACGGATTCAATCTTCTCGAGCAACGGCTGATCGAAGGCGAGGCCGGGCGTGAGCGCGGAGTTGTCTTTCATTGCCACCGCAACGCTCCTTTGCGCACGGCGTACCACCAGCCGAGCAGCAGGATGGCGAGGAAGGCGCCCATCTCGACGAGCGCCCAGTAGCCGAAGCCGCGGATGTTCAGCGCCCACGGCAGCAGAAAGGCCGCTTCCACGTCGAACACGACAAAGACCAAGGCAACCAAGTAGTAACGTGGATGGAAACGAATCCACGCCGCGCCGTCGGGCTCTTCGCCGCATTCGTAGGTGTCGAGCTTGTCCGGCGGCGTGATTTTGGCGCGGACGCCGAGAATGGCGTTGGCGATCAGCATCGCGCTCGAGATGATGCCCGCGAGGATCAAGAACACGACCGCGGGGATCCACTGGTCGGTCATCGCTTTTCCTCCTTCGGCGCACAGCCGGCGGCCTTTCCCGCCGCCGTTCGCGCGCCAGGGGGGGTCGCTTCGCGCCGCCCGTGTAGCACGGTTGTTGGCAGTCGGCAATCTTCGCCACCCTCGTGGTCCATTGTTGGCCCCGACGAAGTGGAGCGAAGGCGACAGATCGGGGTTGAAGCGCGGCACGTTGGCGTGGGGCGCGCATCCTGCTAGCCTGCGGCCCGCCGCGCGTGCGGCCCCTGCCACGGAGACACCATGTTTGCCAGTGACCGCTACCGCGCCTATCCACAGTTCACCCATGAACATGATCAACTTCGCAAGACGGTTCGCGATTGGGCGACCAAGGAACTGCATCCGCACGCCGAGGAGTGGGAAAAGGCGCGCAAGTTTCCAAATGAAGTCTTCAAGAAGGCAGGAGAACTGGGCCTGTTGGGCATTCGCATGCCTGAAGCGTACGGCGGCCTGGGGCTCGACTGGTGGTACACGGTGTGCTGGGCCGAGGAACTCGTGCAATGCGGCATGGCCGGCGTGACGATGGGTCTGCTCGTCCAATCGGACATGGCGACGCCGGTGATCCAAGAGCTGGGCGATTCCTACCACAAGGACAACTTCTTGAAGCCGGCCATTGCCGGGCAGGCGATTGCGGCGCTGGGCATCACGGAACCCGACGCCGGAAGCGACGTCGCTGGCATCCGCACCAGCGCGCGTCGCGACGGCGACGACTACATCATCAACGGGGCCAAGACCTACATCACCAACGCCACGCGCGCCGACTTCATCACGCTCGCAGTGCGCACCGGCGGCAAGGGGTACGGCGGCATCTCGTTGATCCTGTTCCCGACGGACACCAAAGGTTTCCGCGTCACCCGCAAGTTGGAGAAGCTCGGCAACCACAGTTCCGACACCGCCGAACTGGCCTTCGAGGACTGCCGGGTGCCGGTCAAGAACCTGCTCGGCGGCGAAAACGAGGGGTTCTACGCGATCATGACCAACTTCCAGGGCGAACGCCTCGTCGGCGCGCTCTCGTGCACGGCCGGTGCGCAGCGCGTTCTCGACAACACGCTGCAGTGGTGCCAGGACCGTCAGGCATTCGGCAAGCCGCTCGTTGGCTTCCAAACCGTCCGCCACCAGATCGTGCAGTTGGAGACGGAGTTGGAGGCGGCGCGCCAACTCTGCTACCGCGCCGTGGATCTGCTCGTGCGTGGCGAGGACGCTTTCCGCGAAATCACGATGTGCAAGCTGTTCTGCGGCGAACTGGCCAACCGCGTTGTCGATCGCTGTCTGCAACTCTATGGCGGAATGGGCTATATGGATGAGTGCGAAGTCAGCCGCGCGTTCCGCGACACCCGCCTCATCACGATTGGCGGCGGTGCCAGCGAGATCATGCGCGAGATCCTGACCAAGCTGCTCGGCGTTTGAGGCGTTGTGCTACTTGGCACGCCCGGCGCGAATCTGAGCGTCGACCTCGCCGTACACCTGCCTCGAAATGTCGCCGATGACCGTGGCGAGGCCTTTGCCGGTCGTGCCGCGCGTCATTACGCACAGCAAGTAAGGGTGCTCGGGGTAGTAGACGATGCCGCAGTCGTGCAATTGCGATAGACCGCCCGGCAAGGTGCGCTGACCAAACTTGTGTGCGACCACGACGCCCTTTGGCACGCCTGCCACGAGACCGACCGTGAACTGACTCGCCGCGAGGTAGGCCAGGGCGCGCTCGGACATCTCGCGGTTCAGGAATGTAGCGTTGTACAGCACGCGAAAGAAGCTCGCGTTGTCCTTGACGGTCGTGAAGTCCGTCGGTGTCGGGCTGTCTGGAACGCGAATGCCCAGTTCGGTGAAGATGGCTTGGATGATCGCGTCGTTGATGGATAACACTAGAACATTCTTTGCATTATTGTCGGAGTGCGCGATCATGAACCGCAGCAGTTCGTCGGTCGTGTAGGTCTTGCCTTGCTCGACCATCTGTTCCGGCGGGTACAGGGCGCCGGCGTTGTCGTCGACGAGGGTCTGGACCGTCAGGGGCCGCTGCAATAGGCCAGCATCCGATTCCGCCTGCTTGAGCACGGAGATGAGAATGGGCACCTTGAGCAGGCTCGCGGGCGAGAAGCGCTCGTCCTCGTGGATGCCGAACCACGGGCCGTTGTTCAGATCGCGGAAGTACACCGAGATGTGGGTCGCGCGGCCCTGTGCGAGTTGGCGATCCACCGTTGCCTGCACGCGCCCGACGAACGGCCTCAACTCGTGGAATGCATACTCGCCTTGATCGCATTCGAGCAGGGGACTCGTGAAGGTGTGGCCGGTCTCGCGGACTTCTGTCGGTGATGCTGCCGGCGGGGCGAGTTGCGCGCGCAGACCGTAGCCCATCCCGATTCCCAGCAAGGCGAGCAACGAATGTGTGAGGAAGCTACGAAGCGTCATGTCCATCCGAGGCAGCGAACGGTCTGGCCGGTCTGGTCGATTCTGACATGGCCAAGGATGCGGATTGCGCGCCTCCTGCGTCAACCGGCAACGTGCGCTTGCGCGCGCACGCACACACAATGCCAGGACTGGAGCCGGTGGCTCGGATCCGCCGCGCCGAGTTTCCGGGGCGCGGCGGATCCAAGGCGCACGCGACGGTCTACGGGCAGCCGGCCTGGCTGCACAGCATCCCATCATTGATCCAACTCAGGAACAGCGCGGCGTCCGAGGCCGGAAGACTGCCGCCCGGGGGCATGCTGCCGCTGTTGATGCGGTCCAGCGACAGGGGGGCCTTGGCCTGCATGCCGCTGCATGTCTTGGCGAAACTGTGGCAGCCGACGCAACTGGCGAGCATGGGCTGAAGGGACGTGAAGGTTGTGGCGCACACCGGGGCTGGCGCCGGGGCTGGAGCCGGAGCCGGAGCCGGAGCAGGCGCCGGAGCCGGAGCCGGAGCAGGCGCCGGAGCTGGAGCCGGAGCCGGAGCCGGAGTCGGAGCTGGAGTCGGCGCCGGAGTCGGAGCCGGGGCCGGAGCCGGCGTAGGCGCCGGAGCCGAACCGTTCCCATCGTCCTCCGCCTCGTCTTCGTCGTGTGCTTCTCCCTGTTCGCCGTCGTCCTCATCGGATGCTGGTTTGGCCTGTGGTTGTTCCTCTTGCGCCGGTTTGGCTTGCGCTTGCTCCGGCTGCGCCGCCTCGCCGGCCTCGGGTGCCTTGGCCGCCTCATCGGTCTTGGCAACCTCTTGTGTCACAGCAGGTTCTTGCGGCTGCGCGACCTGCTCGTCGCCTCTCTCGTGGTGCCGGCCGAAGCCGTGGCCACCCTTGTCGCCGTGAAGGGCCCCGACTGCCGTGCCAGTGGCCGTCGTGCCGCCCGCGCCGTCCTCCGTTGCGCAAGCCGTTGTGATTGCAACCAAGAACACGCTGAGCATCATGAGTTGTCTTTGCATGCATTTACCTCGAGCGGCAGGGAGGGAACCGGCTGGGACCGGGCTCGTCACCGCAGTGAGCGCCTGCCAGGATCGGCCGGCGCGGGAAACATGGCTAACCTGCCATGGCCAATATGGAAACGTTTAGAATCGTGAATTCGCCAAAAGCCGACAAAATCGTTTCGCATTTTCTTGTCCGGACGTGGTCGGTTCGCGCTCGACAGCAGGAAGCCCTCGCGCAGCAGCCGCAACCTTGACCCTCCCGCCAACCTCTGCCACAACGATGCCCGCCTGTGCCCTTCTCTGCACGGCTCGGGAGCCAGCCCCATGTCCGCACCCCGCCGCTCGAACTTCCTGACCGACATCATCGACGCCGATCTCGCAGCTGGTCGCGTCGTCCAGGTCGTGACGCGCTTTCCGCCCGAGCCCAATGGCTACCTTCATATCGGCCACGCGAAGTCGATCTGTCTGAATTTCGGCCTGTCTCGCGACTACCGCGGCAACTGTCACCTGCGCCTCGACGACACGAATCCCGTCACCGAAGACGTGGACTATGTCGAATCCATCCAGCACGACGTGCATTGGCTTGGCTTTGAGTGGCAGGGACCGACTCGCTTTGCCAGTGACTACTTCGAGACGATGTACCTCTGCGCGGAGCAGTTGATCCGCGACGGCAAGGCCTACGTCGACGATCAGAATGCCGAGGAGATTCGAGCAGGTCGCGGCGACTTTGGTCGGCCGGGTGTGCACAGCCCACACCGCGACCGGGATCCTGAGGAGAGTCTTGCGCTGTTTCGTCACATGCGCGCCGGCAAGTTCAGCGACGGTACACTGGTGCTGCGGGCGCGCATCGACATGACGCATCCAAATGTGATCATGCGGGATCCGCTGCTCTACCGCATTCGCCATGCGCACCACCACCGCACGGGCGATCGGTGGTGCATCTATCCGATGTACGATTACGCGCATCCGTTGGAGGACGCGGTCGAAGGCGTCACGCACTCGATCTGCACGCTGGAGTTCGAGTCGAACCGCGAGCTGTACGATTGGGTGCTCGACAACACAGTGGATCCGAAGACGAATGGCCCGTGGAGTCCGCGGCCGCACCAGTACGAGTTCGCCCGGCTGGCGCTCGGCTTCACCTTGATGTCCAAACGCAAGTTGCTGCAATTGGTCGAGGAAAAGCTGGTTTCCGGCTGGGATGATCCGCGGATGCCGACCATTGCCGGCATGCGGCGCCGCGGGGTGACGCCTGACGCACTGCGCGAGTTTGCCGACCTGATCGGTGTGGCAAAGAACAACAGTTTCGTGGATATAGCCAAGCTTGAGTACTGCGTCCGCCAGGATCTGGAGCAACGGGCGCCTCGCGCGCTGGCCGTCCTCAACCCATTGAAAGTCGAACTGACGAACTGGCCGGCCGATCGTGTGGACATGCTGGACCTGCCGTGGTGGCCCGGCGAACCAGAGCGGGCAGGGACGCGCGGCGTGCCCTTTGCGCGAGAACTGCTCATCGAACGTGATGATTTTGCGCAGCAACCGCCGGCGGATTGGAAGCGGCTCGCGCCTGGATCGACTGTGCGCTTGCACGGTGCCGGATTGCTGCGCTGCGATGCGGTGGTGTGTGATGCGGCCGGCGAGATCATTGCATTGAAGTGCACTTGCGATCCTGATCCGCCACCATCGGCAATCGCTGGCACCATCCACTGGGTCGCGGCGCACTACGGCGTGCCGTCGCCCGTGCGCCTGTATGACCGGCTCTTTCTGAGCGAACAGCCCGAGGCGCAAGGTGAGTTTCGCGCGCAACTCAATCCGGACTCGTTGGTCCTCTGTCCGGATGCAGTGTTGGAGCCGGCCCTGGCCAACGCGGAACCCGGCAGTCGCTTCCAGTTCGTTCGACTCGGCTATTTCATTGCGGATCCTGTGGACTCCAAGGGGGGCGCGGCGGTCTTTCACCGGACGATCGGTCTGCGTGACACGTGGGCGAAGGCGGGTGGGCGTGGCGATCACGACGGTCGGCCGCAGCGCGAGAAGCGGACGGCCAAGGCGCAAGCCAAGTCCGCGACACCGAAGAAGAGCCGTGCCGAGTGGCGCGCCGAAGCCCGCGCAGCACATCCGGAACTCGCGCTTGGCTACCAGCGCATCCTGGATGCCGGCGTCGATCCCGAGTCGGCCGACCTCTTGACCACGGACATGCAGACGGCGCACTTCTTCCTGCTCGCGGCCGCCCAGGCGCTGCCGCCCTCCGTGGCCCGCTGGCTTCTCAATGACTTGCAGGGCGTCCTCCGCGAGAGGGCGATCGCGGATCTGCCGATCGACGGCGCGACATTCGGCCGCTTCGTCGCATTGGTCGATTCCGGCGCGGTCACAGGCTCGGCGGCCAAGACCCTGCTGGCCCATCTGTGCCACCACGGCGGCGAACCACAACAGCTCGTTCAAACATTGGGTTTGGGCAGGGTGGCCGACAGCGCGGCGCTCGGAGCCGCCATCGACGCGGTGCTGACCGCGCTGCCGAGTGAGACGGCGCGCTACCGTGCCGGCGAGCAGAAACTGTTCGGTGTGTTGCTCGGCGCGGCGATGACGCGGCTGCGCGGCGCAGCAGACGCGGCGGACGTGCGTCAGGCGCTGCAGCAAAAGCTGAAATAATCAACGTTTATGACAGAACCTCTGACGCGCCGCGCAACCCGGCCGCGGCAGTCCTGTGGCTCGATGCGGCAACTTCAGCGCGATTCCGACACCATGGCAGCGAGTTTGGCTTGCATGACGCCGATGACGCGGTCGTGGCAAGCCTCGACATAGGCCGTGTCGTTGGCCGCCTCTGCACCGCTGCGGTCAAAGCGAATTGGATCCAGCACTTCGATTCGGATCTTGCTCGGCACAGGCCAGTGCGGCGGCGTCGGACCGACCCACAGACCAAAGGGCAGGGCGAGGATGATCGGCCAGACCTTGATGCGGAACAGCTTGTCGATACGCAGCAATTGCGCTAGCCAACGGCCGTCGTCCAACACCAGGAACGTCGAGTGGCCGCCGTGCGACACGACCGGGACGATCGGCACATCTTCTCGAAGCGCCAGACGAATGTAGCCGCGTCGTGGGCCAAAGACGACGCGATCGCGGTGGCGATACGGGCGAAAGGCGTCAAGGTCACCGCCGGGATAGACCAGGGCCTTCAAGCCTGCGGCAAAGATTTTGCGGGCGTTGTCGTGGCTGGCCCGCACGGCGCCAAGTGGCACCAGAAGCTGATGAAAAGGAGGCACTTGAATCGCGACGCCATGTGCGAGGCCGTACGGCACCGCGCCCAGGCCCAGCTGTCGCAAGAGTGCAGCGCAGAACACGAAACTGTCCGGTGTCAGCGTGCCGCCGCTGTGGTTGCCGACGTAGAGCGCGGCTCCCTCCGGAATGCGCTGCAGCCCGTTCACCGTTGGGTGAAAAAGATGTTCCAGCACAGGCTCAAGAGCGACGGTAAACCGGCCGATGAGTTGCGCGTCGCGGCTGGCCAGATCGTCGATGTCGTAACGTTTCACGGATTCCTCTCGTGCCGGTGTCGCGCGGAGGACTTTGCACGGTGCCCGCACGCGGCACAAGCACCGATCGTGGCCATCATGCCGGTGAGCCGGGCGGCAAGACAGAGCGCAAACGGAGCGATGGCGAGTTGTCCTCGCCGGTCTGCCTATCCGCCTTGGACGACGACGTTGTCGTAGAGGCGCCGGAACTCCGCCCACGGCAGGACGAACACGCCGCCGCCAGTCTTGTTCCCCGTGTCGCCCACGGCTGCGGCGTCCGAACTGCGTCGACGCACCGCCCACGGATTGCGCATCGTCACGGTACGTTCAGACTTGCCGCCGTTCTTCTTCTCCTCGACGCCGAGCACGGAGTACGCGTGCCAGCCATAGACGCCGGCCTGCGGATCCTTGTAGCGCGCGTCTTCCTCGCCGCCAGTGCTCGCAGTCATGGGTCGCTTGTCCTGGGATGCCTTCTGCATTCGCGTCCACAGTGGGTCATTGTCGCCGGCCCCGGCCGTCGGCGCGCTCTTGCAGGGCTCGCCCGTCAAGGCGGTGATGACGTCCGCCGACTGGCCGCCGTGGCCGATCTTGTCGTAGGAACCCTTCCAAGCGGCATAGGCCTTCTCGACGACCGATGGCCATAACTCCATGTAATCCTTACCGTCAACCTGCTCCGTGGAGTTGGCATAAGCCGCATGCCCGGAGTAGCTCGGCAAATCCGCGTCCACGGTTTCCATGTGCGCGGACTTCTTGCCGTCCCATCCAAGCTCGTAAAATCGCACGGTATATGTGCCGTCGCCGTTGTCCTTGATAGCGCTCTTGACGGCATCGGGCCGCGTGCCAGCCACCGATGCCAGTGCCGCGGCGAGATAGCAGTCGCCGATGTACCCTTGGCGCACGTCCGCGGTCTGCACGCCGTTGGGACCGTACAGCTTCGCCCCGCGATCGTTCTTCTGGTACGCATACGGTTCGGGCTGCTTGGTCTTTTCGTCGCGCGTGACATCCGGATCCGGCAGATCGCGCGGCTTGACCGGCACTTGCGGCGTCGGTTTGATCGGCGCCGGGGCTGGAGTCGGTGTCACGGGTGTCGGTGTCGGCGTCGGTGTCGGTTGCGGTTTGGGCTTTGGCTTGTGGTGGTGATGGGGCATGGCTTGCTCCGCTTGGGTCTGGCAGTTCACGGACTTCAGGGCAGGCGGCGCGCCGGGCCTGTGGCGTCGATGACACCCGGTTGGCTTGTCCAACCAGTTGGAACCTTGCTGGACTTCAGGCGCACTTCGCCCGGAATCTCTGGACCATTGACGATCGTTCCGTCCTCGACCGTGCAATGGTCGAGCGTCACGTGAGGTATTCGGCTGCGCGAGCCCGAGACCATCAGCGCGACGGCCGGTGCACTGCCGCGATGCTCGCGAAGGGTCGAGACCTTGATCGCGACTTCTACGCCTTCGCTGATGCGCATCGAAGCGCCTTGATCGGACTGATTGAATTCGAATGTGCAGCGCGTCAGCTCGGCGTGCACGACCCCGTCCAAGAAGATGCCGCCGCCTTGACGCCCGCCGTTGTGGTCGAAGGTGCAGCGCTCGAGGTGGAGGAGGCCGGCGCTGACGTACAAACCGCCGCCGCCGATCATGCCCGCCGTGTTCCGCGTGAAGCGGCAGTCGGAGACTTGGATCTTGCCGCGACCGGTGGAGCGCAGACCGCCACCCGCGTCGGCCGATCCGCCTTGAATCGTGAGGCCTTCCAGTCGTAGCGCGAGGCCGTCGTCGTCGACTCGCAACACGGGTGTCGCGCCTGCGCTGTTCAGCACGGTCTTGTCGGCGCCGTCGGTGCCGATGAGGGTGACGGACTTCGTGAGCTGCAGCCCAGCGACGTAGGTGCCAGGCGCGAGGCACAGTCGCGCGCCTGCCGGTGCCCCTTCGATGGCCGTGGCCAGTGCATTTTCACCGGGAGCGAGATGGATGTCGCAGACCGTCATGCTCTTGCCTTTCGCACGTCCGCTGGAGATCGGAAGGGCGCTTGCTGGGGGCGACATCAGGAGGACAAGGCCCGCCAAGGCACCAGCGCAGGTGAGGGTCCCGGCATGGGATCCTCTGGACTCGCGGGCATCTAGCAAGCGCGCCTCCTTCGCCATCTCAGCCGGGGGGAGCGTAGCAGCAGCGGGCAAAGGGCGCGAGCCGCCGCGCCGCGCGACGGGGCATCGAAACCCCACCGCGGCGCGAAGTGACAACGGCCCTGCGCATGCGCTACACCCACCGCGGCCGCTTTGGCCGCCGAGGTCGCCATGGACCGCATCGAGACCCGCATCCATCCGCGCTCGCCGGACTTTCAGCGCAACCGCGAGCACATGCTCGAACTGCTTGCCACCCTGCGAGATCGGCAGACGGCCGCGAGGAACGCCGGGGGCGCAAAGGCGGCACAAAAACTGGCGAAGGCGGGCAAGCTCTCACCGCGCGAACGGGTGGAGCGCTTGCTCGATCGCGACGGATCCTTCCTCGAACTCTCGCCGCTCGCCGCCCACGGCCACTACGACGGCGAATGCCCCGGCGGCGGCTGCATCATCGGCGTGGGCCACGTCGAGGGTCGACTTTGCATGGTTTCGGC
>Ga0172369_10001118_pt1 | contig 39277 bp, 22 predicted proteins | sample LakKiv25m_FD_114539 | JGI IMG/M metagenome (GOLD analysis project Ga0172369, IMG submission 114539) | Freshwater microbial communities from Kabuno Bay, South-Kivu, Congo - kab_022012_11.25m | ecosystem: Environmental > Aquatic > Freshwater > Lake | place: Democratic Republic of the Congo... | reverse complement strand
GCAGCCTTACGGACACGCCTTGACCTCCCATGAGCCATCGTCGCGTTGCCACGGTGCGCCGCACACCACGGCCCGCTGCTGTTCGACACGCCAGGCTGCACGCACCTCGTCCAGCGTCGTCCCCGGCCGCTGTGCCTGAATGTACAGCCAGACTTGTCGGCGGTTGCGGTTGGCACGTTCCAGGCGCCGGCTCATGTCGGCGACGTCAACCGCGCCCGTGCAGCGATCCGGTGTGGCGAGCAGTGTCGCCTCGCGACCTTCGCCGATGCAGCGGCGCAGCAGCAACTGATCGAGCACTGCCGCATCATCCTGATAGCCGGCATACAAGGCCGCGATGGCGTCATGGCCTGACACCGAATGCCAGCCACTCTGCGCCAACTGACCGCTGGTGAACGGCGCCGGTCCCGGCGCTACGCCGGATTGGGCCAGTGCCGCCTGCTGCGTCGGTAGCCGGCCCGCAGCTTGTTCTTCCAGCTGCGTATGCCGATCGACCAGCACGACGTCGGGCGCCTTGATGCAACCGCCGAGCGCAGCCAACGCGAGCGCAGCGGAGAGTCTGCGAATCATGGGTTTGCCTCCACACCCTTGAGCAGCGGATCGAGCCAGCGCTGGAACACCGGACCGAGCGCAATGCCGCGCACGTCCTCAATTTTCACGAGACTGCCCAAGCCGCCCAGCTCGATGGCAAAATCCATGAAACCATGCTGGAACCGCATGCGCACGTGCTCGGGATGACCGAGAACGAGGTACTTGCGCACGCGGTTCATGTTGGCGTCCTCGCGGTACGGATCCAAGAAATCCAGAAGCGCTTCGAGGTGCTTGCGTCCGATGTGCAGAATCTCCATGCGGCCATCCAGCGAACGGCGCATCGGCAAGAAGTCTAGCGCGCCGTTGGCGTCGAAGCGCTCGTCGCTGCCGGCGACCCGCAGGCCCGTGGCATTGCCGCGCAACAACACGCGTGAATCCGCAGCGCCGAGGGCCTGGACAATGCATTGACCCGTGATCTTGCCTTGAAGCAACGTGGCCTCGATCTGATCCAGGCGGAATACGTCGCGATCGAGGCCGGCATTGCCCGCGATGGGGCCAATCTGCAAGCCGCGGTGTTGGACGCTGGCGATGCTGAGGAAGTCGTCGCGTCGCAAGAACGGCTGGTGATCGGCAAAGCGCCAGCGCGCGTAGGCGTTGTCCTCGCCACCGCCGATGAGCGCAAAAGTCGGTGTGAGTGCGAAGGTTTCGACGACTGGGAACTCGCCGCGCACGCCGCGGATGTGGACGTCGCGCGTGTCGAGGTCGACGTCGACGTCGTCAAAGCGCACGCGGGCGTCCGTGCGGAACACGATGAGGTCGCCGGATTCGACACGAAAGGGCACGACGACGCGGCCTTTGCCCGCGATCTTCTCGTCGTGCACGAGCTTGGCCAGATCCTGGCGTAGTTCGCCGGTCAGGGATAGACCAAGCCGGCCCGGCACAGGCCCCGTCTTGTCTTGCTCGCTCGGCGCTGCCGCCGCCGCCTCGCCGGCCACATCCGCGTCCTGCACCCGCGGCGGCTTGAGGGCCGTGCGGTCGAGCCCGCCGCGGAGTGTCACATGGGTACCGGAAGCCGGATTGTCCAGTTCGAACGCGTCGATTCGCGCCTGCTCCGTGCCGTTCCAGCCGCTCATTGAGAACGTGACGTCGCGAGCGGGAAAGCCCGGCAAGGCATCTTGGACGATGCGCGCCAGCGTGCCGTCTGTGGTCAGGTGTGCGGTGCCGTCAGCCGCGAGCCGTGCCGTGAAGTGCTGCTGCCAGCCTGCCACGTGCACGCGGTGGCCGCCGCCGGCTGCGTCGAGTTCGGACACGCTTGCCTGGCCTTCGGCTTCGAGGGCGCTGCCGCGGTTGCGTGCGTCCAGGCGCCACTGCGCCCGCTTCACATCTGCGCTGCTGTCAGCGCGGCGGCAGGCAACATGGCGGACTTCGCCGTGAATCCTGTGCTGGCCGTCGGTGCCGGCCGTGCCCGCGCCAGCCAGCCATGTCGCGCCGTCGACCAGGGTCCCCGCCGCGTCAAGGTCCATGCGAAAAGCGTTGTCACCCAGACACAGGGCATCGCGCTCCACTGCTGGCAGCCCGCGCACCACGCCGCCGAGACCGGCCAGATGGACCGCCGCCGTATACGCCAGGTCCGCCCCGTGCGGTCGCGCTTGGAATTGCAGCGCTGCATCAAGCCCTTGGGCGCTCTTGCCTCGCACATCCAGTTTCGCGGTCTTGGCCGCCGGATTCCATGCCCCGTGTCCCGCGATGCGCACACTCCCCGGCCGCAACTTGCCGACCCGCGCCAGATCGGCATCCAACTTCAAATCGACATCCTGCTGCGCACCTTGACCGCGTGTCGAGAACTCCGCATGAATCTTTGGTATAGCCACGCGCCGCTGCGCCACGCCTCGCATATCCAGGATCGTGCGCTGCGTGACGTGCGGGCCTTCGGCGTGGCCGTCGCTGCGCCCGGAGAGTGAGAGTTCTTGCCAGTCGATGGCCTTGCGCACGGCGGACGGCAGAGGTGCGATCGCCAGAAGCGGCAGGAAGTCGGGAACATCCCAAACAAGATGCCACCTCACCGTATCCGGCAGCTTGTGCACATCTGCTTGAGCCGTCGTCGTCCCTACATGCACGTTGGCCGTCACGTGCGCCGTCGCTGCGGCAGGCTGGGAGGCAATCGCGTGCAGGTCCGTCACGGTCGCCTCCGCGCCGGCATCGCGCACGACGATGCCACCGGGAGCGCGCAGAACTCCAACGCGCATGGCAGCTTGCAGCGCACCGCGTGCGGTGATCTCGGGCCCCGGCAGCACCTGCAAGGGCGGCAGTGCGAGCCGCATCTGCGGCGCCTCGGCGATCACGGTCTGGCCATTCACATTGGCGTGGATCTGGTCGGCATCCAGCGAGGCTTCGAGTGCGCGCAGCGCTGGCAGGCCCTCGGCGAGCAGCGCGGCAAGTCCCGCAGTTTCCACGCGAAGTCGCGCCGTCAGCCGATCGACCTGCGCCCCTTGCGCGCCGGCCTGCGCCGTCAAGTGTGCCACAGGCAGCGAGCAAATCAGCGTCACGCCTTCGGGCAACATGGCAAGATCGGCCTCGAATTCAACACCCGTCATCGTCGCGGCCCCAGCTAATTGCGCCGCCTCGACTTGCGCCACTGTGCCGGTCGCGCGCAGTCGCGCCGATCCCGGCTGGGCCGCGGTGCCGTCCGCTGCGACATGGACCGCTCCAAAATGTCCTGTTCCGGCGGGGTGTTCTACACCCCCCCCCTGCCACGTGACGTCGGCCCGAAAGCGCGCGGCCGTGCTCTGATCCAGCGCTCGGCGGATGTGCGCATCTTTGACATCGAATTGCGCGTGCGGCGCCGTCAGGCTCAGGCCCGCCACGCGGAGCTCGGGCGCGTTGGCCGTCAACGACGCTTCGATGACCTGCGCCAGTTCGGCTTGGCCGGCGTCGAGCACCAGCAACGTTGCGTTCGCCTTGAATAACTTGCCGATTGTCAACTGGCGCAACCCGACCTCGAGGCCTCGCAATCCCGGCTGTGTCGCAACTTCCAATTCGGTGCGCAACGCCGCGCCGAGATTCAGCCGCACGCTCAAACGCTCCGGCGCCGGCAGGGCGACGCGGCCAGTCAAGTCGAGATCCTGGACGTCCTGCTCCAGCAGACCCGGCACAATCTCGCGTAGAAGCTGGGCAATCTTCAAATGCGGACCCGACAGGTTCAACTCCAGCACCGGCCGCGGCACGCCCGTCTGCACGCGGCCGTCCAGCGCCATGTCGCCGACGCGCCACTTGCTGACGCCGCCTGCCAACTGCCGTCGCGCCACTTCGATGCGCAAGCCTGTCAAGGCCACACGCTCCACCGCCAGCGCCGGCTGCTCGCGAAGCTTCTGAAACAGTTGCGAGTAGGGCGTCTTCGGCTCGTCCGGCTGCTCGGGCAACGCGTCCAGCACACGTTCCAGCGACGTGCGGCCCGCTGTGTCGACGACCAGATTCAGCGCGACGCGGGTGATGTCCAGATCCGTCAAGGTCCAACGACGGCTCAGCAAATCGCCGGGCCGCCAGGCCAGCGCTATTCGGTCGATGTGCGCGAGGTGCGGCGCGAGATCGCGATCCACTGGCATGGAGGAGACAGAGAATCCTTCGATAACAAAACCTTGTAGACCAAGTCGCGCCTTGTCGTAGTCGATTTCGAGGCCGAGCGTCTGTGCGACCGCCGTGCGAACACGCCCGCGCACCCAGCCGATCTCGAGGTGCGCAGCGAGCCAGAGAATCGCAGCGACCGCGCTCGTCAACGTCAGCGCCAGCCCAAGCAGCAGGCGGCGCAACCATCGGCGTTTCGCGGGCGATTGAGCGGGCAACGGGCTTCCTCCGTGCGGCACGTTAGCACCCAGGCGGGGCAAGTCGAGACCCCGCGCCAGCACGACGGTGCGTCGCCAGAAAATCTGATGCAAATCGACGTGTTTCGCGCGATTGCGTGCGCCGCGCTCATCGCAGCCCGCGTGGGTGTCGGCGCTTGTCGCGGGATGGGCGCCGCGCTATGTTGCCCGCTCATTCCCGGAGGATGGAGAGACGATGGGCGCAGCCGCTTCGCAACTGATTCAAAAGCCGAGCGTCCACCGTGCGCTCGCCGTGGCGGCTGTCGCTTGGCTTGCCTTTGGCATCTACGGGTTCTGGCCGGTGGCATTGGTCGAGTGCGATGGCCCGATCGTCGCAGTCGCCTCGGACGCCCTGGCGGTCGACTCGCCAGTGGGCGCGGCCATCTCCTACAATCAGGAAGGCACGCCTGGCAGTTACGCTGTTCTCACGGTGGCTTCGCGCTGGACGGGCGTGCCCGCGTGGACTTGGTTTGCCATCCTCAGCGGGCTCGCCGCGGTCGTCTTCCTCCTTGGGGGCACACGCCTCATCTCGCGCGAAATGCAGGTGCCATGGCCGGTTTGCGCGCTCTTGTTGCTGTCGTTTCAAGAAACGCTCGCCGCAGGCGACTATCCGAACACGAACGGATTGTCCGCAGGAGCATTTGGCGCGGCGCTGCTGCTTGCTCACGCGCAGGCCGGCTGGCGCGCGATCGGTCTGTCGGCCGTCCTGTTCGGCATTGCCGGCTGGCTGCGCGCGGACATGGCGCTCATGGCGCTCGTCTTCCCCGTGCTGTTCTGGGGCGCGGGCACTCGGCAACGCAACGTGGCCCGGATGGCGGTCCATGGCGCCATCGCGGGCGTCACTGCCCTGGGCCTCGTGTACGCCAGCGGCTCGTCCCTATCACGCATCTTCGCGAAATTGGACGTGGTTGTGAATTCGTGGAATGGCACTTCCCATGGGTTCATCGAGATCCTGCAGTCGCGGCAGGTCATCAACCATGTCGCGTTCGTGCTCGTGGCTCACGTGTTTCTGCTCGGCCTGGGCGTCGTCGTGTTCGTGCGGCAACGCCAGTGGCGCCTCCTGCTCCTCACGATCGCCGGCGTGGGACCGCTCTGGTACCTGTATGGTCCGTCGGAGCAGACCCCCAAGGAACTGCAGTACCTGATTCCGTTCCTGGCGTTGCCGGTGATGCAGGGCGTTCTCTGGCTGGTCGAGCGTTTCCGTGCGGGGCGGCGTTGGCCGGCGCTGGCCGTGGCGGTGGCAGCCGCGCTGCAGCTTCTCGTCGGCGTTCGCGTTGTTTTTGCGCATAAACCATGGGCAGCCGACCCGGGACCCACGTTTGCCGTTGCCTGGTCGCGAACGCTGCCCCCCGGCAAAGCGATCACCAAGGCTTCCGTCGTGTTGGGGGCAGGCCTCGTGATGCCGACACCTGACGGGCCGCGTCTGAGTTCGGGAATCTTCTGGGCGCCGTTGATGTGGCGGCAGCAGAAACTGGCGCGCGTTGCCGTCACCGACGACTTGCGCGACCTGTTCGCCCGGCTGCCTGCTGGATCGCAGACGCTGGCCTGGACAAACAACTGCAATGCCGATGCGGCGAGCCGTCTCGCCCTGTCCGCGGCGGGCTACCACTGCACCGGCTTTGGCCGCGCCGAGGGCGCGCGCCGCATGACGTGGAAGGATGACAGCCGCGAAGTGCATGTTGCGCAAGTGGATTTCTCCGACTATGGGCTCAACCATTTCTCGCAATGGCGCGGCCGCACGGGCCTGTACATCTACGCTTCCGGTCGCGAAGCGCGCCGTGTGCGCGAGCAGGCCCCCGCCGCGCGCTTGATCACGGGCTTTGAAGACCTCGACCCACTCGGTGTCTTCGAGCTCACGATGCCGGATGTCGCGACACCTGCCAGCCCTTGATCGCCTCGGCACATCGGTCGCCCCGTCGCGTTGCCACTACCCGGAACTGCCGAATCGTGCTAGGACGTTCGCCCATGGCGTCGCGACGCGGCGCCCCGGGGGGAGCATGCCTGCGCGCCACGTCACCTGCCTTTGTCTCTGCCTGGTTGCCTTCACCGCTGCCTGCTCCGCTTCGGAGTCGACCAAAGACAAGGCCAAGGTCGCCGCAGCGGACGCCGCCGTGGACATCGGGCTCGGCGACTCGGTCGGCGACGACGCGTCCGCTGCCGACGTCGAACCGCAAGATCTCGCGGTACTTTCGGACGATGGGCCGGATGACCTGCCGCCACCGTCAGACGATCTCGTGGATGTGGCGCCCGATGTGCCCGCGCCGAACGACGTGCAGATCAAGCCGGATGTCGTAGCCGAAACAGCGGGTTGCACGCCGAAGCCGCCGTTCGATTACAAGTGCGACATGGCCAAGCCAGCGACGTGCCCCGGTGGCGCTTGCTTGCTCGGCCTTTGCATCGGCCCCAAGCTCGACCCGCACCGGTGGGACAACTGCGGCAACGGCACCTGCGAGCCGTGCGAAACGGGCTGTCCGGTCGATTGCGCGCAGCCGCCGACGATGACGGGCGTCAAGGACTACAGCGGCGACAAGACGATCACTGTGTGGGTTCATGGCTTTTCCAATCAGGGCAAGGACAAGCTGGCCGCCCTCACCTACGGCTCGGTCAAGGGTTGCGGCGATGTCTTGCAGGCGACCCAAGGCTTTGGCATCAAGCGTGTTTGTGGCGACTCGGCAGCGACCGAAAAGGACCCGAACCAACTGATCGCCGTCGAATACTACGGCGCCAACCCGCCAGCATGGATGACCGCGTCCGACATCGCCGACATCGAGAAGTACCCGTATTCAGGCGGTCCCGAAGGCCTGCAGCGCTACGCACTGATCGTGGCCAAGTTCGTGAAGTACCGGATGGCGCTCAGTGGCGCGAAGTCCGCGCAGATCGCTTGTCATTCGATGGGTTGCCTGATCACGCGCCAGATGATCGAGAACGACTATGAGAAACTCGCCTCCTCCAACCTCGTCGTTCGCTGGTTCACCAGCAGCGGCGTGATCGACGGCGCAGAGCTGGCACGGTTGTTCGATAATCCGGCGTTGCACGACGGTGCCAAGGCGCTCGGGCTCGAAGTCAGCGACTTCATTCTGATGAATCCGGACTACGTCTGGGATACGACGGCCGCTTGGGATCACAAGCTCTACCAAGCCAACAACCCGCTTCTGAAGGGGATTGCCATCCACCACGTCGGTGCGACAGACCCGAAGATCAAGCAGGCCATCAACATCCAGCTGATGGACATCGTGAACCCGGACGACGAACCGAACGATGGCATCATGTTGACGCGCGACGAACACTTCCACAACCAGATCGCTGCCAACCAGTTCGCGACCAAGAGCGGCGACAAGATCCTGCCGACATGGACCTTGGTCCACGCCGACCACATGAACTGCCCGGAGACAGATGCCGTCGGTCTTGCGGCGACAGCGGCGCTGTTTCACAAACGCAAGGTGATCGTGCGGTTGACCAACATCGAATTGCTCAAGGATCGCGAGTCCCACGCCCTGATTCCGGGGACCGATGGCGAGAACGGTGCGCCACCTGCGGAAATCCTCGTGGAGAGTGAAGTGCGGTTCAATCCCTATGTTCTGACGACGTTCAAGAAGGACGTCCTGGTCCACGATGACAAGCTCACGTACCGCACACCGGTGATGTGGCTGCAGAAGCAGGGCGACAGTTTCCAGCCGAATCTGCCGGTGTTCGAGGGGCCCGTGCTCGATGGTATGACAGAAATGCGCATGGATCTCGTGGCTTTGGAAGTGGACTGGTATCCGCACTACAAGGTCGCCGAGTGGGCCTTCAACACGGACAGTTCGCTGGTGGAATTTCACGGTCAGGTGCCGCTGACGGACAAGGCGACCTTCACGGCCAACAATGGCTTCGCAAAGTGCACGTTTACGGTGCGCGTGTACGACCTCTACTGACCCCGAAAATGGGCTGCCGGTGTGTGGCCGAACTGTGCGCAAGGGCAACAATTTGCAACGACTCCGGCACAGAGTGTAACGCGTTGCGCACACACCTTCCCTTGCCGGCGTGCCGTGCGACCCGGACAATCTCACGTAGGCCTGCAGCACTTGCTGCACGCGGACAAGCGCCACTGGTCCAAGGGCCCGGCGGCGCGGTGAGAGACCGTCATGGGCATGAAGTACTGGCTTTTATTGGCCCTGGCGTTTGTCACGGGAAGCGTAGTCGGGCACGAACTGCCGGCTGCCTCACGGGCGCACGCCGTTGCGCCGCCGCCTGAAGAAACCGAGGCGGACCTGCGCGAGGCCGCCGGACGCTTCACGCAGCCCCTGCTTGCGTGTCGAACCAAGCGCAGTCAACAACCTGGCTTCACGGCGCTGCATGGGACGCTCGACGCGACCATCCGCGCTTTCGTCTCCGCAGGCCGCGCGACCCAAGTGTCGGTGTACCTGCGCGACCTCGAGACCGGCGATTGGACGGGCATTCACGCGGACGAGCGCTTTTCTCCGGCGAGTCTGCTCAAGGTGCCCGTGATGATGGCAGTCCTGATGCTGGCGCAGAACCAGCCAGACCTGCTCAGCGTTCGCCTGGCCTACCCGCTGCAGGCGCCGGACACGTCGCTCACGGGCGTGCAGACACAAGTGTCTAAAAGCATTGACGAACTGCTGCAGATGATGATTGCCGACTCGGACAACGACGCGAGCGCGGTCTTGACGCGTTTTGTGGGAGAACAGCGCATTGCTGACATCTACGCCAACTTGCGCCTGAAGCTGCCACGCCAGGCTGAGCGGGATGACGCATTCACCGTGCGCGACTATGCGGGCTTTTTTCAGTTGTTGTACGACGCGACCTTGCTGAACCACGACATGTCGGAGAAGGCGCTCGGCTATCTCGCGAAGTGCACATTTTCCGTCGGTCTGCGAGCGGGCGTGCTGGAACCTATTGAGATTGCGCATAAGTTTGGTCTGCGCGGTGCCGGTCGCGACACGGTCCAGTTGCACGACTGCGGCATCGTCTACGCGCCAGGACATCCCTACTTGCTCTGCGTCATGACGCGCGGTCTGCAGCCTGCAGATGCGACGCAAATCGGCACGACGGTCGATGGTCTGGCTTCGGTGATTCGCGACCTCTCGCGTGAAGTTCATACGCACATGACTGCGTCGCGTCCCGGCCCCTGACCGGCGGCACCCGCTGCCACCGCTACGCGTGCCGCACGAGCGAAAGGCGCTGCCGCGCGGGGCGCTTGTGGTGGGCGGCCGGCAACTCGCGCCCCGGCACCGTCGGCGGCCGCAGGATGTGCTGCCACGCAATGACCGGCACCACCAGCGGGCCGAAAGGCCGCCAGATTCGCTCGTGCGACGTCGCCTGCCAGAGCGAGGGCGGCACCAACACGATGTGCACGGTACTGTCGTCGTCCGCATCCTCTGACCGCAACGTCACCGCGACAACGCCGTCCAGCCCTTGCGGCTGCGTCGCGAGATCCGTGCGCAAATGGCACTGCGCAAGCGTGCGGGCCAGTGCGCGCGTACCGGATTCGTCTGCAGCCACGGCCAGGCCGAGGTCCACCGTACCCTGCGCGATGCCCTCCAACTCGAGTCGGCCCGTGGCAAGGACGGCGTGGCGCACGTCGGAAAGGCCCAGTGCGCGAAGAAACTTCACGTAGGGTTCATGCAATCGAACAGACATGGAGTCCTCCGGCGCCGGCGGCGGCGCGCGCGGTTGAGTGAGTTGGAGTAGCAGGTTCCCGCGCAGTCTAGCGAGGCGGTCGTGCGTCGGCAAACGCGATCGCGTCAAAGTCGGCGGCAGCAACGAAAGCCCGGCGCAGCGGGCAGCGCGGTGGTGAGAACGACAGGGATGTGCGTTCGCAGTGGCGCGATCACGATCCGCGTGCGGCCCCGGCAGCGAGGCATAGGTCCGTGCAATTGCGCAGCGATCAGAACGCTGCCTTCAGGTCGCCGAAGGGCACGCGCAGCGACATGGAGAAGATGTCCATCGATGCGCTGTAAGTGCCATTGCCGACAACGGAAGACTCAGATACCGCGGCGCCAATCGGCGGCGAGGTCTGCTGCACCACCGTGGAATCCGTCACCGTCACGGTCGGCAGAAAATGGTGCGCATAGGCGAAATCGAGCCATGCACCGAAAAACTGCAGAGATGTGCCGACGCTGACCCCGTCACGTTGCCAGTTGCCGAAGTCGACGCTGCGATGGTCATCCTTGATCGCTGAAGTTTCATGCAAGTAGCCTGCCCGTACCGTCACGCGTTCCGGTAGCACCTGCCAATCGGCGCCGACGCGCGCGCCGAACGTGTCCTGGAAGCTCTTGTCGAACACGATATCGTTGACCTTGCCCTTCTGACCGCCAAGGTTGACGTAGATGTCATGGGTTTTCACCCGGATTTCAGGCAATACCGACCAGCGCTCGTAGATGCCGTCGAGTTCGACACGCAGCGTGGGCAGCACCTTGTATTGCACGCCGAGGCGCACGGTATCGGCAAAGTTCAACAGCAGATTCGCCTTATTGCCCTCCTGCTTGACCGCGTCCTTCATCAGATCCGGGGGCGCGATGGTCAGCGTGCCCGGCGCGTCGAACTTGATCTTGGGGCGGTAGGAAAGGCCGATGGCCCAGTCCTTGTGCGGCAGGACGGTCAACCCGGCGACGAACGTCGGGATGAAGTCGCTCGAACCTTGCACGGTCGCGTTGGCGTCGAACGTCCTGTCGTTGATGTCCGGGCTGGGTCCCTTGCCAGTGCCGCTCCACACGGCTTGCTTGAACGTGGCGTTGCCCTGCACGAGTTGGCCCGTGATGCCAACGCGCAGCCAGTCCTGGTAGCCGGCTGCAACTGCCAGAGAATAAAAGCCAATGAAGTAGTCGGTCGACGTGATCGCGTAGCGCTGCGCGCCGGCCATCGGGAAGGTCGTCTTGCCAATCGAGCTGGGTCCGGTGGCGCCGATCGCGAAGGTCAGCTCCGACAACGGTCCGATCTCGCCGATGCCGTAGGACACCGTGCCGCTCGGTCCCAGGAACGGCTCCGCGCTGTTCGAGACGATCGACGCGCCCTTGGCCGATGATGCAAACGTCAGCCCTTGGTGCGACAGGCGCGCGTCCATCATGAGGCGCATGCCGCGCTGTTGGGCAAGACCGGCGGGATTGTACTGAAAAGCCAATCCGTCATCAGGGTTTGCGGCATTGGCGCCGCCGCGGCCGATGGCGATCGTGCCGTTGTCCGGGTACTCGATGCCGGCAGCGAGCGCTGCGCGGGGTCCGGGCAAGGTGGTGGCGATCGCGCACAGAAGGGCGAATACGGCATGGCGAAGGCTACGCATGGCGACTCCAGACGGACGAGGTGAAAGGAAGCGGAACAACACGGCCCAGCAGCGCTCGCCATCGTAAACTCGCAAGTACCGAACTGCAAAATTCTTTACTCGGAGGGCGCTGCGTCGCGCGCAATCTGCAAAGGGAATGCTTGCCGACACCCGCCTCGCGGCGCTAGGCTCTCGCATGGAGTGGCGTGCACGTCCCGAGGTCTGCCTATGTACGATACCATCCAGGACATGAATCCGCCGACGGAACTCACCGCGATTCCCGTGTTGCCGTCGCCGTCGATAGCGCGTCCCCACGTGCTGCAACCGGTGAGCGGCCCGCTGCTGCCCATGCTGATCGAATTGCGCGAGGATGCCCTGATCGTCGGTCGCGCAACGGAAACCGACATCCAGATTCCGTCCTCGACCCTGTCACGCCAGCACATGCGTCTGGAACGCCGCCACGATGGCTACCGCGCCGTCGATCTCGGCAGCGTCAACGGCATCCACCTCAATGGTATTCGCGTTCACTCCGCGGTCCTGCGCGACGGTGACATCCTGCAACTCGGCGACGCCGTCTTCATGTACCACGAGGGGCGCTGATGCCACTCTTTGTTCGTTTCTGGGGCGTGCGCGGCTCCATTCCCACGCCAGGCCGGACGACGCAGCGCTTCGGTGGCAATACGTCGTGCATCGAAGTGCGCGCTGATGATACGCTTTTGATTCTCGATGGCGGCACTGGCATGCGCGAGTTGGGCATCGACCTGCTGGCGCGCGGCGACGCGCCGATCGTCGCCCACTTGCTGTTCAGCCACATGCACTGGGATCACATCCAGGGCTTTCCGTTTTTCCTGCCGGCCTACCAGCCGAAGAACCGCTGCGTCATCTACGGCGCGCAACAGGACGACACGCGGTTTCATCACCTGCTGTCCGGGCAGATGCGCAGTGCGTATTTCCCTGTATCGTTCACGGAGTTGCGAGCGAACATCATCTCGGCCAGCATGGAGGCCGGCGAGGTGGAGATCGAGGGCGTGAAGGTTCGGTGCCTGGAACAACCGCATCCAGGTGTCAGCTATGCGTATTCATTGGAAAAAGACGGCAAGAAGATCGTCTATGCCACCGACAGTGAGCTGGACATGCTCCTGCCAGACAGCGCGCAGCCGGACGCGAATCCGAATGATATTCGCGGTTTACCCCAGACCTTCATCGATTTCGTCCAGGATGCCGACTTGCTGGTCGCGGACGGCCAGTACACGGATGACGAATATCCGCGCCACCGTGGCTGGGGCCATCCGCGTGCCACGACCGTCGTCGATCTCGCGGTGCTGGCCAAGGTCAAGATGCTGGCCGTGCACCACCACGATCCGATGCAGACGGATGCCGACGTGGACGCGAAGGTCGAAGCCTGCCGTGCGCGTGCCCAATCGTTCGGCAGCGATCTCTTCGTGTTCGGTGCGCGAGAGGGCATCGAGCTGCGCATCTGAAGCTTGCGCGTCTCAGGCGATCAGCAAGAATAGTGCCACAGACCTGCGCCGGAGCCGGCGCGTCCGCATCGGCGCGCTCGGCGACCCAGCAAAAAAGGAAAACGGATCCAGCAAGAACTAGTTCTTGCTGATCCCCTCAGCCTCCGGGCCGCACCGTCGAGGGGGCGCCGCCGGCCGACTTCAAGTGCCAGCGAAAGTCGTCGATGAGCACCACCGAGTCGAGAATGCGGTCGCTCTCATCGAATACCATGAATTTCAGCGTGATGGTTTCGCCAGGCGTGACCGGGCTGGTCGTCGTCAGCCAACCGGTGCCGCCGTGTCCCTTCTGGTAGCCGGTGCCCGTGAGGCTGTCCGGTCCTTGTTTGCACAAACTCTTGGCATTGAATGCCTTGGGATCGCATACCTGAAACAACGCATTGTTGATACTGATGCAACTGCCTTTAGAGTCGAAGGAAATGTTGCCATTGAAGTTCTTCGAAGTCAGCACGGCCATGAACTTGTCGTTGTATGCCGAGCCGACATAGACCGGATACTCAGCTGACATGAAGTTGAAATCAAAGCTGAAAGCCTGCACGTTGGATGGCACTTTCAGCACCAGTTTCCACTCCGTATAGTCGTTGGCACTGCCGCTGCTCAAGCACTTCCCGCTCGGGTTCGGGACGGTGTTGCTGAAGGACGTGCCGCTGCCAGGATCTTTGTAATTCGCATCGCCCTCAACCGCCACGATGCCGGACGACAAGACGGCAAAGTTCGGCCCAGCGATCGGCAGGTTCTTCGGGCCGTACGCCTGTTTGACTCCTCGCGCCAATGGGCTGGCAATCGTCGGAAACGTCGAGGATTGCACGCCAACGCACAAATCGATGGCTGGCGCGTAGCTGGCATCGAGCGCCGAGTTCAGGCCCGGGGTGTCGCAAGAGATCGGCGCTTCATCCGTCTGGCCATCGCAGTTGTTGTCCATGGCATCCGCGGCATACTCCAGCGCGCCCGGATTGACAAACTTATTGTAATCATTGCAGTCGCCGCAGCCCGCGTAGCCATCGCCGTCGCCATCTTCTTTGGCGTCGATGGTGCCATTGCAGTCGTTGTCTTTGCCATTCGAGCAGTTGCGCATGGCTCCCGGATAGATCGTGATGTCCGTGTCGTCGCAGTCCTGTCCGCAGCCGCTCCACCCGTCGCCATCGTCATCCTTGTCGTCGGTTTGATCATTGCAGTCATTGTCTTTCGTGTCGCAGACCTCGGCAGCGCCCGGGTGCACTGCGGGGTCTGCATCGTCACAGTCCTCGCAGGAGGAGAATCCGTCCTTGTCGCCGTCCAGCCCGTTGTCCTTGATGCCGTCGCAATTGTTATCCTTGCCGTTCTTGCAGTTGACAGCCGCGCCCGGATGCACGGCCGGATCCTTGTCGTCGCAGTCGTCGCACGCCGCCACGCCGTCGCCGTCCACGTCCTGGTTCTCGTCCAGGGTGCCGTCGCAGTCATTGTCCTTGCCGTTCGCGCAGTACGTCTTGCCGCCCGGATGGATGGCCGGGTTGCTGTCGTCACAATCCTGTTTCGATCCGGGGCACACGAAGTAGCCGTCGCCATCGCTGTCAATGTCATCCGTAAAGCCATTGCAGTCGTCGTCTTTGGCGTTGCAGAACTCGGCCGCGCCGGGGTGCACCTTGGCATCCGTGTCGTCGCAGTCGCCTTGCTCCGGTGTGGATCCATCTCCATCGCCATCGACTTTTGCCCCGGGTCCCGAGGCGTCGTAGATCGCCTTCTCGGGTCCGTCGGCAAGTGCGGCATCCGTCCCATTCGCGGCGCCGTCGGTCGCCGAGGCATCTGCATCCTTCTGGGCTGCGCCATCTGGAATCGTTTTGTGAATATCGCCGGTCGGATCGCCCTGCGTCAGGTCGCCCGAGGGAAGCTTGTAGCCACCACCGGCGTTCGCATCGCCGGCCGGCGTCGAGCAACCCGCCGCGAGCAGTGCGGCCAGGATGAAGAGCCTTCGCATTCTCGCCATGTGCGGCAACCTCGTGCGACCACGCACCCCACGGGAGCGTACTGGAGGCGATGCGTCGCGACAAGGTCAAGTCAGGCGCCCGCGTCAAGAATGGTGTTTCGTTTTGTCAGTCAGCGGTTCGCGCGCCGTGGGGCTGCCGCGCCCCGATGCGCGTGGCCGGGGCTCGAATCGCCCGGCCCACTCGTGTACAGTCCCGACCGCACGCGTCCTTGGCCGCGGGCAGCGGAGCCCCATGAGCCCAGACCCGGCGCAACGATCGTCGCGCCCGCACTTGCTGCCGGAACGGGTCTTCGCCGTGCCGGGGTTTGCGTCGCAGCCGCAGGGCGTCGACGTGCTTGCGAGCCATGCCAGCCAGTTGCCCAAGACCGAGATGCTGGCCTGCCTGGCCGATGGGCGGCCGCCGGTGCGCGTCAACGCCGCGCGTGCGCTCGGACTGCTCGCGCCGCTGACGCCCCTCGAGGCGCAAACGCTGGCCGTCGCACTGCGCGACAGCGATCCCGGCGTGCGCGTGGCCGCCGCCCAGTCCCTCGCCAATGTCGCAGCGCCCGCGGCTTGCGTCGCCGTCCTCGTCGAAGCTGGCGCGGACTCGGCAGCCGAAGTCGCCAGTGCTGCGCACGCCACGCTTCATGGCTACGGATCGGCCGCCTTACCGCAACTTGTCGCTTTGTTGGCAAGGCCAGCCGATTGGGTCGCTGCCCGGGTGCTGCAGCCGCTTGCGAGGCATGGCGCAGACGTTCTGCCCCACCTGTTGCCGCTGCTTGCTCCCGGCAATCCGGCCCTCCAGGCCAACGCACTGGCTGTGGTGCAGCATCTGGATGCCGCGTCACTCCAAGAAGTGCTGGCGCGGCTGGCCAAGGACGCGGGTGACCCGGCCAGGCTGGTGCGCGCGACGATTGCCGATGTGCTCAGCCGTCGCGACCGCCGCGCGCAGTCGACGTCGCGCGAAGCCGTGGCCTATCCGCCCGGATTTGAGGCTGAACTGCTCGACCGTCCGGCGCTTGCCAGCCTGGGCGCCAAGATCCCGCGTGACGTCCTGCTCGCGGCGCTGCGCGACGGCCGCCGCGTCGTGCGCATCAACGCCCTGGAAACGCTTGTGACCCAAGGACCTTTGCCTCCGGGAGACGTGCCCTCGGTGCGTGTCCTGCTGCGCGATGGCAGCGCGTCGGTGCGTGCCGCAGCTACACGGATGATCTCTTTTGGAAAACCTCTCGAAGAGGTGCTTCCCGCGCTCATTGAGGCGTGCGGCGACAAGGACGAGCATGTCCGACACGATGCGGCCGCGGCGATCCAGGCCCACGGCGTAGCGGCTTTGCCCATCCTGATTGCGCACTTGCGCTCAGAGGCTGCCTTTGCTGACGTCGCCGTACTGCCGCACCTGGCGGCGCTAGGCGACGCGGCCCGCGCGCCGCTCGTCGCTGCCCTGCGCCATCCGGAACCGCCGGTGCGTGCCAATGCATTGGCTGGGTTGCTTTTGTTGGGCCATGACACCTTGGCGCCCCACGTGCGCGCGGTCGCCGACATGGCGCGCGATCCGGCGCCCGAGGTTGCGTCGTTGGCGCGCCAGGCCCTGGCCATCCTCGCGCGCAACGAACCCGACGAGTCGATGGAACGTCCGCTACCCCATGAGGATTTTGCCGCGGCCCTGATCGGCGACGCCGTGTTCGGCCAACTGTCCAAGAAGCTGTCGGTCGACGCGCTCCTGGTGCTGGCGCGGGATGGTCGGCCGCTCGTGCGCGCCAACGCCTGGCGTGGCCTGGCTTCGATGGGAGCGCTCGATGTGGCTGGTGCGCAACTGGCTGCCGTTGCGACCAAAGATGCGGAGGCAAGTGTTTGCCATGAGGCGTGTCTCGCCCTGCGGCACGCGCCCGATGGCGCGCTGGCTCAAGTCGTGCCAGCTTTGGTCATCGCATGCGGCGCGTCCGACAAGTCGGTGCAAGCCGCCGCGCGTCAAGCGATTTTCAGCCTCGGTGCGCGCGGTGTTCCCGGCCTGATCGCGCTGTTCGCGGCACGCGAGGACAGGCTCGGCAGCACGGCCGTGCGCCTCGCGGTTGCGCTCGATGCCGATGCTGCCAGGCCCGTTGCCGCTGCGCTGGGCGCACCCCTGCCGCTGGTGCGTGAGAATGCGTTGAGAGCGATCGCGGGAATCGGCGGACAACCATTGGATTCAGCTCGGGATACCGTCATCGAACTACTGAAGGATTCCCATGACGGCGCGCGGGTGGCGGCCATCGAGGCGCTCGTGTCGATGCGGGCGGCGGCGCGGCGTGGCCGCCCTGACTTGCTGCCGATGCTGCAGCAGATGGCTCAGGCGGATCCGAGCCTGGCCGTGCGCACTGCCGCCGCCCGGGCGCTGGCCAAGGTTGCGGTGAACTAGATGATGCAGCTTGTCGTCCTGATCTCCGGTACCGGCAGCAATCTGCAGGCGATTCTCGATGCATGTCAGCGAGGCGAATTGGCTGCGCGTGTGGCGCTGGTCATCTCGAGCCGAGCCGATGCGCCAGGGCTGGGGCGCGCGGCGCGTGCGGGCGTGCCTACGGCGGTCCTCTCGCGCAAAGAGGTCCTGGCTCACGGCGGAACAAGGGAAGATTTCGAGAGGAAGCTGGCCGGGTTGGTGGCGCATGCCGGGCCCGATCGCGTCGTGCTGGCAGGCTGGATGCTGCTGCTGAGTCCCGTATTCCTGGATGCCTTTCCAGACCGTGTTCTCAACCTGCACCCCGCGCTGCCTGGCGCCTTTCCCGGCACGGAGGCGATCCAGAGGGCGTGGCAGGCGTTTGCGCGCGGCGAGATCGCCGAGACGGGCGTCATGGTGCACCGCGTCGTGCCCGAGATGGATGCGGGTCCGGTCCTGGCGACGCAGACCGTGCCGCTGATACCCGGCGAACCCCTGGCGGAGTTGCAGGCTCGCGTGCACGAAGTGGAGCACCGTCTGCTGATTCGCGCGCTTCAGGCCGAAGCGCGAGCCTGCGCCGGGCGCACGTGACCGTGTCGTTCACGTTTTTGCACAAATTCTCACGAACGGGACATGCCGGAGCCGCGCGATCCTGGTGCGTTGCCCGAAGAATTGGCGCACACTGTTGCGGCGCTCGGTTCGATCCGCGCGTCGTATCCCGGGGGATGGCATGGCAAAGCACTGGGCAGCTCTGGTGGCGTCGGTTGGGTTGGTTGGACTGGCTGCGTGCGGCGAGGACACCAACGTGGTCGGTCCCGCGCAGAAAGCCGATGTTGCAGGCGTCGCCGCCGACGCCGCCCTCGATGATGCGGTCCCTCCCGACGCAGGGGTGCCGACCGACGCCGGGCCGGATGCGCCGGCCGACGTTCTGGTGGGGGATCTCCTGCAAGATATCATGCAACAACAGGATATTGAGGCGGAGGTTGCCCAGCCCGACGCCGCGACGCCGGGTGACGCCGGGCCGGGCGCCGATGTCGCCGCCATCGACGCCGGTTCGGCTTGCCCGGGGGGAGTCGGCTGTCCCTGCAAAGTCGACGGCGATTGCCCTGCTCTGAGCGGTTGCGGCGCGACGGCTGATGGCAAGCAGTGCCTGGCGCCTTGCACCAGCGGAGAGCCGTGCGCCGATGGAACGACTTGCATCTCGCTACCCGCAACGCAGCCCGACACCGAGCCCAAGGCGCTTTGCGCACCGAAATTCGCGACATTGTGCGAGCCGTGCGTCGCCTCCGTGGCTTGCACCACCCCGGGAGCCGCGGGCGCCTCCTGCATTTCGGCCAACACCATCCCCGGCGCCGATGGCTGGTTCTGCGGCAATCCGTGCAAGAACGACAAGGGTTGCGCCCCTGGTTTCTGGTGTCTGGCGGCCGCGACGATCGAAGGCGGGCAGGACGCGTATTGCGTTCCCGCTGGCGGCGGGGCTTGCATGTGCAACGCCGTCGCGATGGCCGAACAACTCACGACAACTTGCGCCAGCGTCGGCAAGGCCGCGGATGGCAGCCCGATCGCAGGCTGCATGGGTGTGCGCCAATGCACTTCGGCGGGTCTTGGCGGCTGCAGCGCGCCCCTGACGGGCGCCGAGGTCTGCGACGGACAAGACAACGATTGCAACGGATTGACCGATGAAGGCGCCGCGCTCTGCAAGGACGACAACCTCTGCACGGCCGATGTCTGCCAAAGCGGCGTGTGCCTCTACGTCGCGACCACGGGCACGTGCGATGACGGCTCGACCTGCACCTTCGGCGACGAGTGTGTCGACAGCAAGTGCCTGGGCAAACAACTGAATTGCGACGACAACAACGTCTGCACGACCGATACCTGTGTGCCCGCATCCGGTTGCTCGCACGTCGGCAACACGGCGCCTTGTGACGACGGCAATGCGTGCACGACCGGCGATTCGTGCGCTGGGGGCAAGTGCGCTCCCGGTCAAGACAGTTGTCCGTGTCAGGCGGATGTCGATTGCGCGACCAGCGAGGACGGCGATCTGTGCAACGGGACACTGTATTGCGACAAGAAACAGGCACCTTACAAGTGCAAGGTCAACGTCGCCAGCGTGATCGTCTGTGATCCCACCAGCGACACCGTGTGCCAGGTTTCGATGTGCGACCCCGAGGCCGGCAAGTGCAAGCCCGAGGCCCAGAACGAAGGCAAGGCATGCGATGACGGTTCCGCGTGCACCCAGAACGAGTTGTGCATCTTCGGCGAGTGCGCTGGCGGCGCAAAGTTGGCGTGCGACGACGGCAACGTCTGCACGGACGACGCCTGCTCGCCCACCAGCGGCTGCACCCACGCAGCGAACACCGCGCCCTGCAAGGACAATGACATCTGCACCACCGCGGAGACGTGCGCCAACAACGTGTGCGGCAGCAAGCCGTTGGCATGCGACGACGGGTTCGCTTGCACGATGGATAGTTGCGACGCCCAGATCGGCTGCAGCCACACGTTGGGCGCGGACGCGACATGCGGTGTTGTGAATCTGCCGTATTCGAACACGTTTACCTGCTCGGATACGTCGCTCAATTTCTGGCAGCGCTCCGGCACGGATGCGGGCGCCGACGCGGTGCGCTGGGACTTCGACGCCACGGCAGCCGTGCCCGGCGCCTATTCGCCGCCGTGCTCGCTGAATGTCAACAATGGCAAGGAGTTGACCTGCGCTGTCGGCCAGGCAGCCATCCTGGCGACTGCCGATTCGCCTTGGATCGACGCCGCGACCGTGCCAGCCAACGCCCCGATGCGCATACGTTTCTACAGCGCCGGCAGTTGGGCGGCGACCCAGAAGGCCACCGTCCTCGTGCGCGTGTTCGGCGGCGAGTGGAGCGAGATCGCGACGGTCGCACCCGGCGGGAGCTGGCAACAGATCAAGGTCGAATCGACAGCCTGGTCCGGCAAGAAGTTCCAGGTGCGGTTCTCATTCACCGGCGCTTGCAGTATCAGCAACAATGTCGGATGGTTTGTCGACGATTTCGACGTTTCGGAGGACAAGTGCGCTGTGGCAAACGGCGGCTGCCCGGACGGTACGCTTTGCTCGGTCACTGCGACGGGCGCGGTCATCTGCACGCCTTGCCCGAATGGCTACAAGCTTGTCGCTGGTGCCTGCGCGGACATCGACGAGTGCGCCTTGCCGGCGACCTGTGCGGCCAATGCGATGTGCAGCAACACGCCCGGCAGCTACTCCTGCGCCTGCAAAGCCGGTTTCACTGGTGATGGCAAGACTTGCACGGACGTGGATGAATGTGCCGCGACGCCGTTTCCGTGCTCGCCTTTGGCCACGTGTGCCAATCAGCCGGGCACGTACACCTGCACCTGCGCTGGCGGCACGACCGGCAACGGCAAGGTCTGCGGCAAGAAGGGAACGCAGGCGAATCCCGGGGCGACATGCGCGGAAATCCTGGCACTCTATCCGGGCAGTGCCGACGGCAACTACTGGCTCGACCCAGACGGCAGCGGTCCCGCGGGCGCCGGACAGTACTACTGTGACATGAAGAACGGCGGCTGGATCTTGCTGATCTGGGACGACTTCGAGGACAGCACGACCAAGGGATGGTCCGGCGGCATCGTCACCAAGTGCGGAAAATATGGGAAGATTTTGGGCGGGTACAACGTGTTCGGCGGCGGCGCGAGTACCGCGAAAGCGATCAGCATCATTCCGCAGCACAGCGAGTACAAATTGTCCATGAATTACATCTATATCGACACGTGGGACAAGGAGTGGGCGTCCGTGCGCATTGATGGCGGCGAGGTCTGGTCGCACCAGCACGACGGCAATGGCTGGGGCGCGAATCAGTGCGGCGCGTGGTGGTCGCCGGAAGACAAGGGCGATGTCGGAGTGCAAAAAGCGCACACAGCAGGCTCGATTACAGTCAGCGTGACCAGCACCCTCAACGAGAAGGCCGACAACGAGAGTTTCGCCATCGACAATGTCGCGCTCTGGGTGCGGTGATGCGATGCACGCCCGAGGGATTCAGGCATCGCGCCAGTAACGGCGGCGGTGCGATCGCAGCGCGTGAGGCAGCTTTCGTTCTCGCAGCTTGAAGCGACTCGCGCGACACGTAGGCTGAGGGCATGCCACGTGGAGGAAGCGGCGATGCCCAAGATCAAGCAGCGGGTGCCATTCGAGCAGCGCACGCACGCGCAACCGCAGCGGCCGGCGCCGGACAAGGGGGCAAACGTCCAACCGCAGGGACCGGCGCGACCGCGCCCGGCTGCCGGGGCGCGCACCTCGGGCAAGGGACCGGCGGCGAATCGCGGCGCATAGGCCCGCCGGTAGGCTCACCCCGAGCGCCGCCGCACGGTAACTCAGCCAGGGGACTGTGGATCCGGGGGGAGGATCCCGTCGCGCCAGGCTGAGCCACCGCGGCGGCGGCGCTCGCTTCGCCCGCCAGGGCATTACATGGCTGGACGGCTCGTGCCCTGCGCAGCCGTCTTGCCCTCATACCAATCGAAACGCTGCTCGACGTGCATGTCTTTGGCCTTGCTCGCGAAGTCAACGCCGTGCAGTGCGCTGACGGTCGAGACGAACCAGCGATCGAACTTGTCGTCCGAGGTCCACATCTTGAGGTTCGCCAGCTGATCGATGCCCTCCATGTACACGCACACCACCGGCCCTTGCGGGGTGTCGTTCAGGCACACGACCTGCTTGCGCACGCCTGCACGCTCCAACGAGGCGATGTGCTCCGGCGAACGCGCCTTGAGGTCACGGTTGAACTTCTGCCAATCCTCGACTTCCTCTTTCGGCAACGGCGCGCAGAAGGCCACAGACTTGTTGTTGATCGGCGCGGATGTCGTCAGCGTGTACGCGTGCTGGATGACGGGCGGCTTGCCGGTCTGCAGGTTGATGCCGTGCAGCGTCTGGATGTTCTGCAAGAACCACTTGTCGTAGTTGTCCGTGGACTGACTCATGTTCTGCAGGAACTGGTCGGCGCGCGGTCCCTCCACATACACGACGAACAGCGGTCCTTCGGGTGTCTGCTGCAGGTAACCGCGCTCCTTCGTGACGCCCAGGCGTTTGCGCGAGGCGAGTTGCTCCGTGCTGCGCTTCTCGACATCGCGGCAAAATTGCGCGTGATCATTGAGTTTTGACGAAATCATCGGAACGACGAACGTAAGCTCGCTCATGAAAAGCCTCGTCTGCCGCAGTGGGCAGTGGTGTTGTGGTTGCTGCCCTTGATACGCCCGCGCCGCGCCGCCAGCAAGGAAGAACTGTGCTGCACGGACTGGTGGCGGGGATTGCTCACGAACACGAAACTGCACGTGATGTCAGGAATATGCGCAAAGTTGTCCACAGGATGTCAACAACCAGCAGGCGTTGGCCTCTGCCCGCGACGCGGACCATGGTGGTCCGATTTGCGGGGCATGGTCGCCAAGCCCATGGCTCAAGGTCGGTTTTGTGCGGCACTCGGCAAGCTCGCGAGATGATTGCGCGTGTCTGCGGGTGGCTGTCGCAGCCCCTGCCATGCCGTGTTCAACTGCGCCGCTTCATTGTACTCCGGCAGCGCGCGGCGCTGGAAGTCGCGCCAGTCGCGCAGCGCCGCCAGGTTGTCCGCGAAGCGCTCGCAAGGCAGTCGGCGCGTCTCGCGAGGATCGCGCGTTAAGTCAAATGCCTGACAGCGATGCTCGCTGCCGAGCATGATCTTGATGCCCGCCGCAATCGACGTGACCGTGCCTTCGTTGCCCCAGAAAAACAGCGCTTTGCGTCGCGGCTGGCCGCGGAGCAGCGATTCGCCTTGCAGCAGCTTCTGCTCGAAGGCCAGTCCCAGCGCGTCCAGCACCGTCGGCAGCAGGTCAACATGACTCGTGTCCCAGGTCACGACGCGCGGCGCAAAGACGCGTGGCTGCACAAGAATCGCGGGCGTCTGGAAGTTCTCCTCGTAGCTGCCGCGGGCGTGAGCCCAGTTTTCCGCGTGCTGGCCAAAGGCCTCGCCGTGATCTCCCGCAAAGACGAGAATGGTGGAGTCGAGAAGCCCATCGCTCCGCAACTGTTCGACAATCCTGCGAATCTGCAGGTCGAGCAGCCACAGGTTGTCGTGGTAGCGATCGATCAATCTTGCACCATGAAAGTGCTTGTATTTTTGGCCATAATCCGTGTACTCCCAATGCGCGACGTAGCTGTAGTAGACCGCCGCAAAGGGTGGGCGCGCGCGGTGCAGCCGTTGCAGGAAGAACGACACGACCTCCGGCTCGTCTTTCGACAGACCCTCACCGCCCGGGTTGCGCGTCACGGGAACTTCGTCGAACCCGTACATCTCGGTCAATCCTGAGTGCTGCAGGAACGATTTTGGAAAGAAATAGCTAAGTTTGCCTGGTGTGACGAGAAAGCGGTCATACGACTGCCCCAGGAACGTGAACAGCGACGGGATGGCATTGTCTTTCTGGATCGAGAACATGCGCGTTGTCGGCAGGGGAAACAGGCCGCTGAACTGCGAAAACATGCTGGTTGCACTCGAATTCGACGGCGAACGGTGGTGGGCGAGGTACCAGCCGCTGCGCGCCAGGTCGCTGAGAAAGGGCATCGGCAGGTCACCCTTGTGCGTCTCGCCTTCGACATAGCGGGTCCCCGTGCTCTCCATCACAATCCACACCAGATTCCATTGTCTCTGCGGCGGCGATGGCGGCACTCCTTGCGCAAGGGGCGGCGCAAAGGGCTGATCTTCCGGACGCAATCCTTCGGTTGGCGCTTCTGCTGCCGCGCTCGCCGTGGCCGTTGCCGCGATGGTCAGTGGATTGAAGAGATGGTTGTCATGGGCGCTGTTGGTGCCTTGCGGGCCGCGGCGACGTGGCGGTGGAGCGTCCTCGGGCGGCGGCCGCGTGGCCCAGGTAGTGGCGAGCAACCACACAGGATTTGCATGTGTTTCCGGCGCCAGATGACTGCCCGCTGGGTCCGGCACCAGCAGGGACGCAAGCAGCAGCGCCGCCAGCGCGGCCGCAGTCACGCGGCGCGACGTACTGGGCAACTGCGCATATGCGAATAGGGTTCCCGGCAGGAGCAAGGCAGCGATGGTCGACCATGCCAGGTCACCGGGTTGGGCATTCAGGGCCAGAGCGGCGAGGGTGCCGCTGTCGACGGCCTCCATCAGGAGCGGCCAACCGATGCCAATATGGAGCGAAAATGACAGACGAAAGTGGGTCTGCTGCGCCACGCCGATGAGGACCAGCAGCAGGCAGGACGGCAGCACGGTCACGGCGCAAGCGGCCGGGCCCTGAGACCTCAGCAGGCGCGCCAATGGCCAGGCGAGGGCGCCGCACACCACGGCTACGGCCGCGTCCTGCCAGGCGTGTTGCGCGGCAAATGCAGTCGCGGCAAGACCTTTGTGTAGGCCGACGTCGCCAAACTCTGGCGCTGCGCGAAGGGCCAGGCGCAGGCGAAAGACCATTGCGGCCAGGGCCGCAGCAAGGGCAACAGCGGCGGCCACATCGGCGGGGCGAGATGTCGCTGCTGGCTCGTGGGTCATGGGCATGGCTCGTGCCGCGCGCGGCAGCAGGCGCAGGATAGCTTTGAAGCGCGGTACGTTCCACTTTCTAGCGGCGTGCGTCAGCGATGAAACAGTGGCAGGGGGCCACGGCCTATGGCATGCTCATCGCAGCCTCGGCGGTCGCGGCGATGTGCTCCCGGACCGTATGAACAACAAAGGGAGCTGGGCACGCTCCGCGAACGGTCACGCCCACCTATCCTCGGCCCGCAAGGTCCCTGGTTCGTCAGTGGGAAGGCTCGAAACGGACACCGGATCTCCCACCTGGACTCAGGTCCAGGGTTGCGCGCCGCGACTGTCGAGGTCTCTTCATCCAGCTTGAGCCGCGTTCCTTCATCCAGCTTGAACCACTGGGCCGCCGTACATGATCGGTGCGCCAGGCACCGCAGGCGGGCATCATGATCTCCTTTCTCTCTGAATACGGACTGTTTGCGGCCAAGGTCTTCACAGTTGCGCTGGCGATCAGCGGCTGCATCGTGCTGATCCTCGGGCGCATCGCGGCGCTGGCGATGCACGAACGCGGACCTGCGCGGGCTCGCATCACCGTTCGCAAGCTGAACCAGAAGTTTCGCGCGCTGGCCCAGGCGCTGCAACGCGAGACGCTGCCGCCCGCGGCCTACAAGCAACTGGTCAAGAAGGACCGCGCCGCTGAGAAGGCGCTGCTCAAGGCCGATCGCCGCAAGCACTTGTTTGTGATTGATTTTCACGGCGATCTGCGCGCATCTGCCAATGAAGCGCTGCGCGACGAAGTGACCGCGGTACTGACGGTTGCGCTGCCCTCGGACGAGGTCGTGGTGCGGCTCGAGAGTGGTGGTGGCATGGTGCACGCATATGGCCTTGCGGCCTCGCAGCTGCAGCGCATTCGTGACCGCGGCATTCCTTTGACGGTCACCGTCGACAAGATCGCGGCGAGCGGTGGGTACATGATGGCTTGCGTGGCGGACAAGCTGGTCGCGGCGCCGTTCGCAGTGGTCGGCTCGATTGGTGTTGTGGCGCAGGTGCCGAATTTTCACCGGCTTTTGAAGCAGAAGGACGTCGACGTCGAGTTGCTCACGGCGGGTGAGTGGAAGCGCACCGTGACGATGTTCGGCGAAACGACTGACAAGGGGCGCGCGAAGTTTCAGGAGGAGTTGGAGGAAACGCACCGACTCTTCAAAGACTTTGTCCAGCGTCACCGCGCCGTCGTCGACATCGACCGTGTGGCCACCGGCGAGCACTGGTACGGCACGCAGGCGATCGACTTGCGCCTCGTCGACGCGCTGTCGACCAGCGATGACTACCTGCTGAGTGCCAGTGAAACCGCGGATCTGTTCGAAGTCCGCTGTACGCCGCATCGGCCGCTGTCACGGCGCTTGTCTCTGTTCGCATCGGACACCGCCGGCGAGTTGTGGCAGGCCGTGCGGCAACGCGCCCACGACGACGAGATGCTGTAGCCATTCCGTAGAAACGCCGTGCCCGCCCCTCTGCATCTCCTTGCCAAGCGGTCGCGATCCGTGGGAAAACACGAGTCGGGTCGCCGACGCGGCAAGCGTCGCGGGGGAGAATCAAATGGTTTCAAGACGTTTTGCGTTCCTGTGGATATGGATGGCTGTCCTGCTGCTACCGGCCGTACCGCGTGTGGCCCATGCGGACAGCGCCTGGGAGTACATCGGCACCTGGGACGGCGTGAGGGTCTCGCGCAAGAATGTCGCCGGGTCGGATGTGTTGGCGTTTCGCGGCGAAATTGTTGCGCCAATCCACATCGGCAAGGTGATGGCCGCGTTTCTCGATCGCTCGCAGCGCCGGTTCTGGGTCGACCGCTTCTCGGACCAGAAGACGCTGGAGACAATCAGCCCACTGTCGGAAATCTACTGGATTCGCTTCGGTTTGCCGTTCCCGATCACCGATCGCGATTATGTCTTCCGCGCGGACGGCAGCAACGATCTGGCCCATCATGTCTTTACCGCGAAGATCAAATCCGTCACCGATGGCCGCAAGGGCCCGGACGATTGCTGCGTGCGCGCGGTAGCCTACGGAACATTCTATCGATTCGAGGCACTGCCGGGCACCGAAAAGACCAAGATGCAGGTGGAAGTGCACACCGATCCGAAGGGGGCGATTCCGGACTGGCTTGTCAACATCATCCAGAAGAAGTGGCCGTCCAAGACGCTCGGTGGCCTGATTCGTCACGCGAGCCGCGGCGGCGCGCCTGTGCACCCGGATTATGCGAACTGGCATGTCGTGGCACCGCCGCCCGCCCCGGCTCCCGCGCCGCTTCCCGCCCCGGCAGCCCCGGTCAAGTAGCGCCTGCGCGCGATCAAGCCGCGGCGAACCTGACGAAATCGTCATTCATTTCCTGGCGCTCGTGTCAGTTTGCGCCAACTTGCCCGACTGTGTGGCGATCTCCAGGTCGCTTGGCCTGGCGGTGATCAGCGCGGCTCGATCGCCGCCGCAGCTTTCTCGCGCTGCGGGCGGCCGGGCGCGGCTTCTTTCATTGCCACGACCGCGCGCGGCAGCCTAGCCTCACCTGCCTCTTGGCGCCGGACGTTGGGCGAAGGCGCCGTCCGCTGTGCGAATCAGCACATGATTTCGGGCACTACCGTGGCACCTGTCACGGGATCGGTAACGCTTTGCGCAGTTTCGGCTTGCGCAGTAGGACGACAGGCATGCGTGAGCGCTTCCTCGGCATCGACATCGGTGCGGAAACACTGAAACTCGTGGAATTGGAGCAGCAAGGCCAGGAACTGCGCTGGACGCGGCGCTGGATCGCCGAACATCACAAGGATCCTGGGGCATTGCTGCAGAACGTGCTGTGCGACTGGGCGTGGCACGACCTGCACGGTGCGGCGGTGACGGGGCGTCTCAGCCGCCAGATCGCATTGCAGCGCTTGCCGGTCAAGCAGGCGCAGACACTCGGCTTTCGCCACCTGCATCCAGAAGGCCCGGCGACAGTCGTGTCGATCGGCAGCCATGGGTTCTCGGTGTTGGAGCTGCGCGCGGGCGGCGCACAGATTTTCCGCGAGAATTCGAGGTGTTCACAAGGGACCGGTAACTTCCTGCGTCAACTGGTGGAGCGCTTTGATCTCACGCTGCAGGAAGCCAACGACCTGTGCGATGAAGTACTTGATCCTGCGCCACTTTCTGGCAGGTGTCCGGTGATCCTGAAGACCGACATGACGCACCTTGCCAACAAAGGCGAGAGCCGGGCGCGCATCCTGGCAGGTCTGTTCGACGCGGTGTGCGAGGGCGTGCAAGTGTTGGTCAAGCCGCGCGTGAGCCCACGGCGGCTGGCGTTGTTGGGCGGTGTGGCACGCTCGCCGCGCGTGTGCCGCAACTTCGCGCATTTTGCGGCGCGGCAGCAGATGCAACTGCTCGATTTCGAGCCGGAAGACGGCCTGTACGTCGAGGCGTTGGGCGCGGCGCGCCTGGCCGCTGAACGCCGCGTGCGTCCACCACAACTGGCGCGTCTGTTGGCCAAACCGAAGGACTCGAATCTGGAACGCGTGCCGGCCCTCGGTGCGGCGCTCGGTCGCGTGCGCCGCATGCCGCCGCGGCCCCTCGCCACCGCGACATCGGGAAGGGTGGTGCTCGGCTTTGACATCGGATCGACCGGATCCAAAGCGGTTGCCCTCGACGCTGGCAGCCGCGAACCGGTCTGGCAAGGCTACTTGCGAACCGGCGGCAACCCGGTGGCCGCGGCGCAATCGCTGATGCGTGAATTCGTCGCCAGTCACGTCGGCCGGTCGTGCGTACTGGCCCTGGGCGCGACCGGCAGCGGCCGGGAAATCGTCGGTTCCCTGCTGTCGAGTTGCTATGGGCCGGAGGTCGTTTATGTTCTCAATGAGATAGCGGCGCACGCGGAAGGCGCGCTGCACTTCGACGCGCGTGTCGACACCATCTTCGAAATCGGCGGTCAGGATGCGAAATATATTCGTCTGTCTCATGGGCGCGTGATCGATGCCGCCATGAATGAGGCCTGCAGCGCCGGTACCGGCAGCTTCATCGAGGAACAGGGCCGCAAGTTCCAAGGCGTGGAAAGTGTCGTGCAACTCGGCGCCGTGGCTCTCGATGCCGAAGAAGGCGTGTCGCTCGGGCAGCACTGCTCGGTGTTCATGGCGGAGATCATCGACGAAGCGGTGGCGGCGGGCATTGCGCAAGACACCATCATTGCCGGAATCTACGATTCGATTGTCCAGAACTACCTGAACCGCGTAAAAGGCAGTAGAACTGTTGGGCAAGTCGTCTTCTGCCAGGGCATGCCATTTGCCGCTGACGCGCTCGCAGCCGCGGTGGCGCGGCAGACCGGCTGCGAGGTCATCGTGCCGCCGGATCCCGGCACGACGGGCGCTTTGGGCATTGCGCTCCTGACCGCAAGGCAGGTGACGCTGGGCGATCGAGGGATTGATCCTGGTCGATTTCTCGCGGCTGCCGTCGAACAGAAGGACACGTTCGTGTGCAATTCGGCCCAGGGTTGCGGCGGCGCAGGCAACAAATGCCGCATCGATCGCATCGCGACCATCGTGCAAGACAAGCGCGCGCGCTTCACGTGGGGCGGCGGTTGTTCCCTGTACGACAAAGGGACGCGGCGCAAGAAGCTGCCGGATCTTGCACCGGATCCGTTTCGCGAGCGTGCGGGCCTGGTGCAGCAACTCCTCGCCGGCCTGCCACCTCGCCCGGGCAGGCCGCGCGTGACTCTAACGGACGAGTTCCAACTCAAGGGACTATTTCCGTTTTTTGTGACGTTCCTGCACGAGCTCGGCTGCGATGTCGCGGCACACACGGGCGCGACGCAGGCGGACTTGAAGCGCGGCATCGAGGACGGTCACGTGCCCCTGTGCGCGCCCATGCAACAGTTTCATGGGGTTGTGTCGAAACTGGCCGCGAGCCAGCCGGATTTCCTGTTCGTGCCGATGCTGCGCGATTTGCCGCGCGTGGGCGCAGAGCCGAACGCCGTGGTGTGCCCGATCGTGCAGGGCGCGCCGGAAATGCTGCGCAAGGATCTGAATGGTTGCGCGCCGCGCATGGTGACGAGTGTCGTCGAGATCGGCGCGGGAAATCTGCAATCCAGGGTATTCCTGGAGAGCTGCAAACAAATAGCCGAGGATCTCGGCGTTTCCGGATCGATCTGGCGGCGCGCGCACGAGGCCGGATTGGCGGCGCAAAACCGCTTCGATGACGCATGCCTCGACATCGGCCGCCGCGCGCTCGCTTGGTGCCGGCAGCGCAAAGTGACGCCGGTTGTCGTGCTCGGACGGGCCTACACGATCCACAATACCGTGCTGAATTCTAATGTTCCGACGATCTTGCGTGAGCAGGGTGCACTTGCCATCCCCGTCGACTGCTATCCAGTGGACCCGGGTGTGCCGGTGTACGCCGACCTGTTCTGGGGCTACGGCCAACGCAACCTTCGAGCCGCACAGCAGATTCGCTGCGAATCGGGCACCTACGCACTCTATTGCAGCAACTACTCCTGCGGTCCTGACAGCTTCACGTTGCACTTCTTTGCATACCTGATGGAAGGCAAACCTTTTGCGGTGTTGGAGACAGATGGCCACTCGGGCGACGCCGGCACGCGCACGCGCATCGAGGCTTTCCTGCATTGCGTCGCCGAGGATCTGGCGAGCGGCGGCGCGCAGGGCAGCGGGGGCGACCTCGTCGCCATCGAGAAGGACAAGCGCCAGATGCGCGATGTGGTCCAAGCGCGCGATCATGTGCTGATTCCGCGCATGGGACCGGGGGCCGAGGCCCTCGCCGCCTGCTTGCGCGGCATCGGTGTGCCGGCAGAAGCGCTGCCGCTGACGGATCGCGACGCGCTGCGTATCGGCCGCCGGCACACGTCGGGCAAGGAATGCGTGCCGATGACGCTGACGCTCGGCAGCCTGCTGGCGCGTCTGGAGGGTGAGAGGGAAACAGCAACCAACTTCTCCTTCTTGATGCCCAACTCGGCGGGACCTTGCCGTTTTGGCGTCTACAACATGTTGCACAAGATCACGCTGGAACGGCTGGGATGGCAGGATCGGGTGCGCGTGTGGACACCGGCAGCTGAAGGCTATTTCGAAGGCGTACCGCATGGTTTCGCGGTCCTGGCGTTTACCGGATTCGTGGCGATGGATTTGCTGCTCGAGGCGCTCTACGACGCGCGACCTATCGAGCGCAAGCCGGGCGGGGCTGAGGCAATCTTCCTTCGTGCTCAGGCGGAGTTGCTGGCGGCACTCGACCACGCAGGCAAGACAACGGATCTTTCGATTGCCACGGCGCTTGTGCAGGTGGCGACGGGTCAACTGTTCGGCTGCGAAGGCGTCCTGCGGCGCGCGGCCCGGGATCTCGCAGCGATCAAGGAGAATCGCGATCTGCCAACAGTGCTGGTGGTCGGCGAGATCTACGTCCGCTGCGATCCATTTGCCAACGACTTCGTCATCGACGCACTGGAGGCGCGCGGCATTCGCGTGCGTTTTGCGCCCTTTACCGAGTGGATCGAGTATTGCGATCACATGAACTTGAAAGAAGGGCGGCGCACGGCGTTTGCTGACTACTTCACCAACGTCGTGCAGCGCTGGATTCAGGACACGACATGGAAGGCGATGGCGCCCCTCGGCTGGCCGGCGCGCATGACCGTGCCGCAGGCGCTCGATGCGGCAAAACCCTGGTTGCGCGACAAGTTGGAGGTGGAGTCCGTGCTGACGCTGGGCGGGCCGCTGCACGAATGGCGGCGCGGTCGGATCGATGGCGTGGTCAGCGTCGGGCCGCTCGAGTGCATGCCCAACAAGATCGCGGAGGCACAGTTCTACCACGTGGCGGAGAGCGAAGGGCTGAAGTCGCTGACGTTGGCGCTCAACGGCGACCCTGTCGATCCGGAAGTGCTCGACAATTTTTCGTTTGAGGTGTGGCAAGGTTGGCAGCAGCGGCGCACGAACACGGCGCACGCCACTTGAGCCGCAGGCCATGCAACAAGTGCAAACGCATGGCAACTACCAGGATTTCGTGCCGTGACATGCCGGTGCGCAGGTCTTGTTGGTCGCGTTCCACGTGCCGCCGGCCTTGAACTTGACGTCCTTGACGCCGTTGACATGGAGGTCGATCGTCAGGATGGCCGTCGCCGCGTCGTTGACCATGCCGCTGTGGCACGTCGAGCAGCCAAAGCTGCTGTGCTTGCCGAAGTTTGCTGGATGGTGACCCGTCTTGGGCGGCAGCACGTGGCAGGTGCCGCACACGGCCTGGGTGCCGTCGACTTGGGTCCAGTGGGGCCTGTTGTTCGCATTGCCGCCGACGAAGGCGCCATGGCAGGCGTTGGTGCAGTTGCCCGCCGCGCCGTCCCAGCCCGCAGCGGCCAACACGGTCGCTGGCGATGGTTTGACATGATCGGCGTCCAAAGCGCTGGCGGGTTTGGTGTGGCACTCGGTGCAATCAAAGGCATTGGCCAGTGGGCCGACGCTCACGTGTGTCGAGTGTGCGCCGACGCCGCGCAGCGTCGTCGCCGAGCCGCCGGTCACGCTGATCGGTGGCGCGCCGGTCTTGTTGTCGAGACCGCCGTGGCAGAATGTGCAGTCCGTCTGCCAACCGTCGTGGCAAAGATTGCAGGACACCTTGGCGACGCTGCCGCCGTCCAGTTGGGCGCCGTGGCAGCCGGTGCACGCGGTCAGGCCGGTCTTGGCGGCCGTGCCGTGGAATCCGGCGTTTCCCAAGATCATCCACGTGGCCGGGTGGTACTTGACGACGATCACGTCGGGTGCGGCATCAACCGGTGGCGGCAGATCGGGCACAATATCAACGGGTGCTGGCACATCGGGCGCGACATCAACCGGTGGCGGCACATCGGGCGCGACATCAACGGGTGCTGGCACATCGGGCACAATATCAACGGGTGCTGGCACATCGGGAGCGACATCAACGGGCGATGGCACATCGGGCGCGACATCAACGGGTGCTGGCACATCGGGCGCGACATCAACCGGTGGCGGCACATCGGGCGCGATATCAACCGGTGGCGGTACGTCGGGCACAACATCAACCGGTGGCGGCACATCGGGCTCGATATCAACGGGCGGCGCAACATCGGGCGCGATATCCATGGTCGATGCCGCGTCTGGAGCCAGGTCGACCGGCGCTGCAGCGTCGGATGGTGGCGCCTCGCGCGTCGCCCCGGCACCGCACGCCGCCTGCAACGTCGCGACGACGACCCAGGAACCGAACGCTGGCCAACTGCATCGTTTCGTGGTTGTGGACATGATGCTCCTCCCCGCCCGGATGGACACGTTGCCGCACGGCATGGCTCCGCACTCGCGTCAGCCGCGCCTCGCTTGCCAGTTGGAATGGGGTTCACACTGGATGGTGCAGATGCGGCCGCGAGGATCCAGCCAGCGCCGCCAGCCCTCGGCGGGGTCTGCGGTTCTGCCGTCCCGCGCCCGACCTGCGGCGCGTCAGCGGCATCGTCGCGTCGTGGATGTTCGTCGGGCGCTGCGCCGGCTGGCCATGCCTGGCGGCTGCCACGCGATCAGAGGGCGCACACCGCCGGCCGCCGCCCGATCCACGGCTGTGCGGCTTCGATCTGCGCCGCCAGCCTCAAGAGCGTCGCTTCGCCACCATAGGCTGCCGAGAATTGCACGCCGATCGGCAGACCCTCCGGGCACTGGTGCAGTGGCAGCGAGATCGCCGGCTGCCCCGTCTGGTTGAAGATCTGCGTGTTCGGCGTCTTCTCGAAGTTGTTGGCGGCGAGTTGAGCGAGCACGGCGAGGATCGCCGGACGCAACGGCAGCGCACGCAGCACGGCGAGACCCATGCGATCCGCCGTCTTCAAGCCGAGTTCACCCAGGCGCACGGGCGGATGGGCCAGCGTCGGCGAGACGAGGACGTCGTAGCGCTGATGAAAGGCACCCATCTGGCGCCCCGCCGTCTGCACCGCGTCGCGCGCGTGTTGCAGATCCACGCCGCCCATCGCGCGGCCGACCTGGCGCAGGAACCACGTCGCGGGCTCGAACTCGTTCGCGAGCGGCGTCTTGCCGGTCCAGCGGGCAAAGTCGTCCATTTCCGCGGCCGTCCCCACGCCGACCTGCACGAGGTAGGCGCGCACCAAGGCATCGCGGTCAAAGGCCGGATGTGCCTCTTCGACGTGGTGGCCGAGATCCTGCAGCAGTTGAGCCGTGCGCGTGACCGCCTCGGTGCATGCGGCGTCGGTGTTCTTGCCGAAGAACGACCGCGTGGTGAAGGCCACGCGCAGCTTGCCCGGTTGGCGCATGGTCTCGGCCAGAAAGGTGCCCTCGTGCGGTGGCGCGGCATAGGCATCGCCTGCCATGGGGCCGCCGAGCACGTCGAGCAGCGCCGCAGTGTCGCGCACACTGCGGCTCAGGACGCCGAATTGCACGTACCCGCCCCACCCTTCGCCGGCATCCGGGCCGGTGGGAATGCGGCCGCGCGAAGCCTTCAAGCCGACGACTCCGCAGGCGCTGGCCGGAATGCGGAGGGAACCGCCGCCATCGCCGCCGTGGGCAATCGGCACGGCGCGCGCGGCCACCAGCGCGGCGGAACCACCGGACGATCCGCCGGTCGTGTGATCGAGGTTCCAGGGATTGTGCGCCGGGCCACGAAACTGCGACTCGGTGGTACCGAGGATGGCCAACTCGGGCAGGTTGGTCTTGGCCAGGAACAGCAGCCCGGCGCGCCGCAGCCGCGCGATGGCCTCGGCATCGTGGTCGGGCACGAAGCCGTCCAGGAACCGCGTCGAAGCTGTGAACGGCACGCCTTGCACGAAGCCGTCAAAGTCCTTGACCACCATCGGCACGCCGGCGAAGGGCCCGTCACCCAGCGGCAGTCTCGCGGCGTCACGCGCTGTCTCGTACATGCGGTGCACGACGGCGTTCAATTGCGGTTGGACTTGCTCGATGGCGGCAATCGCGGCGTCGACAAGTTCGGAGGCAGTCACTTCTCGCGCTTGCACGCGGCGGGCCAGTTCGGTTGCATCGGCATCGAGCAGGTGTGTCATGCCCGGATCGTGGGCCAAGGTCGGGTCGATGTCCAGACCGGGGCATGCCGCTGCCGCAAGAAAGGTGACCGAGGGCTCCGTCTGCTACTGCACGACGATCTTGCCCTTCATGCCCATCGAGGCGTGGGGCAGGCAGACGTAGTAGGCTTCGGCCGCGGCGGCGAACAGCAGGGTCTGCGTGCTGCCACCGGGAATGTTGAACCCGCCGTCCAGCTGGGTGTTTCCATCGGCATCCCATGTGGTTTCGAGCACTTGCGTGGCCGTGTGGATCGCTCCCACTGTGAAGGTCACGCTGTCGCCGGCACGAATCCACAAGAACATGGGATCGAAAGAAAAGTTCGCCGTCGTCTTGACGGCCCACGTCTTGGCGGCCGGCTGCGTTGCCGGGCCGCACGGCGAACCGACTGCTGCATGGATCAGGGCATGCGGGCAATGCGTCAGCGCCGAAGGCCCGTCAACACCTGCAAAACCCAGGTGTGCGATGCGGCACTGCACCGTGTCGCCCGACTTGTCGCTGTACAGGCCCGTCGCCGCCAATTGCCCGCAGCCGGCCATGCATTGGATCTTGTCGTCGTACAGTGCATTGGTGTCCGTGCAGTTGGACATGGCGAGGTCGCAGTACACCTCGCACCAGGAACCGCAGGTGTTGGCGCCCGTCTTGCCGGCGTGTGGGCAATGCAATACCGCGTCGCTCGCTGCTGCGTTGGCGTGGTAGGTACGGCAACCAACGGTGTCGCCAGCGAGATCCGCGGTCGTTCCCAGGGCAAGCTTGCCAACGTTGTTGCAGTAGTTGAGGCAATCATTGACGTCCGTGTACTGCGCGTTCGCTCCCGTGCAATTCTGGTGGATGACTGCGCAGTACTCCGCACACGACGGCGCCGCCGCCGCATCGGCTGCTACATCGGAAACGCCTTCGGTCGTCGCCGCATCGGTGCCTTGTGCATCAGCCAGGTCGCCGCCTTGCACGTCGGTTGCATCGACGCCCTGCGCATCAGGAACGTCACCACCTTGCGCATCGGTCGCATCGACGCCTGTCACGTCGGCGGTGGCGTCTCCGCCTTTCACGTCGGTGGCATCGCCGCCTTGCGCATCGGCTACATCGCCAGCTTTCACATCGGCGGCGGCATCGACCGACGCTGCATCCGTCCCTTGCGCGTCAGGCCCAGCATCGGCGGCGGCATCGACCGACACGGCATCCGTCCCTTGCGCGTCAGGCCCAGCATCGGCGGCATCAGGTCCTTGCGAATCCTTTGCGGCGTCCTGGGCGACCGTGTCGAGCGCTCCGTCGGCCGCCACCTGATCCTGCTTGGCATCGGCTGGCGCGACATCAGAGGTCGCGTCCGCTGTGGCCACCTCCGCCCCGACGTCAGTGGCGGGCGAGGTCGGGTTGGTACCGTCGCAACCGACAGCGGCGACCGTGAGCGATAGGAACATCAGCAGCGACCGCATCGCCTTCATGGTATCTCCCATGGGAATCATCCCCTTTGCTGAGCGCCGCGAACCCCCCGCATCCAAAGGAAGCTTGCCAACTGACAACGATTCCGCAGCGTTGCGGTCGCCGGTTGGCGCGTCTGGACGTGGGTTGTGGCACTTCGTGTGTGGTCGAATGTAAGCATGCCGCACAACGTGTCAACCAGGCGTCCCGAACGCCCTAGCTTCACGCAAAGAAAGCGTGCGGCCACAGCGCGGTCGGTGGCGAACTCCCTGACCCATGAAGGCAACCGGGCTGGACCTGGCGGACTGTCACTTGCACCCACAGATTTCGCCGATCAAGAGCTCCGACCCATACTGCAGCGCGCTCGACGGCAGCTTGATCGCCGCGCCGAAATCAAACGGAGTCACGAACTTGGTCTTCAGCGTCCCCGTTGCCTGGCTCACGTCACCCAGCGGCACATCGGTCGTGTCGCATTGGGCGCAATCGCCGTTGCCGTCGACCTTGATCAGCAAACCGTCTGCCTTCTGCGCGCCAAAGCCGAAAGCCTGGCCCGCGATCAGGAAGCCGCCACTGCCGTCGCCATCCGCAGCGAAGCCGTACTGCGTGGAGGCGTTGCCATACACCTTGAAGTCCACCAGCGTGCCGGACTTGCTCAGCTTGGCGAAGAAGGCGTCGTATTGGACATTGGGGTTGGCGGTGGTGGCAGTCCATTTCTCGCCGGTGTCCTTGCTCGCGCCAAAACTCGACGTGCGGCCCATCGCCACGTAGCCGTCCGGCACCTCGAACACTGCGTAGCCGCGGTCGTCGTCGAAGCCGCCAAAGCGTCGCGTCCACTGCACCTTCCAGTCCGGCCCGAACTTGCTGACCTGAATGTCCTTGCTGTGGTAGATGGCGCCCCAAGCTGCGCAGTGGCCCGTGATGACCCAGCCACCGTCGCTGGTGGGAGCCATGTTGGAGATCTCGTCGTCGGAATCGGTGCCAAAGACGCGCGTCCACAGCACCGAGCCATCCGTGCCATCGAGTTTGGTGAAGGTGTAGTCGTCATCGCCATATCCGGTGGTTTCCCAGGATCCGCCGATGAGCAGGTTGCCATCAGCCAATTCCCATGCGCGGAAGAACGCGTCGCCTTCGGGCTGCGCACCGCCCGGTGCGGACGTGAGGCCGTAGGCATGCGACCAGACCACCGCGCCGTCCTTGTCGATCTTCGTCGCGGCGCCCTTGTGGATCGTGCCCGGGTCGGTGGTGAAGCTGTATTGCTCAACGAGAAGCAGGAAGCCTCCGTCCTGGAGTGCCAACACCTTGCGGGCATAGTCGAAACCGCCGGCGCCATAGCGGCCCTGCCAGAGCATCTTGCCATCCGCATCTGTGCGCACGACGAAACTGCCGGAGAAACTTGCGGACTCGCCGCACGCGATGTAGCCACCGTCGTGCGTGGTGGTAACACCCCAGAACTGGTCGTCTTTCGCACCGCCGAAGGTCTGCTGCCAGACCACATCGCCGCACGGGGCGACCTTGACCAGCAGGCCATCGCGCATGCCGGCGCCGCTCGAGTCCGTGTAGCCGGCGGCGACAAAGCCGCCGTCCGCCGTGTGGACGACGCCGTAGAAGTTCTCCATGCCCGCGCCGCCGTAGCGCTTCTGGAACGTCACGCCACAGTCCGCGATGGCCGTGAAAGTGCAGGTGCCGCTGATCGGGTCGCAGGCATCGACCGTGCAGGGATTCTTGTCGTTGCAGACGACAGGGCCGGCCGGTTGGCACAGGCCGTTGCTGCAGCCGTCGCCGGTCGTGCACGCGTTGCCGTCGCTGCAGGCGGTGCCTTGGGCGGCGATCTGGGTGTAGCAGGCGCCCGTGGCCGGCGCGCAGGCAGCGCTCTCGCACACGCCATCGCCAACTGGCGGACACTTGACCACAGTTTCTGGTTTGATCACGCAGACATGTCCCTGGGCGGCGCTGCACACGAGGGTGCCATCGCACAAGTTTGTTGGGTTCTTGGGGGCGCAATCGGCGTCGACCTGGCATTCGCAAATCATGGCACCCGGCTTGCAGGCGCCGGCCGAGCAGACATCGCCCGCAGTGCAGAGGTTGTTGTCGTTGCAGGGTGCACTGTTGGGGTTGTGCACGCAGCCAATGCCGGGTGAGCAAGCATCATCGGTGCAAGGGTTGCCGTCGCCGCACTCGGGCGGTACGCCGGGGATGCAGGCGCCGGTCAGGCACTTGCCGGCACTCAGGCAGGGCGTCGAAGCGAGGCACAACGTGCCATCGGCGGCGGCCTTGCTGTCTTCGCACTGGCCGCTCGCAGGGTTGCAGGTCCGGCCCATGCAGATGCTGCCGGGACAACTCACGGGCTTGCCGGGCAGGCACTTGCCGCCTGCGCAGTGGTCTTGGGCGGTGCAAGCGCTGCCGTCGGCGTCGCAAGGCGAGGTGTTGGGCGCGTGCACGCAGCCGAGCGCGCCGTCGCAACTGTCCGTGGTGCAGACGTTGCCGTCATCGCACGACAACTGTGTGCCGGGCAGGCACTTGCCCCCCGCGCAGTGGTCTTGGGCGGTGCACACGCTGCCGTCGGCGTCGCAAGGCGAGGTGTTGGGCGTGTGCACGCAGCCGAGCGCGGCGTCGCAACTGTCCGTGGTGCAGACATTGCCGTCATCGCACGACAATTGGGTGCCGGGCAGGCACTTGCCGCTCGCGCACTGGTCTTGGGCGGTGCACACGCTGCCGTCGGCGTCGCAAGGCGAGGTGTTGGGCGCGTGCACGCAGCCGAGCGCGGCGTCGCAACTGTCCGTGGTGCAGACATTGCCGTCATCGCACGACAATTGGGTGCCGGGCAGGCACTTGCCGCTCGCGCACTGGTCTTG
>Ga0172369_10001116_pt1 | contig 39283 bp, 43 predicted proteins | sample LakKiv25m_FD_114539 | JGI IMG/M metagenome (GOLD analysis project Ga0172369, IMG submission 114539) | Freshwater microbial communities from Kabuno Bay, South-Kivu, Congo - kab_022012_11.25m | ecosystem: Environmental > Aquatic > Freshwater > Lake | place: Democratic Republic of the Congo... | reverse complement strand
TTTGCATTTGATTGTATAAATTCTTTAGGAATTGAAGATATATATGAAAACAGATATAATTTCAAATTCGTCTAATTTAATCCGTTATAAAAAATGAAATGACCGAAAGTCATGTATTAAAGAAAACAGGGAGAATTATATTCGCGGTCGCTGAGACCATGATGGCCACGATAGCACCGGCGGTAATGAGTTTTGCCTGGTGTGGCTGCTTGTATTTGCTTTTCATGTAATACCGAAGCAGCAGACAGATGCCTGCGATCCCGAAAACAGATGAGAGAAGGAAATAATCCTGCATGTTCCCCGATATTATAGTGAAAATATCAACTTCCATATGCATGATATCCGTAGTCCATATTATGTAGAGGTTATACAGTGATAACAGGATTATCAGCAGGAATAGAGGGCTTTTTGTCGCAGCTCTATTATCATGGAAAGAAAGTCTGACAAAAGCTGCAAGGGCCAGTATCATGCCGCTTGACAGGATCTTAACCGCCGGGAATATCTCTGTCGGAGATGCGCTGCTCGCTATGAGGTTTATATAATATATCCCCACCGACCAGATTATGAAAATAAGCATAAGGATGGCGAAGATCTGATTGCTGCGGTCGTCAGGGTTCTTTTTCAGGACATAAAAACCAAGACCTGCATAAAGGAGCACGGTTATGGAGAAAAGGAATACTATCGGGCTGAGCATGATATCACTATGGTAATTATGTATTATGCGTACTTAAATACTAATCTTTCAAAAAATCCTCAAGATCCCACAAAAGGCTCAAATCAACATCTGCATATGTTTTTTTTCCTACCTCAAAGGGATTGTCCATATCTTTTATCAGGAGGATGAGGCCAATCAGGAGGGATGAGGTCGCACCTATCAGAGCAAACCCTTCATAAACGGGTTCTATTTTTAAAAACAGCAGCATAATTAAAACTGCTCCCACCGCAAGTTCTGCTATACCATAGGCAGCCGGGATAAATGAGGTCTCAGCTATTGTTTTGATGCGATTTGAGATCCTGTCAATGCTGGTCAATTCAGCCCTTAATTTCACGATCAGGGGGGGTGCTATGCCTTTTCCTGAAAGGAGACAGATATCGTTATTAATAGCGTTCATAGTTGAGTTTATTTCGTGCAAATTCCAGTTGTTCTTCCTTAAATTTGAATTAATTGCATGCAAAAGCTCTATTATGTGAATGCGCATTCTGGATGTGATCTCATCATCAATGGGCAGGACTTTACTGTCATTATAGAGTGCCTTGATGGATGCTGCAAGTTCACCAGGGATTTTTTCACTCTCCTTGTAATCGGCAAGCGTGCCTGTAAATATTATTGCGATCGTAAAAATGACCCCTCCCACAAGCGCGGGTATGAGAGGGCTTGCAGTTGCCACTTCAAGGTTATAAAAAACAATTATTGTTTTCAGGATGAGCAGGATAAAAACAATGACCAGCGCTTCGATCGTCAGGCCCCATTTCTTCTTGAAACTGTTCATTGATATCAATATCCTTTTATATAATAATATATTCCCCTAACCATTATCCAGCGATCAGCTTCCCGAGGAACTTTGTGTACATTACAAGATCCTCGATCCTGATATTCTCATCATCTGCATGTGCATTGCTCTCGATCCGTCTTCCTATCCCGAAGCAGCAGGCTGGCAAGCCTGTGACCTTGACAGCATAAGCCACATCCAGGCTGCCCTGCGCCCCCGCGAGTGTTACTTCTCTTCCTGAAACCTCGCCTGCCACTTTTTGCACTTTTTTTATCCAGGGATGGTTCATATCGGTAAGCATGGGCGCATAAATCTCATCGCAGGTATAACTGATATTCAGGTCAGGGTGATAGTTCCGGACATTTGCTATCGCATTATCAAATTCCGTCTTAACATCATCGTAATTTTCTTCAGGAATAAAGCGCCTGTCACCTTTCATGGTGCACCTGTCTGGAATGATATTTTGTTTCACCCCGGCGTTCATAACCGTAATGTTCAGGACAGGCATGAGGGTCATAAGGCCTGTTTTTTCTGAGATCGCAAGGCTTGCCGGGACTTTTGAACGCCGCTTTTCCACTTTTTCTTTAAGGGCCATAAGTTCATTCATGACCGGAATCGTTTTCTCAATAGCATTCACACCCATGAAACTGCTGCCGCTATGGTAGGATTTGCCAAAAACATCTATCTGCCAGTCCACATTGCCATTTGAAGCGATCGTAATATCATCGCTATCCCCATCCATGCTCAGGAAAAAATCCGCTTTGAGTTTTCCAAGATCTGCAAGATGGCACAGGCCGGAATAAGGCCCCATCTCTTCATCCGTGGTCAGGGCAATATTCAGGTTATACTCCGGTCTGATATCAAGTTCTTCCATGGCGGACAGCACAGTGAACAGGGCGGCGGGTCCACCTTTTGAATCAGCAACGCCGCGCCCGTAGATGCGTTCCTCCGTGACCGTGCATTCAAATGGTGGGAAGCTCCAGTTTTCGCTTGCAGGTACTACATCAAGATGTGTATTTATCAGAAGCGTCTTTTCCGCGCCGACATTCCTGGTCGCTGACAGGTTTACCCTGTCGCCTTTCAGGTGAGTGAGCCTGGGATTTTTTTTTTCGAATAATTCGCGCGGCATGAAGATCTTTTCGACATCAAAACCAAGATTTTCAAACCTGGCAGCGGCATAATCGATGGCTTTTTCATAATTATCACCAGGCGGAACAAAGGTTTGCATGCGAACAAGCTCATCAAGTGTCTTTATGGTCTCTTCTTTTCCTGAACCAAGGTAATCTGATAATATTGCCATTTTCATCAAAAAGGTCTTTATTACCCAAATCCTTTTTGCCTTTGCTTACAGCTATAAGACCCGATGGCAATTGAAGAAGAAATAAAGGCTATTGAAGAAGAGATATCCAAAACTAAATATAATAAAGCTACTGAAGGTCATATAGGTCGTCTTAAATCAAAGGTTGCCCACCTGCGGGATGAAGTAATAAAAAGAGCGGCGTCAAAAACCGGCGGAGACGGTTTTTCCGTAAAGAAATCCGGCGATGCATCGGTCGTGCTCGTAGGATTCCCGTCAGTGGGAAAAAGTACACTCCTGAACAGTCTTACAGGGACAGAGTCAGCAGTCGCTGCTTATGAATTCACCACCCTTGATGTGGTTCCGGGAGCGATGGAATATAAAGGGGCGATGATCCAGATACTGGATCTGCCGGGGCTTGTACGGGGAGCGGCCTCAGGGCGCGGTCGTGGGAAGGAAGTAATTGCTGTTATCAGGAATGCAGACCTTGCAGTGATTTTGCTCGATGTTTTCCAGCTCGTTCATTATGATGTACTTGTGCAGGAATTGAATGAGGCAGGGATACGCATTAATTCTAAACCCCCCGATATCACCATAAAGAAAAAAGCAAGGGGTGGCGTGAATATCAATTCGACAGTGGACCTGGGCCTGGAAGAAGATACCATAAAGGCTGTGCTTAGTGAATATAAGATCCATAATGCCAATGTGCTTATCAGGCAAGATATCAGCATCGACCAGTTGATAGATGCAATACTGGGTAACAGGAAATACCTGCCTGCAACGATTGTCATAAATAAGATCGATCTTGCGGATGAATATGCCATCAGGAAATGCAAAGATAGATTCCCTGATGCCCTGCTCATTTCAGCCGACAAGAAGGTGCATATCGATGAACTCAGGGAAACGATATTTGAGAAATTGGGATTCATACGTATTTATATGAAGCCCCAGGGGAAGGCTGCTGATATGGAGGAAGCCATGATTATAAGATACGGCGCTTCGATCGGGGATGTATGTGACAAGCTTCACCGCGATTTCAGGAAACGGTTCAGGTATGCGCAAATCTGGGGGATATCGGCAAAGCATGAAGGACAGCGCGCAGGGCTTGACCATATTATGGATGATAATGATATATTGACACTTGTTTTGAGGAGATGAACTGATTCACGCTAAAGCTGTGAAGCTTCTTCTGACCCTGTAAACTTTGAATATCCGCTCATATCTCCACTTGTTTCTATGAAAGTCCGTACAAATATCTCATGCAACTCCTCCATCAATATGTCATATATCGATATCGGTATTTGTGAAGTCCCGCTCTTTCATAGAAATAGAGGTATTTAGGCAATCATAAGCTTGGCACAAACATATTAATAGATGAAGGAATCATCCTTATTCTTCTATGAAATAGTCTGAATTTATTTTGGATATTTGATATTATTTTTCACTGAGCGTTACAACTCGGTGCGTTGATTTTTAATAAGTTGTTTATTAGTTCTTGTTATTTATCTGTTTTGTTGCTCATATTAGCCAATCCTGTTCTTACTCCAAATCCTATTAGACGATTTGAGTGAAAAAAAGAAAATTACCTGTCTTGATAACGAAACGTGTTTATAGTTTCCTAAACGTTAAAAGCTGGATGGAAAAAATAAGCTACCCGGAAACGATAGATAAAATCGTTGAGTTCATAAGATCCAATATCAAAAGCTCAGGAGCAACCGGCGCCGTTATTGGTTTAAGCGGTGGTATAGATTCCGCATTGACAGCATATCTCACGGTCGAAGCTCTTGGGAATGATAAGGTTCTTGGCCTGATGCTGCCGGAAAAGGGCATTTCCGCAAAGACTGATATCGATGATGCGGTAGAGATTGCCAAAATCCTTGGCATTGATCATAATATCATTGAGATCTCGCATGTCCTGTCATCATTTTCATCAGCGATCCCTGTTTTTGATCGTAATGTAAAGATCGCAAACGGAAACCTGAAAGCTCGTACACGCATGTGTATCTTATATTATCATGCAAACCTCATGAATCGCATGGTGGTCGGGACCGGAAATAAGACCGAACTCCTGCTTGGTTATTTCACAAAATACGGAGACGGCGGCGTGGATATTGAACCTATTGGGGATCTTTATAAAACCCATGTGCGTGGGTTATCAAGATACATGGGAGTCCCTTTAAGGATAATAGAAAAAACACCAACTGCAGGATTATGGCCCGGGCAGACAGATGAAAGTGAACTCGGAGTATCCTATGAAATGGCCGACCGGATCCTCACCATGCTTGTTGATGAAAAAAAGAAGATATCAGAGATAAAGAGTAAATTCCCGCCTGAGACAGTTGATAAACTGGCTGCGCGCATTTCATCGAGTGCACACAAAAGAATGCCCCCCGCTGTCTGTTGATAGCCCATGTGCATAGCTCTATTATTTTGCAAAAAAACTTGTATAATACGCCCCGGCTGGGAATTGAACCCAGGTCTTAAGATCCGCAATCTCAAAGGATATCCGCTACCCCATCGGGGCTTGTGAGACACCTCATTCATTCTTGATATATTAAAGGTTATTGACATTTCTTTTTTCAAATTCAAGTAATTTTGTTTTGATATCTATACCTGCCGAGTACCCGCCGATACCCTTTTTTGCCACGACCCTGTGGCATGGAACGATGATCGGAATGGGATTTTTCCCAAGTGCGTTCCCAACAGCTCGCGGTCCCCCGCGTCCTATATTTTCAGCAAGCCCGGAATAAGTAATTGTTCTTCCGTATTTGATCTTTCTAGTCTCTTCAAGCACTTTTTGCTCAAATGGCGAAAGATGGGATATATCAAGATCAACTGAGAAATCAATCATTTCACCTTCAAAATATCGTTCCAGATCGAAAGAGATCCCAAGCGTTTTTCTCTCTTTAGAATTTTCTCCTAGCTTTGAAAATCTGATGGAACGCAATCCGGTAGTATAATCTATCTCGATATGTAGCCCAAGTAATTTAGAATAGATGATATCGATCGTCATGTCCCTGTTTCAATTTCTGTGTTCGGGCAATTTCAAAGAAATGCCCCAGGTGTTTCCTTTTCGCGCCCTTCCCGTTGTTTCCAGATCTTGTCTAGTTTTTCCCTTGTTTCTGCAAATACCTTTCTGATATTTTCGGTGTTGCATAATTCAACATCTTTTCCACAATCCGGTGAACTTTTCGTACATTTTTCAGCAAGATCACGGCATTTCTCTTCAAGAGAAGGCAAAGTTATTTCAATAGCGATTTTTATATCCGCCGATGTATTCTCTATTGCTCCCGTGAGCATTGCCGGAATAAGCTGTGTCCGGATCGTCATTAACCGTTTGCAAGGATCAATGGTAACCATTTTTAAACCTCATCTGTCAACTAAAGCCAAATAGTTCCTGGACTATAATTATGTTACCCAAAATTTTTCACAAAAAAGCGAAGAGTACAAAATCGGAAAAAAATGATCAAAAAAGATGTCATCATAATCGGAGCAGGAGCATCAGGTTTGATGTGCGCCATTGAATCAGGAAAAAGAGGTCGATCGGTTCTTGTTCTTGACCACGGTTCAAAGATTGGTCGAAAAATACTTATTTCCGGCGGTGGAAGCTGTAATTTTACGAATGTCAATATATCCTATACAAATTTCATCTCGAATAATCCACACTTTTGCAAATCTGCACTTTCCCGTTTCAAGCCCGGTGATATCATCACCATGCTTGAAAAACATGGCGTGAAATATGAGGAACGAGAAGATGGGCAATTATTCTGCGCCAGGAGTTCTCAGGATATAATACGGATGATGCGGACTGAATGCAATGATGCCGGCGTAGAAATGATACTCAATTGCAGGATTCTTGACGTGAAAAAGAATGGCCATGCTCACGAGACTGGTCAGAATGAGCCGATCGACCCGTCTAATCAGTTCATAATATACACGGATCAAGGGATCTTTGAATGTGAGTCTCTCGTTATCGCTACTGGCGGATTGGCTTACCCGCAGATAGGAGCTTCAGGCTCAGGATATACGATAGCAAAACAGTTCGGCCTGAAAGTTATAGAAACAAGACCTGCTCTTGTTCCTTTTATTTTTTCACGTGAAGATATGAAAATATTTGGCGAATTAAGCGGTATTTCAATCGATGCATATATCAAATGCCGCAAAATGACATTTCGGGGAAGCGTTCTCTTCACCCACAGGGGACTTAGCGGTCCTGCGGTACTTCAGGTATCCTCATACTGGAAGGAGGGCGAGGCCATCGTAATTGATCTATTGCCTGATATCGATATTTACAGGTTTTTTGAAGAAAAACAACGGGCCAAAAGCAAGACAGAAATGCATAACCTGCTTTCTGAGCATCTCCCTTTACGACTTGCAAAGAGTTGGTGCGATTTGAATATCCGGTCAAAACCGGTCAATCAATATAATGAAAAAGAACTCAGGAAAATCGCTCATCATATCCATAACTGGGATATCAGGCCGAAAGCTACAGAGGATTATAAAACAGCGGAGGCAACACTGGGCGGGATTGACACGGACGAACTCTCATCAAAGACGATGGAATCGGGAAAGGTAAGAGGGCTTTATTTTACAGGCGAAGTCATAGACGTGACCGGTCAACTTGGCGGTTATAATTTACACTGGGCATGGGCTTCCGGCTTTGTGGCGGGGCAGTATGCGTGAAACACGAACGATAATACTGGCATCAGCCTCCCCGAGAAAGAAAGAACTGCTTGGGCTTACCGGGATGGAATTCAAGGTCGATCCCTCCGATCATAAAGAGAATATGGACCTCAAAATAAGCCCTCATAAGCTGGCAAGGTTCTTATCGCTTGATAAAGCAAGATCGGTCGCAGGGAAATATGATAATGCTATTATCATTGCCGCTGACACTTTTGTGGTCAAAAGAGAACAAATACTTGGCAAGCCACATACAATCGAAGAGGCAGGGAGAATGCTGGCGTTGCTTAATGGTGCAACCCATTCTGTCATTACAGGTTTTACGATTATTGATACGGATACCGGTAAAAGTTTGTCAAGGTCGGTGGAAACCAGGGTAACTTTTAAGAAATTAACTATGAAAGAGATCGATGCATATGTAAAAACAAAAGAACCACTTGATAAAGCTGGAGCTTATGCGATCCAGGGATTGGGATCAATCCTTATAAAGAGGATTGAAGGCGATTATTTCAATGTTACCGGCCTTCCACTTTGCGCAATGGTTGAAAGCCTGAAAGAATTCGGGATCAGGATATTGTGAATCTTCTCAAACGAACAGGAATGTCTTTTCTGCTTTTATCATTTCATCCACTTCTTCTTCGTATCTCTTCTTCAAAACCGCGATCTCATCTTTTGATAACCTGTTCGCCATCGGGCATCGCTCATCAATAGAATCAACATCAATAACAGGATATAGCTTGCACAGAACGGGTCGACATTCGTATATTCGGCAGCGATCCTCTTTATTTAAGAAGATACACCGCCCCTTGATCATTTTTACCGCAAAATAGACTCCAAGCTCTCCACTCACTTTTCTAAAATATCTTTTCGGGTCAAGCTCAAGGTCATATTTTATCCTGGCATTTGATACAAGCCTTGAAACCTCATCACCTGTAAGCACTGCGCAATTGTGGCAGCACAGGGATTTGCAGATGCTGATATCGCAATCCCAGGTATTTTCCCGCACATCCCTGGATTTAATATTTCGATCATCTGTTAAGATATCTTGCATATTTCTGGAATGTTAGTCTGAATAGATCACGGACGACAGGGATCGGCCGGATTTTCACGGATAATCGTATCCGTGCAATCCATGTTTTCCATTGGTTGATTTTTCTCCACCAAATATGACTGGACTTTGATTAACACTACCAGTTCTCGGCGAGCATCTCAAAGTATGCCTGGGGATGCTTGCATGCTGGACATTCATCCGGGGCTTGCGTTCCTTCGTGTATATATCCGCAGTTCCTGCAATGCCATTTTACAGTATTTTTCTTCTTGAAAAATGATCCGGTTTTTACGATTTTTAAAAGCTCACGGTAGCGCCTTTCATGGAACTGTTCAACTTCGCCTATTTCTGTGAATGATTCAGCAACTTTTGGAAATCCTTCTTCTTTTGCGATTTTTGCAAATCCCGGATAAAGTGTACCCCACTCAAGTTTTTCACCTTCTGCCGCCGCGAAAAGATTTTCAGCCGTCTTCCCGATGACACCTGACGGGTACATTGCCGTTATTTCAACATCCCCGCCCTGAAGATGCTCGAAGAATATCCTGGCATGTTCTTTTTCGTTATCCGCTGTCTCAAGAAAAATCGCGCTTATCTGTTCGAATCCTTCATTCCTTGCTGCTCCTGCAAAGTAAGTGTACCTGTTCCTGGCCTGTGACTCCCCTGCAAAAGCTGCAAGAAGATTTTTTTCGGTTCTGCTTCCTTTGAAATTCATATTATGACTATTTGGTTTTTAGATTTATAAAGGTTGCAGGAAAAAAAATACTTCTTAAAATTGTTAGTTTAGTCTGTCGATATCTTTATATAGATTAATATAGTTATAAGATTTTGCGATGGGCAGGATATTTTTTTTAAATACACTAACCCCCACTCCCCAACCTGTCCATCGTAATTAATTATTTCTTTAAGATTTCAAATCCGCTGGAAGTATTTTTCAGAACTTTACTTTCTGTATTTGCGACTCCCTCATATTGTTCTCCAGTGTCCAGAAATGGGCTTCTCCTGTGTATATCTTAAAGACCGATAACAACGGGTCATCTGGCTTTCCTGTGCCCATCGTCTTCAAAAAAGGTCTTTCCTCAAGCAATCTGGTTTTCAGCTTGAGGTCATCAAGGAATTTCACTTTTCCTTCCAGTCTCATCATTTTCATCTTCCCGGGATTCTGGGACGGAGCCGTGAAACATACTTCTATTTTTTGATTCTTTTTCAACTGCTTACAAACATTCTTTTGTGTTCCCGTATGAAAATAGAATCCAGTTTCATCGGCAAACCACATCAGGAAGCCCCTTACTCTTGGCTGGTCGCCATCGGTGGTCGCAACATAGCATGCAGGGTTTTTATTTGCAAATTCAATATAATCTTTTAATTCCATAAAGTTCCCTCATCCTGTATTTGTTACAATTGTTTATATCTTTTTTGGCGATAAATAATAATCCATGCTATGGCGTCAATAAACCATTGGATTAAGGGCAGGAAAATCCACTTTTGAATTATCTGAATATTTGAGTTAGGTTACAACAACATCGAACCCTTACAACAAGAGTTCGTTGGAGTTCGTTTTGGTTCGTTGAAAACTTGATGTTGTTTTCCAACGGTATTCCGAGTTATAGAATCCATGGTTTTAACAAAATATATCATGTCATCATTTAATCCACCCTTGCATCGACCACCACATGCCATACACCGGGTGCATATTTCTTTATCCTGCGCCGCCCTGTAACTTCAACATTCCTTCCAAGCGACCTTGAAACCTCGATTATCCTGTAGACAGGGCGGCTCTCTATAGCTTCCGGCACAGCTTCATGATAATGCAGCATACCTCCAGGCATCAGGGCGTTGATCCCGTATTCCAGATAATCCTGCCCATCCAGATATCCCATAATAACCCGGTTCGCAATTCTTCGCGGCGTTACTTTTGCACAATCTCCTGCGATTGGTTCAATGATATCCCCGACCCTGTTAATGGCAATATTTTCTTTTAAATAACCAAATGAGACAGGATTTATCTCAATAGAGATTATTTTCCTGGGTTTTGCATGTACGGCCATGGGAATAGAAAAATACCCGATGCCTGCGAACATATCGACTACAGTCTCATCTTTTCCCAGCTTGCTCATGCGCTTTTTTTCAGCCAGGTTTCCCTGAGAGAACATGACCTTCATGGCATCAAGCTTAAAAAGGCAGCCATTCTCTTTGTGCACGGTTTCAGTAGTATCTTTCCCGGCTATGATCTCACGATCAGGCTGCCTCATTTTGCCGCTTATTCCCCTGTCAAGAAGTACAGTTTTACATCCCGGATAATACAAAAGCAGGGCTTTTCCTATCTCTGCTTTGCGATCATTTAGGTTTTCATCGAGCGTTACGATGATAATATCACCAAGGATCTGCCACCCCCGCGGCAACAATTTCTTCTCGTTCCCAGGAATATCAAGGTCGTTGAAAACTGTTTTTTCCTGCAGGTAATATTGCGGATTATCTTGATCGATGAGAGTAAATTCATTTGTTATGAAATCTTCAGTGACCGGGATCTCGATTAAACCGTCCTTTTTCAATAACTTCCTAGATTTATCAAGAGCTGACAAGGAAATAAGCTTTTGCCGGACTGATTCCGAATCCTCTGCCTTTACACGGACTGCTGATTTTTTCATTTGTTATTTATCAGATTAAGACTGATGATTCGATCCGCGTCATCCGTGTTCTATTAGAAATAGATGTAAACAGCATAAAAAATGATTAACTCTTTGAATTTCTTACAATATAAAGGATATCGCTAAGTATCGAGCTTGCTGTTTCAATAGAACCCGCGCCCTTGCCGCTTATCGTTATCCTTCCTGCAAGATCGGTCAATATTGACGCCACGTTCAGCGTGCCTCCCACTGCAAGCGGATGCCTTTTCGGGATAAGGCGCGGCGCAACTGTAAGCTTGCCATCTCTTGCTTCGCACACGAGTTTAACCACATAGTCATTTTTATTAGCAAGCTCCAGCGCTTCGGGCGTAATCTTGTTGATTCCTGTAACATCCACGTCTTCATATGTTGCAGCCTGCGAAAACACAGAGTTTGCGATTATCACAAGTTTTATCGCGGAATCAATGCCCTCGACATCGTATGTCGGGTCGGTCTCTGCTATCCCCAATTCCTGCGCTTCCTTAAGTACAAGGTCATAAGGCATTCTCTCATCTGACATCCTTGTAAGAATATAATTGCATGTGCCGTTCAGGATGCCTTCAATCCCCAGCACAGTGTTCCCGGCAAGAGCTTCATGAACAAGGTTGAAAATCGGAACAGCTCCGCCAACCGTAGCTTCGTACCTGAAAAAAAGCCCTGTATCTTCAGCCAGTTCTTTCAATTCACCGAAATGTAAAGCGAGAGGTCCTTTATTTGAAGTTATAACATGTTTTCCCGACCCAAATGCAGCGCGCATATTACTTAATCCCGGTTCACCATTGTTGATATTAGTTGGTGTTACTTCGACAACAATATCATGTTCGACATCCCGGATAATATCAAGCCCAATTCCTGCTCCAAGTGCGACAGAACCTTTTTGCTTTTTCCTCAAAAGAGCGGCTTCAATATCAATACCTTTTTCGTTTATTTCGCATCCTTTTGAATCCGATATTCCAACAACTTGCAGGTTTATCCCCTGTTTATCCAGGTATTCCTGCTTTGATAAGATAGTACGCGCCACACCCTGGCCTACTGCCCCGAAACCAATTATGGATATCCTGAACGTCCTCATGCTCCCACCGAATTCATATGTATAGGTTCGATCATGAGAAGGTCTTTCTTATTTGCAACATCTCTCATGATATCCAGCGCTTTGCTTAATTCTTTCTCGCCAACGGCATTAATGACAAGATATGCCGATGATGTTTTGTCAATGGCGGGCATTGAAAGCGACATGTCCACCACTTCTGCAAAACCGGTTGAATCAATTTTATCAATAGTATCTCCCATGTCCGAATGAACAATATGTCCGATGAGAATTACAGAAACGGTTGAGCGAAGTCTTTCTTCCCCGACCCTCGCTACTTTTACGCCGCTTTTTTCAAGCCGCTCTATGAGTTTATTCAATATCTGGTGTTCAATTTCGAATCTTATCTGGACCGGTATCGTCCCGCGTGGTGTTTTCTCGTCATGCTGGTGAATAACGCTCATGATATTGCCATGGAATTCCGAGATTGGCGACAATGCCAGAACAAGCTGCCCTGGAATATCATTAAGCTCAAGAGTCATTGAAACGATCATGTCCCCAACTATGTGCAGGTGATTAATAAGTTTTATCAGTGATGTTCATATTGAAATTTGAAATTATTCGCCAATATCCTTCCATGCGAGTAATCCACCCGCGGCTGCCATTGCACCTGCAAGGACAACAACATAGAGACCATAACCGGCTCCCGATTGCATTTCAGCTCCAAGGGCGCTGCCGGAAAATTCACCAATACTCCTGATATTAACGACTCCGCCACCAATTATGAGCACGCCGCAGATGAACATTGCAATACTTCGAAGCTTTTCACGAAGAAATACGGTCACTGCTATGCATACGATCCCAAGAGCCAGAATCCCAATTCCCTGGAATTCCCAGCTCGCTTTTCCACTTAAAAGCCCGAGCAAAAGCCCGCTTCCGCTTATCGAGCCAAGACCATTGACAGATATGGTTGAGCTCATGCCAAAAGCACTTGCCCTTGCGCTGAACCATGGCAAAAAAACACTGATTACAGATATGATTCCACCGGCAATAGCGAGCATCTGCGCATTTGAAAATCCATTTTTCGTTCCCATGATGCATCTCATGAATTTTATGATATAAATCCATTATCCATAAGCAAAATTGGCATGCAAAGGATGGAATGTGTCAACATTATTTTATGAATGCTTGAGTATTGGAAGTTTCATTAAATTATGTTCCACTCTCAGGGGGTGTCTTTCTTTCAAGATTCTTCTGGATTAATTCTTTTAATATGCCAATATTTCCTTTTTTTGCGCTTACGGGTACGATTATATCGATCCATTGTCTCCAGGGGGGCGACATTCCCAGTCTTTGCGCTATCCCGTCAAGGGTTTTATCAATATCCTTGACCTTATCCATCTTATTCGCCGCAACAATGATATCTATATCAAGTTCATGCAAGAACTCAAAAAGCTCCACTTCGACCGGTATTTCATTCCTTTCTGTCCATCTGTCCACTATTTCAGAAAATGATGAAGTATTTACAACCATCACCGCAAGCTGGATATTGGAAGAATTTTTTTCTATGTAATGGACAATATTATCTTTTATTGCTTCCTGGCCTTTTTTTGTTACTTTGCTCATATACCCGAACCCGGGCATATCAGTGACCTGGAAATTCTGATAAGGTAAGTAAAGAGGCTTCCTGGTTACGCCGGGAAGCTTACCTACCGGGACTTTAATCCCTGTCAGCGCCCTTATAAGGGTGGATTTACCCACATTGGATCGTCCCACAAAAATTATCTCTTTCATAAACCAACTGCATCATCGAAGTCATATAAAAATGCTTCCGGGAACGGAGTTCATTTTCGCCTGACAAATGCCGCAAATACCAATAGAAAGACGGTTAAAAGCGTATCAATAAAGGGTGTTATTGGAGTTGGAGTAATTTCCGATGTATTTTCCATGTTTTTTTCGGAAGTGGCTTCCGAGGAAAGTTCTGTATCGGGTAATGTTACCGGAATTTGTTCATCTTGAACGGATAAATTAGGGGTACCGGATGTGTTACCGGATATGTTTATTTTATCGGGATCAATTACTGTAATCACAGGTCTCTCAGAACTCAATGCTGAGCGCACCGTCCCCCTGTATTCAACACTTATATAATTAGCCACAGCTGCAGGTAATTCAAAACTTCCATCCACTTTCGGTCGTATGATATAACTGAATCCCTGAGGTTTATTTACTTCAAGGAATACGGATTCTATTGAAGTCTGGCCGCTAACAAGACTCACGTTATCCGGAAGGTAATCTATTATTTGCGTCCTTGTTGCAATATTGCCGGCATTTGTCACATTTACAGTGATAGCTACATCCTCACTGATATTCAAAGTTTTTTTATCTACTGTTTTATTAAGAATGATCTTTGGCCCATTTACGATAACAGACGGTGGATCCGAAGAAGCATTATATTCTTTATTATTGATCGTGAAAAGGGCACTTGCCACCGGGATCGTGAAGCCGTTGAGATTTGTTTCAAGCGGTTTTAGAGAATAAGTAGTACTCCAGTCCTGACCCATTTTAACTACCGGGATTTCCCAGTAAAGGGAGGTATTGGATTTTAATTCAAAATTTTCATTTAGACTATCATTCACTCTTACATTATATATGTCAAAATCCCCACCGTTTGACACAGTGATTCTAAAGACTGCCATGTCTTTAAGATACATCCTGTCCTTCACGGCCTTGCTAACGGAGACTCCTGTTATAAAGGCCTTTGGTGATACGGGTACCGATAAAGAGCCGGCTGCTGTATATTCAAGGTTTTTGACATCGTAACCTTTGGCGTTGACCTTCAAGAGATATGACGTATCGATAGCAACTTTGGGAACCACCAGGATAACCTGGAAACTCTGTGTTTTGCCTTTCTCCAAATCTAAGTAATTCTGATGAAACTGGCTTGTACTTCCTCCCCTCAGGTTTAAAATTCCCGGATCCAGGTCAACTTCTACATCTCTTGCGACGGCGTCGCCTGTATTTTTCACTTCGACTGTTGCTGTCATTATATCATCAGTATTTGAAATGTATTCGGCCTTGTCCGTTTTAACCGTTACTTCAAGTTTAGGCTTTCCCCTTAATGAAATTGAAACTTTCGCCCATGGATTATAATACTCCATGACCCAATCCCTTGAAGTCCCGGGGAGAATATCAGTTAATGAGACCTTCACTTCATAGTCAGGATCTATTTCTGACGGGCTCTGGAGGCTCAGGACGATCTCTTTCATCAGTGACCCGTTCTTATATATCTCAAGATAAACCATCGGGCTAACTGGAGTTTCCGGAACGATCTCTTTATTAAAATTTTTAAATCCAGGAACGGGAGATGGGAATTGTATGGCTATTACAGTATATGGCCCATTTATGAGATTATTTCCTTTATAAAGAGTGGCTTCTGTGGCGGGCGCCCATTCAATATCGTTCGATGTAAAACTTGATGCAAGTGGAATTTCAAGAAGTAATATGATTAAGATACAGATCAATACTTTGTTCATATAATGATTATCATTATGAAATTAGCATATATAGTTTCCTCTCTGATAAAATGACTGTGTAACACATTAAAATTTTTCTTTAAATGATTTCTAAGGCAAAGCTTTATATGCTGCAAAAAACAATATCGGATTTAATCGGTTGGCTTATTTAGCAACCATTAGATGCGTTAAAACATCTAAGGCTGTTTTTTTTTAGGTTAATTGGTTTATAAAACAAAGGAAAGAAATATAAATGGATAATGACAGAAGAGGCGGTTTCCGCGGCGGCGGCAGAGATTTTAGGCCCAGCGGACCAAGAGAAATGCATAAAGCAACTTGTGCTGATTGTAATCAAGAAACAGAGGTACCTTTTGTACCATCTGGTGACAGACCCGTTTATTGCAGGGAATGTTACGCAAAGCACAAACCAAAGAGATATTAAGCTATTTTTTTTATAATAGTTTATCAAAAGGTGAATTAAATGGATAATGACAGAAGAGGCGGTTTCCGCGGCGGCGGAAGCGGTGGCGGCGGCAGGGGTTTCAGACCCAGCGGACCGAGAGAAATGCATAAAGCAACTTGTGCTGACTGCAAACAGGAAACAGAGGTACCTTTCGTACCATCCGGCGACAGACCTGTTTATTGCAGGGAATGTTATGCAAAGCACAAACCAGCGAGATATTGAATTATTTTACTCATAATAGTAAAGAAAGGTGAATTAAAATGGATAATGACAGAAGAGGCGGCTCGCGCGGCGGAAGCGGCGGCAGAGGTTTCAGACCCAGTGGACCAAGAGAAATGCATAAAGCAACTTGCGCTGACTGCAAACAGGAAACCGAAGTACCCTTTGTGCCATCAGGCGATAGACCTGTTTATTGCAGGGAATGCTACGCAAAGCACAAACCAGCGAGATTTTAAGTAAAACATATCTTTTTAAAAGAGGGCGTTTGCCCTCAAGTTTTTTTAACAGTTGTTCCAATCTTAAAGATTATTTTTATATAGATTGAGAGATATCTTTATATTAAAGGGTTAGTCTGGATATAGGCCAGGCAAAGAAATTGGGGATATGTCATGTATGGATCAGAAACCATAAAATCAGACTTGATCAAAGCTATTGAACAAATCAATGTGCATGACCATGCCTGCCTGATCTACGAATCCACTGATATGCAATTGGCAGCAGCGTTGCCTTTCATCAAAATGGGACTTATGCGAGATGAGCAATGCACATACATTGCCGATGATAACACTTCGGATGCAATCACAAAAGCCATGAATTCAGATGGTATTGACGTAGATTTGGCGGTAAGTTCAGGCGCATTGAATATCATAACAAAGCGTGAAGCATATCTGGATCAGGGATATTTTGACCCGGACTTCATGATACAATATCTTAAAAATCAGGTAGATTCTGCAAAAAAAGCAGGTTTCAAAGCGTTAAGGGTAACAGGTGAAATGACGTGGGCGCTTGGAAACGATACCGGGGTGGAGAGGTTGTTTGAATATGAGGCAAAGTTGAACTACTTTTTTGCGCAAAATGATGTCCTGGCGATCTGCCAGTACAACAGCAACCGATTCAAACCCGAAATGATCCTTAATGTGATCCGCACGCATCCAATCGCAATTTATGATTATACAGTGTGCAGGAACTTTTACTATGTTCCACCGGATGAGTTCTTAAGATCAAGCGAGGCGGCGCTTCATCTTGAAGTGGAAAGATTTTTAACGAATATCCTGGATTATGCGCATGCGCAGGAAGAATTCCGAAGACTCTACCAGGAACTTGAAAAGTGCCAAAAAGTGCGACCGGCCGAACTGGATTTAGGAACTTTATTTTATGGCAAGATATGAAGGAATAAATTTAGTTTGAAGTTGTAGTTCAATTTAGAGTGCTCATATCACAAATCCCGTCTCACTCTTGGGCAGCGCCTTTATCAAAATGAAATCCCTCATCTTTGAAGGCATAATTCGTGCGACCTCTTTCAGGGTCACACCTTCAACGAACTTTATATTCTCCATCTGCTCGTAATATTCCTTATATGGCAGCTTTACCCTCACCCCATTCATCTGCAACGTTATTGGAAGAGGATGCAGGTTATCAACTATTTCAGGTATCTGCTCTTCGATCTCCTTCTTGATGCGTGGCGGGGCAACGGATGGCGGGTCTTTGGCCAGTCCTATCCTGACATCATCAAGCACTTTTCCGATAACTTCCGAAAGTTTATCAAGGGTCTTAAGTTCCTCAGAGTGCCTCATGTGATGCAGGATCCTGCCGAAACTTCCCACATACGCTGTGGCATTGGGCACATCCTCTGTCTTAAGTTCAGGTGCGCCTGTGACCACTATGGGTATTTCTATTCCTTCGTAGAGTTTCTTTGATTTTTCGATAATGCAATGTTCATAATTTCCCAGGATAAAAACCGCCACATCATGCTCATTGATAAGATCACGCTCAAAAGCGGTAAGCTGGCATATCCTCTTTCCAACCCCTCGCGCAAGACCCACCATGTTGGTTTTTGCGCCCTGTTTGCGAAGGAACTCCGCCACATCGCAATCAAGATGAGGGAGATGATGATAAGCAAGCGTTGGCGCCACGGTCGCTATTTCACTTCCTGTAAGCGGAGCTCTTGTGAGTTTTCCCAGGAGATCTTTTGATTTTTTCTCAACCATGGCCAGGTCATTTATCGGGACAAGCATTAAAAGAACGACCTCTGACTGCATGATATTTTTCTGGAGAATGTATCCGCCAAGGTCTTCAACAAGTTCAATAAGCTGGCTGTGCTTATATGCCCCGCCAATATACATCATCGGTTCAAGCATTTTCTTCACTTCCAAGGGAAGCCAATATTTCTTTGCCTTTTGCCAGCCATTCCGGTTTCAGCGTATCCTCTGATGCTATAAAAAGAACATAGCTATTTGTGAGCTCATGTTTTCGCACCCTGAAGCCTTCAGGAATAATCCGGAGGGCAATGGCGTCTATAAGCCGATCAAGCACTTCCTGATGGGGTTCTTCAATAACAAGATCGCGAAGCATATCCAGATCCTTTAAAGGGTCAGTTTTCACGACTATGATCTTCCTGTCAGGTTGCTCGATATTTTCTTTGCCATATTTATCCCAGAGTTTATTCAGCAATTTCACAACATGAATTTCACGATCAACTTCAATCCTCACTTCATCTTTGCCAAGAGCACCCATCTCAACTTTTGCAAAATCCTTAAGCTTGATTGACGGTGACCCCATACGAAGAAGCGCCGCGAATATAAAAACCGGTTGGACCGGATCAACAAAAACTTTCAATCTTCCGATCGCTCTTGAAAGTGAAAGGTCGGCAATGGTATCCTGTATGAGACTGCGTGTTGTCTTAGCTCCTGTAGCATCCGGGGATTCTACAATAAAAGTCTCAAGCTGTTCCATCATATCCTCTCATTTTGAAATGAATCCTGATGCAAGGAGCGCCGCACCCACCGCACCGATATACTGGGCATTTTCGGGAACTATGACTTTCACTTTTAACAACTCCTCAACAGCTTTTGGCAATCCTTCAATAAGAGCAGTTCCACCCACCATGATCACAGGTTCTTTTACATCCACTTCCTGAAGCTGCTGTTCGAACAACTGCTCAGCCACACTGTGGCACGCAGCCGCCGCAACATCTTCAGTGGTGCTTCCTGCTGCCAATGAATTGACAAGGGACTGGATGCCGAAAACTATACAATAGCTGTTCATTTTAACATTCCTGGCGTTTCCTCTGATGGCAAGTGCACCAAGCTCGGTTATCTTAACGCCCAGTCTTTTAGCGGTCATTTCAAGGAACCTGCCTGATGCGCCGGCACAAATGCCGCCCATGGTGAACATACCGGGGATGCCGTCCATAACAGATATCGCCTTGTTGTCCATTCCCCCTATATCAAGAACAGTAGCAGGACCTTTCTGCTTACCCGCAAGATATACAGCGCCTTTTGAGTTAACTGTGATCTCTTCCTGAATGAGGTTGGCTTTCAGGTGTTCACCGATCAGGAATCTACCGTATCCTGTTGTGCCAAGAGCCTGGATATCGTTGCGGGTAACGCCTGCTTCTTTCATCGCATTATCAAAAGCCTCATCTGCGCTCTCAAGAACTTTGATGGTTGGCACCCAGCCCTTTCCTATGATCTTATTGTCTTTCATTACAACCGCTTTCGTGGTGGTTGAGCCGGAATCTATTCCTGCGGTGATTCCGGTTTGCTTTTCTCTTGCAAGAAGGCTCTTCCTGCGAGCGGTGGTTGTGAGTGCTTCCATTCTTGTAAGAAGTGTCCCGGCTGTAGTTCTTTCAGTGAATGAATAACTTATTACAGGAATGCCGGTTTTCTCATTTATGTAACGGCGCACTTCGCTTCTTACGATCGCAGCTTCTGCGCATCTGAAACATGTTGCAATAAAAACCGCATCAACATGTACTTTCCCGGTGACGATGGATTTTGCCCGTGCCATCATTAACTTCAAGTCAGGGCTTGCTACTTTTAACCCGAACTCCTCTTCGATGTTTTCAATGTCTGTGATATCCACTTCAGGATAGACCATTACGGCATTGACCTGCATTACGGCTGAATCTATCTCATTCTGTATCCCGCTGTATTCAGCACCGCATGAGAGCTGGGCAATCCTTACAGCATTTTCAGCCGTGCTCATTTCTTTTCCTCCTTCGGCTTTAGTGATTTAAGGAACTCAGAGATTTTATAAACGAACACTTTTGCTTCTTCTTCCGTGCTTGGATAATCTAATCTGAGCATGGGTATCTTTTTTCCTCTCAGGAGAAAATTGACGAGTTCATTCGTTCTTGCGCACCCCATGCACCCAAAGGATGTAACGGGCTCTGTGACTACGATGGCCGCTTCTGCTTGTGAGAGAAGCGGATCAAAAAGGGACATCCTTCCCCTTACTCCTGAGGGCACTTCTACTGCCGCATATTTTAATCCGAATTTCGGATCTTCTGGCGTCATGTTCATGGGCGGGGAATCAAGTCCCTGTCTCCTGACTTTTTTGCCTACTTCCTGCATTATGGCAAGGGGCTCATGTCCGAAGCGTTCAACAAGGTCTGAAAGAATAAGACTGTTCGTTGGGTAAATGAAAACTTTCATTTTAATTCCTCTGATCCTTTTATTATCTCTTTTAATTTATCGATATCAAGTTTCTTCTTTTGCTTCTTTTCGACCGGGATCTCGCCCCTGTCAAGCGACTTCAAAGCGGCCGCTATTAGGGGCAATAGCTTATCATCATTCTCAAGGTTATGAAAACCGGGTTTTGCCCCGCCCCGTCTTGTCGCCCTGCAGCGATACGGTTCACCCGGTGAAAAGCCCCGCTCTTTGATGAAAATGCCATAAGGATCAAGTTTACGAATGTCAGATAGAAGTGGTTCAACCACACTGCGTTCCCCGGATACTATGATACCAAAACAGGTTTCTTTTACCATGACATCCGCTTTTGTCTCATACATCTTGATAGCCACGTCGCTTGGTAATAATTTTGACGAATTGATAACTACCATTTTAGTAATAGTATCCATTAATATACCTCTCTGATGTATATAATATCGCCGACCTTAAAACCCTTCAAACGTTGCGGTTCTAATACTTTTCCAATAATATTCGTGCATTCGAATTTTTCACCTGTGGGACCATATCTTTCATCATCCAGAAGCTTGATGCCTACCATCCCGTAGCGTTTTGCCGCCTGGTTGGTTACACCGATCTCTCCCGCTTTTACTGTGCCTTTTGGAGTGTTCTCGGGGTTTATTTCTTTATAAGCTTCGGCTTCTTTTTCAGACTTGAAAAGGAAGGTGTTTTCATATGTATAAATTACCGGCAATGGGCCAAGCGGCCGGTCTTTCAGGCGCAGGGAATGCCTGAAGAAATCAAGAGTGATTGGTGCAAGATCATCGTAGAATTGCACATTTATAATCTTATCGGATCTCACGCCAAGAGCCCTGACACCTCTTTCAGCGATGATACCTATCGTGGTATCTGGGTCCTGTTGTACGATTATGCCATCGTCGCCAGTGTATCCGCTTCTTTCCAGTTTCAACCCGCGTGCTTCCAAGATTTTTTCCCCATCCGTAAATGTCATTCCCTGTACCATGACCCTTTCAGGATCGGAAGTAACAGCAAGTTTACTGCCTAAAGATGCGATCTTGACAAGCTCTATACCCTTTGAAACATGCCCGGCGATGCTATGAACAGGGCTTGATGTCCTGTCTTCTTTATAGATATATACACGTCCATTGCCCTGCCCGTCAGTCCTTACTGCAACCGAGCCCTCAGAACGGGCATCCCAGTGTTCATATGGGCATCCTTCGCCCTGGAGTATATTGTCGGAAATAAAGGAGTTTGAGAATGTATCCACATTGAAGGTCTTTCTCCGGATAAGAGCCAGGAAATGCTCTGCGCCCTCAGGGGATTCATTAATAAGTTCAACATGGAAATAAGTAAAGATCCTCATCCCGTCTTCAAGAGCCACATTTATATCCTGGGTGGAATTTTTATCAAGGAGCATCTCCCATTTTATTACAGGTTCGATATTGAGTATGGAATCGCCCTGGTTAAGGTTTGCTACAATGCTTTTCCCGCTTATTACCTTTCCAATAACAGCATCTTTCGGGCTTCCATAATCTGAAATATGTTTGTCTTTTGCTATCATCAGGTAAGTATTTTCCGGATCATAACCTCCGGTTCCCAGGAACACATCATAGCGGTTATATTTTTGTTCGATCCTCTGGATAGTGATATCAGTTGCGACCGGACCAAAAGCAATGGCATTTCTCGTATCCCAGTGCGCTTTTGCATTCAGGAAAAGATGATTTGATCTGATCCAAAGTGAGTGATCCCCAAAAAGTTCGATCCTGAATTCACCTTTTGTTGATTGGATCTTATATTCGGATGTCGCTTCTTCTACCTTTGCGCCTGTTTTAAGGATACCAATGGTCGTACCCGGTATGTAGAATGTTTTTGATGTATTTATGGCGTCTTTCAGGAGCGCCTTATCTTCTAGTTCTAACTTTTGCCCGTTAATCTCAATCGAGATCACTTATCCTCCAATACTTTGATAATTATAACTATTTTAATTCTTTAGTTACCCCTTCCAGGGCTTCTTCACGCTCTTTACTGGAAAGCTTTGATAAGACAGCATCTGTATCACCTATGTCAACGATCTTGCCAAGGCGCATAAGTGCAGCCCTGTCGCATACTTCAGCGACAAAATCCATATCATGTGATACTATGACAAAAGTTTCACCCAGTTCTTTCCTTGCATGGAGGATTGATTTTGAAACTTCGATCTTGGTGACCGGGTCCATTGTTCCTGTTGGTTCATCGAAAACAAGTATCCTTGGCTCCCTGATAAGAGCCTGGGCCATTGCTACCCTGTGCCTTTCGCCTTCGCTTAATTCATCAGGCATCTTCTGGAGAATCTCAGCTGCTTTTTTCTCAGTAAAACCCGCTGTTTTCAAAGTCTGGATAGCTTTTCTTTCTCCCAGTTCAAATGGCAGGTCAAGACCTATGGATTCGGTAAGATTATTGATGACATTCCTGTGTGGATAAAGGCTGTATTCCTGGTGGAGGACGCCGATATATTTCGTGGCTCTTCCTTTTTTATCAGGACCAAGCTGCGTAAGGTCGATCCATTCATCCCCGATCCTGACGTCGATAGACCCTGATGTAGGTCTTAACAATCCCGAAATTATTTTGGAGGTTGTGGTCTTCCCCGCTCCACTGACTCCGATTATTCCGAATATTTCACCTTCATTAATATCAAAACTGATATCATTCACCGCTCTTACTATGCCCCGGTCAAGTGAAAAATAAGTCATCTGGAGATTGCGCGCCCTGATCATAGTTTCCCCGATCTCGACTTCTTCCTGCTCGCCCACCGTGCCTACTTCTTTCATAAATGCAGAAGCAATTTCGGAAGGCTTTCCTATCATTATGATCTTTCCTTCATCAAGCCATAATGCCCGATGGGAAAGCTCCTCAATGACCTTTGGCCAGTGGGAAGTTATAATAAGCGACATATTAAAAGTCTTTGATGCATTCAATATGCTTTCATGGACAAGTTCTGCGGTCTTGGGGTCAAGAGTACCCGTGGGTTCATCCGCAAGCAGAAGTATCGGGCTTTTCACAAGCTGTCTTGCGAGAACAACACGCTGTTTTTCGCCGCCTGATAGTTCTCTTGCGATATGCATCATCCTGTTGGATAGATTGACCTGGTCAAGAAGATCTGCTGCTTTATGTATGGCATTGGGTCCCATTTCATCTATTTCCTGCAGCGCATTCATGACGTTCACTATGACCCTCTCATCCCCGTAAAGCGCAAATGTCCTCTGGAGCATTATGGCGATCCTTCTTGTTATGTCCCTCCTTATCGGGTCGTGAAGCGGCAATGTTACAAAATCAACATCAAGTTTTTCAAATGTAGCCTGACATCGGGGGCATGCAGTTCCTACTTTACTTGGTTTCTCGATAAATCCACACGCGCCGCATTGGGCCACGTGATATATAACGTTCCCGGAGATATCATTGAATTCTTCCACACCTCGCAGGACATGTAATAAGATGGATTTTCCAGCACTGCTTTTTCCAAGGATACCAAGGATCTCTCCTTCTTTTATCTCAAGGTTAATATCTTTAAGAACATCGACTCCGTCAAAGCCAACACGAAGATTTTTGATTTCAATAAATAGGGTCATGAATCATTTTCTCCCATGGTTAATATTTGATTTAATTGTCCGCTTCTCTATAAGGGTTTGCATTTCTCCAGATAAGCAAAGATTCAGAATAGTTCTGGCTATACATAAATATAACGATAATACATTACATTATTAATCATATAAAAGTGTATTATTATTTATATAAAAGTCCAGTATTTATCTTAAGCGTATTTTTAATATCCTAAAGGGTCTCATCCAAATTCTTTATATTATATCTATCCATTAAAGGCGTGAGGTATAGCATTGAACATTATCGGAGGCCCTGCTTCCCAATTGCTCGCAGGAAGAGTCTGTGCATCATCGGGATATAATCTGCTTATTAGTGAATTTAGGAAATTTCCTGATGGAGAGCTTTATACAAGGATAATTGACGATATCGGAGAGGATGTCACGATAATACAGAGCACGACCACAGACACCGATCTGGTCGCCCTGCTCCAGTTGATAGATGCATGCAGCGATGCATCTCATGTCAATGTTGTGATCCCTTACATGGGTTATGCCCGCCAGGATAAACGATTCAAGAGCGGAGAACCCATAACTGCCCGCGCGATTGCAAGAACGATAAAGGCAGACAATGTGTTCACAATTAACATCCATGACCAGAGCATTCTTGACTCTTTTGATGGAAAAACCGTGAACCTTGATGCCACCCCGATGATCGGCAAATACATAAAAACCATGGAATTCAACGATCCTCTTATAATTGCACCCGATGATGGCGCTATCGGTATCGCAAAAAGCGCTTCAGAAGATCTTGGTATTGATTATGATTATCTTGAAAAAACAAGATTAAGCGGTGAGAGCGTTTCGATCCAGCCCAAAAATGTAAATGTGCAGGGCAGGGATGTTATCATTATTGACGATATCATCTCAACCGGTGGAACCATCGCAGAAACAATATCACTACTCAGGAAACAGGGAGCGCACGAAGTATTTGCAGCATGCGTGCATCCGGTTCTTTCTAATAATGCGATCCTGAAATTATTTAAAGCCGGAGTGAAAGGGATAATTGCTACTGACACTATTGATAAGGGAGTAAGTGTTGTGAGTGTGGCGCCGGTGATAGCGGCGGCGATAAAAGGGATTTGAGTCTAAAGCAAACTTGATTGGATAACTTTAAGAAGGCTGATTTTCCTTGTGGCTCGTAGCATTCTCAATAAAGATAATATTTAACAGTATGTTATGAGTTTCAAAGGTTCCCAAAAAAATTATATATCTCCTAATTTTCCATGTTTGAGAGTCATTTGCAATCCTAATTGTCTTAGCATGCCAAAATAATTCTTTCTATCATCCACTTCTTTGCAAATAAAATGAAGTTTTTCTATGAGATGATCGATTTTTTCTGCTTCTTTATAAGCTATACGGCCCGTCTCCGTATCCCAATTATTTTCTAACCCTTTTTCCCGATCCATTTGTGCACCTAACGCTCTCAGGATTCCATTGAATCCACCGTCTATTTTTATTTGATTACTAGCACTTACATTCCTCCTTAATTCCTTTAACTGTTCAATCATATTTTGTTTTTCTGCTGCTTCATACAATTTTAATCCAATCGTTATCGTTTCCTTTAAAATACTGCTGACTTCCTCGCCGCTGACTTTGCCCCTGAAATCCTTCATTATAATTCCCATCAGCGGCCCTACTGAATTTATGCCTTTTGCTTGAATGAAATCCGTTTTCTCTTCAATGAGTTTGTCAATGGCAATTTCTAATTCTCCTTTTTGGACTCCGCCTATTCCAAGTGATTGAGATGCTTGTTCAATTGTAAACTCTGGTTTTTCAGCAATTATTTTAAGTATTTCTTTAATTGCCTCATTGGGAATATTGCCCTCTGATTGTAATTTGAAAAGTTGGATAAGATGTTTTCCAGTAATATTGATTATAGGTACCTCTTCATTTTCTAGTTCATATAAAATTGATTCAAGGGTGCGAACCACTAAAGTCGCACTGGCATTTGGTACTTCTTTCATGATATTTTCAAAAATATCATAATTTGCTGTTAATATTTGTTGCATAGAAGGCGAATTAACTTGCTTTAACATTTGTTGCATAGAAGGCGAATTAACTTGCTTTAACATTTGTTGCATAGAAGGCGAATTAACTTGCTTTAACATTTGTTGCATAAAAGGTGAATTAACTTGCTTTAACATTTGTTGCATAAAAGGCGAATTAATTTGCTTTATGAAAGGTGAGCTACTTGAACCGGCAATCTGCCTCGCGAGTTCATCATTTAATTTGAAATCCTTTATATATCTTGTTTTTCTTTTTTCAATAATTTCAGACAAGAGTTCAGGTAATATGATGTTACGAATTCTCTCCTCAGTTATCACAACCGGTGGAACGTCAGTCTCAGGATACATGCGCGCAGCTCCCGGAAGCGGTCTCATATAAGATGAATTCCCGTCAGGCAGCGCCCGCCTTGTTTCTTCGGGAATGAATTTAAGAGCTTCACCAGCCCTGATAATTACAGCTTCCATTGCCCCCTGTGCTTTTTCCTTTGAATCTGCGACCATGACAACACAATCCATTTCTTTTGCGCCCACGGCATTCCTTAGAGCTTCCACTTCCTTTTTTGTGATCCCGTAATTGGGCAACTCGTCTGTATGGAATATGCCGCCAACGCCTGATTTCTTGGCGCGGTCTGAAAACTCAGTCCCCAGGCGCCTTCCAGGCTGGATCTCTTTTCCAACGAATCCGGAAAATCCCGGCAGGTTCACGGCATAAACCACTCCGCCTTTTAGCGCTTTTAGGATAACTTTGGAGGTAGTATTGGAAAAAACAGATGTGACATCAATGATTTTATCTGTAACTTCAGCTTTTGATTTATTGAGTTCTTCCATCATTCCTAAAAGGGCAACCTGCCTTGTAACTTCCCTATCTACAATTGTCTCAATAAGTGCAAGCTCCTGCACTCCTTTTATTTCAACCCTTGCTCCCCCTGCTATTGAAATATTCACATCCTGCCTTATTGTCCCGATGCCGCGCTTTACCTTCCCCGTTGAGCGCAATATCATTCCTATCTGCTCTGCAACCTCTCTTGCATGTGCTGGAGATACGATATCAGGCGCAGTTCCAATTTCAACAAGCGGGATACCCAGCCTGTCGAGGGAATAAATAATGGAATCGCCCTTATCTTCCACTTTCTGCGCAGCTTCTTCTTCAAGGCAAAGCACATCTATGCCCACGCGCCCTGCGCTGGAATCGATGTATCCTTGTGTAGCCACAAGTCCTGTTCTCTGGAAGCCTGATGTATTCGAGCCATCGATAACGATCTTTCGCATGGTATAGAGTTCATCCACGATCTGCATGTTCATCATGCCCCCGACCATCAATGAAATATCTACAGCCTCCTCATTCAATTCGCGCGGAGGCTCCTCATCGTTCTCGACAAGGCAGGTCGTGTCATACGCTTTATAAATGAATTTCTTTATGAGCTTTATTTCTTCAAGCGCAGCTTTATCAACAACACCCATTTCACTCTGGGTGGGGCGCAGGTACCTGAAAAATTCAAAATTTGATTCTTTTGTGTCGCGAAGCAGGGTCGGGCAACCGCAGAAAAGTTTTTCTTTTGTATCAAGCTGCTGGTGTATCTCAAGCCCTGACTTTAATCCAAGCGCCCTGTAATCGTGACTCATAAGGGTTCCTGATATAATGCCACCTATAAAAAAATTGTTATTCCCAAAGGTTTTATTTAGAATCATAACTACCTGATTTACAAATGACCCTCATTAAGAAAGCTAAGGAATGCGCGAACAGGATAAAGGAACATTCCTCGGCTCTTGTAGTGTCACATATCGATGCCGACGGGCTTACATCTGCTGCTATTATGGGAAAAGCCCTGGAACGCGCCGGCATCCAGTACAAGATAAATTTTGTTAAACAACTCGACCAGCAAATTCTTAATGAAATAGCGAACCAGGGTCATCAGCTTGTTATTTTCACCGATCTGGGAAGCGGAATGCTTGAATCGATAAAATCACTTAAGATCAATGCGGTTATTGCAGATCATCACCAGCCGCATGGCACTTATGAATTTCACCTGAATCCCCATCTTTTCGGGATAAACGGTGGAATAGAAGCAAGCGGTGCAGGGATGGCCTATTTCATAGCAAAAGAAATGGGTGACAATGGCGACCTTGCGGCACTTGCCATAGTGGGAGCCGTGGGTGATCTGCAGCATTCAAAACATGGGCAGCTTGTTGGTTTGAACAGGACAATACTTGAAGAGGGCATGAAGAATAAAGTACTTCATTTCGGGAAAGACCTCATGCTTTTCGGAAGGCAGACGCGTCCCGTGTTTAAATTACTTCAATATTCAACAGATATCTATTTTCCGGGACTGACAGGAAGCGAAGAAGCAAGTATAGAATTCCTGGGGCGATTAGGCATACGGCAGCAGGGTGAAAAGTGGAGGCGTTGGATTGACCTTGAGCCATCCGAAAAACAAAAAATCGTATCAGCCCTTATCCAGCTGGGTCTTTCATCCGGGATCCCCGGTTTTAAAGTGGAAAGGCTTCTTGGCGAGGTATATACACTGTTATGCGAACGCGAGGGCACGGAGGTCAGGGACGCCTCTGAATTTTCCACGCTTCTTAATTCCACAGCCCGATATGACCATGCAGATATCGGGCTTGCCGTATGCATGGGCGACAGGGGAAAGAGCTATGATGAAGCCTGTGTTCTTCTTTCCGAACACCGAAAGAACCTGGTGGAAGGTTTGAATTTCGTGAAAGAAAAAGGTGTGATACAATTACAGAACCTGCAATATTTCGATTCCGGCGATAAGATCAGGGAAACCATCGTGGGCATCGTGGCAGGTATGAGCGCCTCGTTCGTCAATAACAGGCAGCTGCCTATAATCGCTTTTGCGGATTCAAATGGAGGGGTGAAGGTTTCGTCACGGGGAAACCAGGACCTTTTGAGGAAAGGATTGAATCTCGGCGCGGCAATAAGCGAGGCTGCAAAAGCAGTAGGCGGGACAGGGGGAGGTCATGATATTGCGGCTGGCGCTTTTATACCCCGTGAAGCAATGGGTGAGTTCCTTAAGATACTTGATCTGAAAATTGGGATACAGATAAAATAAAATATTACTTTCACCCCGCTCTAGTAAGGTTTATATGCTTTCGAGATATGGTAGAATTGCCTCTCAAACACAAAAAATTAAACTGGAGGCTTGAGAAAAAATATGAGCGAAATAACAACACAAATAGAAGCCAGATTCTTAGAACTGGGCGTAAAGGTAGAGAAGAGCGAAATCGAAGCAAAGCTTGACCAGTTGATCAATAAATTCAAGGTCCCGCCAGAGGAAGCCCGCAGGAATGTAATTAACTACTTTTTAAAGAAACATAATATCCCGAAGTCTGAATTTTTCACCCCACGGGAAACACCACAGGTAAAAGCATCCGATATCAAAGAAGACGGTAAATGGGTGACACTGCGCGGAAAGGTTGTGCAGTTGTGGGAAAGCAATTCTGATTCCATCTCGCAGGTTGGTCTGTTCGGAGATGAATCAGGGACTATAAAATTCACCAAATGGACTAAATCGAGTTTGCCAAATGTCGAGGAAGGAAAAAATTACCTGCTCAGGAATGTAACCACTTCCGAATACCAGGGACAATTCAGCATCAAGCTCAACAAAACGAGCGAGATCATCCCGATAGCAGAAAATGTTGAAGTAGGGATAACGCCTACCGAATTCTCAGGTGCGATCGTGGATGTCCAGAGCGGTTCAGGCCTTATAAAACGATGCCCTGAATGCAACCGGGCGCTTGTAAAAGGCGCATGCGGCGAGCATGGAAAGGTTGAAGGAGTTTATGACCTGCGAATAAAAGCTGTCCTTGATGACGGCGAAAAAGTGCAGGATATCTTGATGAACAGGGAAATAACCGAAGCATTCACCGGTATTACTCTTGATAAAGCAAAGGAAATGGCAACAGAAGCGCTTGACCAGGGCGTTGTGCTGGATGTTATCAAAAACAAACTGGTGGGACGCTATTATGTAGTGGCCGGAAGGAAACTTGACAGGTTCATATTGGTTGATTCCATCAAACTGGATGTAAAACCGATCGAAGAAGACATAGCAAAGATACTTGCAGCAACTGCGATGCCCGTGGCAATGGAGGCGTAATCATGGCTGAAAATGGATCCGGATATGTTCGTGAAGTGGCGCACCGTGTGTTCGCAGCAGAACTAAAAGAATCAACTCTCCAGTCAAAGGAAGGACAGGACCAGTATTCACCGCAGTATCTCATCACCCCGACAGGAGCGAAATGCAACCGCATCTTCATTGTTGGCACACTCACAGAAAAAGAAGATGTCGGGACTGACTCCGAATTCTGGCGCGGTCGCATCGTTGACCCAACAGGTGTCTTCTATGTGACAGCAGGGCAATACCAGCCCGAAGCGGCGCAGGTGCTTGCAAAGACTGCGCCTCCTGAGTTCATTGCCGTTATCGGGAAGCCAACGACCTTCACGACCAAGGAAGGAAATGTCCTTACTTCCGTAAGGGCTGAGTCCATGCATGTCGTGGATGCTGAAACGCGTGACAGGTGGGTTGTTGAGACCGCAAAACTGACCGCAAAGAGAATCGCAAGCTTGCAGGGAAATGAGCCTGATGCTGTAAAGGCGAGGGAGCATTACTCTACGGATGTGGAGCAGTATAAGGCGATGGTTGCGATGGTGGTGGAGTCGATGAGGGCACAGTAGTGCCTCTTATTTTTAAAGGAAATTCGTGATTTAGTATGGAAGAATTCGAATACGATGGGTATTGGTGGTTACCTGAAAACCAAGATACAAAAATACCTGGTACACTAAGGTTTCATCCTTTAGAAGGTGCTACTCTTGAACTTATTGGGACGTTCAAAGACTTTAAAGACATTAATACAGTTTTACAACCAATAATTATTTTAGGTAGTACCCCTAATGGCAAAATTATAACATTATACAACTGCTATGAATCTCAGTCTAAATTTAGTTTCCCAGGATTTTTAATCTCATCTTATATTGCAACTGTGATTTTTTTGGGGCATCACTTTGAAAAAGAAGAGGATATCATTTTTGATAGCCTTTCATTGAGTTATTCTCATTTAGAAGAATGGTCTGGAATCACAGGATTTCAATCTAATATAGAAACTGACTCGAATAATCATCTTACGAAACATGAAGTTAGCTATATTTTCCCAAAAAAGGTAGAAGTTCATCTTGATAATCTAAATGTTTCTTTTGATTATGAGTTTACTTTTGGTGGAGATCGAATAAAAGAATTCAATTTAAAACAAACTATGTTTATAAAAATAGAACCACACAAACAGATTCATTTTAACGATTATCAGAGTAACATTTGTTACCACATTCAAAATTTCCTAAGCTTAGCAATGGGAAGAGCAGTATATCCCTTGCTTGTAAAAGGCAAGACTAAAGCAGCTAAATTTGAATCATCAAATGGAGAAGTTGTGCATAAGGATATTCATGTTTTTCATAAAATGAGAGATTTATGCGATTTATCAAAAAAACTTCACCCACATGATATGCTTTTTTCTTTTGGGGATATATCCAATAATTTTGAGAGGTGCCTAAGCAATTGGTTCACAAAATCAGATGCCCTTCGACCTGTTTATGATTTATATTTTGGAACTCTCTACAATTCCTCGATGTATTTGCAGCATGAATTTCTAAGTTTGGTTCAAGCTATAGAATCATATCACCGACGAGTATATAATGGAAAATATTTATCAGGTGTTGATTACCAAGAAATATACGAGACCTTAGTTGAGGCAATACCTAGAGACGTCGATAAAAATTTTAAAGATAGTTTAAGGCAAAAAATGATATATCTAAATGAATTTTCCTTACGAACAAGATTAAAAGAAATTTTGAAAAAATGCGGAGATATGGTGAATTTATTAATTAGAGATCATGCGGTATTCATAGAAGATGTATTGAACACTATGAACTTCTTGACACATTATGATATTACTCTTGAAATGAAAGCAAAAACGGGTCAAGAATTATTTCAACTTGTCCAAAAATTGAAATATATATTAGAAATATGTTTTCTTATAGAATTGGAAATGCCACCGGAGAGCATTAAGGTTTTAGCCAATAGAAATCGAAGGAATCGAGGTGTAATTTATTAGAAAGTTAATAAAAGAAGAGACTCAGGAAATCTTAAAAAAGGAATTACCGATTCTGAAAACGTTCTTCGGTGTCAAAAGAATCGGCATTTTCGGCTCATATTCAAAAGGAACTCAGCGAGATGACAGCGATATAGACCTCATCGTAGAATTTGAAAGACCGATTGGCTTGAAATTCTTTGAACTATCAGAATATATCGAAAACCTGTTAGACAAAAAAGTGGATATCCTGACCCCTGCCGGTATCAAAAGTATCAGAGTAAAAGAAGTCACTGAAAATATTAAAAAGAGCATCGTATATGTCTAAAAGAAAAAATATCAATTTTTTCCAATTTAATCGGAGAACAAACAAATGATTCGTGAAGAAGCATTGAGATGGTTTGAAGAAGGAGAAAACGACATCTCCACCGCAAAGATTCTTCTTGAAAACAAGAAATACAACCCAGCAGCCTTTTATTCCCAGCAGGCTGCTGAGAAGATCTTAAAAGGGGTGCTTCTGGCATATAATGAAGGCACATGGGGTCATTCAGTCCTGTCACTTCTTCGGAGGTTAGATGAGATAATGGATGTGGATATCAGTGAAGCCGAGCAATGCGCCAAGGAACTTGACAGACATTATATCCCTTCAAGATATCCTGATGCATATCCATCCGGAAGACCGGAGGATTATTATACTGAGAAAATTGCGAAAGAGGCATTATCATGCGCTTTGAAAATAAAAGAATTTGCACAGAACCTGATGAAATAAAAGAGGCTCTGAAAGAATATTGCAGAGAGATTGAAACGAAGTTCAAGCCTGTATGTATTATTCTATATGGTTCAAGGGCTAAAGAGACCTTTACAAACTTCAGTGATATTGATATTATAGTGATAAGCAATAACTTTGAAAACGATTTTTTATCCCGGATCAGAGATTTGATAGAAGCCAATAACTCTTCAATTCCAATTGAGCCCCTTGGTTATACTGAATCCGAGTTTGAAACAATGCTTGGGTCATGCAGGATCACCGCGCTGGACGCGGTTCGCGAAGGGATACCATTATCAGGTGAAGATTATTTCAATAAATTAAAGAAGAAACTTAATGCACTTGAAAATATGGGGCTTTACAAAGGTAGAACTTCATGGCATATTCCCGCTGCAGCGATAGGGTAAAATAATGGACAATGTGGAAAAAAGAGATCTTGAAAAAATAGTAATTGCAATTTTGAAAGAAATTAGCAGCGTTGAGGCTATAGATCTATTTGGTAGCATCACAAAAGGAAAAGAGAATGAAAGAAGTGATTACGACATTGCGGTAATATTAAGGGATTATCCTGAAAAGGATTTTGATATAATAGCCAGAATCAGATACTCACTTCTCGGAAAAATAAATAGGCCGCTTGAAATTTTGATACTTGGCATGGATGACCTTGAATATTCTTCTCCATTCCTTTATGAAATATACCATGCCAGCAGGCTTCTCTATGGGAAAGATATACTCTTAAAGTGCAAAAATGTTGTAATGAACATAAAACCCATCATTGCAGAAGGCAATAAAGTAGGTTATCATGTCTGATATAAGGGAAGCAAGAGCTATCAGATATTTACTGGATGCGGTGAGCGATACAGCAATTATAGAACCAGCATTGTTAGAGGGACTTTACTCAAGGGCTTTGGCAACACTTATCCTTTCTCTTAAGGAATTTGACATAAAGAAATTTTTTGCATTGGATGATTATTACGACAGCGACAGACTGGCATATTACCGCGCTTTAAATTCCGTGGATCAGAAAACGCTTAATCTCACGGGCTGGATTGAATACTTTACAGATGGCGTTCTTCTCTCCATCACGAAAGTAAAAGAGAAGGTATTGCAGCTTTCTCTGGAAAAACATAAGAACATTTCAAAAGGACAGGTTGCCCTCACAGAAAAACAAACTAAGGTTATTGGACATATTATTTCAAATGGACGAATAGCAAGTGGTGAAATCCAAAAAATGTTTAAAATATCACGTCCAGCAGCATATAAAGAAATTAAAAAGCTAATTGAATTGAACTTGATAGAGCCGAAAGGCACTGGTAAAGCTGTATATTATGTTATTAAATAGGTTAACGCAAAAGTTAACGCATGGCTCTGTAGTGCTCGATTGGACATCACGGATAATGGATTCACATGAAAAAAGATATCATGAATTAATAGTCGAAACAACGATCTCAAAAAGGAGCAATCCTAACACATGAAATTCGCCGCCAGCGAGACGATGCTCGCTTATTTCAACACCCTCGAACATGAACTTAACCGCGCCATTGAGCTTGCCAACCGTGCCCGCGCAAACGGCGCCGACCCCACGCCAGCGATCGAAATACCGATAGCAAAAGACCTTGCGGACCGGGTTGAGAAGCTTCTTAACATCGAAGGCGTGGCAAAGAAGCTCAGGGAACTTGAAACCACTATGTCGCGCGAAGAAGCTGCACTTCAGGTTGCGATCTGTGTGGCAAAAGGGGAAATAAAACATTTTGATTCTAGCAGGGATGCCATCGAAGCCGCTGTGAGAGTGGCAATGGCAGTCCTCACAGAAGGCGTTGTGGCTGCGCCTATAGAAGGTATTGCCAAGATAGACCTTGCAAAAAACGACGACGGAACCGATTATATCAGGATATATTATGCAGGCCCGATACGAAGTGCGGGAGGCACTGCGCAAGCCTTGTCCGTTCTTGCGGCAGATTATGTACGCGCAAACCTTGGTATTGTAAGGTTCGTGCCGCGTCCTGAAGAAGTTGAGCGATATGTGGAAGAGATCACAGCCTACAGGCGCGTGGCGAATTTGCAGTATCTTCCCTCGGATGATGAGATCCGACTCATAGTCAGGAACTGTCCAATATGCATAGACGGTGAACCCACGGAGGAAGCTGAAGTTGAAGGACGGCGCGACCTCCAGAGGATCGAGACAAACAGGATACGCGGCGGAATGGCGCTTGTTATTGCTGAAGGGATCGCACTCAAAGCTCCAAAAGTGAAAAAGCATGTGGACAAGCTCAAACTTGAGGGCTGGGACTGGCTTGAAAAATTCGTGGTCACGGTCAAAAGCGATGACCCGTCTGCGCAATTAAAACCAAAGGACAAATATCTCCAGGATCTGATCGCTGGGCGGCCTGTTTTTTCATACCCTTCAAGACCAGGCGGTTTTCGGCTCAGGTACGGCAGGGGCAGGAATACGAGTTTTGCAGCTGCCGGGATCAGCCCCGCAACAATGGTAATGATGGATGATTTCATTGCAGCAGGCACACAACTAAAGGTGGAACGTCCCGGAAAAGCAGCAGCTATGGGGCCTGTTGATACCCTCGAAGGACCAACGGTGCGGCTTTTCAATGGTGATGTTTTGAGGATAGATATTGCGGAAGAAGCTTTGAAATTAAGGCCATCGGTCCAGAAGATCCTTGATATCGGGGAGATCTTGATTAATTTTGGCGATTTTCTTGAGAATAACCATCCGCTTGTTCCTTCGTCATATTGCTATGAATGGTGGATACAAGAACTTGCGGCAAAAACGTCTATAAAAGAACTGGGTGATCTTAAAAATCCTGACCAGGAAATGGCGCTCTCTTTATCCCGGATATATAACGTGCCGCTGCATCCGAAATACACATACCTGTGGCATGATATTTCAATTGACGATTATTCCAGGTTGGCCGAATATATCCAGAAAAACGGCAAGTACGATGAAAAATTATCATTCCCGGTGGAAGAAAAAATTAAAGACATTCTTGAAGTGCTTCTCGTTCCCCATATTGTGCGAGAGAAACAGATAATTATTGTTGAACCGCTCCCCCTGATGACGTGTCTTGGCATTGAATCTATCTCAAAAAATTTGGACGGGGTTTCAAACTTCGATAAAACGCTCAAAAAAACATGGACAGTTGCGCAAGCAAATATCATGGATACACTCTTGAAAGTGAGCAGAATGACTATCCGCGCCCGCGCTCCCATAAGGATAGGCGCAAGGATGGGGCGTCCTGAAAAATCTGATAAACGGGAAATGAAACCCGCTCCGCATGTGCTTTTTCCGATAGGGGATGCAGGCGGGAAGCGAAGATCGCTTCAGAATGCAAAGGATTATGTCGAGGAGGAGGATGGAAATGGGCGAAACAATGATCTGAAGACTGGTTTGACTATCCAGAAAGGAAAAGTTGGCACGATAAAAGTTCAGATCGGACAGCGCATCTGTTCCTCCTGCAAGATAAGGACATTCAAGAACAGATGCACATGCGGTAAATTTACCCAGCCGCTCTTGAAATGTGAATCCTGCGGCATAGAAGTCAACAAACCTCTATGCCCAAAATGTAATAAAGAGACAACCTGCGTCACTGAAATGGATATTGATTTTAAATCCGAGGTTGCACTGGCGCTCAATAACATTGGTGAGAGAGACACTCTTGAAATAAAATGCGTGCTTGGACTTATGTCTAAGAACAAGACGCCTGAGCCGCTCGAAAAAGGGGCGCTTCGGGCAAAGCATGACATAGTAATGTTCAAGGACGGTACTGTCAGGTATGACCTGTCGGATATGCCGCTTACCCACATAAAACCAAAAGAGATCAGCGTTCCGGTTTCAAAATTGAAAGAACTTGGTTATGTTAATGACACCTACGGAAATCCCCTGGTTGATGAAAACCAGGTCCTTGAACTTAAAGTGCAGGATATCGTGGTTTCAAAAGATTGCGGCGAATATCTTCTGAAGACAGCCCGGTTCATCGATGATCTTCTGGTCAAATATTATAAAGTTGAATCCTATTATAATATGGAAAATATTAGCGATCTTATCGGGGAACTGGTGATCGGACTTGCTCCCCATACATCTGCTGGAGTGCTGGGGCGCCTTGTGGGGTTCACGAACGCATCTGTTGGCTATGCACATCCTTTTTTCCATGCCGCCAAACGCCGCAACTGCGATGGTGACGAAGATTGCGTTATGCTTCTAATGGACGGTCTCCTCAACTTCTCGCGTTCATATCTTCCAGACAGGCGCGGCGGGCAGATGGATGCACCGCTTGTCCTGACTTCGCGTATCGACCCGAATGAAGTGGATAAGGAAGCGCATAACGTGGATGTAAGGTTCCAGTATCCGCTTGAATTTTATGAAGCAACTCTGGCGTTCAAGAATCCCAAAGACCTTGTAAAGATCATGGATCTGGTGAGCGGAAGGCTTGGCACACCGGCGCAGTATGAGGGTTTCGGGTTCACACATGACACCGCCAATATTGCGGCAGGACCCAGGAACAGTGCATACAAGACCCTGGGGACAATGATAGAAAAAATGGAAGCACAGCTTGGACTTGCTCGTAAAATAAAGGCTGTTGACCCGCAGGATGTGGCTGAAAGGGTTATAAATTCACATTTCCTTCCCGACCTTATCGGGAACCTGCGCTCCTTTTCAAAACAGAAGGTGCGGTGCACAAAATGCGGCGCCAAGTACAGGCGCCCGCCTCTGCGTGGGTCGTGCCCAAAGTGCGGCGGGAATATCGTGCTTACTGTACATGAGGGCTCGGTGAGGAAGTATCTTGAGACGAGCCTGAGAATTGCGGATGAGTATAATGTGAGGCATTATACGAAGCAGAGACTTCAGTTACTTGAGATCGAGATGAGGTCACTGTTTGAGAGCGATAAGGTGAAGCAGAAGGGGTTGGCGGATTTTATGTGAATATCCTGCTATGAATTTATAAATAGAACTAAATTAATTTTGGCGCTTTCACAAAACCTCAAGACCTGCAAATAATTATATATTCATTTGCAACACATGTGTTACATATGGACACCACTATCAGGAATATTGACCCTTTTGTTTATAAAAAATTAAAAACAAAAGCTGCACAAGAGGGCATATCCATCGGGGAAGCGGTCACAAAAGCGCTCAGTGAATGGCTCGGACTTCCGAAAAAAAAGAAGAGGAGCATCATTGAGATCAAACCTGAGCATTTTGGCTACGAGTATCGGAACCTGAGTGAAGAGATCGATGAAGTTTTATATCAATAGAGGATTGCTTGATATTCGTTGATTCCAGCGCGATCATTGCATATAAGAACGCGGATGATATAAACCATAAAAAGGCAGAGGATATTTTTCAAAAACTCAGCGCTGGGGAATATGGAATCGGGGTAATATCAGAATTTGTGTTCTCTGAAGTCACAACAGTACTGGCTCTCAGGAAAAGTATGGATGCTGCAAAGGAGGTAGGAAATGTCCTTCTTGAGGCCAGGGAAATCGAAATGATGAAAGCGAGCGAAGTGTTTGAAAAGTCATGGGAGATTTTTTCTAATCAGGAGAATACTGGTTTGAGTTTTGTGGATGCTTCGAATCTTGCATGTATGGAGATGAGGGGGATAAGGAAGATAGCGACTTTTGACAAGGATTTTTTGAGGATAGGGTCGGTGGAGGTTGTGAATGGGTGAAAGATGAGGTCGCTGTTTGAGAGTGATAAGGTGAAGCATAAGTGTCTGGAAAATTTTATGTGATGGATGAATAAAATTAATTTTAAATATCAAATTTGAAATAATAAGAACTTTGTTGCCCTTTGCCTCATTTGTATATACTGAATGGAGTGAACCCCAATAATCAGACAACCAGTTAAGAAACTTTCATATTTAAGACTTCCTCTGACTTTTCAAATTCTTCTGGGGTGACATAACCCAGAGAAGAATGAACACGCTTTCTATTGT
>Ga0172369_10001112_pt1 | contig 39323 bp, 24 predicted proteins | sample LakKiv25m_FD_114539 | JGI IMG/M metagenome (GOLD analysis project Ga0172369, IMG submission 114539) | Freshwater microbial communities from Kabuno Bay, South-Kivu, Congo - kab_022012_11.25m | ecosystem: Environmental > Aquatic > Freshwater > Lake | place: Democratic Republic of the Congo... | reverse complement strand
TTGACCTGATAATCTCCAAGGCTCATTTGATACATTCTGATCTTCCTTTTGCTTTTTTTGATTCCACAACAGGAATTTAGCTAAAATCAGACCGCTACAAAAGAGGTTTTGCGAAGGATTCTAATAAATAATTTTCAAACCGTCGAACCGCGCGGAAGCGTCGCTTACAAACTTACCAAAGTCGCCTCCGGCAGCGCCGATTTGCACATCAGCCTGAAACCCAAAAACGAATGGGATGTCTGCGCCGCGCATTGCCTGCTCAATGAAGCTGGGGCAGAAATGGTTGGGCGAGAAGGTCAACCGATTACTTATAACTATCCGGACCCTATCATACCCGATGGTCTGATTGCGGGTAATCGAACACTTATCGATCAGGTCTTAGCAATTGTGGCAGTGCGGTATCGAGCGAAATTTACCTCATCCATACGACCCCGAATCGGCTAATAATAGGTACTTTAAATCCTGCAATATGATGCTGATGCGCAAAATAATCAAAGAATAGGATCGGATTTCACATCTGTGATTTAACGGATGAGCATTAATTTGCGAACAAACCGATCGGTGCTGGTCTCTAAAATTAAAAAGTATACTCCGGATGCCAGAGTTTGTCCATTATCGGAAGTTCCATTCCATCTCAGCGTGTATTCTCCGGGGCTCTGTAATTGGTTCGCCAGACTCCTGACGGTGCAACCGGTTAGGTCGATTATTAGGAGGCGGATATGCTGCTGCTCTTCTAATGAATATCGTAGAGTAATTTCAGCATTAAACGGATTGGGTGAAAGCGTCGTAATTCCATTCTTTTCACAAGATATGGCAACACAACCTATGCCCAAATCCTGCAGAATAGTTACTTCACCATTATAGGACACATCTGAAAGACGATAGTAATATTTCTCGCCTGGCATTACATTCGCATCAATGTAAAAATAGTTCCGTGCGGTCGAACTACTTCCCTGCCCCTTTAGAGACTTATCCTTCACAAAGGACGCTATTTCAGCCCAATTCTGCGTTTCGGTTCGCCTTTTCTCTATTATAAATCCTACGTTTTCAGTTTCACTGGCCGTACACCATTTCAGAAGTACTTTCCGGTCGGCGTAGATTGCTTCAAACCGATCGAGTTCGACCGGCAAACTGATATCGTTGTTGGAAAGAACCGCGTTGGAAATCGATCCCGACAGATGACCATACGTCAGCATCAGGCTGGCATTTTCAATGATTACTCCCTGAATAACACCGCTCGCTTCGGCCGCCAGATCACCGGTAATAAAATAGTATGTACCACTGCCGCTAACCGCACTCGAAAAACTGCTGAATGAAGCAGAATTCCCATCCCCCGGATCGCTCATAACTGTGGAGCCTAATTGCAAATCTGATCCGGCACCACCATCAAAGGTCTCATCCGCCGATGACCACAACTTTAAATTGCTTACGCCCGTACGGGCACCAACAAGTTTGATGGCTGCCGTTGTCAGATTGGCTCCTGACACGTCCCCGTCTAATTGGAACCGGCCGATAACCTGATTGCTGTTCCCGGGAACAGATGAAGGAGAATAGGTACTGCCGTCTGTAAAGGTAACACTGGCCGAACCGGTTCCATTCAAGGTCAGGTTATAAGTACTTTCATCCGAGTCATCATTGCTGATCGCAATTTCGGCGGTCTGGGCGCCTCCGGTCGTTGGTGAAAAACGAATCGTATAAGTCGTATTACTGGAGGCGCTGACCGAACTGTCCGGTTGCGCCTGGACTGAAAATTGATCGGAATTGGTTCCAGTAATCGAGATTATCGGCGAACCCGATAAGGTCAACGTACCGGTTCCGGTATTTTCGATCGTGAAAATAATATCGGTATCGCTGCCGGCATTTTTAGTTCCGTAGTCGGATGACCCGCCATCGGCTATATTGGTCGATCCCTGTTTGAGATTGATCTCCGGATAGGTGGTTGTAAAATTTTGCACACCACCATACGCAGTCCCGGCCGAGTTAATCGCATAGGCCTGAAAATAATAAGTCACATTCGGGGACAGCGATCCGATTGACTCACTGAATGAGCCGGTTCCGTCGCCATTGGTATCCTGGGTGACACCGCTTTCGCCAATCGTGGGAGTTGCATCTGATGAAGAATAAACGACCCCGCGCCCTGTTACAGTTGCGCCGCCATCCGAGGAAATATTACCGCCCATTGTTGCGGAAGTATTACCAACGGATGAGACAGCTGAAGTAGTAATGGTCGGGGTTGTGGCCGCTGCTGCCATCATCTCCATTTCAACTATATCCACATAGCTATCGACAGCCGCAGTTACGTATATCCGGTAATATTGATATGACGTGTTATTTGTGAAGTGAGAAGTATTATAAGTATACCAGGTATTAATCGCAAGCGATGCTCCCGATACCGTATGTATTGCCGACCATGATGAACCATCATTGCTTCCTTCAAGAGTCCAGCTTTGTAGCAGACACATGCCGGTGATTTCCCACGTCGTCAGGAAACGATACTGTTTGATTGTCTTACCGGTTCCGAAATTATACATAAGCCATTGCGGTACTGTACCCTCTGAAGACCAGCGCGTCGCCTCACTATTATCGAAAGCATTACTTGCTAAATTTGATTCCCATACACTGGAGGCCGAAACGGTTCCTCCGGTGCACAGATCTGCGGTATACTGCGCCCACAGAGAAATGGTCATACCGGCCAGCAACATAAAAATTCCAAGCCTTTTTATCATAGCTACCTCTATGTTATTTATTCAGTCTCTGGCTGGATATATTCCTTGTAAGGCAATACAGAAATTAAGCACCAGCGCCGGAGAGACCACATTAAAGGGTTGTTGCGCACCGCTGTTCTGGATCTCAACCGTTGTGTCTACGGAAACAGAAGCAGTGTTCATTTTCACCTTGCTCCGGCCATTGTCCTGATAAATGGTACCTCCACCAAGCATATTACCGGTTGGATCACCCTGATCGGCCACATCTTTATAGGCCTGTAAGGTGGCCGTGCTGGTAACTGTCGCCGGATGGTTGTGTGTGGGCAATTGAGCTACGCCAATTGTCACAGATTCCTGACCAACGGTTTGTCCCTGACCACGAGGAGTCAGTCCTGGTCCCTGTCCCATACTCATCGGCATCCGACCGCGTAAGTCTGGCAGGTTAAAGTAAGTTCGGCCATCGCCGCCGTACATAGTCCCTAAAAGCGAATACAACACCTGGTATTGGGTAATGTTCAGGCTCTGTCCCTGACACAGCGCCCAGCCCTGGGGTGCAAAGTTAAACCCGAATGCTCTGATCTCTCCAATGAAAGGATCCATAATTACCTCCTCTGTTTAATTTTACATTGTTTTTATACTGTCACAGACGGGCAAAAGCCGCCTGACAATAGACTTTTTCACAATCTACCTCTCGTTTTAACCATTGCCGGTAGCCACTCCAGGTAATAATAGACACCGGTATCGTCTTTACTGGAAAATCCCATACGTTCAAAGAGTTTAAGTGCCGGATTATCATGCTCGACATGTAACGTAACCGGTAAACCTTTTTCCCTGACCTTCTCTAAGAATATTTGTCAGAATTCTCCCGCCAATCCCTCGAATCCGGAACGCGGACAGCAGACAAATATCGATAATGTGGATTTTCGCCGTTGTTCGGTCAACATACAACCGACCGGCGGCCATTCCGTCAACCTCAACAATTTCAAAAGCGGCCTCCGGATAATTTGTGGTATATTGGTATTCCTGAAGCCCAAATTGCATTTCCAGAAATGATCGTTTCGTGTCATCCGGCCAACCGGTCATTTACTAAAGTATCCTGAATTGAAAAAGTTATTTATAACGCTCGTAATAGACTAATTGGCATTTGCAATTAACCTCCGGCTGTTCTATATTTGCCGGTCAAATATGATAGAGTGTAGTCAGTCAAATAGCAGCATGTCCCCCGAAGTCCCGCCCGTTAATTTTAGCAATGGTTTGACGCGTCATGAGAAAGAGATGGGCATCCAGATCGCCGAGATGGAAAAATACAAATGGATTTGCAGTAAGGATCAGGAGCACGACGTCGGCAAGATGGCCTATTTCGAGTGGACCCAAAAATACGGTCGCAAAGTCCGCGAATGGCTGGAATCGCTGACGGATGAAGAGGTCGATCGTCTTTTCACGACCCTGTCTGACCGCGTTAAACATTATATAATGGAAAAATCGCATTAACCGCTCAAATGATCGCTTTGATCATTACATTTTCTGACCAACAATCTAATTCTGCGGAGGAACAATGGACTCAAAGGATTCGGCCGTAACCAAATTACCGGAAAATGCCTATCGCGCCCTCAAACCGGGCGAAGAATATGTGCCTGTAATTCCCGACGCTAAAATCGTTCCGGAAGTCACCCGCTATTCGCTCGGGTGGGGCTTGTTTTATGCGGTGCTGTTTTCCATGGCAGCCGCTTATCTCGGACTCAAAATCGGTCAGGTTTTCGAGGCGGCGATCCCGATTGCGATTCTGGCGGCCGGAATGTCCGTATTGTTGAAGCGTAAGAATGCCCTTCAGGAAAATGTCATTATTCAATCGATCGGTTCCAGCTCGGGCGTGATCGTGGCCGGCGCCATTTTCACGATTCCCGGATTGTACATCCTCGGCCTGAATGCCAATTACATCCAGATTTTCCTGGCTTCACTGCTGGGCGGATTTCTGGGCATTCTGTTCCTGATTCCGTTCCGCAAATATTTCGTCAAGGACATGCACGGCGAGTTTCCGTTTCCGGAAGCCACGGCGACGACCGAAGTGTTGATTGCCGGCGAAGGCGGCGGCGACCAGGCGAAGGTACTCGTTTCAGCCGCGATCGTCGGCGGACTATACGATTTCTGCGTGGCCGGTTTCGGTTTCTGGAAAGAGGTCGTTTCGACTTCGGTTTTCCGTTGGGGCGCATTTCTTTCGGATAAATTGAAATGGGTGCTCAAGATCAATATCGGGGCGGCGGTAACCGGCCTCGGTTATATAATCGGTCTGCGCTATTCGGCGATCATCGCCAGCGGTTCGTTTCTGGCCTGGTGGGTAATCGTACCGATCGTGGCCTACGTCGCCGGACTCGGCGACCAGACTCCGGATGCGATTTTCTTTGGGTATGTCCGGCCGGTCGGCATCGGCGCCATTGCCGCCGCCGGGATCATCGGTATCCTGAAATCTTCCAAAATCATCGGCGGAGCCTTCAAGCTGGCCGGCAAAGAATTATTCGGCGGCTCAAAAGAAGCGGCTGCCGAAGCAACGACCCGCACTCAAAAAGATATCCCGATGAAATGGGTCACGATTATTCTGGCTTTGACCTTAATCGTGATCTTTTTCTTTTTCCTGTTCGGGGTCGACGTCACCTTCAGGCAGGCGATCACCGGACTCCTGATCGTCGCGATTATCGCTTTCCTGTTCACGACCGTAGCGGCGCGGGCGATTGCAATCGTCGGCTCGAATCCGGTTTCCGGGATGACACTTATGACCCTGTTGCTGTCGTCATTCATTTTAGTGAAGGTTGGGCTTTCGGGCGATCATGGTATGCTTGCAGCTCTTTTAATCGGTGGTGTGGTCTGCACGGCGCTTTCAATGGCGGGCGGTTTTATTTCTGATCTGAAAACCGGCTACTGGCTCGGTACTACGCCGATCAAGCAGGAAGGTTACAAATTCCTCGGAACGCTTTTTTCAGCGGCTTCGGTCGGTCTGGTAATTTTATTATTGAACAAGACCTTCGGTTTCGGCGGCAATTCGCCTTTACAGGCGCCACAAGCCTCGGCGATGGCAGCCGTCATCAAACCGCTGATGACCGGCGCGCAGGCCCCCTGGCCGTTATATCTCGCCGGGGTTTTCATGGCCATTATTCTTGAAATAATTCATGTTTCGCCGTTAGCCTTTGCGCTCGGAATATATCTGCCGATCCAATTAAACACGCCATTACTGTTTGGCGGTCTGATTGCTCATTTTGTCTCGAAAAGCACCAAAAATGAAAGCGTTGCCAAGGCGCGCAGCGAACGCGGAACTCTGATCGCCTCGGGCTTCATTGCCGGCGGCGCCATTATGGGCGTTGTTTCTGCTTTTATAATTTTCATCGGACAGAAATTTTTCGGCGACGGCTGGACATTAGCGCAGGGGGTCGGAACGCTTCATTGGGTTGAATCGGCCGGCGGAGAGATTCTGGGATTCGGAATGTTTGCCCTTTTGTGCGTTTATCTTTACTGGGATTCGCTGCGGGTTAAAGACAAATCCTGAGCCGGACTTTCTATTTTAATCTGATACATATCACTTTATTTAACCGAATATTCTCAATATATTCTTTCGGCTGTTTTACAAATGGAGGAAAAAATGAGCAAGAAGATATTAGGATCAATCGGATTGGCGGTGATGTTTTCACTTTCAGCCTGCCTGGAAGGAATTTTAGGAACCGATGAGGAAAAGAAAACAACTACCGATACGACATTGGTCGGCACCTGGTACGGTTACACGATTAATGTTGATGGGGTTTTGACCGGATTTTCTGCCATGATGATCGTGAACGAGGATGGCACCGGTTTCTACAAGGGCATTTATGAAGCGGCTCAGACCGAACCGGATTCGGGCGATTTCACCTGGGAAACCTCCGCTAATAAACTGAAGAGCATCTTTGACGATGAAACTTATAATAGCGACTATACCATTACAAACGGCGTCCTGACTCTCTCCTATACGGATGATGGTCGCAACATTGTGGAAAAATACGTCAAATACCGCGGAGATATTCGCACCGAAATGATTGGCAAGTGGATTCCAGGTTCGCAAAACCATAAACGGTGTCTATGACCCGACTTTAATGACTGCCGTTTTGAACAGCGACGGCGGCGGCATCAGTTACGAAGTCGAAAGTGCCGGTGATACCAGCATTAATGTCTTCAATTTCTCCTGGTCGACCAGCGGCGGTTATCTGATTATCCTGCCGTCTAACGGAAACCTGGCCGAAGTAAATAGTCTGGCGATCTCCGGCTATACCGTGAATGTTACACGTCTGAATTCTTCCGGTGAAACGGTAGTGGCCACTCTGATTAAAGACATCAGCGAAAAAGACGCCGCTTTGGTCGGAAACTGGACCCTGACCGGCGCCACTCTGAATAGTGTGCCGCTTTCATACACCGGTACGGCCGCATTCGCCAACGACGGCACTGGTTCTATCATAGTATCCGGAATAACATTGTCGTTCAACTGGTTTACCTGCAGTGACTGGCTGTTTGTCTATACGCCTTCCCTGCCGCAAATCAGTCTTTCGCGCGCCTATACGATTTCCGGAAACACCCTGACTCTGGTATTCAACTATTCCACGACTTCCGGCACCGAGAATGAGCTGGTGCTGACCTTTACCAGGGCTTAGCTCCAAAAACAGATTTCTTCCCGATATTCCCGGGATTTCATTGTTAAACAAAAGATTGCTTGACAGGCAATCTTTTGTTTTTTGGAGGTCGCCGATGCTTATTTTGATAATCGTTTGGGTTATCGAATTGATAATAATGCTCCTGCCAGGCGACTGAGCGTCGGCTGTTTGCCATAGCGTTCAGCCCGGCATTTCATGACTAACCGTTTGAATGTCAACCATTTGGCTTTTAAGGCGATCCCGATGGCTGGGATTGGCCTGATTTTTGACTTTTTAACGTCGTGAATCTATGCGGATTGTTTTTTTAAACCGATGACTCCCGCAAAGATATTGCCGTTTTTTGTATTAATCAACAGGGGAAAATCTTATGCATTTCTCAACCACAGACTGGGTCGTTTTTCTGGGATATATCATTTTTACAATCGGCCTCGGGCTTTTCGTGTCGCGCGAAAAGAAGGGCCATAAAAAAGATTCCAGTGATTATTTTTTAGCTAGTAAGCAATTGCCCTGGTGGGCGATCGGAGCATCTTTAATCGCGGCCAATATCAGCGCCGAGCAATTCATCGGCATGTCCGGTTCCGGATTTGTTATCGGGCTCGGGATTGCCACTTATGAATGGACGGCCGCCATTACGCTGATTATCGTCGCGAAATTTTTCCTGCCGATTTTTCTCAAGGAGGGAATCTATACCATGCCGCAGTTACTGGAAATCCGCTTCGACAAGCGGGTTCGCACCGGTCTGGCCGTCTTCTGGCTGTTACTGTACATTTTCGTCAATCTGACTTCGGTTTTGTATCTGGGAGCATTGGCGATGAAATCGATCATGGGCATTCCGTTAATGTACGGGATTCTCGGCCTGGCGATTTTTTCGGCGCTTTACACGATCTACGGCGGTTTGAAAGCCGTGGCCTGGACCGACGTTTTACAGGTCATCGTACTGATCGGTGGCGGCTTACTGACAACCTTTTTAGCGCTGAATGCCATTAGTATCGGCGGTGGAGCCTGGAGTGGATTCCGCGAACTATTGGCCCGGGCGCCGGAAAAATTCGACATGATTCTCGACAAGTCCAATCCTAACTACAAAGAATTACCCGGCTTGGGCGTACTGCTGGGCGGAATGTGGATGGCGCACTTTTTCTATTGGGGCTGCAATCAGTATATCACCCAACGCGGTTTGGCGGCCAAAAGCATTAAAGAAGCCCAGCGTGGTCTGATATTCGCCGGCTATCTGAAAATTCTGACGCCCCTGATCGTTGTCATTCCGGGCATTGTCGCTTTTGTACTAAACCCGACTTTACCGAAACCGGATGAGGCTTATCCCTGGTTATTGAATAGCTTTGTTCCGGCCGGGCTGAAAGGTTTGGCGTTTGCGGCTCTGATTGCCGCCATCGTTTCCTCATTGAGTTCAATGGTCAACAGCACGGCAACGATTTTCTCGATGGATATTTACAAACAGATTATCCGCAAGAAAGCCGGTGAATCCGAACTGGTGCTTACCGGCCGGATTGCCAGCGCCATTGCCCTGATAATAGCGGTTTTAATTGCGCCGCAACTTTCATCGCTTCAGCAGGCTTTTCAGTTCATCCAGGAATTCACCGGTTTTATAAGTCCCGGGATCTTTGCGATTTTCATTTTTGCTCTTTTCTGGAAAAAAGCTACCGCCAATTCCGCACTCTGGGCGGCTGTACTTACTATCCCGCTCTCATTAGGTATAAAAATTCTGATACCGTCTCTGCCGTTCCTGAACCGGATGGGCGTGGTATTTCTTCTGATTTGCGCCATTGTTGTCATTATTACTCTGCTCGAACATAAAGGCGACGATCCTAAGGCGATCCGGATCGACCGTAAATTGTTTGCAACCGATGCGATTTTCAATGTCGGCGCAATTGGGATTTGCGGTATTCTGGCAGTCATGTACATTTTATTCTGGTGATTTTCCGGAAGTTATTTCTTCCCGAAAACGAAAGAGGGGCGACACCGAGTTCGTCCCTCTTTTATTAGTTTGTATCTGAGCGAATCAGCGCAATAACAGCACCTGCCAGGACCTTTCCTTACTATTGGTAATTAAATGATACAGGTAATTTCCGGATGCGACCGGTTTCCCGTTTTCATCGCGACCATCCCATTGAACCGCGTAGCAACCTGCATCCAGGCGCGACTTATAAAGCGTTCTAACCAGACAGCCGCGTAAATCATAGATAGCCAGCTCCACCCGGGTTGTCTCGCTTATATAGAACGGCAAGGTCGTCGTAGCATTAAACGGATTCGGATAATTCTTTCCTATAAAAACCCGATCGGTGAATTCCTGAAAAACGCCATTGGAAACCGGATTGATCTGGATTTGAAACAGGTTAAAGCCGCCGGTTATGACTTCAAATTTCAATTGATGAGTACCTTTGGTGAGCGCAATTTCGGAAGTCGCAACTTCTTTCCAGGTTTGCCAGCCGCCGGTATTCGGTGCGCTTAACTGACCGGTCATATCCTGGTCGTCAATCAGCAGGCGAAACCGTCCGGAAGCATTGGTACTAGCGACCTTACAAATGATTTTATAGTTACTGTTATAAAGCACATTTACAGTGTAACTCAGCCATTCACCGTCTTCAATCCAGCCGATGTCATATTCATTCAGTGCGGCCGATTTGGTTTCGACGTCGACGCCATCATTGCGATACTCGCCGCCATCATTCCACGGCTGCCAAATATCCCAGCGAACTCTTCTGTAATCATTATCATAATAGGCTATTCCCTGAGTACCGATGTCATAGTCCACGGCCGCAATCACCCCCGGAACGTCATGGATTTTGTAAGGCTTAACTGTCGTTCCGAATTCATCGTCCGTCAGCGCCGCAATCACATCCGGACGGTAGGCGCATTTATCCAGCGCCAGGCTGGCCGCCATTTCCATCAAAATAGTTTTAGCCTGACTGACCGACGGCTGAGCGCCCGAACCGTTCCAATAATCGACCAACAAATCAATATTGGTTGGAAGAGTTGCAGACAATGGACTGGTAGTCGTTGCGAATTTCTTATGCGCCCACCAGTTCCAGCCAATATTCTGAGTATTCATCAACGTGACAGTCTCATAATACCAGGGATCGGAATTTTCGCCGGATTCGCCCAACCAGAGCGGCGCTGTATAATTGCTACGAATATTCAGCAGCGATTGAATCGTGGACTGAGTCGTTTCGCTCCAGTATTTATGAAAAGCGTAGACCATATTCGCATCGAAGCGAGGCGTCAGCGACGTAAAATCAGTCGCATATTGACTGCCTTCGATAAATAAAATATGGTTGGTATCGACCTCCCGAATCGCATCCCTGATCCTGATATACAAGCTGCACAGATTGGCATTCGAATAACCCGACGGCATGACCGGCTCGTTGAGCAGATCATAGCCGATAATTCCTTCCTCGTTGGCATAATATTCGGCGATATGACGCCAAATGGCCACGGTGCGATCCTGATTGGCGCTCTCCGTCCAGAGCCGGGCCGTGCCGTCGCTGTCGCTGATGTTGTCGGCGTTCTGGCCGCCCGGAGCGCAGTGCATGTCCAGAATTAAATACAGATTGTGGCGCTTGCACCAGACCAGCGTAGAATCCACGAATTGAAAACCGGTTTCGATGAATACTCCCGGAGAATCGATCGGCGAAAAGAATTCGTAGTGAAACGGCAGGCGAATGGAGTTAAAACCCCAGTCGGCGATCAGGGCAATGTCCGCTTCGGTAACATAATTTTTCCGGTATAGCTCGAAGAATTCGTCCGCTCCGTCCGTCCCGATAACCGATACAATCTGCTGCCGAATTGAACTCGGTGAACCGGTTCCCGGAAAATGCAGCATATAACCTTCCGGCACCAACCAGCCGCCCAGGCCATAGCCTTTCAGCAAGACGTTCTGGTTATTTTCATCGACAATCCTCTGCCCGAGAACCTTCAGAAAACCGGAAGCCGGTACAAATGCAATCAGCGATAAGACCAAAATCAAAAATATTTTCTTGAACATTACTTTACTCATTCGTGTACGATGCCCGGTTAATTGATACGTTTAAAAACCCGCACATAGTCAATGTCATGATACTGCGGAAAAACGGTCGTAGTATTCGGCGAACCCGGCCAATCTCCGCCGACTGCGGTATTCAGGATAATGTAAAAATACTGATGCGGAACTCCCGAGGTCGAAACAAACCGGCGCACGCCATCGATATACCAGCGGATCGAATCCGCCTCCCATTCCACTGCATAAGTATGAAACGCCGCCGAATAATCGTACTGGGAAGTATAAGCGCCGCCGGTCGAAAGATGAACATCATTCACCAGATAATGGTTTGTCATGTAAATGACATTCCGCTGATGGCCGAGATATTCCATAATATCTATCTCGGGCGGCCAGCTGCCGTCATTGGGGAGCATCCAGTGTGCCGGCCACAGGCCCTGTCCGTACGGCAGACGCGCCCGGATTTCAAAGCGACCGTACAGAAAAAAGAACTTGTCCTGAGTATACACCAGGCCGGAAGTATAATTTTTCGAGCCGTACGAACGCTTCTGACTTCTCAGGCGCAGATAACCGTTCTCGACATAGGCGTCTTCCTTTAGGTAGTATTGCAGTTCGTTATTGTAGCTGTTTTCGCGCTGGACAACCGTCCACTTGGCGGCATCGACACTGTCCAGGTCGAATTCATCGTGCCAGATCAGTTCCCAGCCATCCGGCGCAACAATGCTGTCTTTGTCGTCGTTACTGACGGTTTTCTGCGGACACCGAAGCGCCGCCAATGCCAACCAAGCCAAAACGATTACCGGAAAATAACGGAACATTTTCTATTTTGTGGGCGCCTCAACCACTTCAAAACCAGCCGTCAAAACCTCGGCGGAATTGCCGCCAACCATCACGTTGAATTTACCCGGCTCGACGACATATTGCAAGGCCTGATTATAAAAGCCCAGATTGCAGACCGGGATTTCAAAAGTAACCGTCTGCTTTTCGCCCGGCCGCAGTTCGAGGCGCCTGAAGCCCTTGAGTTCCTTAACCGGACGGGTCACCGAACCCACTAAATCACGCAGATAGAGCTGAACGACTTCCGTCCCGGCGCGCTTACCGGTATTTTCCAGGTTAACCTGAACTTTCAGAACATCGTTCGGCGACAGCTGGACGTTGATTACCTTTAAATCGGAATATTTGAAACTCGTATAGCTCAAACCGTATCCAAACGGATAAAGCGGCTCCAGCGGCAGGTCGCGATATTTCGAGGTAAATTTAATATTGATATCGCCCGGCCGGCCGGTATTTTTATGATTATAATAAATCGGAATCTGCCCGACAACCAGCGGGAAAGTGACCGGCAATTTACCGCTCGGATTGTAATCGCCGAAGATGACGTCGGCCACCGCATTGCCGCCCTGAATTCCCGGCGCCCAGCATTCCAGAATGGCCGGCGCTTTTTTATCTAATTCGGTGATCGTCAGCGGACGACCATTGAATAAAACGACAATGGTCGGTTTGCCGATGGCAATGACCGCCTGAGCCAATTTACCCTGCACGCCCGGCAAATCCAGGTTAGCGCGGGAACCGGCTTCGCCGCTCATTTCGGCGCTTTCACCCAGCACCAGGATAACGGCGTCAGCGCTCTTCGCGGCGGCCACGGCTTCTTCAATCCCGGAGGATTTGTCCGAATCGATGTCGCCGCCTTTGCGATAAACGACTTTTGTATTTTTGGCGACAGTGGCCTGAATACCCTTCAGCACCGAAACGACTTCGCCGGCCTTGCCTTCACAGCTCCAGGTGCCCAGCAAAGCCGCCTGGTCGTCGGCAATCGGCCCGATGACTGCCAAAGTTTTAATATTTTTATCTAATGGTAAGACTTTCTTTTCGTTTTTCAACAGAACGATGGATTCACGGGCCATCTGCCGCGCTAACTGGAGATGAGATTCGCTCAGGACTAATTTTCCGGTCAATGATTCATCGATATACGGATGCTCAAACAAACCGAGTTCAAATTTCATCCGTAAAATCCGGCGCACGGCGTCGTTCAGTAATGCGACCGGCACCTGGCCCTCTTTTACCAGAGCCTCCAACTCCGGTCCGTAAGCATAGCCCTCCATGTCCATATCGACTCCGGCCTTCAGAGCGGCAATTCCGGCCGCGACCGGCGTATCGGCAATCCCGTGATTAATTAACTCGGCAATCGAACTCCAGTCGCTGACCACGAATCCCTGAAACTTCCATTCGTCTTTCAGCACATTGCGCAGCGTAAAGGAATTGGCCGAAGTCGGCACACCATTCAGATCATTGAAAGCGCTCATAATCGAACCGGCACCGGTCTCAACCGCGACTTTGAAAGGCGGCAGGTAGATTTCGCGTAAGGTTCGTTCCGAAACTTCGGTGGTATTATAATCGCGCCCGCCTTCGGCCGCGCCATAAGCGACGTAATGTTTCGGACAGGCCAGAATCGTCAGCGGATCGGCCAAATTTTTACCCTGAAAACCGTTGACGGCCGCCCGGGCAATCGCCGAACCCAGAAAAGTGTCTTCGCCGTTGCCTTCGGCAATTCGCCCCCAGCGTGGATCGCGGGCAATATCAACCATCGGCGCAAAGGTCCAGTGCGTGCCTTCCGCCGCCGCTTCGCGGGCCGCCATTTCCGACACCTGACGGATCAAGGTCGTATCCCAGCTGGCCGCGCAGCCCAGCGGAATCGGGTAAACTGTCCGGTAACCATGAATGACATCGTTCCCGATAATCAGCGGAATTCCGAGCCGGCTTTCCTGCATCGCAATTTTCTGTAAACGATTGACTTCCGCCGCACCCCGCACATTGAGCAGCGAACCGACTTTCCCCTCGCGGACTAAAGACTCATTAAACGAGCCGGCTTCGCTCCGCTGTGTCATCTGACCGATTTTCTCGGTCAGGGTCATTTTCGCCAGCAGATCGTCAATCTTTTTTTCGATGACAGGATTCACCGGTATATTCTGACCACCAGCCATGGTCATTAATATTGAAATCATTAAACATATTTTTGAAACGGCCGTTTTACGCATCGCGCCTCCTGTAGTTTAGTTCTATTTGATTAATAACATTTTCTGAGTGGACAAATAATTTCTTCCGCCGGTTTGCGCGGACAACTGACACAGATAAATCCCACTGGCAAGGTTCGGGCGCCAGGGAATTGTATAGTTGCCCGCAGGTTGAATATCATCGACCAGGGTCGTCGTTTTACGACCGCAGGTATCATAAATGCTCAAATCAACCCGGGCGGTTTCCGCCAATTCATACAAAATTTTTGTAGCGGAATTGAACGGATTGGGATAATTGGGTTGCAGGCGGAATTTTTGCGGCGGTTTGTGTGCGCCTTCGTTAATTCTATCGCTGATTTCTTCGATGATTAAGCCATTCAACAGAGGATAATCCCGTACCGCCCCGAAATGAATATCCAGAACGCGGTCTTTCACGACGACATTTTCTGCCGCTAAATTGAGGGCTTTATGAGCTCCGGCCCGGCTGTAAATATCTAGATACTTTGCCAGATAATTGCCTTCCACATTAATCCCGAACATGCGCTTGCCGGCGGAGGTGTAATAATTTTCCGCCAGCAAAAGGCTGACCCGGTAAGTACCATTGGGCACTCGCACCTGATACTTGACCGGCTCCCATAGCTCCGAACGGTAAACTTCATCGTCTTCGGTGTTGGCGATAGCCTGTCCCGAAAAGTAGCCGTCGTAACCGGCGATATGGCCATAATTTTTATCCTCCGACCATTCCTGGTCGGCTAAGTAAGCAGCATACGCCGTACCACCGGCATTGATCCGGATGGGAAAAGTCCAATCCGGCGGATTGTAGATTTCAACCGTCTGGCTGGTCAGGCTGTTTGCGAAAATATCTCTTACATTCTGAATATTCAGGCTTGTACTTGATGCCGTATCATAGCCGCTGACTTTCAACCGAACGGTACGCCGATTGGCCGCCAGGGTTACATTTTCTACGGTGGTGTTGACAATTAAATAATTAGACGCGGTCGTGGCGCTGGCCGATTCGAGTTCTTCGGAAAATTGAACAAATACGGTATCGTCGGCAAAACGAGCCCAGACGACATAGGGCGCATTCAAATCCGTGTGCCCGGTATGGGTGGCGTCGGTCAGGCAGAGGGTCATTTTTCCATCGTCAAACACTATGTTGGCCGGCAGAAAATCGACCAGGTTGCCATCAAAAGTATGCGTGGCTTTCGCCCAGCGTGTCTGATCCCAGGTCGAAAAATCATCGCGCCAGGTTGCCGTAAAATTATTATCCGTACCGGTATTGCCGGAGCCGGGTGTATAAGCATCATAGCTGACCCAGTCATAACCGGCAAACAGCGGCAGAATTCGCGCATCAAAAACGCCAACCCAGCCTGTCGCACTGGAAATCCAAAGATTCATCATGATTTTCTGGGGTTTGTCAAGCGAGGTAATGTCGCCACCGGTTTGCCGGAAAACCTCGACGGAATCGATGAACCAGGCCACATAAGCCGGCGTCCACTCAAAAGCGTACACATGATAATCCTCTGACGGATCGAAACCAACATACTGATGATGAACGTGATTGACCTGGCCGGGAGTTATCGTATTGAACTGCACGTCATCATTATAGCGACCCAGGATTTCGATATCGATCTCGTTCCAGTCTTCGATGCCACCGGACAATTCATGATAAGTAAAAAAGGTCGCGGCCTGACCGGCGCCTTTGGTGGCTTTATAACAGGCCGTAAAACGCCCGTAGGTATACGCCGCGATTGTCCGATATTCGGCCCCCTTATAGGTTTTGGCCGACAGCGGAAGACTCAGCGCCAATATCAAAAGCAGGTTCCGTCTTAATCCCGGTAATTTTTTTAAAATTGAATTAGGCATAATATTCGATACGTAGCATTTTACTTGGTCCGATCCAGCCGCCGGCCATAGTCCAGCAGATGATCGGTAGTGATTAATGGAAAATGAGGCTCGACGATCGGGTAAGGCATATTATTCTGAATAGCCACCAAATCGATCCGGGTCAGTTGGATTTTTTCAAAAGCTCCCATATCAATGGCAATTTCCGGAGCATATTTAGCCTGCAGATTAGCGACTAAAGGATTCAGATAATGCTCGATGGCGGCCACCGGATCGGCCCCAAAACCTACCGGCAAACCGACCGAAGCAAGGTAATTTTGTTTATAGTAAAGGGCAACCAGATTATCGGCCCACATCTGCGTATAGCGCTGAACGTCGGGAGTTCGGTCGAGCCGTTTTTTGTAAGCGTCGGCTGTAATATATTGATCGCGAATCAGGTCGACGACTGCCAACTGGAATTGGCGCGGGAAATCGGCCGCTTCGATCTTCTGTTGGCGGAAAACCAGGGGATGAGACTGAAGCGCCTCCTCAAAGTCGGCCACTGTCAAGGTTTTTCCATCGATCGTATAGAACGGCTGATCCTTCAATTTTTCAATTTTCGCTGAGACATTTTCCATGGCGGTATCGGGCGTTTCTTTATTCCAGACCGCCGCATTAAGCAAGTCTTCTTTCTCGGCAGGGGTTTTAATATAAACCGGTTTTAAAATTTCGGCCAGTTGCTGAAAAGTCGTTTCGTTGAAACGCACCTCTTTGCCTTTCATGAGGCGACCGACGTATTCGCGATACTTGCCTTGAGCCCGGTATTCCAGCACACGGTCGTGCACGTCATTCCATTGATTTTTCTGAGCCTGATCGGAGAGATTCAGACGGTCGGTCCAGCCGTTGACTTCCATCACCAGATACTGATTATCGATCGTTTTCAGGGGTCCGATTGCCTGTTTTTCGCGGAGCGGATTGGCAAAAAGACTTTGGTGCACCGCCGGATCCATGTCATCAAAAAAGCCCAACTCCTTTTCGGCTGGCAGTTTCCGGAAAGCGGCAACCTGGGCCAGATCGGTCAGGGTATATTTCTTATCCCGCAAATCTGCCGCGAGTTTGTCGGCCCTGGATTTATCATTCAAAACCACGAAGTGGATTTGATATTTGCGACCGGCTGAACGGAAATACTGCCCGGTTTCTTGATCGTCCAGTTTCACCCTGGATAACCCAAATTTATTGAAGTGCGTCTGGCGCATGGCCTGTTCACGCCGCCCCTGGACATAATGCTGAAACTCCTGATTGTGATACAATTGATTATTGGTATCGGCTTCGAGGGCCAATAATTTTTCGGCAATCAGACTGTTGAGAATGATTTTCTTGTGAATATAACTGTCGCTTTTACAATAGGGCGGCCGGATAGTATATTCTGCCCGCCGGACGAAATCATCAACAGTTATTACCCGGTTGCCGACCTTAGCCAGAACCTGTTCGCCAGGCTTGGGCGGCGTTTTCTGACAGGCTCCGGAAAACAGTAAAAGGCTCAGGAAAAAGCCCGAGCCAATTGCTCTTAAAGTCCGCCAATATTTATCTATCAGAACACGACTCCCATCGTATACGAATGGGCATTGCCCAAAATACCGACCGGCTTATAGGCATAATCAATCTTCAGCCCGAGATTATGCATGAATCGGAGTACGAGCCCGCCGCCGAAAGTCATGCCATATTCCGAATTGGTCATGAAAAGCGATTTATAGCCGGTTCGCAGAAAAATTGAGCCATTACCGGGCAGGATGAATTCATACTGAGCGCCGAGATTTACCGATTCGGAATTATTATTGGGATGCAGAGCATCGACAGCTACTGTCAGGCGCTGGTGAGCCCGGACAATCGGTTGAACCGACAGACCGATGCGAAATATCAGCGGTAATTCCCATTCCTGGGTCTTGAATTGTCCTTCAACCGCGCTGTAATTGCCCTCTTCGTCCTCCAGAATATCAATCGGCACCAGCAGATCCGTACCGGCAAACTTCATCTTGGTGCCGTAATTGGAAATGCTCATGCCGATCCGCAAACCGTCTTCCTGCTTTTTGGTCGGCGAAAAGAAACCGGTGTTGACAATGATCCCCAGATCGAGCGCGGCTGCACGGGCATTCATGTGCCAGATTTGCGAATTGACATACTTGGCCGAAGCGCCGAAGGCAAACCACTGCGCCAGTTTGCGTGAAAACGACAGTGTGAAGCAATAGTCATTGGCATTAAACAGCTCACCGGTGCCATCCTGCATCTCCAGGGTAGTGACCTCCATATCGCCATAACCAAGATGATTGAAGCCGGCGGACAAGGTACCGATCCGGGGTATAACATAAGCCAGGGCAGCGCTGGAATTGCTGATATCGACCAGCCAGGGCTGATACATAAACATCGCCTCATTCTGTTTAAGAAAAGCCAGGCCGGCCGGATTCCAGTAAATCGAGGATAAATTGCCGACCAGGCTGACCGAGGCCTCACCCATGCCGTTGCCGTCGCTGCCGATCCCGATTTCCAGGAAATTGGCTGTTGTTGTTCCGTTACGATACGGTTTTTCGGCCCGGGTCAGATTAAAGCTGACGGCAATTATTACTACTAAAGCAACTAAACATTTTCCGGTCATGTTGTTCTTTTTATTAACGGTAATAAGTTTCATTTTCATCTCTGCCGCGCTCCTATTTAATGACCGCAAATTTGCCGAGTTTTTCAGCGCCGGTAAGTTTTGATTTGACATGGTAGAGATACATGCCGGCGGCGACTTCAAGATTCTCATTGGTCAGCAAATCCCAGTGCGCCGTTCCGTCATCAGCGTCATTATTCACGTCGATCTGATCCACCAAAATACCGCTGACCGTGAAAATTTTAATCGTACACTGGGCCGGCAGATGGGTAAACAACAGGCGGCGGCGCTGGTTCAGATAATAATTTGCCACCGACGGTTCCATCGCATTGGTACAGATATACGGATTGGGAACCACTCTGATTTCCTTCATGGTATACTTCAAAGCCTTGACATCTAATGAATCATAGGTGGTTATTTTAAATTTCAACGAATCCGTGACCCAGAACGGCCGGTCGTAGGCCAGGTGATATGTGTCGCCGGCCTGCGGCAGGTTGGTCGAGTCGTAAAACACGATCGTGAAAGCAGTCCCAACCCATTTATTGTCATCGGTTTTCGGACCGACCAGAATGCGGTCGCCGACCCAGTCACGCACTCCGTTTTTATTCTTATCATGAATGATCATGTCCAATTTCTCCGGAGCTCCGGTCGAGTCGCTGAAATTGCGGTTAACGACGTAGAAATTGAATGCCCGCTGCGTAAACACATTCGCCTTTAGAACACTGGCATATGTCTCATCCCGGATAGAAGTGGGGTTGGTAACGCTGACATAGGCCGAATCGTCATCAGTAAAGATTATGTCATAATCCCACGGAAAATACTGATAAGTATCCGAGGTTGGAGTCACGGAAATCGGAGCCGAGCCGATTTTCCAGCCGGTATTCGAATAATCGAGCGTGGCGGTAACGACCGGCATAGTGATATTCAAACGCAGACCTTCAAATACATCCGTTTCGATCGTTTCCTCATTGTTAACATACCAGCGTCCAAGATCATCGTCATAAACCAAGTTATTGGAAGAGTATTTATCTGAATTCTCCTGATAAACCACAACACTATCATCATATAGAACTTTAAAACCACTGTTAATGTAACGGATGTACTGGGGATAAGCCGCCAGAACAGACAGGGTGTCAACCAAGAAGTTCACTTTATAAATCCGATCACTTGTCAGGCTCTTTTTGGCCAGGATTTCCGGCGTGACTATTCCCGTCCCGATAATGCTGAGGGTATCGAGCATTGTGACCTTATCCTGAACGTATCCGGCCGCGATCTGATGCGGGGTAACGATCTGGACATTTTTACTGGTTCCGGTAACCTCTTCGGCTTCGTCCAGATCGATAATGATATTATTTTCGCTGGGGGCAATACCCGGACCGATTTTAGACGCGCCGGAATCGTAAGCCACGATGGCATAATAATAGGTTCGCCCGTTCTGGACATTGGTATCGACGAAATAGTGCCGGATGCCGGAATCGGTTCCCAGATAATAACCGGCGCCATTGACCAATCCGAAGTCGGTGAAACCGGTGGCCCCGTCTTTGATATCACATTGAAAAATCGGGCTCTTGAACATTGGCGTACCATAGCCGTCCGTGATGATTTCCGCGTCGGACATTTTCTTATCGGTTGCCCGGAAAAGTTTATAGCCCTCGAAATCATTGACGTTATTCACGAACGGGTCGGTGGTTTTCGTGTCGGCCACATTATCCCAGGTAAGTACTACCTGCCCGTCGCCCGGCGTCGCGGTCAGCGTCGGCATTTTGGGAGGCTGAGCAAAACGATAATCACTCTCGTAGATTACCTGGACAATGCGCTTAGCTTCGTATAGGGCCGGGGCTAAATGCTCATCCGAAGATAAGCCTTCCAGAGGATCATAGGAATGCAACTCAGCCATCGAAATGCGCTCGGTGCGTCCCTGGTAAAGCGGGAATGGCCCGGAGGCAAAGGTTTCGATCAGGTTTGAAATATTGCCAAGATATTCGACCAGGGTGTCCTGCCCGATAACTTCCCACATGGATTTATCGCCCCTGAACCAGTGATAATCCGAGGAATGGCTCGGCACCGCAAAAAGCATGAAAGATGTTAAGCCAACCATATCCGATTCGGTAACATCGGTTTCGGCAAAATTCGGTTCGCAACCGACGCCTTCGACATAATCCGGTTTGTGGTTACATTCGCCCTCGTCCGGACCTTCGTAATTTAATTCCGTTGGCCCAACCCCATCCAGACCGACATCGTCATTGGCAGCCTCGGTACTCTCATAAACACCATTGCCATTCAGATCTTCGCCGTCCTGCCAGTCCTGATCTTCGTCACCTTCATAATGTTCATGCAGCATGTCAGTGGTTAAAGTATAGTATTCCAAAAAGGCATTGAGATCACTAATTCCATCGGTGGCGCCGATCATTGAACCGGCGGCGTTGTCCCGCTTTTCATCCAGCAGACCATCCTCGTCATTGTCAACGCCATCGTAAGCCAGGCCGGGACTTTCCAGATAAGCAAAACCCATCGTCCCGGTGGCCCGGCCGCCCAGCCCAAGTCCATTGGAATCCCATGAATAGGCCATATCAATATAGCGGTCAAAATAACCCAGATCGTCGTCCTCGGAAATTCCACCAATGCCGTTATCGACCCAGTAACCGAAAGCGACCTTCAGTAAATCGTAATCAGATATATTGGCGATCGTATATTCCCAGAAAAGGGCATCCCGGGCCTGTGGATTGTTCCACTGAAAACCACGTTGTTCGACTCTTAATCCCAGACCGCCCCAGTCACTTCCGGCCTGAATACTGACATTGCTGCCAATTTTTACTCCGGGTCGGGGATAATAATGCGGTTTTATATAAGAACGCGCATATTCCAAGTCTTGCGCATCGTTAACGACAAAATAGGTTTCCAGATCGGCATAAATCACACCGCGGCCGAAACGCCCGTCCCATTCCCCCGGCCAGTGCAGGGTGGTTCCGGTCGACGGCCAGCCAACTACCGGCCAGGAAGTGGAGTCGTTGCTCATGGCCGGTGTTTCTCCGAGTGGATTGATATAGCTGTAAACCGGATAAAATCCCCAATCAATGGTGCCAAGCGGATTCTTATCCATTTCTTCCCTATAGGCAGTCTGCAAATAATACAACGTATCCACGGCCTTCTGAGCATCTAGGGCAATGACCTCAGTCTCCGTGGTGACCGGTGTGCTGTCATCTTTGATAAATACCATCGCGCCGATCAGCAGAGCGATGCCATCCAGCATGCGGACGCCGTCATAATTATTCGGCCATTTAGACATCTCGGCATCCGGCCATTTGGACAATTCGGTGGTATTTTTAAAAAATAATAATACCCTGTTACCATTCATAAATGCGGTTTTCTTTGCTGCAATGTCACCGGCGGCATCGTCCGGCCCCTGATAGCGCTGACCCTGGGCATTCGCAATCCCGGTAATAATCATCAGGCTGAACAATCCTGTTAGCAATATACGTGCAATTTTAGACATAACCTTGTCGGTCTCCTTTACTATGACAACCGTCTGTGCAGTAATAATTTTCTTTTCCCTTCGCCAGTCTTCCGTGAACATCAGAACACAATTCCCAATGAAATTTTAATCTCCCGCGGTGAGGCGTACATCGAAGGATCCTGATAGGTGTCAGAATAATCGTTGAAATCACTGCGATGGCTGGCTAAGTCGGTTTCCTGGACAATCGCGGTATAGGCCCGTCCGGTTTCGGAATTCACCGCTACCTCATTCAGCCGATCGAACAGGTTATAAACCGTCATGGAAAGACGCATTTTCAGGTTCTTGGCAACGGTAAAATTATAATAACTGTTCAGATCAAAACTGATCCGGGCCGGCATCGTGGCATTATTGGGGAACAAATTTACCTGCGCCAATATACTTTCGGACAGCGGCGACCAGGTATAGGGTGCGCCGGAGTTGTAATACCCGGTCAGCGTGCAGCCATATTTCGGCTGGTTGTACCCGACCGTTGCATTGAGAGTGTGGCGCTGGTCCCAGCTCATTGGAATCAGGCGGCTGACCGGATCGACGCTGTCGCCCGCCCGGTCATAGGTCTGGGTCGGATTATCGGCATTGCCGCGCGTGTACTGCAAAGTATAATTCAGGTAGGCGCTGAGCGGCCCAATCATAAAATCGTATTTCAGTTCCAGTCCGCGCACATTCCCATAATCTTTGTTGGTATACAGTCCGTACTCGATTTGGTTGTAGGTAGTAATAACCTTCGTACTTAACAGATCGTAGATGTCGCGGTAAAAAAGCGCCACATCGATATTCATACCGGCCATGATCTCCTGCCACAAACCGACCTCATAGCTGACCGTCTTCTGAGCCTTTAACTGCGGATTGCCCAGAATTGTAGAATAGTCGGTCGGGGAAATGCGGAAGTTATGATTTTGATACAACGCATACATGGGCGGCATCTGAAAGAAATGGCCGTAGCTGAAGTGCAGAACAGCCGTGCGCCCCAGCTGATAGGACAGTCCCAGGCGCGGACTGATCTGGGCTTTCGGAGTAGCCTTGAGATAGGTAGACATACGTTCCGGATTATCCGGGAAGGCCAGCTGATTGGCCGGGTTGCGCCACTGAGACGGATAGACCGTGTTGGGGTCGAAATAATCATAGCGCAGGCCGAAATTTATAACCATTTCGTTGAATTCCATTTTATCCTGCAGGTAAGCCGCGAATTCAATCGGTTTTACCAGATAAACATCCGTATAGATACTGGTGTCCGGATAGATTGCCGGTGAGTAGTTTGGAAAATTTACTTTCATTTTACCATCGACTATAATGAACTCGTAAACGCTTTCCGAGTCCGTGTCGGCATAATGATTGCGGATTTGATGATATTGATTGTCGATGACATGCTGGGTATAGAGCAGCCCGGTCTTGAGGCTGTGATGTTTGCCGGCCTGCCAGTTCAGGTCGTATTTCAGGCTGTTTTCCTCCGTAATACGCCGGGTGTGGTCCTTCTGCTGCCCGCCGGTGTAAAATCCCGGACCGACATTATTGTAATAGACGTCATGTACATAATTCGAATCCAGCGGATCTTCATAAACGAAATTGCCGTAGTCATTTTTCATATGAGAGATTTTTAATTCATAAAAAAGTGACTGGCTGAGCATTTGATCGATACTGAAGGCATACATTTCCGAGTTGCGGACCGAGTGCGCCACACCATCCGGATTATATTTAAAAGCATGGCTGTATCCGTGCCATTCGTCATCGTTGAGAGTATAAAACAGGGATACTTTCAGGCTTTTAAACAGCCGGGCGGAGAGTTTGCCCATCACAGATTGATTGACACTGCGATTCATGGCCACATAGGCGCTGTCGCCATTGTGTTCGGAGTACCAGCCGCCTTCTTCGTCCGCGGAAAAGCTGCTGAAATCATCCACGTTAAAACGCCGGACGCCATTCAAATGATTTTTATTGTTCTGATAGCGATAATTGACAAAAAAATTCAGCCGGTTTTTCAGAATCGGGCCGTTCAGACTGAATTTGTAATCCTGATTGCGCGTGATTTCGCCCGGATCCAGGCCGATGAAAATATCGTCATGACCGGTATAATAATTTCCGAAGGTACCGGAAGCCGAACCATGCATAGCGTTGCCGCCTTCTTTGGTAACGGCATTGACGATTCCGCTCATGGCATTCCCGTACTCGGCATTAAATGTTCCCGTGATGACTTCGAGATCCTCGACGGCTTCCGGTTGAATGTCGATCGCCCGGCCGCTGCCACCAAAGGCATCGCTGACCCGCATGCCGTCCACCAGATAAGCGACTTCCGTATCACGCCCTCCCCGGAAATGGCCCAGCACAATCCCAGCCTGCATAGCGACGACTGATTGTAAGTCCTCGACCGGCAAAATATCCATCTGATCGGAAGAAACGTTCTTGATAGTACTGGTCTGGTCTTTTTTTATAGTAACTTTTTCGGCTTCCACCACAACGGTTTGCCCCTCCAGAACCGTTTGTTTCAGATGAATCTCTACCGTCGAGGTCCGGTTTACCGAGACCCGGATGTCCTCAACGACCACCGATTCATAGCCCATCATCTGGGCTTTGATGGAATAGGAGCCTGGAGCCAGATTCAGGAGATAGAAATCGCCGTTCTGGTCGGTCGCGGCACCCAGGCTGGTTCCGACAATCATGACATTTGTGCCGGGCAGCGGCAGGCCGCTGGTCTGATCCAGGACCTTACCGGCAATTTTACCTTTGGTCTGGGCCAGGCCGATACCGTTTACCAGCAGTAACACCATCAGAAGCAAAATTTGTTTATCTTTCATCCTGGCCGATCCTTTGTTTCTCTTTTTCATCATCTTATTACCCCAAGCCTTTTCTTGCTGAAGCATCTGTCAAAGCTGCCAGTCGGGCTGGCAAGAAGCGGCAGGGTACAGCCCTTGAGAGAGCTGTACCCTACCGAATTTGAGAAAACCTTACTTTACTAAAAACATTTTTCTGGTCTGGGTAAATTCGCCAGCCTGAATGCGATAGAAATATATTCCGGAGGGAATATTTTCAGCATTCCAGATAAGCCGATATGACCCGGCAGTCTGTCTTTCATTAACCAGAGCGGTCACCAATTGACCCATCAGGTTATAGACATTGACCCGAACCAATTCCGGTTTGGCGATCGAGTAGGCAATCGTCGTTGAAGGGTTGAACGGATTCGGATAGTTTTGTGACAGACTGTATTTTTCCGCCACCGATCCACCGTTTTCAGCCTTAATTCCTACTCCGACAAAAGTTGTATCGCCAATCCAGGTATAAGCCCATTCGCCCGGATTCTGCCACTGGTAGTCGGTGCTGACCGGCGAGAATCCCATATTGCCTTCCCAGCCGCTGCCATCATTATCATGGAAATACAGATCAATCGGAATCCGCATTCCGCGCTGTGGATGAAAACGAGTATCGGAACTGCCTTTGGCCGCCAGCGTATCCAGACTGATTTTGGCTTCGGCCACCCAATAGGGTGTTTGGGCGTCGAAAAAATAATTGGTGGTATTATTGGCCGCCAGGGAAGTATTGGTCGGGGAATCCAGCTGCAGAGTATTTTGGGTCATATAGGCGATATAATCCGGCTCTGCCCCGCGCAAAATAGCCGTATGCTTCGGCCCGCGGGCATCAAACAACCCGAAAAACATCTGGAAGGCGTCCTGATCGTACCAGTTACCGTCACCGTAATAATAAGCATCATCGGTGACATCCAGAGCTACATATAGGAAAGAATCGTCGACCGCCAGATAAACGTCGGCCGACAGATCGTTGGCATCCGTGACTGTACCGGTCGGAATGTGACCGGTAACCGGCGAAATATTGAAAGCCTGAATGGCCGACCATTCGCTCAGATCGCCATCCGCTACAAAACTGGCGGGCGGTGTCTGAGAAATCGTTGCAATGCCCTTGGCAAGATTGGTTGTGGAAGTTGCCGATGTCGCAAAAGTCGCGCTCACATTCCCACTGGCATCCGTACAGGTCGCGGCATAGTAATAAGTCATATTTGCGTCCACCAGCGGATAATACAGGCGGTGAGTCGCACTCTGAACGTTTTCGCCCACGCCACCGATCACCAAATCGGTTGTTATTGCCGCCAGGTCAGTAATCGGGGAAGTACTGGCGTATATTGTATAAGTTTCGCCATTTTCGCCGGGTGTATCGTCCCACGTGATCACATTATAATAGGCATCGGCAAAGGCTGCCAGATTGGTAGGTGGCTCCGGCGAGTCGATATCGATAGTCGGATTCCCGGTCCAGATTTCGGCAAACCAGATATTCTTCCCGGCAATGGCCGCGCCTTCACCCATGAACTGGAAAACGCTTACACTGGAAGAATCGAAATTCGAGGTGCCGTCCTCATAAACAAATTCGTTTAACCTGAAATTATATTCGTGCCAGGCTCCGTCATCAATGGGTGTGAACGTATGGCCGACCTTGGCGGTACCGTCTTCAAACTGCATCCGCATGGCGGCCGTACCGGCATCGACTTTCATGATCAGGTGTAGCGAATCGGTCGCCCAGCCACCTGCCAGGTTATAGGTCGGACTGACATTGAAGCCGGCGCCCGACCAACCATTGCCCCATTCATCACCTTGCGTCCATTTCAAAGCATTATGGCCATTCAACCCGGCGCCTTCTTCTACCAATAACGACGACTGTCCCCAGGTAAATGAAGACAGGCGGCTCGGCAATCCGGTGCCAAAATAGACTACCATCGGCACCGCTTTCAACCCGGTCAATACCAAATTATCCAATAGTACCGTACCGCCGGCATCATCGCCTTCGCCGCCGCCGCTGATCGAGAATTCCAGCGAATAACCTTTGATTTGATCCAGATCGAGTGTCTGGTTACCGGAAATACCACTCCAACCGGTCAGGTTGAACCCGGTTCCATCCCAGGCCAAATTATTCTGCAACGGCAGGGTGATTTTATTCCATCCGGCCGCCGCATCCAAAATATAATGAAAACTGTAGTAATACTCGACCGCCCCGACGTCATAGGTCGCAGCGCCATTGGCCGAGTTACTGACATCATGCAGATTCAGACGCAGGTGAATCCGACTGGCGATAGAACACGCCGTCAGATTATTATACCAGAAAGAAATCGAATCGTAGGCCGACCAGTCGTAGGTCGCATTCGAATCCGGATTCCAATGCTCCAGTTTGGTATAACCGCCCCAGCTTTCTGCATTATGACAGTGATAATCAATCTGCATTGCATTGTCGACCTGACCGGCAACATAGCTCAGATTGATATATCCCTTATCGGCTGCGGCACTGCCATTGGCCCCGTAATGCGCATTGGTAGCTGCAAAGTAGGCCCAGAAGTTTGTGTCGGCCGAGGCTGCATCAAAAGCGTTGACCACCTGACCAAACAGTCCGTTCGGGATGATCAATACCCCCAAAAACAGCACAAAAAACAATAACGAAACCTTTCTCATGTTTTTACCTCCTAATTTCTTTAAAACCCATACCAACCGCTTAGGTACAAAAAACAAGCCAACCATCTTTAGAGGAAAATTTCCGGCGATTTACGCCCAAATTATTATTTCAATAACCGTCGCTTTATTATTTTAATAACCATCCGAAGACTTGTTAAAAGCCACCCGGATTCATTTCAGCAACAGCATTTTCCGGGTCGCGGTTATGCCCGGTGGAACGGAAACCCGGCAGAAATAAATCCCCGACGTTAAATTCGCTTCCGGAACCCATCTGTAATAATACCGGCCAGGTGTTAAAACACCATTATACAGAGTACCAATCCGGGCCCCTTTCAGGTTATAAATTATTATTTCTACCTGGCCAGGGCGGTCAATCCTGACCGGAATCAGACAGGAACCATTGAACGGATTAGGATAAATGACGCCCAATAAGCACTCCAGAGGCGTGACCGGCGCGGAGAGTCCGATTCCGTTGAGGTCATTGCTCGTTGCGGGAGAACCGTGGCCATCACTGCTGCTCCAGTTAGCCGGATCGGTGTTGTCTTTAGCCGGGTCGTTTAATGCCAGAGTCGGTCCGGAACCGTCCGGGGCGGACGGCCAGGGAGACTCGTCGCCGTAATAAACCGAATCGATCATTTCTCCAAACTGGTTATAGAGCCGAAGGAATTCCCCGCTGTTATTAAGATTAAAATTAAAATTGCCACAGACATTTTCCACCGCCGGAAAACAGCTTCGGAAACGGCTGGTATCGGCGCTCAGCACCTGGAATGCGCCGGATTCAAGGAACATACCATCCGGAACAATGAAGCCGTTATCGTCATTGGAATCCTTAAAAATCCAGCCTGAAATATTTTGCCGGTCGCCGGAATTATTCAGAAGTTCCACCCATTCGCCCGGATCGAAATCGGCCGCCGGATGATAATTGATTTCATTGATAACGATTGTCTGGTTGGTACTGTCGGTCACATATTCCGCGGTCAATGCCAGCGGTCCGGTTGGTGTAACTGTCAGTGGATTGATGGTCGATGAAGAGCTTCCGCTCCATTTCGCGAACCGGTAACCCGGCCGCGGAAGGGCTTCGATTTCCACCGGAACATCTAAAAAATAATGACCGATCCACTTTTCGGATTCAATATAATTCCGGTTGAGCCGCACCCGGCCGGCCGCCGGAGTGTTGAATATCGTCAGCGCCGCCCGGCCGCGCAAACCGAACTTCTGGTTCAGATATTTAACAAAATACTCCGGGCGACAATTGGCAAAAGTCCGCAGAACGCCGATCTGGTACGTCCAATTGCTCAGGCCCGACCATCCCAGATCGGTCTGCCAGCGGGCGAAATGATACGGCATTTCTTTGAGGAGCAGGTTGTAAAAATATTCGATTTGCTGGTTGACCCGCGTCGCCTCGAAATTTACGCTCAGGAAATCAGCCGCCCGGTTCAGGAAACGTATTTTAAAATCCTCGTTCTCCAGCAATTTGCGCAGAATGAGCGTCGACCAGGGCGGATTCGGCCAATCCGGACCATTGGCGGCCGTGGCGAATTCCAGGGTATTATTCTGATACTTATTCACGTCATATAATCCGAATCCAAAATCGGTATCGAACAACATCCAGCGCCAGCGTCCGGTGTCGCTCCGCTCGCACCAGTATTTCAGGTTATTACCCGGCCAGTCCTGATTATCGAAATATATTTCAGCCAGCTCGTAATCAATAAAATTGTCAATGTCCATCTGGGTCAGAATGTATTCGTAATTCGCATCTATTCTCAGGTCATTATTTTCGATAAAACTATAAAATTCATTATACCGGTCAGCATCGCCCGCCAGAGGATAATTTCGGCTCTCCAACAGATCGATGTTGTCAGGGTTAACGGCATGATGCGATGCGATATAATGTTCGTTCAGTTTCTCCCGCAGATTGAGAATGCCCCAGTAGGTTCCATTCAGGTAAACAACCACCGGACGATAGGCCTGCAGATCGATCGCGCTCCCCTTAACCAGCGACTGCATAAAGGCGTCCCGAAACATCGTATATTGCCAGTCGTTGGCGGAATTGCGCAGCAGAAAAGCCTCGTATTTACCAACTGCAAGGTCCGGGAAGATCGGGTAATCAATTTCACTTGTTCCGTATTTTCCTCGTGCAAAAATTGCCAGCGGTTTCTGGGCACCCGCCCGGCTCCAGCCGCCGAATATTTGCAAACCGGCATCCAGCTCAAACCCCTGAATGCCTTCCGGTTCGAAAAACTCGACGTGCGCCGGCTTCTCCCAATCCTGCCAGAAATTGGCGCCGTAATACGGCAACTCAGTCGAAGCGTTTGGACCTAAAACATATATGCCACTGTCAGCATCCCAAAGATTGTCTGGTGGTGTCGTCAGGGAAATGACCGCCAGGTCGGGCTGGCGTCCGATAATATAGGTATTGGTCGCGATCGGTCCGGCGGCCAGGCCGGAACCGGTACAACGGGCGCGGACAACCGTAGTCTGATTGAGGTGCAGCGGTGTGGTATAAACCGGTGAATTTTCATCCGGTTCGTTCCCGTCCAGCGTATAATGAATCGTGCTTCCGGCTTGGGCGCTCGTTAGGCTTACGGTCTGGCTTTGACTGTATATGCCGGCTTCTAAGGTAAACGAAACGGTTCCGCCAATCTGTGCGGTTCCGTTGCCGGAGTTCGGTGCAGCCGGTGAAGCCTCCGTATAATAAAGCCAGGTCGAGCTGCCATCCGGATAACGTCCGATCGAAAGGTCGGCTAACAGATTACCGGTGTACGCCGAATCCAGCTTCTGCCCCTGCCGGTCGGAGAGATAAAGAATCTCGCCGTCAGCTTTAATTTTAAAATTGGTGTGCGGATAAACGGGGCTCAAACCCAGAATCGGATCGGGCGTCAGCGGATTGGCCGGCCGTTCTGTCAAACCGAACGATAAAAACGGGATGATGGTAAGATCAGAGGAACTGCTGCCGGAATTATGAACCTGAATAGCCAGCACATTTTCGCCATCCTGAAGTAAACCGATCTGTAAATCCAGCGTGAAAGTCTCCGGCTGGCCACCGAAACAGATTTTGGGTTCGGTATAAGTATCCGCATTCTGATTGAAAGGCGGAAATTCACCGGTGATATTAGCCCGGGCGACTTCAACACCGTTTAAGTAGGCGATAAAGGCATCGTCGTAATCAACGTGCAGGCGCATGGCTGCGACTTCGGCCGGCGTATCGATGGTAAAAGCGTGCCGGATATAAACCGAAATCGTACCGTCCGGCAAAACCGTATTGTCGTCGCCATCGCCATAACCAAAACCGCTGGGCCCGGTTGCCCAGCCGGAAGCGTCGAAGCCGGGCTGATACCAATTATCGGGCGGCTCGGCGGTCCCGACCATATATTGCCAGGAATCGCCGTCTGTTATTCTGGCCTGCCAGTATGGAATACAGCTGTGCCGATCTTTGTCGGACGCAAATATCAGGAAATGGGCCTGCGGCGCCAGCGTGATTTCCGGGAGTGTCCATTTTAAAGGATTGGCCGCGTCGTCGCTCAGGGCATAATTATTCAAATCAAGTGCGGCTTGACCGGCATTAAATAATTCAATCCAATCGGGAAAATCACCGTCTTCATCCGTCAGCGTCCGGGTGTTGGCAGCCATGATCTCGTTGATTAGCAGCGGTTGTTCGGCCAGAAGCTTCCCGGCACGCGCTATCCCGCAAATCAACACCAACAGATTGATAAGCCCAATTGATTTTTTCAGCGTCGAAACAATATATTTCAGTTCAGATGTCATATAATTTGACGATTCTGGTTTACTCTACCCCCCCGCAGTACTCTTAAAAGAACAGCCACCACAGACTAAAAATCGTCAATATTAGCATAATAGAAAAGATAAAATTGCGGTCATCCGACTTATCCCCGGCCCAGCCGATCCTGGCCGCGAATGATTTGCCACTCGGGCCGTTTGTTAAAATGATCTTCTCAATCCGATTCACGTCAGGCGGATGCGTCAGATAACTAACCAGAAATAACGTTAATCCGGAAACCACAAACAGGAGAAATGCAAAATGCAAATAATTCAGGCGGGCCAGCCATTGCAGGCTGTCCAAGACCAGCAGACCTTTTTTACTCGCGATCTCCAGAATCAGGCGCAGGCCGCCTAAAAGTCCCCCCACGATCAGCGTGACGACCGCCCCTTTGCTATTGACCCGGGCAGATAAAATTCCCAGGAGGAAAACGGCGGCAATCGGCGGACTGATATACGCCTGAAGACTTTGTAAATAAATGAAAAGATGCGAACTGATATTCCGGATCAGCGGAATCCAGAGAATACCGATCACCACCATTATCGTGGTGGCCAGACGTCCGATCAGCACCAGTTCATGGTCGCTGGCTTTGGGGCGGTAATGTTTATAGAAATCCATCGTCAGCATGGTCGAGCTGCTATTGAAAACGCTGGCTAAAGACGACATCATAGCTGCCAGCATGCCGGCGACGACGATTCCGCGTACTCCGGACGGCAGCAGATAACTGATTACCAGAGTCGGATAGGCTTCATCGCCCCGCGTTCCGGGAAATAATGCCAGAGCAATCATACCGGGTAAAATTAAAATGAAAACCGGCAGGATTTTAAAAAATCCCGCCAGGATCGTCCCGCGGCGCGCCTGCTGAATATTGCGGGCGGCCAGCACCCGCTGTACAATTACCTGGTCAGTGCACCAGTACCAAACCGCCAGGATCGGCGCGCCAAATATTATACCCGTCCAGGGGAAATACGGATCGCTGGCCGGTTTGAACATATGAAAATATTCCGCCGGCAACGTGGCTTTCAGACCGGCGAATCCACCAACTTCTTTTAATCCCAAGAAAGTCAGCAGAGTGGCGCCGATTATCAGCATTACGGTTTGGATAATTTCGGTATAAATCACGGCTCTCAGGCCGCCGGCGATCGTATAGATTCCGGCCAGAATCACCATGACGCAGGCCGAAGTCAGCATATCCCAGCCCAGAATGAGATTCAGCAGCAGACCGCCGGCATACAGCGTCACCGATATTTTGGTCATGATGTAGGCAATTATGGATACCGTCGTCAGATAAATCCGGCAGGATCGGTTATAGCGCATCTCCAGAAATTCCGGCATGGTATAAACGCCGGATTTCAGATACAACGGCGCCAGGAACCAGCCGAGCAACAGCAAAATGAAACCCGCCATCCATTCGAAATGACCAACCGCCAGGCCACTGCTGGCGCCCGTTCCCGCCAGGCCGATAAAATGTTCACTGGAAATATTGGTGGCGAACAACGAACAGCCAATAGCCAACCAGCCGACGTTACGCCCGGCCAAAAAATAATCCGAACCGCTTTGCTCCCGCCGGGCGAAATATAGTCCGAGCACCATCGTAACGGCGAAATACAGAAGCAGGACGATTACGTCCAGATTGGTCAGATAGCGCAGCAAATTTCCCTTCTCTCGCAGTAATTTCTCACTCTTAAAGAGATCGGCAAGAATTAAGCCAAGAAAAACGCCCGTCTGAAGCCGTTGTTTTTACCGATTGTTTTACATAGAAACACCGGCAATCATTATTAAATCAATAATTGCTTTTTAGGAACCCGCCGGGAGAGACGTGGATTATTTTAGACCAAGTTCCTTGGAAATCCGGTAATAATTCGGCGGCGCCAGGCCAAGTTTACGGGCGGCTTCCGCATCGGTTTTGGATTGATCGCGCACGAACTTCATATAGCTTTTCCGGAATTGTTTTTCTATGTCGGTCAGCGGAAATATCCGGTTTTTATCAAAACGGTAAATGCTAAACGAGTCACCGACCGGGGCGTGGGGCCCGAGCGATTCCAAAACGGTTTTTCTTGTAATCGAATCGCCGCTCAGGTAGATCATCCGCTGTAAGACATTCTGGAGTTGCCGTACATTACCCGGCCAGATGAAATCGCCCATGATCTCCAGGGCATCCGGTTCCACTTCCGGAATCGCGCGCCCCATTTCAGAACAGTAACGTTGCAAATAATAATCAACCAGAACCGGGATGTCTTCCGGCCGCTCCTTCAATTCCGGGACATTAATCTGCAAGACATTCAGCCGGTAAAAAAGGTCTTCTCGAAATTCCCGGTCGCCGACCATTTTCTCCAAATCCTTGTTTGTTGCCGAAATCACGCGCACGTCCACTTCGTATGGCTGTTTCCGGCCGATCTTATCGATCTGACCGTCCTGCAATACCCGCAACAGCTTCGACTGCGCCGATAAGGGAAACTCACTGATTTCATCCAGAAAAATCGTGCCGCCGTTGGCCTGCTCGAACAAGCCCGGACGATTTTCCTGGGCCCCGGTGAAAGACCCTTTCTCAAAACCAAACAGTTCGCTCTCGATCAGTTCGCCCGGAATACTGCCGCAATTGATCGGCACGAAATTTTCCAGTCCGCGGCTGCTCAGATAATGAATATTGGTGGCAACCAGTTCCTTGCCGGTTCCCGACTTACCGTATATAACCACGTTGGCATTCGTCTCCGCGATTTTTTTGATCTGGGCGCGCATTTTTTCTATCGCCGGAGAAACGCCGATGATCTGCTTGCGGGCCAAGATGGCCTGAATGCTGCGGCTTAACTTACTTTTGGAGCGTTCTTTATCAATCTCCAGATGTCTTTTCTCGGAAGCATTAACAATGCTCAGGATAAAATCGGTCGGCTGATAAATGTAATCCTCGATATCGCCCGGATATTTTGTGCAAAACCAGAAAGCGCCGGCCTTGATCAGGCGGTTGGCAAACTCGAAATCAGTCTGGTGAATTGTCATCTTGGTAATGACGATAATCTGCAACGTGTTTTTAATCTGTTTAATGGCATGAATCAGTTCTTCGCCCATCAAACCGCCGGCTATCTGGAAATCCATAACGACGACATCATAGTCATTCTGGGTAACCTTCTGGAGCGCATCCCGGCCGTTCGATACTATATCCGCAATGACGATCCGTTCCTGAAAGCGAACCGTGTTGCGAATCCGCCGCACATCGAATTCTTCATCCTCGATAACCAACAAACGGATCTGATTTTTACTCATTCACACTCCCTGACTACAATAATTTCGCCCGTTTTATGTATTTGGAATCCGGCAGGTAATACAGGCGCCGCATTCACAATTAGCGGCATCCAGCGCCCAGCCGCAGCGCCGTACGCCCAGCTCATAGGCGATATAACAGCCGTAACCGGCCTGGGCTGGGTTGGACCGGGTCGAGCTATGCTCCATAAAAATATTCTTGACGCCCTCATCATTCAATTGTAATAACGCCGGATCGATCCCTTTACCATTATCGCTGATCGTGACGACGGTAATATTGGCCGAAGGGTTGAATTCCGTGCGGATGGTAATCACCAGGTTCTGTCCCTGATTATGATCTATACAATTCTGGATCAACGGTTCAAAAATCTCCCAGATGACATATTCATTGATATGGACGGGCGGCAGATTCGGATCGAGATGCAGATCGAAGCTGAAGGCGCTGTTTTTCTGATAAACCCGCTGGAAAACGTACTTCACAAGGAATTCAAACACCTGGTTAATGTCGGTCTCGAAGATCGGGCTCTGGATAGCATGCAGCGGCTGGTCATACCACTTCATATCGTAAATGACTCGCGAAATAAAATTCGAATACTTGGTGGTCACATACTTGAAATCGGAAATATTTTCGGCGGACAGTTCCCGGATTTCGTCTTTAATAAAGCCCATGACCTTTTCGGCTTTATGATGGGCGTGGTAAATCCGCTTGGTGAACAGGGCCTCTTTCTGATGAGCGATTTCAATTTTCAACTGATGTTCACGTTCACGGAAAAGCAGTTCCTGGGCCTGATCCCGCTCTTTGACCGTATATGAAGTAATGTAGAACATCGCCAGCAGTCCGAATAAAATCAGGGCCGTAAAAATGATGCTGGTTTCGTCGTAAACCGTCGATATTTCGCGCATGATGTTGCTGACATCCGGCGAAATTTTCATATAGACAACCCCTTCGTATTCACCTTTCGGCACAAACGGCACCATGACATGAAACGACTGGACATTATCCCAGGTGCAGTTAATCTGCTCAGTACTTTTAATATCGTTGCGAATCGTCAGATAGCGCCGCACGGCATCCTTATATTTTTCCCGAACGAGATTGACGGAAAGACCGCTCCGGGAAATTAACTGAAACAGTTCCTCGCCGTCATCGATCGTCGCAATTTGTCCACCCAGATCGATGATAATACACAATTGGTCGACGTTCTGCTGCAAGGTCTGCTGGTTCAGAATAATATTGAATGCCTGTACCGTTCGTTTGCGCGCCAGATCGCTTTTATCCGGAATGACCGGGGTCTGTTCCAGCAGCAATTCCAGCGAAGTGGTGGTTAGGTTGGCCAGGCGTACCGCCGAATCCTTGCGGTACAAGTTCATGCTCTGAGTAATCAGATTGCGGCTGGAAACCTTATGCAGATAGGATAAAAAGAGCTGGAAAGCCGCCAGAATAATGAACAGTACAATAAAGTGCTGGACTTCAAAGCGATAACGTTTCAGGTGGGTTAGAATGGATTTCATCGGATTATTTAATAAAATACCGGTTGGAAGCGATGGCGGTATCGACTTTTTGCAGGGCTTGAACGGGGGTCATTTCCTGTTTTAAGACTTTATTCAGATGTAACGATAATATATCCGAAATCTTGGTGTAATCGGTCAGCATCGGCCGATGGGTCCCATTTTGAATTCTTTTTTCGACATCCTTCAGGTAAGGATATTTGGACAGGATCGCGGAATCCGCATATACTTCCCGGCGAATCGGCGGATAGCCGGAAATCGAGAACAAAACTTCCTGCGATTCGACCGACATGATAAATTTCAGAAATTGGACGGCTTCCATCTTATTCGAAGAATTTTTGGAAATCATCAGATCCCAGCCGCCGAATACCGACTTTGCCGGATGTCCTTCAAAATGGGGCAGGGAAGTCATCCGTAAAAAGGCCCATTTGGCGGAATCGGCCGGTGGAATCGTTACGTCTTTCAGGAAGCTCGACCAGCCCCGGAAAAACGGCGCATCGTTTCTCAGAGCGCATAAGTAGGACTCTTGCTCATTATACCCAGCCACTTCCGGCGGGCTGATCCGGTATTTATAAATCAGGTCGGCTAAGAATTGGATACTCTGCCGGCCAACCGGAGTATTAAATTGGACTTTTCCATTCTGAAACACCTGACCGCCCAGCGAGAAAAATATTTCAAAATAGTTGCAGATCAGGCCTTCGAAATTATCGCCCTGAAAAAGATAAAACATCTGATCGCGGCCGGATTGTCTTCCTAAACGAATCAATTCATCCCAGCTGATTGATTTCCGGAGGCGTCTCTCCAGGTCCGGATCGGATGAAACACACGGCAACAAATCGCTCCGGTAATAAAGCACCCCCTCATCGATATACAACGGAATTCCAACCAGCACCTGATCGAAGTAACAGGTTTCCAGAGCCTGGGGAACGATGGTTGCCAGTTCCTTTTGGGTAAAGTACTTGGCAAGCGGTTCGGCCCATTTGGCAAACCGCGGCACCCAGATTTTATCGACCGCAAAAATGTCGATCCGGCTGTCTTTGTCACGCAGCGAACGGGCAATCAGTTCTTTGCGTTCATTGGTTGTGAATTTACTGAATGGCAGGTCGATCGGAATGATTTCGATCTCGTTCCTGTGCTGGCGGTTAAACTGGTCGATCAGTGTCAGGTGAGCTCGGGACATATTATCGGCAAAATAGATCTTGATCGGCTCGTGCCGATCCAGCCGGTCGCGATTCAGGGTGAATAAATTGTAAATCAGGAGGAGAACTAATGAAAAAATGAATAAGGTGAATAACAATCCGTATTTATTTTTAAACTCTTTACGGTTCAATTATCTTTCCTCCGGCGGTGAAAAATTCACTTAATCCACCAGTATTATCTTCGAATCAACAATCTCCGAATTCGAATATAGCCTCTGGCTGCTGAAATTCCAACAAACAATTATCAATTTAATAATTTGCCTTCGGAAGACATCTGCTGTTGATGGCAAATTTTTTAATTATTGCCGTCAGAGCAGTCGTTTACCCTCAGTTATCATTGGCGCCCTGATCGATCCAATCCCGGATGAGCCGCATTTCGGTGGAGGTCAGATAAGGTCCCCCGAATGGCATGCGATCACCGACTGGCGGTGTCACCAAAGATACTTTCAAATACAGCAGACTATTATCGGCATCACCGACTATTACAACCGGGCCGTTGTCGCTTTCACCGTCCATTAAACCATCGTAGGTGGTCAGATCGAGGTGCGACTGACTGGCGCTGGTATGACAGCCTTTGCAGTTGTACTTTGCGCCGCCGAAAACCGGATCGATATCAATTGCGTAACTGACCTTGGATTCTTCAGTTCCCTCACAGTTCAACAAACCCAATCCCAGAATAGCCACCGTAATTATTAATATTGTGAACGTAATTAATTTGCGCATAATGGTCTCCACTCTTAAATATTTTGAGCAATGCTCAGGGCAAAAATGCTCCCGGCATGCCCGAGACTTAACCAGGTCAGGTCGATTTGTAAGCTTTTTATTACCAGACCGCCGCCAATTGACGACGAATTAAAGAAATTAGTCAGGGTTTGCTGGGTGTCGATCTCGAAACGGCGGCTTGAGGTTCCCCACCGCAGGAATAAATTTTGACTGAGGATAAATTCTCCGCCAATTTTAATGAGGTTGTCTCCGGTTTGATAATGCATCAGATCGGCGGCGATCACCATCGGCAGATGATCCAGCTTCTTGGATATGCCGGCCATAAAGGCCGGTTGAACTTTCTCGTCGTCATCGATATACCCGTTGATTATTTTTCCGAAATTGGTACAGGCCAGTCCGATCGAAAAAGTCGAGGCCGGGTCGTAATACAATAGCCCCAACGCGCCCAGCAGGGCTTGCGAATTGTAATTGGCCAGGTCGGATTTGATGAACGTCACCGCTGCGCCGGCGCTGATTTTACGGGTTACCGGGATACCATAGCTCAGACGCAGCGATAAATCACTGACCCCAAAATCGCCGAGATCGTTGCCGTCCGCATCGGTTTCCAAAAAGCTGCCGTAATCGAGGTATCCGATCATCGCTCCCAGGCTGCCGCGCCAAGGCGCCGGCCAGACTATCAGGGCGTTGGTTGATTGAATATCGAGCACATAACGCGTGTAATTCACCTGCCATTTCTGCGGAATCAACGTCAAAATCGCCGGATTATAGACCACTCCGGATGAATTGCGGGTCTGGGCCACCAGAGCCGCTCCCATCGCCCAGCCACGCGCATCGATCGGTTGATACAATCCCTGATACAATGCCTGGGAATATGCCGCAACCGAAAAAGTTGCTCCTATTATCAGAACGCTAAATATTTTCTTCATCATTACTTTCATTGGCTTCTTCGACATTCCACTGTCTCAGCTTCTTTTTGTTCCGCCGGCGGATACTCACATAAGCGACCAGCGCCAGCACCGGTATAATTAACCACAAAATATTCTGAATGTCCAGAAGAAATATCCA
>Ga0172369_10001111_pt1 | contig 39333 bp, 37 predicted proteins | sample LakKiv25m_FD_114539 | JGI IMG/M metagenome (GOLD analysis project Ga0172369, IMG submission 114539) | Freshwater microbial communities from Kabuno Bay, South-Kivu, Congo - kab_022012_11.25m | ecosystem: Environmental > Aquatic > Freshwater > Lake | place: Democratic Republic of the Congo... | reverse complement strand
TGCACAATATTACTACGGTTGCATCCTGCACCAACTGAGCTAATGCCCCAAATCTTAGGTGACTTATTACTAAGTATAATGTACGAGCCAAGTTAGTAAGACTTTATCGGCTAGAGCACCTTAGGGTGCACAATATTACTACGGTTGCATCCTGCACCAACTGAGCTAATGCCCCAAATACGAACTTGTGTATTGTAAACTAAACGTCTCTGTTAAACAAGCTATAAATACTACAAAAAGCGTTCTTGCATAAAACACTTTTGCTGGATTAAAAATCTATTTAGCGCTAATCAACGTCAGATCGCGATACAGAACTGAAGTCTTGCCTCGAGACAAACTCGAAGTATGTACATTGTCAGTACTGAAATTACAATGTACCAAGATCGACCTAGCTCATCCGCCAACTGGCAGATTGCTAGTTTTCTCCCTAGAAAGGAGGTAATCCATCCGCACCTTCCGGTACGGATACCTTGTTACGACTTAACCCCAATCATCTCCCCTACCTTAGGATCGCCGAAGCGACACTTTGGGTATTGGCGACTTTCATGGTCTGACGGGCGGTGTGTACAAGACCCGGGAACGTATTCACGGTAATGTGCTGACTTACCGTTACTAGCGATTCCAGCTTCAAGCAGGCGGGTTTCAGCCTGCTATCCGAACTGAGACCGGTTTTGATGGGATTTGCTCCCCCTTGCGGGTTGGCAGCCCTTTGTACCGGCCATTGTAGCGTGTTTGTAGCCCAAGACGTAAGGGCAATACTGACCAGACATCATCCCCTCCTTCCTTCCTGTTACCAGGGCAGTCTAGCTAGAAAAATACAACTAACTATAAGGGTTGCGCTCGTTGATGGACTTAACCAAACATCTCACGACACGAGCTGACGACGGCCATGCAGCACCTGTCACTGCGCTCAATAAAGCACTCTCTCCTTTCGGAGAAATTCGCAGGATGTCAAGTCTTGGTAAGGTTCTTCGCTTAGCATCGAATTAAACAACACGCTCCACCGCTTGTGCGGGTCCCCGTCAATTCCTTTATGTTTTAGTCTTGCGACCGTACTCCACAGGCGGGATGCTTAACGCGTTAGCTTCGCTACTACAAGGGTCGATACTCATAACAGCTAGCATCCATAGTTTACGGCGTGGACTACCGGGGTATCTAATCCCGTTCGCTCCCCACGCTTTCGTGCCTTAGTGTCAGAAACGAGCCAGTCGCCTGCCTACGCCATCGGTGTTCCTGCTAATATCTACGGATTCCACTCCTACACTAGCAATTCCAGCGACCTCTCTCGTCCTCAAGCTAAGCAGTTCAGAGTATGTTTGTATGGTTGAGCCATACGATTTCACACACTGCTTACTTTGCCACCTACGCAACTCTTTACGCCCAGTAATTCCGGATAACGCTTGGGTCCTACGTATGACCGCGGCTGCTGGCACGTAGTTAGCAGACCCTTATTCGTCTGTTACCGTCATAATCTTCACAAACAAAAGCAGTTTACAACCCGAAGGCCTTCATCCTGCACGCGGCGTTGCTCCATCAGGCTTTCGCCCATTGTGGAAAATTCCCTACTGCTGCCTCCCGTAGGAGTCTGGGCCGTGTCTCAGTCCCAGTCAGGCTGATCATCCTCTCAGACCAGCTAATGATCGTCGCCTTGGTGAGCCATTACCTCACCAACAAGCTAATCATACGCAGGCTGTTCCCAAACCGCCAAAGCTTTAATCCGAAGACCATATGCGGTATTAGCCCCGATTTCTCGGGGTTATCCCTCAGTTTGGGGTACATTCCTACGCGTTACTCTGCCGTCCGCCGCTCGCCATCACTTCTCACTGAAGTGCGAAGTGCTAGTAATCAGTATTCAATTGTCGGTAATCAGTTCAGGAAATTCCTTTTACTGACTACAGATAACAGATAACAGACTACTGCTTCGAACCTCGGTGAGAAGCATGTTGCCGCTCGACTTGCATGTATTAGGCACGCCGCCAGCGTTCATCCTGAGCCAGGATCAAACTCTCCAAAAAATTCCAAGTTTATGCGCCGTGTTGAACTACCGACCAGCAAAGCTGGTCGCACCGTCAACACTTCTGGCGAATCGCCGTGTCAATAACGCTCTGTCACTCATTCATCGTACTTTCGTACGTTTCGTTCGTTCCTCGCTATTTCCTTGCAATTCATCCAGATGCAAAACCTTGGGGTAGAATTTGTCTGAATCAGCCGAATAATCAATCTTGCAATTGATATATCTGACTTAATTTAAAACAATTCAAAATGAATTCCGACTACCGCTGATGCGGTATCGGAACCCCGACTATTCGTCGGGGCTGACGTTGATTTGCACTAAATAAATTTTTAACGTCCAGTCTGCTTAAGTGCCAATTAAAAAATTAACCCCCAAACAAGCTCAAAGTATCTTACTCCGAAGTAATAAAAAAAGCAACTTTAAGTTTATTTTATGTCCGACAATCCTGGAATTGTTAGTGACTCAATCTCTTCGGCGTCAGAATCTTCAGTTTTATTAACTAATGTTAAAGATACAACTTCGTCGCCATCATTGAGGCGCATTATACGCACGCCTTGTGTAGCTCGTCCCAGCGATGAAATATTCTTAAGACCCAGACGAATTGTTTGACCCTGCTGGGATATAATAATTACTTCTTCTAAATCAACTGTCAGCGTTTTTACACCAATTAGGTTACCGGTTTTTTTATTAACAACTGCTGAACGGATGCCAACTCCACCACGAGCATGTGTTGTAAATTGATCTACCTTAGTACGTTTACCGTAGCCGTATTTACTAATAACAAATATACTAGATCCTTGCTTAACGGTGTCCATACCAATAACCTCATCATCTGGTCGTAAACGAATGCCTCGTACTCCACGCGAGACTCTTCCCATTGGACGAACATTTTCTTCGTTAAATCTAATAGCTTGTCCAAGTGAGGTAGAGATAATAATTTCATCATTACCGGACGTCATGTGTATCCAGCGTAATTCATCACCGCTGTCAAGATTAATTGCTATAAGACCAGTACTTCTAACGTTTTTATATTGGCTAAATGATGTCTTTTTAACTACACCTCGAACCGTGCACATAAACAAAAAGCCCTCTTTATCTCCTTTATTGATATTAATTACTGAGCTGACTTTTTCCTCTGGTTGAAGCTGTAATAGGTTTACTAACGCCACACCTTTGGCGCTTAAGTTAGTGGCCGGAACTTCATAGGTTTTAAGACGAAATACCCTGCCTTTATTAGTAAAGAACAGTAGATAGTCGTGTGTACTAGCATTTACAACATGCTCTATTACGTCCTCTTCACGCGTTACCATACCGCGTTTGCCCTTGCCACCGCGGTGTTGTTTTCTATATTCACTTAATTTTGAGCGTTTTATATAGTTTGCCGATGTAAGTGTTACAGCAACTTGTTCATCAGGTATAAGATCTTCATCACTCATTTTGTTTAGTTCTTGGGGTACAATTTTTGTTCGGCGCTCATCGCCAAATTGTTTTTTCATTTCTAACAGTTCAGTTTTAACAATTTTTAGTATCCTCTTTTCGTCAGCTAATAAATCTTTTAATTCTTTAATGAGTTTTAGTAGAGCATCAAGTTCGTCTTCTATTTTCTTGCGTTCCAGCCCTGCCAGCGTACGCAACTGCATAGCTAAGATTGCTTTAGCTTGAATTTCGCTTAATTTAAATTTTTTTATAAGGTTTATTTGAGCTTCTTCAGCTGTTTGACTGGCTCTAATAGTAGCAATAACCTCGTCAATATGATCAAGTGCTATTTTAAGCCCTTCCAAAATATGAGCCCGTTCTTTCGCCTTACGTAGTTCAAATTCTGTACGACGACGCACAACTGTTTGCCGATGTTTTATATACTCCTGTAAGATGTCTGATAACCCGAGAATCCGTGGTTGGATGCCGTCAATCAACGCCACCATATTGTAATGAAAAGTCATTTGTAAAGGTGTCAATTTATAAAGTTGATTTAAAATCTTTTTGGGATAGGCGTCTTTTCTTAGATCTATAACTATTTTTACATTACCTCTTGCGCTTTCGTCGCGAATATCACTTATTCCAATAATTTTCTTATCTTTTACAAGCTCTGCAATTTTTTCGATTAGGGATGCCTTGTTCATGGTATAGGGTATTTCTGTGATTATTATGCAATTTTTACCATTTTGTGCTTCTTCAACACTAGCCATTCCTCGTAAAACCACACCTCCACGTCCAGTTGCAAAGGCACTTTTAATTGACTCTTTGCCATAAACAATGCCACCGGTTGGAAAATCTGGTCCCTTTATATGCACTAGTAGTTCATCCAAAGTAGTTGAGGGTTTGTCAATCAGGGCCACGCAGGCATCAATAACTTCGTTTAAGTTGTGTGGCGGGATATTGGTAGCCATCCCTACAGCAATGCCCATTTGACCGTTTAACAATAGATTTGGTAATTTAGCTGGTAGTACTTCTGGTTCTACGTCGCTACCATCATAGTTATCACGGAACGGAACGGTTTCCTTATCTATGTCTTCTAATAAAACTTGACCCGCCTTAGCCATTCGTGCCTCTGTATAACGTTGCGCAGCCGGCGGATCCCCATCCATAGAGCCAAAATTCCCTTGACCATCAACCAATAAGTACCTCGTAGACCAGTTTTGAGCTAAACGTACCATAGCATCATATATTGCCACGTCCCCATGAGGGTGATATTTGCCCATAACATCACCAGTAATACGAGCGCTTTTTACGAATTTTGACCCAGGACGCCAGCCATTCTTATCCATTGAATATAAAATCCGCCGATGAACCGGTTTTAACCCGTCGCGAACGTCTGGTAATGCGCGGGCCACAATAACACTCATAGAATAACGAAGATAGCTATCTTCCATAACATCTTCAACAGTTCGTATTTCCATAGATTTGGAGTGATCAATATTATTGTTTATTTCGGCATTATCAAAAATATTATCGAGGTTATTTGTTATCTGCTTCGGCATTTTATTGTCATTTTCACCCATATTAAACATCCAATCCTTTTACGAATTTCGCATGAGTTTGAATAAAGTTTTTGCGCAATTCTACTTCGCTACCCATAAGTTTATTAAAGATTGCGTCTGCCTTTTCAGCGTCTTCAAGTCTAATTTGAACTAACACTCTGTTCGTCGGGTTCATAGTAGTTTCCCATAATTGTTCAGCGTCCATTTCGCCCAAACCCTTATACCTCTGTATATCCGTTAAACCAGCTTGTTTTCTACGATCACTGTCCGGTTGAATTAGCGTACCCTTATCGGTTCGATTTTCAATCAGTTTATCAATCATCTTATCCCGTTCTGCGTCACTATAAGCGTAGTGTCTTTTGTTAGTGCCAGCTTTTAATAAGTACAACGGTGGTTTTGCCAAATATAGAAAGCCACCATCAATAATTGCCCGCATATGTCTAAAGAAAAAAGTTAGAAGTAGCGTACTAATATGGGATCCATCAACGTCGGCATCGGTCATAATAATAATGCGGTGGTAGCGCAAACCGTCCATATTGAACTGCTCTTCTATGCCAACTCCTAGCGCTTTAATAAGGGTAACGATTTCATTGTTGGCAAGCATTTTATCTAGCCGGGCGCGTTCCACATTTAGCACCTTGCCCTTAAGAGGTAGTATAGCTTGGGTTTTGCTATCACGACCAATCTTGGCGGAACCACCAGCCGAATCACCCTCGACTATATACAGTTCCGAATTACTTGGGTCGCGCGAAGAACAGTCCGATAATTTACCGGGTAATCCTGAACCTTCTAGTACGCCTTTACGAATAATATTCTCTCGGGCAGCACGGGCGGCTTTGCGAGCACGAGCCGATAATAAGACTTTATTAACAATTTTGCGGGCTACGTTGGGGTGTTCTTCCAGATAGTAACTGAAGTACTCATTTAAAACTTGCTCCACATAACCGCGTACTTCGGGATTACCAAGTTTGTTTTTAGTTTGACCCTCAAACTGCGGATCTGGTAGTTTTACCAAAATTACCGCTGTGAGTCCTTCGCGAGTATCTTCCCCGTTTAAATTATCCTCTTTATCTTTAATTAAGCCGTTCTTGCGCGCGTAATCGTTAACAACACGTGTCAAAGCCGACCTAAAACCGGTTAGATGCATACCGCCTTCAGGATTGTACACATTGTTGGCAAAAGCTTTGATGGTTTCCGTATAGGCATCGGCGTACTGCAAAGCTATTTCTACACTACTATCATCGACTTCTTTTTCAACATAAAATATATCCTCATCTATGACTTCTTTACCAACATTAAGGTGCTTAACATAAGATTTAATGCCTCCTTCAAAATAAAAACCGTAGCGTTGATTGGTTCGTTCATCAAATAAATAGGCCTTGATACCTTTTGTCAGATAGGCTTGGTGGCGCAAATAATCTGCCACCCAGTCATATTCAAAAACAACTGTTTCAAAGATAGCGTCATCTGGATAAAAAGTAATGGTGGTACCAGTTTTATCTGTTTTTTCACCTTTTTTTATAGGCGCAAGCGGTACACCTCGTTCATAATCTTGAGTATAGACGTATCCATCTTTACAAACTTCAGCGTGTAACTTTGTAGACAGGGCGTTAACCACACTAACACCTACACCATGTAAGCCACTAGATACTTTATAGCTACCGCCGTCAAATTTACCGCCGGCATGCAATACCGTCAATACTGTTTCTAGAGCGCTTTTGCCGGTTTTGGCCATTTTATCCACCGGAATACCGCGTCCATTATCAATAACTGTTACTCCACCGTCACTTCGTAAACTAATACGAACTTCAGTTGCAAAACCAGCTATTGCTTCGTCAACCGAGTTATCGGCAATTTCTTTTATAAGGTGGTGAAGGCCTTCGCTACCAGTGCTACCAATATACATACCGGGACGTTTACGAACCGGTTCTAATCCCTCAAGAACCTGAATTTGAGCCGACGTGTATTCCTTCTGTTTGGAACTCACCTTAAATAATTCCTCGCTCCTATGTTTTATTAGCTCTTACCTAGTAGTATAGATGACAGACAGCGATTGTACAACTTTTTTAGACAAGCATTTTCCAATCGCTAGCCTGCTCATCCCGCCAATGCGAAATTACTCCGCTGGTTTTTAACTATTTCGAGCTCGTCACCTCGCGAAGCATAGTTACTGCACCTTAAGATTACGGTTCTTTTGGGCTTCGCTATAACATATCCCGACTAGTATAAGTACGAATCGTGTATTAGGACTTGGTTTTAGATTTGTCTGAACACAAGCTTTTATGGTTAAATAAACAATAGCGATTTAAAATATCACTATGTTTAATAAATTACTAAGCAACCTGCCTTTCAATCCAAGTTTAATCAATCAGGTAGCATTTTATGCTAAGCGCTTGCATCGAGAAGCGTCTGTTAGACGTTTGGGTTTTATATTAGTTATCTTAACAATGATGGTTCAATTATTTGCAGTCTTTGCGCCAGCTCAGCCAACCCTTGCAATAGATGGTAATAACATATTGGATAACGGTTTTCAGTCTAAGGACCAGGCCATACAAATGTGTCGAAGTAATGTTCAAGATTTTGCGACAATACTTTTGCATTTTGGCATTACTTGCGACGGAGTTGCACGTGGCTCAACTGAAACCATAAAGTCAACCGATCAAAATAATAACCTATTCTCTATGGGGAGATTGCCGTTAGGCCCCAATTATAAAGGACACGCCACTGAAGAAACAGAAGTTACGATTAATGAATCAGCCGATTCGCCATACTATATGCGACATTTATCAAGTTTTGACAGCGGTGCTTACTCTACGTACCAAGTTTTATCTGTCGGTAATATATATTCTGTGCGTTATTACATTATGTTTAGTTGTGGCAACATTGTACAGGTTGGAAAATATATACCGCCACCCGTTCAAGCCAAATGTCAGTGGAACCCTGCCATTCTCGCAACTGACCCTAATTGTTTTGAGCCCTGTCCGTGGAATCCTAAAATATCTGCAGACAATCCAAAGTGTTTTAAGCCCTGTCCGGTTGATGGCAAACATAATATCCCGGCCAATAGTAAGCAATGTTTTGAACCCTGCCCTTATACTGGTAAAGAAAACCTAAAGGCCAGCGACCCTAAATGTTTTGAGCCCTGTCCCGTAAATGGCAAACACGACATACCTATTACAAGCAGTCAATGTTTTGTACCGTGCCACTACAATGAAAATATCCCAGCAAGTAGCCCAGCCTGTAAACCATGCAAAGCATCAGATAACATATATGATAAATTAGCCTGTCTGGTATATAACAAAAAGTCCACTAACTACACACAAAATAAATCGGATGCCAACAATACAACCGCCAAGGCCGACGATGTTATCATATATACACTAATAGCTAAAAATAGCGGTGAGGCAGTAATAAAAAATTATGTAATGAAAGAAAATTTATCTGATGTACTAGAGTACGCCGATATTATTGACTTAAACGGCGGGAAACTAAATACCAAAAAAACTATTACTTGGCCCGCTTCAAATATTAAGCCGTCCGAGGTATTAAGTCGTACCATTAAGGTAAAAGTTAAGAATCCTGTGCCTCAAACGCCGTCTCCCTGTGCTAGTTCAACTGCCGTGCCCTGTCCGAAGACAATGTCGTTTGATCTTACTATGACCAATACCTTTCACGGAAAAACTATCAATATTAAGCTCCCATCGTCTGTTCCAAAAACGACTGAAATTGTAACTACTACTACATTACCAAATACAGGACCAGGATTTAGTCTTGTGGTCGGCTTTTCATTTACCACCATTATTGGCTACTTTTTTGCCAGAAGTCGATTGTTGGCTAAAGAGTTGGATATTGTTCGTAATGAATATGTAAGTACTGGAGGTATCTAAAATGACAGAAGCGTTAAAGCATAATATGGAATCCAAAAAGGGAGATGAATATGCCTCTTCAGAAAAAGATAAGCTTAAGCGCCCAGAAAAAGATTCTGATAAAATCTCAGAAAAAGAGCCCTTGCCAAGCGTTGAGGAAATTAGGCAAGAAATTAAACAAGAAGCAATTAGCGCTAAGGAGTTATCGCCAGATAAAACGCCTGAGAACAACGTAAAAGAAAGCTTTTTGGCGAATAAAGAACTAAAAACAGAAGCCCTACGACGGTCACTACGTCATACACGCAAACACTTGCCTGCACCCGATCGTGCTCTTAGCAAGGTCATACACCAGCCTGTAATTGACGTTATCAGTAAAGTTGGAGGAAGCACCATTGCACGTCCTTCCGGCGTGCTTACGGGCAGTATAATTGCTCTGTTGGGCAGTAGCTACTTACTCTACAGCGCTAAACATTATGGTTTTACATACAATTATTTGGTTATCTTTATATTATTTGGAGGTGGCTGGGCACTAGGACTTGTTATTGAATTATTAATTTACGGTGTTCGTAAGTTAGCTAAAAAATAACTTGTTGTTTAGTTTAATTGATCATTGTCTTTGTTAATTATCACTGTGTGCTCCGTATGTTCCGATAACGCGCCTGTTTTATCAATTTTTATTTCACCGCTATGATGGTTTTGATTTGTACTCTGTGCCGGAGATAGTGGCTCAAGTGGCGATATTTTCGGCTCATCGGAAATCATATTCGGCTCTGCCATAATTGGTTGATGACTTACCGGATTAGCGGACTGGAATGATGATACTGCCGGCGGAAAAGTATTCGGTGGCATCATAGCTGGCGTTGCCTGATTTTGCTGATACAAAGTTTGAGGATATGCTGGCGGCTGAAAATTTGCTGGATAGGGGTTGGCGGTGTTTGTTAATGGTCTTCCGGGTTGTATGTTTGATTGTACGGGTGTTTTTCGCTTTGCCAGCCATTCATCCAAAAAGGAAGAACCAGATTTTGGCGTAGCACTAACGGACGGCGGAATTCTATTTGCACCCATACCTAGCGGTGTAGATCCATAAGAATTATTTATAACCGGCCTGGGTGGTTCTTTGGTTGCCAAACGGGCAAATATCTCTGCTTCTACTATCTTTTTTGGTCTCCCAAATTTGGCGGCCGATAGCTGTACCAGTGCTTCAGATAACTGCTTATTCGGTGTACCCAGAGGTGGCATTGTTGCCATACTAAACGGCTGAGTTGGCACACCACCGATTAGTATCTGTGTAACAGTGTTGTAATTTGGCAGTCTTAAAATATCTTCTCGTTCAAAAACGGGGTGGAATTTTTTGCTTAGCGCCTCGGCATCGGCATCAGCGCCCACTCGAAAAGAAACAATTGAACCAACATTTCCGAAAACAGCATCGCGGATTTCGTCTGTTAATTGGGTTGTAAATTGGTTGGCAACAATTAGGTTTAAGTGATATTTTCTGGCCTCTGATAGAATGGTGGCAAAAGAGTCAGTTGAGAAGTTTTGGAACTCGTCAACATACAAGCAAAAATCCTCGCGTTGATCATCTGGAACGCTGGCACGACTCATAGCAGCCGCCTGGAATTTCATAACGAAAACCATACCTAATAGATTTGAGTTTAATTCGCCTGTGCGGCCCTTACTAAGATTAACAAATAAAATCTTTTTATTATCCATTATCTCACGCAGGTTAAAAGCACTTTTACTTTGACCAATGATATTACGCATCATTTCATTGGATAAAAAGGCACCGAACTTACTAACAAACCACCCTAGAACCTCACTCTTGTGATAGTCACTGGTGGAGGCCATTTCGCGGTCCCAAAAATCTAGAACTGTTCTATCTGTTACATATTGCTTTAACTGTTTTTCATATTGTTTATCCGTAAATACCTTGGGTATATCAATAAAAGTACCTCCTTCCGGGTTGCTCATAACCGTCAGGGCAGCATTACGAAACCAGTGTTCGTAGCGCGGCCCAACTATGCCCTGGTGCATCGGATCATAAAGTTTATAAAGCATATTTATGGCTTCTTGGATAAGAAAGTCTTTTTGCTCTGGTGAATCAAACTGAAACAGATTTAGGCCCATTGGGTAATCCATATCAGCCGGAGAGAAGTAAATAATGTCTTCGGTACGTTCTTTTGGCACCATTGCCATCAAACGATCAACAGTATCACCGTGAGGGTCCACAAATGCAAAACCACGCCCCGCAAGCATATCTTGAAGTGCCAAGTTTTCTAAATAGGTAGACTTACCAGTACCGGTTTGCCCAACTACATACATATGGCGTCGGCGGTCTTCTAACGATAGGCGTATTGCTTTTTTTGTACCCCTAAAGATGTTGTAGCCAATCAAAAGACCTTCTTCTGAAACATCTCTAGGACCATCTACTTGCTTGGAGTCCTGCCTTTCAAGTTGCGAGGTTGGTATATTTTTCTGGTCCGGAAAGTGGAAGAGGGTTGCCAATTCAATAGAGTTTAAAATGTTTTGGTTGTTTTCTTGTGGAAAAAAACGCAAGATATAAGCCGTCACAAAGTTCTCAATTTCTTTAGACGGGCTAAATTTAAAGCCGTTTTTTCCCTGGGAATCAAACAAGGAAAAAGCCGCTACGATATTATGCATAATAGTCTGAGCTCGTTGGGAATTTTCGGATGAGGCAATAACCCTAATCAGAACCTCGTAGGCCGGATAGCGCGTTTTATCGTCTATAGAATCTGAGATTGACTGTTCCATCGGTGATAAATCTTTCTTGTCGGCATCTTTTTCGTTTTTGTTGGGGTCTGGAGACCTGAAAAATGCCAAAAATAGCTCGCGCATCCACCAAGATAAAATTTCTAGCCCTTTTTTATCTTTCTTGCCCTTGCGTTTTTTTGTCGCCACGTCTTGGGCATTTTTTCGCCAAGAGCTACTAGCAGGGCGCATTAATATTTGTATGCCAGCGCCGTCGTCTTTTCCCAATGATGATAAAGAGTTTAATATAGACTGCATCGCGTCTCGTTTAAGATCTTGGTAAGTAGCAATCGGGTAGGCATAACTTTCTTTGAGTGTTAGCTCGCCGCCCATTGTGCCACCAATACGTCCCACCGGACTAAAAATATTGTGTTCACTAACTTCTTCTAGCTGGGTTGATGGATAGGCACTTATAACTGCCTGTTTTACAACCTCTACAAGTGCAACCGGAACAGCTGCGTAAAATTTTACAAAGCCGTGCGAAGCAACAACCTCAAAAGCAAAATGGCGTTGTCCGTAAAACTTACTTTTTAATCCCTTCTGAGTAGTACTGGCAATAATGCTGTAAAGCACTTGAGCTTTAGAGATGTTTTCGTCAATAATATCGCGTACGTCACGACCGGCTTCTTCTGTATCAGAACTAATTGGTGGCATATGTATTAGTAAAGGCACCATCTTGAGACCACGCTCAAAGTTTTTTTGTTCACGTAATAGCTTACGCGAATGAAAATACATAACCGTGCCAACGACACAAATTGAGATCAATAAAATGGATACTATTACAAAAAAAGAGTTCATTGCTTATCTTTGGCTACATCAATATCTTTGTTGTAGCGTTTTTTAATATAATCGGCTTTTACTTCGCTCAATTCCTGGTTCTGTAAATGGGGATCTTCTTTTGTCTTCTCAATAATTGCCTTAGCTTTATCAACCCACTCTTGTTCAATGAGATCTTTATCGTCTGCAATTTGCAGTGGTCCAATATCTTGGTGATCATCATTTTGTACTTTTGTAGCACTAGAAATAGTTGAAGGTATAATAGTCTTGTCGTTATTTGTGTTTACTTGAAACTGTGACGAATTTGAGGTTGTTGTCCTAGTCTGATCGGAAATACCCAAATTATCATTTACCCCATATACGGGTTGGGGTAAGTTGCTTGAACTTTGTGCATTTTTAGCTTTATTCATTAGATTTTATTATATCAGACAGCATAAGCATATCAGTAACGAGTTTTTTTGAAACTTATCCTGTTTATATAGAACAGAACAAAAATACCAAACGTAATAAATAATAGACCGTCCTTAAGTGTTAGCTGATCAACAGAATCCAATAATAATAAACAGACTGGAATAGTAGCCAGAAGCGTTGCGATAATTAAGTGTTTTTTGGATAATCCAGAACCATTATCTTTAATAAACATTTTTATCAATATAAGTATAGTAAATAATAGCCCTAAGAATAGTAGTACAAATGGCACTATCAGTAATACAATGGAGAGATTCTTTGGATTTGTAAAGCATAAAAAGCTAAAAAATCCACCGTAAAATACTAAAAGTATAAATAGATATTTTAAGTACTTTACTCTGTATTTCATATCTTTTTAAGGCTATAAATAAATGACCTTCTAATGGGCACTTCTATTATGATGCATAATTAAATATATGGAAGCCGGACGGTAAATCCGCCCATTAAATAAAATATTTAGCGCTTACCGTCCATAGCTTTGACTGACCGCTCTCTAAGTAGTTAGCTTAAAAAGAGCGATAACGGTTTTTAAACCGACTTTGTAAGTTTTTATTAATACTTACCGTGTTTTACGTTACTACATTAAACTGCTTATGTCAATGTATATTTGTAGTATTTATTATAACAACTATCTGTTTATTTATCCGTTAACTTATAATGTTACTGTTTTTTATGTTATATACTTTACAACAGTATCTATTCAGATAAAATGCCTATTCCTATCAGATTGTATATTATAAACTAAACTGTTTGAATAACAATTTTAAGTACCTCAGAACTTCCTTTGTGGCATTTTGTATTCAATAAATTTTTATAAAATGGACGCGGTATCTTCTTTTTTCTTATTTGATAAAAGTACTGTTAGGTATTATATGGTCAGCAGATCATAATAGCCACCAGTTTAACTGTTTAAAAACACTCTGTTTCACACTAAATAATCTCACTATTGAGGGTAATAATACCTTGAAATAAGATTACAATAATTGTAATTACCCTTTCATTAGGTAAGCTTGTTTTTATATTAATACTAATTTTTGTTGTTTATTGTAAAAATAATACGTAGTAATTATTTATTTACTTTTTCGTTCTGTTAATTAAGTACAATTAGCGCTTCGGTTAAATAGCAAATATTTTATATGGCTATAATCACGAATTCGTTTAATGCTAACTATTTTTTCTTATTTTTATTTGTTTTTAACACAGCTTTTTACTTTTAAAAAAATACCAATCAAATATTTATAAAATAATCATTAGATAGTTATACACAGGTTTAGTAAAAAATAAGCTTATTCTTGTTGACAGCAAAATATCTTGTTTATAAGATAGGTTTAGCACTTGAACAAAAAAAGTGCTCAAAAACAAAAACGTATCTGTAACAACGGCTTCTCGCAAGCCGTTGTTCCACAAAAGACAATCTGCCAACTGGCGGATCAAAATCAAACCAAAAGACATACCAAAACTCCCTCAAAAAAACAGCCCATCAAAAATGGACTGTTTTTTGTTGTTCTTTTATTACTAAAATTAGACAATCATTGGCGTACAATATGACCATGAGTTCAAAGGTTAGGAGCATTGTTGATCTTGGTTCTAGTGGAATGCTTGTAGACATTGAGTGTCATATGACTAAAGGCCTGCCAGCAATCGTGATTGTCGGTTTTGCCAACAAAGCAGTAGATGAAGCCAAAGAAAGAATACGAGGTGCTTTTAGTAATAGCGAGTTAGATCTGCCCAAAAAACGTATCACTATTAATTTAGCACCAGCCGACATACCAAAAGATAGCACTAGTTTTGACCTGGCAATAGCGTCATCTATTCTCATTGCAAGTGGTCAATGCCCCACATTAACAGATGGTATTCTAATTGGTGAACTTGCGTTAGATGGAACATTGAGGTCTGTACGAGGCATAATCGGCAAGCTGTTAGTTGGACGTAAACTGGGTATCAATAATTTTTATGTACCGGCTGGAAACCTAGCACAGGCTATGTTAGTCCCAAATATCACGCTATATCCTATCAGGAGTTTACGTGATATATTTCTACACCTTACCGGTACCATACCTATCAAGGCCATTAAAACCACCGGCGGCGGATCTAAGAAGCTGTCAAATAAAACATATGCCGATGACTTTAAATACATCGTTGGGCAGGCTCGTGCTAAAAGAGCATTAGAAATTGCTGCAGCCGGCGCACATAACGTTTTATTAAATGGGCCGCCGGGCACCGGTAAAAGTATGCTCGCCAAAGCATTAAGGTCTATACTACCTCCTTTAAATCAAGAGGAAGCACTAGAAGTTACACATTTGTATAGTCTGGCAAGTAAACAGTATGACGACATCATCCGCGAGCGTCCGTTTAGATCACCCCACCATAGCTCAAGCGATATTGCGATAATCGGTGGTGGCCAAAATCCTCGGCCAGGGGAAATCAGTTTAAGCCACCGCGGAGTTTTATTTATGGATGAGTTTCCAGAGTTTAATCGCCCCACCATTGAAGCCCTTAGACAACCTATGGAAGATAAGGTAATAACCGTAGCCAGAGCCAAGGATAGTATCGTTTTTCCAGCACATTTTATTTTGGTAGCCACATCTAACCCGTGCCCTTGTGGTTATTATGGTACAAATAAAAATTGTGATTGTCTTCCTCAGCAGATTATCAGATATCAGCGTAAAATATCCGGCCCAATAATTGACCGTATTGATATGCATATTGACGTTGATGAAATAATCCATAACAAGTTACTAAGTAGTGAAAATCAAGAAAGTAGCCAAAGCATTAGCCGGCGGGTACAAGCAGCCCGCCAGCGTCAAGCAGTCCGTTATGGTGACATTAATAAAACAAATGGCGATATGACCAACCAAAATATCAAAAAAGTGGGCAAATTGTCTCCTGAAGCACTACAGTTACTAAACCAGGCGGCTGAGAGATTACAGATATCAGCCCGCGCCTATATGCGTTCAATCAAAGTTGCCAGGACAATTGCTGACCTTGACGAAACTGAGTATATTTTGCCCAAACATATGAGCGAAGCCATACAATATCGCCGACGATCGATTAACATATAAAATAACAAGGTATGTTGCCAACTATATCCAGAAAACAGACTAATGTGGTGTGTAAATATGGGTTGACCTCTGTTTCTACATTTGCTAAAATGTAACTATCCTAAAAGACGCAAGGAGATCAAAAGTATTGTAAAAACAACCCGCCTGAACCATCTAATTCGGGCAAATGAGTTACGAGTTATCAGCCAAGATGGCAGACAACTTGGTATTTTGTCAAAAATTGAGGCGTTACGTTTAGCCGAAGCGGAAGGATTAGATCTGGTAGAGATTTCTCCAGATGCCAACCCTCCGGTTGCAAAAATAGTTGACTGGGGTAAGTTTAATTACCAACGTACCAAGCAACTCCAAAAAAGTAAGCGCAATGCTAAAAACTTAGAAGTAAAACAAATGCGTTTTGGGTTAAAAATTAGTGATCACGACTTAGACGTTAAGGCTCGTAAAATCACTGAGTTTCTCAAAATTGGGCATAAAGTTAAAATCACAGTTTTTTACAGAGGCCGAGAAATGGCCCATAAAGAATTGGGCCACAAGCTTGCCGAAAGATTAATTGCCTACTTTGGCGAAACCATCATAATAGATCAGCCACCACAACTGGCTGGCAAACAACTAAATTTCGTTGTCAGGAGTAATCCATCCGCCAAAACTTTTGCAAAATCAGCTAACGCGAATGAACCAGCAGATAAATTGCCCCCAGTAAACAACCAAAATAACCTGAAAATTGAGGAGGATAAATGCCAAAACTAAAGACTCATAGCGGCACCAAAGACCGCATAAAGATTACTAAAAACGGCAAGGTTTTACGCCGTCATTCTATGCGCAGTCATTTTTTACAGAATAAAAGTGCTTCCAGGAAACGTAAAATGGACGGTTTAGAACCGGTAAGTGGTAGAATTGCTAAAAGTATTAAATTAAATCTGGGGAAGTAGATTTATGAGAGTAAAAAGAGGTGTTACAAGCCACAAACGACATAACAAAATCCGTAAAGCCACCAAAGGTATGACGCGGTCCAACCGCTCAAGCATTAAGCGTGGCAAGCAGGCCATAACCCGCGCGCTGTTATTTGCATACCGCGATCGACGCAACCGAAAACGTACTTTTCGATCTGTTTGGAATTCTCGAATTAACGCAGCTGCCAGACTTAACGGCACCACTTATAGCCGTTTAATTGCTGGTCTAAAAGCTACAAATATCAATCTAGATCGAAAAATTCTGGCCGAGCTGGCTGTAAACGAACCAAAGGTCTTTGAGACAGTCGTAAAAGAGGCCACAAAAAGCTAATTACTGTATTGAGATAAAGAAAAATCGGGTGCTTTCACACCCGATTTTTCATATCTATACGTCAGATTATCTATAAGCCGGGTTCTGTCTCTCACCTTAACAGCGAGTAACTAGCCATCTATCTAGTCCCGCAATTGCTTACGGGATCAAGCGGTTTTTATGACAAGCTCTGGCGGGACACCTTTTGTAGAGCACATCTCCTTGCAGCAAGCAGGGTTTACCATTTTCTGTCGTCACCGGCAGAAATTGTGAGCTCTTACCTCACTCTTTTCACCCTTACCCTTACAAAGTTGGCCCTTCGATAAACTCAGGGTTTCACTTCGTTCAAGCGGTATTGTCTCTGTGGCACTTTCCCTAGGGTTGCCCCCGGTTGCTGTTAGCAACTACCTTCTCCCTATGCTGCCCGGACTTTCCTCCCCGATAAATCGGAGCGGCTAGTCAATAATCTGACCATATAATTATACCATGTTTTTCACATTTGAGCGTCTAGTGCTGAATTAACCATAGCATCAGCTTGTTGGTTTAATTCTCTGGGTACATAAGTAAATTTAACACTTTCAAATCTGCTTAGACCGGCTCTAATTTCTTGATTTATTGGCACAAGCTCTTTGTTCTTAATCTTATACAGACCATTCATCTGGTTAATTATTAACAGACTGTCCATAAATACATTTACGGTTTTTGCTCCGCATTCATAACATTCGTTTAGACCTAGTTTAAGCGCATTGTATTCGGCTTGGTTATTTGTGCTTATGCCAAGGTATACTCCTTTTTTGTACAACACTTTGTCCTGCATATCGAGTATTACATAGCCACTGGCCGACGGTCCCGGATTACCACGCGAACCACCATCTGTAAACAACTTTACCTCTGTTATTGCCGTTGTTTTTTCCTCTACGTTATTGGTCATAATCCTATTATATATATTATCTACGTTGTCCGCTAATTGTCTGTCTTTAACAGAATTATGGTTAGTAGATTTTATCCATATTTGAACCTTCTGATTGTTATGTTGCCAACGCGGACTAAGCTGATATGTTTCAAATATATCAACAATACCCCTTATAAAACCAAAGGCTTCCTGCGATCCTTTAAAAGCAAATTCTTTATATAGTCCGTCTTTTGTTTCTTGCCACATTTTAGGCTTCCCCCTCAATAATTCCTTGTTCAAAAATTGCCCTTAATGGCTGCAACCAAGCAAAATCCTTCGCAACGTAATAACTATTACGCTTTGTCGGATTTTGTTGATTGCGCTCAATAATTATCATTTTTTTGTTCCAAGTTCTTATTAACGGAGAACCCTACTTACTATCTTAACAGACATAGGCTAAAATATAACAATGATCGGGGTGTGGCGCAGTTGGTAGCGCGTACGGCTGGGGTGAGACCTGCCGGTGGCAGGTTGCAAGACCGGAAACTGATTTCAAGCTTGCTTAAAGTAAGTTGAGGTGGGGTCGAGACAGATTTGCAAGCTAAGCTTGCAAGTATGATCGTGACCGTGAGACTCACGGTCCAAAATGATTCATACATTTGCTAAACTAATAGTTGTCGGGGTGTGGCGCAGCTTGGTAGCGCGTACGGCTGGGGGCCGTGAGGTCGCAGGTTCAAGTCCTGTCACCCCGACCAGTTTATTATTTTTTCCAAATACACTCTTAGGAGAGTCAGTTTATTGTTTTGGTAGACCGACAGGTTGGCGTAGTGTGCAAACCTAAAGCTGGGAGCTAGCGTGATTAACCTGCTTTGCTAACAGGTGGGTGCCCTCACACACAAACCACAGTTCATATAAATATTGGGCTCCCGTATGATAAGTATTCAGATTATCATTAGCTGACTCCCAGCTAATTAAATTATACCATCAAAAAATTATAAAGATGATTTATCACGTTGTTAACCACCGGAATAATAACCGGAAATAGAACAAACATAAACATAATTATCATCATCAAACCGCCTGATTCTATCATATACATTACTTTTTGGACAGATTCTGGGGCAACGGCATAAAGTAGGCGTGATCCGTCTAGCGGTGGAAACGGAATCATATTAAATACAAAAAAACCAAGATTAATTACAACGATAATGCTGGCAATATTGTAAATTGATGAACCAGTAGTTACACCGGTAAGTTGAACAACACTAGCTACAGCTAAAGCCAATACAAGATTGGTAAGAGGACCAGCTATTCCGATTAGTGCCGCTCCAAACTCCTCAAACCGCACCCTGTCAGGATTAAACGGTACCGGTTTAGCAATAAAAAATGGTGGAATGTGAAGCAAAATTAGGACAAGTGGCAGAGCAACTGTTGTATAAATATCTATGTGTTTAAGCGGATTAAGCGTTAACCTGCCCTCGTCCCTGGCAGTTGTATCACCCAGCCAATGAGATGTAAAGGCGTGCATGGCCTCGTGAAACGCCATAGACAGCAAAATAATTATAAAAATAATAACAAGGTCGGATACCTGCAGTTGATCGAGCATATACTCAAGTATACCAGTCATCCCATCGTTTATGCCTGTATTTATTGTGTTCATTATAGGAACAGATAGAAGAGCGTTGACTAATTTACTGAAAACAGATACAATACCGTCCTATGTACAAATGTGAACTTACCGGTAAGGGCAAACAGTATGGCAACAACGTTAGCTTTTCTCAACGTCATACAAAAAAAGTCTGGAAACCTAATTTACAGAAAAAAACCCTTGTGATTGACGGGAAAAAGATTACTATGAAAATTAGCACGCAAGCTATTCGTACACTTAAAAAGCGCGGTATACTTACAACTACTTCTCCTCTCTTCAAGAAACCTTAAACTAAAACCAAGTTTAATATTTATGGTCTATTATTTGTCTTTATTGGCGTTCAATAATAGTTAGTTGAGTATCTTCGTTTAATAGATCACTTGCCTTCAGTTTAAGTTCGGCTACACTACCGCGTGGCTCCAGTTCAAGGTCCTTCAAGGCTTCTTCCAAAGTCTTCTGTGGTACTTCATATTTGATGGCATTATCAGCGTAGTGTGATGGAATAACCAATTTTGGTGCTATTTTCTTAATAATCTTCTGCGCCCCTATTGGATCAAGTGTATAGCCGTTACCACCAACCGGAATTAATAGAACATCTACGGTACCCAGTGCTTCTAGCTGTGAATCATTTAGCTCTGGATAAATATGTCCTACAACCGCTACCTGTATGCCATCAATAATTAGTTTATACATTGTGGCTGATGTCTTTTCGGCTTCATCCATAGCTGAACGAGTAGCAATACCGTTTACTGATACATTAGAAACTTCATATTCACCCGGCTGATCAATAATAAGAAGGGTTTCAGCGACTGGTTCTTTGTGTAATGCACCATAAATAACGATGTCTCCGTTTTTGGTAACGGTTTTTAGACCTACTTCACTTAAATTATCATCAAATACCAACCGCACTTTTTTAGAAGTGATGACAAAACAATTAGCCCCACAATATTTTATCTCCATATCTTTACTCCTCTGATGTTTTGGATAAAAGTTTTTGATTTTTATCTATTAAAATTTGTTTTTTGGACGCCAAAACATTTGATAAAAATCTATCTTTTACTTGCTGACGATAGCGAAATTCGTCATCTGTTAATACGGTGTAGCGAATCTCTTTGCCTTCTTTGGCCTCTAGCTCGCTAATAAATTTACCAAGTTTTGTTTGGTTAATGTCTCCAACTATCAACAAGTCGATTCCGCTTGATTCATCCCTGGTAAATTGGCCGGTGTAAAGAGCCAGTTCTACGTTACCAAGACTTTTTATTGTAACTTCACCCTTATCTTCTGTGGTAGATGTTTTATCCGTTTTGCCTACTTTTCCGCCACCAAAAATGATTGCCAACTGTTTGTAGTACTCGTATTTTTGATTTACCTCATAATACAAACGGTTGTTGTTAGTGTCAGAAGCAAGTATGCCAATGCTGAGCAAGTTTGCTAGTTCTCTTCGAACAGAGTTAATCTGTTCATCTATCTTGCGAGTAATTTCTCTCACGTAATATGAACGGTTTGGATTACTAAAAAACAGTTGTAGTAGTTTTACTCTAGTTTTTGAACCGAATAATTGCTCTATCATAACAACACAACCCTTGCATCGCTCAGCCTGCTTGCCAGCGGAGCTGTCAACACCGCTGAGCTTTTGGCGCACTGCTTCGTCAACACTTCCGCTACTCGTTCAATGTACTGTAAGTACATATCACTCCGTTGTTCAGTGTTTCCTTGCATTGCATCCAAATGCAAGGGTAGTGCACCATTAAATTTACTCACCACACCCTGTATTGTAGCAGATATTGGATTATTAAACTCCTTTATTTGTTCAGGTATGTTGTAATTATATCTACGGCTTTTGCCTTATTGTTCACCCATTGAATACTTTTATTGCGTTTAAACCATGTGCGTTGCCGACGAGCGAGTAAATAATCGTTTCGTGCAAACTGGACCTTGGCTTCATCTAGTTTTATCTTGCCTTCAAAATAGCCCTTGAACGCTTTGTAGCCAGGTGCTTGCAAACCCGGGGCATCCCATCCGTATTGTCTTGACAGTTCACTAACTTCTTTGATGAAGCCCTCTTTTAGCATTTTTTCTACCCGTTTTGTAATTCTGTTTTTTAGATTTTTTAGATCAGTTTGGATGCCAATAATGCAAGTATTTGGGCGCAATTTACCTTTTTTGGGGATAACCCCATTTGTTTCAAGTGTGCGACTTAAATGCCTAGGGTTTTGGCTATTTTCTGGAATCGGCAGTCCCTTTTTGATAATCTCCGCCTGAAGTCGTTCAACGCTAAGCTTGTTTAAACGTTTTCTTTCGTATGGATCGGACAAAGGTAAAAATTGATAGTCAAATAACACCCCATCTATGTATAACCCTGTACCACCAACCATAATTGGCAATTTACCCCTGCTGTTTATATCCCCCATCGCTCCAAGTGCCAGTTGCTTGAACTGCGCAGCGCTATAAGATTTATCGGGCGTAATAACATCTAAGCCGTAGTGGCGCACTTCAGACTGTTCTTTTTTGGTCGGCTTGGCGGTGCCGATATCCATTTGCTTATAAATCGTCCGTGAATCAGCGCATATAATTTCGCCGTTGAAGCGTTTAGCCACTTCCATAGCAAGAGTGGTCTTGCCGGACGCCGTCGCCCCCAGAATAACAACTAATGGAACCCTACTTTTTGCCATATTAACCTCAGAATTAGTAAATTACGGATTAGTTTTGTTGGTGCGGGTTTTTGCCTCTTTGGTAACGATTTTCAGAAATTCGTCTATGTCTATCGCTTTTTGTTGTTCTTTTGCCTCCATATCTTTGCGAACACGTGGGATTACTTTGTCACTTTCAATCTCTTTTTGACCTATAACTACCGCATATGGTACTTTCATCATCTCCGAATTGCGTATCTTTTTGCCAACCGACTCGTTACCATCATCAACCACGGCTCTTAAACCCTGTTCTTTGGCTTTGGCAAGAACCTTTTGGGCAAAATTAACCACTTTGTCGTCTTGATTTAAGGTGATTATGCGGATTTGCTCTGGTGCCAGCCAAACCGGGAATTTACCAGCAGTATGTTCAATATATATAGACAGAAATCGTTCAAGCGACCCCATAATGGCTGCGTGAATCATGGCGATTCGTTCACGCTCACCCGCTTCGTTAATGCAAACCAGATCAAAACCTTCCGGCTGATTGAAGTCCAATTGAATGGTGGCAACCTGCCATTCTCGACCTATGGCGTCTCGAGTTATAAAATCAATTTTTGGACCATAAAAGGCCGCTTCCCCCGTACCATCCACGAAGTCATGACCCACTTTCGACTTTATTATTTTGAGAAGTTGTCTTTCGGCTTGTAGCCAGTCTTTTTCCGAACCAGAGTAAGAAGTCATATTGGTCGGATCGTGAGTAGAAAAACGGATTTTCAAATCTTCAAAACCTAGCGTGGAGTAAAACCGATCAATAATATCCCATATTTTCAACGCCTCTTCCTCAACCTGATCCATTCTACAAAATACATGCGCATCGTCTTGCGCAAACGCCCTGACTCGAGTGAGACCATTGAGCTCTCCGGTTTGCTCGTCACGGTAGCACATAGTTGTCTCACGGTATCGGATCGGCAGTTCGCGATAGCTTCTTGGACGCCCAGCGTAAATTTGGGTGTGATGAGGGCAATTCATGGGTTTCATGGCGAATTCATGTTCTTCCCGAGTTTTGACTCTAAATAGTTCATCGCTAAACTTTGCCCAGTGTCCGCTTTTTTCATAGAGCTCTTTTTTGGTTATATGGGGAATAGCCACCTCTTGATAGCCATACTCATCTCGCAGTTCTTGTACGAAATGGTCAAGTTCTCTGCGCAAAACCGCGCCTCTTGGAGTCCAAAGCGGTAACCCAGCTCCTACCAAATCCGAGAAAAGAAACAGATCAAGCTCCTGCCCAATTTTGCGGTGGTCGCGCTTTTTGGCTTCTTCTAGCATTGTCAGATATTCTTTTAGCTCCTTTTCAGTCTCAAATGCTACTCCGTAGATTCGTTGCATTTGCGGGTTGGTCTCTTTACCCCGCCAGTACGCGCCAGATACGCGCATAAGTTTAAAAACGCCTACCTTGCCAGTGGATTCTACATGCGGACCGCGGCAGAGGTCTGTAAAATTGCCGTTTTTATAAAACGATACGTTTTTAACTTTACTGTCACCGGTGGTCGTTAAACCAAGCTCTTCGGCGTCTAACTCCTTAGCAACGGTCGTACCAGCTCTTTTTAAGTCGTTAAGTAATTCTTGCTTGTAGGGCTGGTTGTTATCTTTGGCCCACTTAATTGCCTCGTCAATTGGCAATTCTTGTCGGTCAAAAGATTGGTTTGCCTCGATGATTTTGTGCATTTCTTTTTCTATACGCCCAAAATCTTCCTCGGAAAGCTGGGTTTTACCTAGATCAATATCATAATAAAAACCGTTCTCTACCACTGGGCCGACGCCAAATTTGGCATCTGGCCAGATGGTTTGGACGGCGGATGCCATTATGTGCGCCAAACTATGTCTCATAGCAAGCAATTCATTTAATTTACTGTCTTTTGTAGCTCCCATTGCCCCTATATCATAGCACTCTCTGTTATTTGCCAAAAATAAAACAAGCTTTTCACGCCAGTCTGTGCTTTTATGTAAAACTTAAAAACTTCGCTAGTTGTTATAAAGTATGTGTCATAGAAAAATTTTTCGACTAATGAAAAAACGCGCTTAAAAGCTCTCGTAAGGCCTTCAAACGCGTTTCACAAAAACGTATCCCAAAACTTCACCTCCAGACATTGAGTTTCAAAAATCAACACCTGTAGCGAGTATCATAGCAACAATAGTATTATATGGCTAGTAATAAGCTATTGTTTTTTCTACACTAAAGCTGGGGATAAGTTTATAACTTTTATCTCATATAGGGTATTTGCACTTTAGAAGTGGTGGGTAATTTTACATTTATTAAAATATTAGGTATGCTGTCTCTGTTATTTTGGGCAATTAGCTCATTTGGCTAGAGCGCCACATTGACGTTGTGGAGGTAGCAGGTTCGATTCCTGCATTGCCCACCAAAATCTGCCTTTTTTTATTCCGCTTAAGGTGTTAGTAGTATTGACTTATATCTTTTGTTGTGTTAGCATTACCAAGTTAAATGGGAGGCGCTCATAGTTTGAGTACCGTTAAAGAGTCGCTTGAGAGTTTTGTTCTTTTTTATGAAGAGCTAAAATCATTCAAGCAAACAAATCGTATTAAACGAGTACGCCCTGCCACAAATGACTAGTTAAATTACTACGCCTAGCACATTTTGGGCAAAAAGCTTCGTTTTTTGTTTTGTCGTATGAATATATACGTCTGTGCTACAGACGCTCACTTTTCAACCTGAATTGCACTCAATCACAAAATATCTGTTATGGTTAGACATTAAATAGACTGATCCCCACCCCAGAAGTAATTCTGGGGTTTTTATATTTTTTAATTGTTCAGTTATCTGCAGTCCGTTATCCGTTAATGGAAAACTGTTTATAAAAAGAGTTAGACAACCATATATGAAAGCAAGGACTGAGGGCTGAACTGAAAGCTAAGGGCAAGATCTAAAGACAAAATACAATGTTATAAGTGTAGGATGTTAGGTTATGGATTATTTACAATTAGCTTTTAGCAATTTGCTATGCATTATCTATTAACAATTAGCCATTTCCATCAACAGATTATGGAATACGGACTACTCCTTGCTCCTTGCTACTTTGTCATCGGTTTTAACGGCTTTTTCTGTAACATCAAAATTGTCTAAATATTTACCAAACATTAAACGAGTTTGGGAATAAATTGCAGCCATTGAATTATATAAAACAGTAGTAACAGGCAAATAAACCCATTGGATTATCATAAACAGGTTTCGATGGGTCTTGTAGCGAGCTGGCTTGGGTGGCAAGGTTTTTAGACTAATAAACAACGTTGCAAAAACACCAACTAAAGCTACAGTCTCTATACGACTGGCAATAACCGGCAACTGCACAGCAGAGTAATCTTTAGGGCTTATTAATGCCGGCACAAATGAAGAAAACGCGATTAACGGGGGTGCTACCGCCCATGTAATGTGTCCTTCCAACAAACGCGCAAATTTACACAACAGATCAATCCTGGGAACTTTATTATCTGTAAAGAATCCCTTGTCTGCCACATATGCGACATCAGAAGCACCCCATGCCCAGCGCCGTATCTGGATAAATTGGGCCTTCAAAGTTTTTAGATATCCTTTGTTAAGCACCGCGTCTTGATAAATGGGCAGATAAATTGGGTAGACTTCGTGGTTTCCATCATAGCGAAAGTAAGTACGCCAAAACTGATGGCCGTCCTCTACGATGGTGCGAACGCTCCAGTAATCCGTGTCTATTAAGGACGCCATACTCTGGGCATGAGACGAAAAGTTGCGCAACATATTGGGGCGAAGCGATAAAATTATGTTCCAAAATGAGTTACCAGTGGCGATGACGCGCATCGGCGCCGGTGCATCCCAAATGTTGTTTGTATACATCGGTATCGGCTGGAAAGATTTATGGAGCGGGTCTGGGCTAACGGCATAGATGTAGCTAAGTGCTGATAAGTATTTACTATGTGGCCGATTATCGGCATCCAGCGTGGTAACAATAACTCGTAAGGGATCAGTTTTTTGTGTTTCCAAATAATCTTCAAGTTTACGACCGGCATAGGTGATGTTGCCACCCTTTCCACGTACTTCATTATTAGAAAAGGGGTGCTTTACGGCCATAGCGTGCCTAAAACGGCCACCGTACTCTTCTATTAGTTCCAAGGACGTTTTTTCTGATTGAGCGCCGTCCCTGCCCTCATATGCGATTACCAGTATGACATCGCGCATATCATAATCGGAGTCCAGTACGGATTGAATAGTTGGTTCCAGGACTGCGCGACTTTCATTATAGGTGGCAACAATTATAGCGTGTATCAATTGGCTGGGCTTATACGGCACCGGGTTTGCCATTAGACGTTTTAGATTTGCGCTATGCCACTTGGGACGGCGGATTTGGGCATCACAGTCTATCTCGCCAGCTTCTATTTCTTTAAGAAGTTGTCGCCAATCCAATTTTTGATGCTCCCGCATCAGCTTATACCCCTGCAAAGCGCGAATATTCAAACCGATTGATTTGATAAACCATAGCAGTAGGTAGCCAATGATAAAGGCAACAGTTATTCGCGGATTAAAAAAACTAATGACAAATGGCAAAATCAAGACAGACCAAGTAATTGCCCCAGGTAAAATTTCAAAAAGCCGGTACCGCCTACTACGTTGCTTCTCAAAAGGAATCTCTATGTCGTGTTTGTTCATTGTATTATCGCAAAACTAATAGAGTGTTACTAACAATAATCGCTAAGATTATAAGCAATAATCCGAGTCCTAAAATTAACACCGAATATTGCCGGTTGGCATTATAGACGCGGATGCTAAGAACAGTATTGACTAGTAAAACAATACCAAAAAACACCATAAAGGCCATCAGGTCGCTGATGTGCCCCACCTTGAAGGCGCTGACACCCAGATTTGCTCGGTATTGAGTAATATATCCCTGATTACGGTTTGTATCTAATTTGAGCAAAATAAGTATACTTCCCAGCACAGATAAGAAGACGCTGACAGTGAGCAAAAGTAGTATTACCCGGTCATGAATGTATTTTTTTGAAATGGTCATACTTTTTATTTATTTTACACTGTTTTTGTCTAAAAACTAGCAGTCTATTGGCGGGCCCGACCGGATTTGAACCGGCGATCTCCTCCGTGACAGGGAGGCGTGTTAGGCCAGCTACACCACGAGCCCTTGTTTCGCCGTTGCATCGCATTGCCTGCTTATGGGCAAAGCCCATAACCAGCAACGCTTTTGACGCATCACCGCTGTTTTGTCTGCGATACTCACTTCATCGTACCGTTTGTACGTCTTGTTCCGTTTCTCGACAAGAACAACGATGCTGCATTCAAATGCAAAGGCGTAACATTGATACATCAGATTGAAATGATAAGAGGATAATAACAATTTATACCTAAAAAATCAACGTCAAACAGAGGCGTATTTGTTATAATATGTCCACTAGTGCCACCTTAGCTCAGTTGGCTAGAGCATCGCTTTCGTAAAGCGGGGGTCCGGGGTTCGAATCCCCGAGGTGGCTCCAAGCGAGCCCAGTAGTGAGCTTTCGAGAATTTCTCGGCCATTTGATCGAGAAAATAGTCGCCTTTGGCGACCTACTCGAAAGTCTACTACTGGGCGAGTATAGTACAGCGGTAGTATATATCCTTCCTACATCCTTAGTAGTAGATATGCGGGATTAGTATAATGATAGTACGCTTGCTTCCCAAGCAAGAGGCACGAGTTTGATTCTCGTATCCCGCACCAACTACCATTACGGAGTATGGACAAGGGTAAGACGCGGGTTCAACTCCCGCTACTCGCACTAAATATAATGATAAATATTGTCAATCTTAGATAACCACAAGATAGCAAAACTAAACTTAACCGATTCTAGAGTTTGATAATGAGGCGCTGATGGTGTTTTGTTTTGAGTTCGTTAATGTAGTCGCTGATGTTTTTGAAGCTAAATACAATATGTGCACCTTTAATTTTATCCCCCTGCGTCTCTATATTTTTAACAATTTCCAGCCCAAAACCGGTGTTAACGATGCCAGATTGTTGACCCGGTTTTAGCTTGAATAAAGCATCGGTTACTTGTGGGGCTAGGTCTCGATTGGTTTTGTCCACCAAAAAGCCAAATTCCCCACCGTTAGCTTTGCTATAGGGGTCGTCCGAGTATTTTTTGGCAACATCGGCAAAACTTATCCCGCTATTTAATTCATTCAGGGCTGCCACTGCGCGGCTTTGCGTAGCTGTGTCCAGCGTAGCGACTACTTTTTGGGCTAGCATTTCTTGGCGTAAGCTACGCTTAAAATCCGCCACTGACCAGCCAAAGTTATCCCTTAAAACGTCTTCAAAACCCTTTTCGTTAGCGCCTAGCCGGTTTTGGCTGCGCACCAGTTCTATCTGAGCATTAAGTTCCTTGTCGGAAACGGTAATCTTGTTTTGGGCAGCCAGCCGCTTGACGTAGCCATCATCCACAACCTTTTGCAGAGCCCGCTTTTTGTATTGTGCCAATTGTTGCTTGCCAGCATCACTTTTGAAGTCTAACCTCTGTTGTACAGTGTAATAATGCATATAGTGGCGCAGTTCAAACAAGTAATTTTCGTAAGCTACCCAGTCTGAACCGGCTTTGCCAACTGGAGCCGGCACAACCTGTGTTACGTTGTAGAGAAAGCTAGTATTGGATTTGTACACATATAACGCCAGCCCGCAATACAATATAAATGCGCCCAGAGCCGAGAAGAATATTATGCTAGAAATGACTACGACCTTGTGCTTGGAGTGTTGCAAGGGGTAAATGTATTTTCGGGCGCTGGATAGTACATCCTCGCGGTGCTCTGTAATCGACTCGCTAGTAATAAGTGGCACTTTGCCATCTGGCGTTCGAGAAACTTTTGGCTCCGTTTGCTTAATTCGTCCGAGCCGTTTAGGTAATATTTTATTCAGCTTCAGTTTCGGTTTCTTCATTTTTTGATTCCTCAATCTGGGATTGCCCAGTTGCCATAACTCCTTTATCACGCAAAATCTTTAATATTTTCTTCTGTATTTTGGCAGGGTGATGCACCTCATGGATAACAAGATCCCCAACGTATGTTTGCATCATTATCGTACCATATCCCAGCATAGTTTCCTGCAAACCGGCAATTTGATAATTCACCATTTGTATCTGTTGCAAAGTTAAGTCCACCACCGTTTTATGGAAAAGACCTTTTTGGGTAATTTGAATCAACCGCTGGTCAGTAACAATAAATACGCTATAATACCAGGCAATCCAAGATGGAAACAAAACTACAATCCACGCTAACCAGCCAAGCGCCAAACCTCCAAAGAACCAGCCCATACCAAGACTGGGTTTAACAGCCGCCGGAATTACCCCTAGTAGCGGGCAAAATGCCCCTATCACCAATCCCTTACGCATCACGATTGGGTGCTTACGAAATAAGAATAGCACTTCTTCGTCGTCAAATTGGTCTTCAAAATACTTAACACTCATAGTCAAAAGTATAAAGCTTAAAGCTAAAAGACAAAAGACAAAAGACAAATACTAGGTTATAGGTTGCTAAACTAAAAGTCCAAAACGTAACAAGTTAGGGTGGAGGGTGGAGGGTCGTCGAGAGCAGAGTAAAACAAATGGTGAATAGCTAATGGAAATATACGTTATACGCATACAAATTACCACAAAGTTGAACCTTTTACGTCACGGGATACGAATTACGGGCGACTGACGATAGACGACTGGGGACTGGAGACTATTCGCTAGAAGCGAATTCTAGTTTATACTTATCTGGTGATGGCCCAGTAGCTCAATGGATAGAGCAGTTCCGTCCTAAGGAAAAGGTTGTAAGTTCGACTCTTACCTGGGTCACCACAGTTCTATGAACTGACCGTTTTGAAAATAATTTTGCTTTATACGTGGGTTAGATGTTCGTGGACAGTTGTGTAGCTGTGCAGTTCTTCCGGCCTAAACCACATTGCGATCTCTTTTTCGGCTTCCTCTACGGAACCCGAGGCATGTATCAGATTTGCGGCGCCCTTCTTTTGCAACGATGCTCTTCCCAAGCTAAGGTGCGCATAATCGCCCCTGATGGTACCGGGTGCAGAATCCTTTGGCCCAGTACTGCCTACAAGTTTACGAACAACTTCTACAGCTAAACCACCCTCTAAGACCACTGCTATTACCGGACCACTACTCATAAATTCACGCGTAGCATCTACTATCATCTTGCCAATTTCCTCGGTACTATCAGTATATTTAACGCCGTAGGCATCCCAGTCCTTTTTGGTTTTGTTGCCAATAACCGGAATGAGTTCGTCCGGATAATGAGCCGTCATTAGTTTTGAATCTGCAACTAACATTTTGCAACCAACGATTTTAAAACCGGCTCGTTCAAAACGAGCCAACACCTCGCCGACGATTCCACGCTTAACCGCATCTGGTTTGAGTATAATTAATGTTCTTTCCATACTTTTCCTTTATTTTTAGTTATTTTAATAAGATTATATCATACTTACCCTTTAGTTATGTCGTACAATGATAAGTATGATATTTAGCAAAGCTTTAACGGATTTTCTGGAATATCTAGAGATTGAGCAAAATCGCTCGCAGAAGACGATTGCCAATTATGACCATTATTTGACGCGATTGATTGATTTTGCTGGCGATATAAAAGTTAGTCAAATTGACTCCGAAATGATACGCAAATGGCGGCTGTGGCTGAACCGGCTTGGCACAAACACCAGTGATGAATTGCAAAAATCCACCCAAAATTACCACCTGATTGCCCTGCGCAGTTTCTTGAAATATTGCGCCAAGCGCGACATCCCCGCCCTGCCAGCAGACAAGATTGAACTGGCGCGAACGGTGCGCAAACAAGTAACGTTTTTGACACCCGAAGAACTGGAGCGGCTGTTTGCCCAGCCGAAGCTAGACACCCTGCCGGGTTTACGCGACCGAGCAATTTTGGAACTGCTGTTTAGTAGCGGGCTACGTGTGTCAGAACTGGTGGGGCTAGACTGCGATCACATCAACCTGAAGCGACGAGAGTTTATGGTACGTGGCAAGGGGCAAAAAGACCGGCCAATCTTTATTAGTGAGACAGCGGCTGGTTGGATACAGCAATATCTAGATAAGCGTAGCGATACGACTCGCCCGCTGTTTATCCGTTACAGCGGTAGCAAAAAGATTGATAGAACCGGTAACTTTCACCGTTTGACGGCCAGGAGCGTGCAACGGCTAGTGGCACGTTATGCCCTACTAGCCGGCATCACCAAACACGTCAGCCCGCATACCATGCGCCATTGTCTAGATGCTAATACCAGAATTAGTCTGCCTAGAAAAGTTGTGACGGCTAGAGAGCTATACGAAAGTAGTTATACCGATGTTAAAACTATTAGTTGGGAAAAGGGCTTCCAAACAGCTCAGAAGATAAAACAACGCACAAAACACTTCACGTCAGAGGTAGTTGAACTACGAGCTGGTGGATATGAGCTAGTATGCACCCCCGAGCACCGGGTTTTTACCATTAACAACACCGGGGTTGTGGAAATACAAGCCAAAGATTTAAAGAAAAATGACTATATAGCCGGGGTTAAAAAAATCTCACAAAATAGCAAACACTATTATTCACTGGGTATGTGGAGACTCATTGGCTACATTTGCGGTGATGGAACCGTTAGCCAGAGTCGACACGGGGTACTTATGTCAGATAAAAATATAGATCGCCTGAAATTCTATCAAGTAATAATCAAGAAAGAGCTTGGTAAAGATACGCGGATAGAACAATCAAGCTCATCTAGGTCGTTTACCTTACTTTGTTACCATATGCCCTTAGTTAAACTGCTCGTAAATCTTGGGGTTGGCGGTACAACACATAGTCTGCGAGTTCCTCAACGGCTCTTTAAGTCCAGCGAACAGGCAATCTCTCATTTTTTGGCTGGTTTGTACGATGCAGACGGCAATGAAGGAACTTCTACAAAAATATTTAGCGCCAATAAAGAGTTTTTGAAAGATATACAGATGCTTTTTTTGCGCCTTGGTATTGATTCACACCTGTATAAACGAGACCGAAAAGTAAGACTACCCCACGACAAAGGCAAGTTAATCTCGCACAGAATGTATCATATACACGTGCTTTTCAAGCCCGACCAAGAGTTATTTATTAAGAAAATCCCAACTCTGAAAAAAACACGTGCGCTTGGACGCTACGTGGGAGAAAAACTACCGGTTGGTGAAATATTAAAAGACCTTACGAAGCTTGGCCTTGATAACGGTAAACATTTATATAGCAGACGGGCCGATCAACAAACACTTAAATACCCTTCTCGATATACTACTGGAGTAATTGTCCCCACCAAGAAAACTGTAATGAAATTTTATGTAAGATTTAAGCGAATGGGTATTACTGATAAACGCATACATTTAATTAGACGTTTAGCGAGCAGTAATAACCAGTTGAAGTGGCTACGTGTTCAATCTGTTGAGAGAAGATCGTTTCAACAAGAGGTGTATGATTTTAGTATTGAAAAGACGGAAAATCTGATTACGGATGGGATTATTTCACATAATTCCTACGCCACGGATTTGTTGATGAATGGGGCGGATTTGCGCAGTGTTCAGGCATTGCTGGGGCATAGCAACATCTCTACCACACAGATTTATACCCACGTAACCGACCCGCATTTAAAAGAGGTGCATAAAAAATTCCACCGCAAAAACAAAGGATTATAAAATATCTATTCATCACTTAAAGCGGGTAATCAAAAGAGGGGCAGGCACCGTCTCCATTTGTACCGGAAAATTCATCCGTAACCTCGGTCGGTGTAACGCTTATTTGCTTACACATAGAGCCCGTTGACTCTACTGCAGATAATGGAATGCTATCATAGGCCGGCTGATTAATCGGATAACGTACTTGGATACGACGTAGCACATCACCCGCTTTGCCAGTTGAATCAATATTAATTTGGGATCCTATAAATTTGATGTTATTACCCCATGTGTCCGTTCCCCTAATTGCAACATAATTTTTATTTTCTAGTCCATAAACAGTTTTTATGCGGACAACATAGCCTTTGGAAGCGTCGGTCCCTGGCAAATTTGTAAAATTAACCTTACATTTGCGAGGTGTGTTAGCGTTGTTACATTTTGCATTGATTAGCGAGCCTTGATTTTTAATGTCTGCGTATTGAACATCTGTTAAGCTAACGCCATAACTGCCAGAAGCTAAATTATCACTTGGGTACAAGAATGCAGTAAAGCTATTGGCGGTAAGATTTGTCCGCGTAGGTGTAGCTAATTGCGTTATGGTTACTTCTAGTACATTTGTATTGACATTGGCAGCCGTCCAAGCAGAAAGTGGTAGAAGCGTTGGATATTGGGTGCTGGTGGCAAATGTTGAATTAACTGCTTCACCTAATGCATCCGCTGGTTTATCTGCATCCCAACTTATTTCAAGAGATGCTAGATCAGTATTTCTTATTGGTACAACAACACCAGACACAAGCGGTTCTAGTAATATCTTATCTACCTTGGTATTGATAAGTAAACATGTGTAGGAGACATTTGTAGATAATGTTCCATTCCATGGAGCAGTGGTCGTATCACAGGTGATCTTGTCTGCAAAATTATACGGGTCGGCCTTAAATGCTTTTATGGCGTCTTTTATGCCGGATTCGGCAGCGTAATAGGCTTGGGTGCTTAGTTGTCTGTCCAGTGCCATGCGCTGTTCACGCCTAGATAATTGGGCAAAACCCATTACGATAAGCGAAAGCACAATCATCAGAATCATAGTTACGACGATAGACACAAACCCCGTCTCTGCCTTATCTATTGTGTTATGCTTATTCATAATTATCATTTTACTCCGCTGTAGATATTATACGCTTTTGCACCGTGGTGCTTATGCTAACTGCTGCGCAAAACTCCGCGCCGGTCTGCAATTTACAACTTTGATGATTGTCTTCTAATAAGTCCGTGTCGCCATAGATAACCGTCAGATTAATGTTATAAAGTCCAGTGTTTGTGGCATCTGGCACTACTGAAAATTTGGCAATCCTCATATTAGCATCAAGCAATTCCCTACAGTCTGGCAAATTACATGATTCTCCACTTCCAGGGATAAGATTTAAGGGCAAAGCCGTATTACAAGATGAATATTTATCAACATTAAGCGCTTGGGGTGTCTCCTTAGGTATTTGCTTATCAAGCTTTACGCTATAACGATGTTCACCTATGCAAATTGCATAAAGATCCGAGGCGTGTAAGTCAGGATATGGCAGCGGATAACTAACCGGTACATTAATAGATCCTCCGCTGAATTGGATATCTTGGGAAATTATATCCATAATAGTCCGGGCGGCGTTTTGGGTTTTGGTAAGAGTTATCCCCTTGTAATAGGTGCGCCCCACCTGTATTAAGCCAAATGTTATTAGCAGTAAAATTACCGAAAATACAGAGGTGGCAATCATCAATTCCACGATTGTAAATCCAGCTAAACTCTTATTTTTGGTTGTGTTGGTAAATTCTTGTGTTCGTCTAATGGCTGATTTTTGTACTATCGTAGTCATTTATTTATCCAATTTGTAAACTAGGGTTACTTGGTCTTGTCCTGTGCCGTGAACATTATCCCAGCGAACATAGACTGTAAATATGTTTTCTGGCGTAGAACGAGTAATACCAATGTAATAGGGTATCCCGCTATTAGTAGAACAATTGACGTGGTAATCGAGAAAATTAATATCATAGGTGATATCGCCAAATACTTTCCGAGGTGTAGTTGTTGTTGCATCTAGTATATCTAAGCCACTAGTATTTGTTGCGCAAAAAATATTACCAGTATTATAAAGTTTATAATAAGCCGAGTTTACATCCGTACTAACGTTTTCGGATATTTGTTTGATTTCTTCTAGTTGGCCTTCGGCTAGTTTGAGGGCGGTAGTGTGTTCTTTAGCTTGGACGGTGGAGTTTAGACTGCGCCGCGCCGAGGCAAATGCTCCGCCCATAATTAAGCCCAGTACAGCCATTGCAAGTAATACTTCTACAATGGTGTCGCCTCTCTGATGTATAAGTTTCATGGTGCTACACCACAATTATTGTTATAAAAAATTTCAAGTTTGGTAGAAAGTTGCCTATTTTCACCACCAATGGTAATCAAGCCCGATTGATTAGTTCCGCCACTAGCAAAACAAATTTTTACACTACTGGCTTCTTTGATATTAACCGCGCCAGCATTAATAGATCCTGGATCGTCTATTTTAGCCACTGCATCATCCTTTGATGAATTTAGTGTAGTACCAACAATTGCATAAAGTTTAGCCGTTCTAGAACCACTTTCTAAGCCCCCCACACTTACGCCGGTTCCAGGTTGCGCAAAGTCCGTTACAAATGCCACGACACTAGTAGGAATAGTACTATCATAATCCATACTTACAACATTTAAACCATATTTGAGAATACGGTTTTCGGTATTATCGGCCGGGGACGTAGCCAGCGCCTTGGGGCGCGCCTCTTGCAATGAATTTACTTCAGTAGTCCCGGAACTGTATTGTTTGCCAACCAGATTATAGACATTAAAATTTTTGCCATCTCCGCCGACCGAAAATTGTATGGCTCGCCCGATAAACAGACAGCCCTGATTAGCCCCCTGGGCGGCTGATCCCTCTAAGAAATCTAAATCTGTTCCGTTAATACCACAATTAAACCCTGTGGTCTTGGCGTAATAGCCCGTTGAAACATTGTTCATAACATCGTTAATTTGTTGTTCTATGTCGTGGATAGACTGATAAAATTCGGTTTTTCTCTGCTGGCCACCGACGAACAATAATGCACTAACTAACAAGGCACTAGAAACAGCTAAAAATATTATAACCTCAACAATAGTATAGGCCTGACTATTTAGCCCTCGTCTCATATGCTAATTATAGCATAAGAAGATTGCTCTATCAGGCAATCTTCTTAAGCTGAAAGTCCTTAGCTAAAAGCTGAAAGCAAAGAAGAACGAGTAATTAGGATTAAAGGTTAAAGTCCAAAGTTATAAAAATATAGAAAATAAGACCGATACAATATATAAATGGCAACGAATTCATTTAAAGATTTAATTGTTTGGCAACGGTCTTGTGCTTTTACTGTAGATATTTACAAACTGTTTTCACACACAAGAGATTATAGCTTTAAAGATCAAATACTAAGAGCAACGCTATCAATTAGTAATAATATTGCCGAGGGGTACGCGAGACGTAGTGATAAAGCGTTTAAGAATTTTTTGTTTATTGCTAAGGGTTCCGCCGCAGAAGTTGAATCAATGCTACTAGTAGCAACTGAATTAAAATATATAGATATACCTACGCAACAAAAACTTATTGAACAAGTTCAAGAAATATCTAAACTTTTAGCGGGATTTATAAAAAAGCTTTAAGCTGGGGACTTTTGGCTAGGGACTTGCCATCTTTAATATATTAATAGATGGCGGTACCAAGCTATAAGGGCGGCGCCGAAGAGGCGGGCGATGATTGTGCCAGCGATTAGGAACGGGCCAAACGGTATATGTGTGTCTTTTTTGACCTTTTTTATGGCTAGTAGCGGTAGCGAGACGATTGTGCCGATTAGTGAGGCGAGAAATATCATCAGTAGCGTTAGGCCCGGGTCTGCCAAGATTAGCCCCAGCAAGGCGCCAAGTTTGACGTCTCCCCCACCGATCCATTTGCCACCGGATATTTGGAAAATAATGTAGAATATTCCGCCGCCGATTAACACGGAGTAGATAGTATAGAGCAAAGTATTGAGGTGGGGAGTAAATACGATGGCGCGAATCAGGACGGTTGCTAGAGCAAAATATATGAGGGGGTAGATCATTTTGTTGGGGAGTAGATACCACTTTAGGTCGTATACAGCGAGGGCTGTTAGTCCGATGAGAAAAACTAGCCAAAAGCCAAAAGCGAATAGCTGAAAGCCAATAAGGGGTTTTGGCCACCAGATGTATGAAGCAATAAATAAAGTAGCGGTGAGGAGTTCTACCATGGGGTACTGGACTGAAATGGGTTTATAACAGTAACGACATCTGCCCCTCAAACTTAGCCAAGACAAAACCGGAATCAGATCGTACCAAGCCAGTATGTGGTGACAGTGGATGCACATAGAGCGCCCTTGCAAGATGGAATAATCCATTTTTGTCGCCTGTCGCCTGTCGCCTGTCGCCTTTATTTTTGAATTGACTGGTGACTGATGACCCCGTAGAAACCATTTTACGTTTAAACGGGGCAAGCTGATGACTAATGACTTTTTAGATTGCATATGCACTCTAAACACTAGTGCATTGATAAAGCTCCCGAAACAAAGCCCCAATAGAACTAATACAAAAACTACCATCATTAATTATTCTACTACATTAACCAACAACTTCTTCAAAAGGGTGGACTTTTGCCTAACAGAAATAAAGCTAAACCAATTTATTTAATAATTTTATACGCTTATGCAGACAACGTTGTAACCATCGGTAGTTTCAACTGTATAGAACACAGCCGCTTGCGTCCAAGTAGCCGGCTTAATTATGTTTGGGCTAGAACCACAGGTTGACGTGGCCGCAATCAATACTGTATCAGCATCTGGTATGTTCAAAGTAACTGTAGCTTGACTACAAATTGCTATATTACCTGGATGATCTTTCATTGAATTCGCTACGCAAGTACTTATAACATTAGGCGTTAAAGTCCCAAGAAAATTAAAGGGTCCACCGGCATTTTTATAGATGCTAACTGCGTCTGCATAATAGTTTGGGTTTCTGCCAGTAGTGCTAATAAGTTCAGCTACTGCAACAGCTATACGTGCTCCTTCTGATCTACGGCCAGTATTGCGGCCGTTTCGCTGCAAGGCAGGTACAGCCAAAAAGACGATTAGCAATATTAGTCCGGCGATGGCTAGCACGATTAAGACTTCTATGATGGTGAACCCGCCTAAACTCTTACGAGAGTTTGTGTGGGTGAACCCGCCTAAACTCTTACGAGAGTTTGTGTGGGTGAACCCGCCTAAACTCTTACGAGAGTTTGTGTTGGCGAACCCTTTGTTGGGTTGTTTCAGCTTCCCCAGCATTTGTAATGTTTTGAACTTTTTCATACTACTTATGCTTAAAACATTATATCTATTTAACCTAAATAACAACCCCGCGTACAATGGATTACATATTAGTGTAAATCGCACCAAGCCAGAATGTGATGGCAGTGTACGCACATGATGCGACCTTGCAAGTTTGAAAGGTTGCTAACGGTTACCTTTTTAACTCTGTTTTCTGCCTGCCTGCCGGTAGGCAAGGCCCTTCCCCCTCTGCTCTTTTTGCTTTGTTCATGCAATCTAAAAACCAAGGCACCAATAAAACTCCCAAAACATAGACCGAGTGTGACCAATATTACAATAATCACTATGTCTAAACTAACATTGTTTAGTAAATTTTTTCTCGTAGTAAAAAAAACAGTTTCCAGTTATTTTTTCGTTCTACGACGAAGTGCATTGCGCAGTACCACCAGTGCTACCAGCACTTGACTCTAGATCCCATAAGGCTACTATACTTCGAACTGTAGCTCCTGTTGTTGTTGGGGCCGTACCGTTAGCATTACAAACGTGAAAGTTCACGAGAGTAACTTTGGCTATATCAGCTGGGTCTGCATGGGCAGTACCTGGAACCGTAGCACTATAGACCCACTGTATGTTAGCCGCGGTTTGATAGATCGCAAAGTTGGGAGTTACACCAGTGAATACCGTAGAAAACTGGCCTGTGGCTGGCCAGGTGCCGTTATTGTTATTAGTCCACTCTTGGGCTGCAGCTAAAACTTTTGCTACATCACTGCGTCGCTGTGTATTTCTACTGTTACGCTGCAGGGCAGGTACCGCCAAGAAGACGATTAGCAATATTAGACCGGCGATTGCTAGTACTATCAAGACTTCGATGATGGTGAACCCGCCTAAACTCTTACGAGAGTTTGTGTGAGTGAAGCCC
>Ga0172369_10001105_pt1 | contig 39466 bp, 25 predicted proteins | sample LakKiv25m_FD_114539 | JGI IMG/M metagenome (GOLD analysis project Ga0172369, IMG submission 114539) | Freshwater microbial communities from Kabuno Bay, South-Kivu, Congo - kab_022012_11.25m | ecosystem: Environmental > Aquatic > Freshwater > Lake | place: Democratic Republic of the Congo... | reverse complement strand
CGATGCGCTTGTGCATCGCGCGGGCCTTGCGCCTATCGGCGCTCGGCCACGCTCGTGCTCGAAAGCTCGCACATCGCGCGGATCAGGCTCGGCTTCGCCTGCGCCTGATCCGGGGCTCAAACTCCGGGCGGCGGGGTGGGCGCGAAGCGCCGAACTTGGGCGGATTCGGGGAACCGTCAACACTTGCCGAACCCGACGATTCGCGTCCGACCGCCGGAACGTCCTCAGGAGGCCCCGAAGCGAGAACGGCGGACGGTGGAGACGGACGATCTGGCGACGATGCTGGAAGCGGCCCGGATCCACGCCCCCGACCGCTACGCGGAGATCGCGGTGCTGGCCTTGTCGGGCATGCGATCCGGGGAACTATATGCCTTGAAATGGGATTGCGTCGATCTGGACAAGTTGCAGATCATCGTCAAGCGGTCGATCTCCCTTGGAATCTTGACGGAAACGACCAAGACCAAGGCCCAGCGAACCGTGCCGATGCACCCGATCGTCGCCGAACTGCTCAAGGAGCACCGGAAAGATCAACTCGAACGCCAGGTTGCGGGCCTCAGCCTCGGTCTGGTATTCCCTTCCGACAAGGGCACGCCGCGGACGCCGAACACCTTGCAGAAGGCGTTCAAGGCAATCCGGGCGGCCACCGGCATCGACATCAGGATCGGCCCGCAAGTCCTCAGGAGATCGATGAATTCCAATCTCGTTCGGCAGTCCGTCGATCGGCTCACCGTCCGGGCCATCATGGGCCACACGACCGAGGAGATGACCGCCCGCTACTACGGCGTTTCCGAAAATGACAAGAAAGCGGCGGTGTTGTCCCTGCCGATCAAACCCACGTAGCCCGAGTCTCCACGCCGTGTCCCGAAGTGCGACCGCTACGAAAACGAAGAAGCCCGGGTCGCTTGTGCAACCCGGGCTTCTTGGCGTTTGACTGAATCAATGATCTCAGGCGTTTACAGGATCCGTGTTGCCCTGCCGTGTTACCCCGGCACATTTTCGCTTCGCCTGTCGATGCCTAACTCTTTGATTTCCTTCAGGTTGCGGGGGTTGGATTTGAACCAACGACCTTCGGGTTATGAGCCCGACGAGCTACCGGGCTGCTCCACCCCGCGGGTCGCCTTGTAGGCCCTCGTCTGCGGGCTGTCAACCCGCCCGTCCACCCCAATCCGCCGCTTTCGGCACATTTCGTCATGGCGGCGGCAAGGCGCTGCGCTGCGACTTCGCCGTGCGTCTGGTCAACCGAGCACATCCTCGATTTCCTCGAGCAACTCTTCCGCATCGGCCCGCGGCCCGGCGTGGTGTTGCGCAATCGCCAGATCCAATGTGTGCCGCGCCATGTCGCGGGCCTCCTCGAAGCGCTTGAGCGTCATCAGGCATTCCGCACGCCGCTGCCAGGCCATCATCAGGTCCGGCTGGATCGTGTACGCCGCTTGAAAACACACCTCAGCCTCTGCCGGCCGGCCCGCCTCCACCAGCGCCTGACCCAGGGAGAACTGCGCCAGCTCATTGTCGGGATCTTCCGACACCATGGCCCGGAAGCGCGCAATGCGCGGATCCTCCTCATCGATCGCGTCGCTCTGCATCGGTTGCACCTGTTGGCGCGGCCGAACGCACCTTGGCTGGCTTGTGCGACATCGGCGGGTGAAAAGCAAGCATGACGCACGGTCCTGCACGGCGAAAAGTTGCCGATCGCGTCATCTCGTCTATCCTGCCACGGCCATTGGGCCATCTGCTGCGAGGTGACCGTGATCCGTCCGTTCCTGCTGTCTCGCCGCCCCGAACTGGTGCCCATGGTGATCGTCGGTACGCTGAGCCTGGCGGCGCTGGGCCTGTGGCTGATTCGCGGCGGCGAACCAAATGAAGCCAGGCTGATGAAGCGTGCGGTCATCCAGCCGTCCGTCGCGCGAGGCGCGCCCAGGCCCGCGCTGCCGGTGCCCCCCAAGCTCACGCCGCAGCATCTGGCGCAGGCCAGGCCGGACGGGCACGGCGGCCTGACGGTGCACACGCCGGCCGGCGAGGCGCCTCTGACGATTGACGCGAACTTGCAGGCCGCCATCGCCGCAGAACTGGACCGCGAGCACGTTCCCTACGCCGCGATCGTGCTGCTCGAGCCGCGCACGGGCGCCATCCGCGCCATCGTCGAACACCGCGAAACCGATGATCCAGTTGCGGATATCGGAAGTCTCGTGGCTCCGCGGGTGCCCGCGGCCAGCGTGTTCAAGGTCGTGACGTCGGCAGCGCTTTTGGAAGCTGGACAATCACCGGAGACGCGCGTCTGTTTCCACGGCGGCAAACATGGCATCGACGCATCGCTCTTGACCGCGAGTCCGCGCGACAACCAGTGCCAGACGCTCAGCGAGGCGCTGGCCCACTCGACCAACGCGGCGTTCGCGCGTCTCGCGCTGCAACACCTGAAGCCTGGTGACCTGGCACGCATGGCCCATCGTCTTGGCTTTGGTCAAGGATTCCAAAGCGATCTCGACGTCCTGCCCTCGCGCATCGATGAAGGTACGACGGACCTGGATCGGGGCCGCTGCGCGCCGGGTTTTGCCGGTTCGACGCTGAGCCCCGTGCACGCTGCCTTTCTCGCGGCGACGGTGGCCAACGGCGGCGTGGCGATGCGCCCGACGCTGCTCGCGACGGATCGCGCGCCGACGCCGCTCGGCCGATTGCTGCCGGCGCTGGTTGCATCGGAACTGGGTCAGATGATGCAGCAAACGATCGAGTCCGGCACCGGACGCCATGCCTTCGGCGAGCGCCCGGCCAGCCTGCGCGGTATGGCGATCGCGGGCAAGACCGGCTCCCTCAGCGGCGATGATCCAAATATTTACCGACACTTCTCCTGGTTCATCGGCTTCGCACCGGCCGACGACCCGCAGATCGCAGTCGCCGCACTCGCGATCAACGGCCCCAAGTGGAAGAGGAAGGGTCCCGCCCTCGCTCGCGACGCTTTGGCGCTCTACTTCGCTGCCAACCACACCGTCGCCGACGCCCGTTCGCGCGCCCGAGGGGTTGACGCCGGCCCAGCCCACGACTAAGGTACGCCCCGCCTTCAGACAGGGCTGCGCGCCCTGGGCCCATTCGGGGATCGTCTAATGGCAGGACCGCAGACTCTGAATCTGCTCATCTAGGTTCGAATCCTAGTCCCCGAACCCTCATCGCGGCCCGGTCCAGCGGCGATGAACGACGACACCTCGGATGCTGCCTTCGGGCGCCGCGGCATCGGGCAGATCCAGACCGCGCAGAACCTGGAATATCGCGAAGTATTTGACGAAAATCTAGCTCGTCCACGCCCCGTTAGTCTAGCGGTCAGGACACGGCCCTCTCAAGGCTGGGACAGGAGTTCAATTCTCCTACGGGGCACCATCCATCCCATTGGCATCGCAACTTACGAACTTGCCTGCATCTGATCCGCGCTCTGACCGGGATCCGGACTGGCTTGACTGGCGTTGGCAACTGCGCCATCGACTGCGCAGTGCCGACGATCTGGCGCGCCACTTTGCGTTGACGCCCGAACAGCGCGCTTACCTGGCCGCGGGCCACGGCTTCGAGTCGGGCATAACGCCGTACTTCGCCAGTCTTTGCAAGCCATTCGACCCGTCTTGTGCGCTTGCCCGCCAGGTCGTGCCCGATCCGGCCGAAGCGCGCACGGCCGCGTTCGAACGCGCCGACCCTCTGGGCGAGGACCGCCACCGTGTCGCGGCAGGCCTGGTCCACAAGTACCCGGATCGCGTACTGCTTCTCGTCACGGATCGGTGTGCCTCCTACTGTCGCTATTGCACTCGGTCGCGTTGGGTGGCCGCCGACGCCGAGCACGTGGGTCAGGACGAGCTGGATGCCGCGGTCGCCTACATCGCCGCGCACACCGAGATTGCCGATGTCTTGATCTCAGGCGGAGATCCGCTGCTGCTTTCGACCGCTCGCCTGCAAACCTTGCTGGATCGGCTGAGCGACGTTCCCCACGTGCGCCTGCTGCGCATCGGTTCGCGCGTGCCCATCTTCCTGCCCATGCGCATCGATGCCGAACTGGTGCGTGCCCTGCGGCCGCGGCGCATTCCCGTGTTTGTGAATGTACACATAAATCATTTCCAAGAGTTGGCACAACCAGCCCGCGATGCGCTGGCGATGCTGGCCGATGGCGGTGTGCCGCTCGGTGGCCAGACAGTGCTGCTGCGCGGTGTGAACGACAGCGCCGATGTACTGCGTGAAACCTTCTTTGCCATGCTGGGTAGCCGCGTGCGGCCGTACTACCTGTTCCACTGCGATCCGGTGCGCGGGACATCACACCTGCGCACGTCGGTCGATGTCGGGCTGGAATTGATGGCCAAGCTGGTCGGTTTCACCAGCGGGATGGCCGTGCCCAAGTATTGCATCGACCTGGAAGGCGGCGGCAAGGTGCCGCTGTGGCCGCGGTATGTCGAACAGCTGGATCGCGACGCAGTAACGCTGACGAACTACCGCGGCGAACCGTGGTCCTATGTCAACGAACCCGGCGAGCGCTAGGAGTGTGTCGGACTATCGTCCGTCCAAGCTCCGTCGGTGCTTGTTGTTTGGGGCATTCGCACAAGAAAACCATGAAGTCATTCATTGGGTTTTACGTGCGAATGGGAACCCGCAGCCGCGGCTTCCCTAGGAGTCTGTCGAGTCTGGCGCCGACACGTAGTTTCAATGAGTTATCCATCGCTGTGGGAGGTTCTCCGACAGACTCCTAGGCGCTCGCACGGGGCGCGGGCGGACGATGGACGCCACCCCCAGGGCCATCGACAGCAGCGGCAGAACGTGGTGCGATCCATGCGCTCCAGCCAGGCGAGGTCGATGCCGTGACGTGTCACAGAGGCCCCTCTTTTTCGCTCCTTGCTGCCGTTGCGGGCGGGCTGTTGGCGCTCGGGTCGGCCGCGTGCGGGGCTGCGCATACGACGCCGGACGCCGGGTCAAGCCCGGCGCTGACCCCGACCGGTGCCGCGGCCCAAGCACGCCAGCAGTGGCACGCCGGTCATGCGGCGGCGGTCGTGGCCATTGCCGACCAGGCGCGGCTGCAGCACGTCGAGTCGCCCGAACTTCAAGTGCTCGAAATCAAGTCTCTTTGGCAGGTTCCTCAGCGAGAGGCGGCGTTGCAGCGCGAGCGCGACCTGGGGCAGACAGCGCAGCAGCAGGGGCCGGGACCCGACGGCGGCGCGCCGATGTGGCTGGCCTTGCTCGACATCGCGGGCTTTCATCTGCAGCGCAAGCAACCGGCAGAGGCATTGCGAGTGCTTTCTCCGGTCCTACAAGGCGGTTGCCGCGAACATCGCGCGTGCAGGCTGACGGCCGACGCGCTCCTGGGTCTGCCGCCAGATGGCGGACTGCCCGATCGGGTGCTCGCGTCGGCGCCACCGACGGCGCACAGGCCGACCCAGCCAGAGCGAGTGCAATGGATCGCTATGATCATCAGCGAATTGGCTCGGATGCAGCACCATTCCGAGGCGGAGGGCGTCGTGGCAGCTGCCCTGCGCGCGACCCAAGCGGAACCGATCTGGTGGTGTTTGGATTTCGCCTTGGCGCGCCGCCACCCGGGCGAGCAGGCGCGCGCGGCCTGGCGGGAGCGGATCGAAGCAGCAAAGCTGCCTGCACCCGTCCTGGAGGCAATCGCTGCGGCCGGCGAGTTGGAGGCAGATCGAACGATGGCCGTCCAGGTGTTGACCCTGGCAGCGCGACAGGCCGACGGCGGCGAACTGGCGTGGCAGCTGTTGGCACAAGCCATGGCGCGTCTGAATGATACTGCAGGCTTGCAGCGGCTGGCGACGACGGATTCGGGGCATTTCACCTCGCGCAACGGGCGGTTGGTGCTGGCCCGTGCCCTGCTGCGCGCGAGCCAGCGGGATCTTGCGGCGCCAATCGTGCAGCAACTGCGGGCGCAAGACGACGGCGACGCGCTGGCGCAAGTGCTCCAGGCGGATCTGCTGCGGCAGCAGGGCCAATTGGCACCTGCGCGCGCACGGGCCGAAGCGGCGTTGGCGGCGGCCAAGGATCCCAGTCTGATCGCCCTCTTGCTCAGCCAGATCTGGCGGCGCGCCGTGCCGCAGGACGCGGATCGGTGGCTGGCCTTGGCCGCTGCGCAGCCGGGCACCGGCCAACTGGCGGCGGCGCGTGCGCGCTGCGAACGCGAGCTGACGGGCGGTCGGCCCGCGCCGGCCGCGTCGCAAGCTGCGCTGGATTACGCCCGCTTGCTGGCCCGCGCTGGCGCATCGGCGCCGCAACCCCTGCTGGAGGACGTGGAACCGGCGCCCGACGCCGCGCGCCTCTGGCTGGTGCATCAACTGCAGGCCCGCGGCCCAGCGTGGCAGGAGACGAGTGCGGCGGTGCTGCGCGTGCTGGCCGACGCCGGTGTCGCACAGCCCGACATGGTTCGCGACCTCGCACTGCGGGCGCTATCTGAGAACGATTCCGAAAGGTTCTTCGAACTCGAAGGCCGGGCGCGCGACGTGGCGCGGGTCCAAGGTGCGCGGCTCGATCCGGACCGAGTGGTGCGCGAGTTGCTCGCCCGCGGCGTTTCCTTGCTGCCGCGCTGGTTGCGCCAGAGCGGGATCGTTGACGTGCAAGACGTCGCCATCGCCTGGCGGGTGGCCCACGCGCTGTTGTCGAACCACCATGCGATGGCGGGGCGGCAGTGGGCGCAATTGGCATGGCAGCGCTCCAGTTCCGCGGATGTTCCCGTCAACGTACTGCCGAATCTCGCGAGCGGCGGCGGCGCCGACATTGCACTCGAAGTCGTGGGGGGAACACCGAAAACCGGCGATCTGCAGCAGGATCTTCCCTACATACTGGTCGAGATCTCGGCGCTGGTCGCCGCGGATCGTGTCAAGCAGGCCACTGCGCAACTGCTGGCGTTGACGCGCCGGTCGGACCTGCCGCCCAAGATCCTGCGCGCATTGGTGGACATTGCAGCAGAATCAGGCATGTGTGACGTCGTTGGCCTCGCCGCACCGACGTTGGTGGCCGACACGGATGTGTACACCTGGCGCACCGGGATTTCGCGCGGCCTCGAGTGTGCACGACGGCTCCAGGACGAGCCGGCGGCGCGGATGCTGCGCCGCGCGGCAGACAAGGTTGCGCCCGACGCCGCGAACCAACCTGACCTGCTGAAACTGGACTATCTGGCCCGCGAACTGACCACCCACGGCTTCGAGTCGATGGCCGTGGAAGTGTTCGACCAGTTGGCACGCAGCCGCGCGACGCCGGAGGACTCGCTGACCCACTGGGCGCGGGCACTGCTCGCATTGGACCGTGCGCCGGAGGCCGCGCAGGTCCTGCAGAATCTGGTGGCGATGGTGCGCAGCCGATCGCCGCGGGCGTACCTGCGCGCCGCGGAACTGTTGGAGGACTATGGCCAACTCCCGCTGGCATGGAGTTTCCTGACTGCGGCCGTCGCCCTGGACCCCGACAACGCCGTGCTGCGTTTGCGGCTCGTGATCAACGCGATGCGCTGCAAGCGCAGCGAAGGGCTGATCGGGCACGTCCAAGCGCTGCTCAAGGCGGGGCCGGGCGCTGAAGAGATCAAGGTGCTGTTGGCGGTGGCGGATCGCACAGGCAATGTCCAGCTCTTGTACGATGCGGCGGTGGCCATGCCCGACGCGGATCGTGAGCTGGAGCGCTTTCGCACGGAACTAGCCGCCGTGCTTGGCGATCGCGATGCGGTCGCGGCGGGCGTGCGCGCCCTGCGCGGCAAAGGTGCAGTGCAATCCGCGCGGGTGCCGGAGTGGCTCGCCTCTGTGGGCGCCCACCGCGAGGCCCGCGAAGTCGCGCAAGACATCCTGGCCGCGCCGGAGCCGACCGGGGCGGGCTGGCAGCGACAGCGAACGCTGGCATTTGCTTTGGAGAATCGTAGGGATCCGACGTCAACGGCCGAGGCGCTGAGCCTGGTACGCTTGTACACCGGTCGCGCGCTGGATGCAGAACGGGCGGCGCTCGAGGCAGCACTGGAACTGAGCCGTCTGGGTCTGGCCAAGGAGGCGCAGTCTGTGGCTGCAGTGGCTGCCAAGAGCGACAACCCGCTGCGCATGTGCGTGGCGGCGCAATTCGAGGCCGACGCTGGCCACCCCAAGCAAGCAAGCGCACTTCTGCACCGCGCGATGGCGTCGGTGCTGCTCGACCCGCGTCTGCGCGACTGGCTGCGTGCCTTTGCGCCGTCGCCCGTGCGCGACGATGCCGAGGATCTGTACGCGCAGGTGCAGTGCGTTATTGGCCGGATGGTCGATAGCGGAGATCTGGACGATCTCGCGGCGTGGCTCAAGGAACTGCAGCAGATCGCACCGGATTCGGACAAAGTGCGCGCGCGCCTGCTGCAGGTGCAGTTGATGGCTGGGCACGTCCACGCCGCGGCCGCGGGGCTGCACGATGCCGTGCAGACGCTGCAGAACCTGCCGCGTGACGATTTCGAGCCGCTCTTCGAGCGCGTCGCGCGGGATGGCGGACGGCCCGACCTGCTCGCGTGGCTGGCTCAAGAAGGTGCACTGCTGCGCACCGAGCCGTGGCTGTTGGCCTTTGTCGCATCGATCCTGCCAAGTGCTCAGGAGCCGCCGCTGCCAGGCTTGGAGTCCGTGCGCGCGCTGCTGAGCGAACTGCCGGCCTGGCTGCCGGGCGCGCGGGCGGCGTTGTCGATGGCGGCAAGTGCGCAAGGTCAAGCCATTGCAGCCGTGTCCTTGCTGGGCGAGGCGCCGCTGGTCGTGGCTGAGGCGGCGCGCGGCAACGCGGCGCGGGCCATGGCCGCAGCAGCGATTACCATTTCAGGTCAATCCGTGACACCCAGTGCGGCCCCGCCTGCGCGGCAGGCCGCCCTGCAGCTGGAACACTGGCTGGCGACCGCGGGCGGCGCGGAGGCGGAGGCGGCTTTGGCGGCCGAACTGACGCGCCAGGGCCATCCGGAACGGGTTGGAGCGAGCGGTCCTTTGCGGCACGTGGGCCTGTGGAATCCAACGTTGCGGCAGCGTTTCCTGGCGGCGATCGGCCGGGACGATGACGAGACGCTGGCGACGGCCGGGATGCAACTCCTGCGCGCGCAGCGCAGCAACCTGGAGGCGACCGACGAAGTCCTGGATCGCCTGTTGCAGGCTGGCCGCATCGGCGCGGCCCGACACATGTCCGAGCGTATCACTGCGCAGGAGCCCGGCGTCCTGCCCCCCGGCGTCTTGGACGATCACGCACCGGTCCATGAGGCGGCGGGGCTGGCGCGGCTGGTCGCGGCTTACCATCCGCGCGCGGTGGCCGCGCTGCGCGGCCCCTTGCCGCCGCTGCCACTCGACCTCGCCGAAGATGCGCAAGCCCTTGCCGTGGCCGCGGATCCTGCGCTCGCATTGCAGTGGACCGCGCAGATGGCGGCGCGCCAAGACGAGCCGTGGCGGCCGTGGTGGTCGCTGGTCGGCCAGGCCGTGGCCTTCGAGCGCAGCGATCTGGCGCGAGCGGCGCTCACGCGGGCGAGCGAAGCCGGCGCCCCAAAGGGGGTGCTGGCCTGCCCGCGCCTGTGGCTGCAGCACTCGGGCACGCTGGCATCGTGCTTGCGCGGCCGCCCCATCGACAACCTGTCGGATGGCGAAATCGGCGATATCGCAGCGGCTGTCGGCCTCGGCGTCGATCCCGCGGCACAGGCAGCCTTGAAGTCGGAGTTGCTGGCCGCGCCGCCGCGCACCGAGGGTCGACTGGCCGCCGCAGCAGCAACGCGCCTGTGGTTCCTCGACGCGGCACAACGAGACCGGCTCCAGGTGTTCGTGCACGCGTTGCATGACGAACTCCAGCCCCCGTCGCGCCGGGCCGCGTTTGCCGTCACCGCCATGGACGATCTCGCGGCGTTGGGTCTCGGCGGACTCGGCCTGGCCATGACCCAGGAGGCCTGGCAGCGCCACCCGCAGGGCCAGGGCCAGCGCAACAACCTGGCCTACGCCCGCTACCTGGCACGCGAAGATCCTGCCCAGGTGCTTGCCCTTGCCGCCCCGGCCGAGTTCGCGACGGGTGGCGATGCCGCCTATGCGGCGCTCGACACGCTGGCGGCGCTGCGGTGGGCATCCGGCGATCGCCAGGGCGCGCTGGCATTGCAGTGGCGATCCCTGGCCGCGGCGGTGGCGTCGCAGCGCGAGGGCCAGAACGGCCTTGGATTACCGACCGCGCGCCTGGCGGAATTCCTGCTGCAGACCGGTCACTGCGACGACGCGCGCACGCTGGCCGTGCTCGCGCTGCATCGGCCCGACGACGCTGGCAGTGTGCAACGCGCGCGGCGGGTGCTGAAGGCGTGCCTGCAAGCGGCACCGTGATGGCCCCGGTCCTTCGACTCTCTCCGGTCCCTCGAATCTCTGCAGTCCTTCGACTCTCTCCGCGCATGCGCGGCGCTCAGGACGGTGACCGCGATGCGCTGGCGCTGGCGCAGTCACCGGTTGGCCTCGCGCGGCGTCCGCGCTACCATGCGCGTCGGCGAGACCTTCTCGCCCGCTCGCTTTGGACAGCGGCGCAAGGCTGCCAGTGAAGCTGTTCGACCCAGTACCGCCGCGCACGATTCCGCCCAATCTCGTCACGGCCACCGCCATGTCCTTTGGCCTGGTCTCGATCTACACCTCTTTGAGCGGCGGCGACTTGCAGCGCGCGGCTTGGTTCGTGCTCATCGCCGTGCTTCTCGACAAGCTCGATGGCAGCATCGCGCGGGCGTTGAAAGGCTCCAGCGAATTCGGCGTGCAGATGGATTCGTTCGCCGACAATGTCGCATTCGGCATGGCCCCCGCCGCGCTGATCTTCCGCGCCGCCCATGATCTTGCTCCGCAAACGTGGGGCGACATGGCACAGATCGCAGGCCTTTCCGCCACCAGCGTGCTGGCCGCGCTGTGCCTGTTCTACGCTGTGATGACCACCATTCGCCTCGCTCGCTTCAACGTCATGACCGCCGCACTCGGCCCCGAGATCTTCCTCGGTTTGCCCTCGACCCTCTCCGGCGGCGTCCTCGCGACGCTGTTCCTCAGCGTCGATCAACTCGGCCTCGATCGCCCAGAAGTCTTCGCGTTCTTCCCGCTCCTCATGACCATCAACGCGTTCCTCATGGTCAGCAACCTGCCGCTACCCAAGGCAAAGCTCAGCAAGCACAAGATCCTCATGCCGATCCAGGCCGGTCTGGCCCTGCTCGTGTACGTCCTGGTACTCACGCGCATCTGGTTGTGGCTGGTGCTGCTGCTCGTGGTCGCCTACCTCGCGGTCGGCTTCCTCTTCCTCGGTCCGCGCATGTGGTCCGCTTCGCGCAGGGACTGATTTTCCCCAGGTCTGCCATGCCCGTTCTCCACGTTCCCGCCCAGGATGGCACCCAGCTCAGCGTGCGCGTCTCCGGCCTCACCGGCGGCAGCAACATTCCCGCCGTGATGCTCTGCGATGGCATCGGCTGCGACGGCTTTGTGTGGCGCTACCTGCGGCCCATGCTGGAGATGCACTGCAAGGTCGTTCACTTCCATTACCGCGGTCATGGCCTGTCCGAGATTCCCCGCGACCCATCGACGCTGACCATCGAGCAGTGCGGCCGCGATCTGTGGACGGTCGCCGACGCCTGCGGCATCGCGCAGGCCGTGCTGGCGGGTCACTCGATGGGTGTGCAGGTCGTGCTCGAAGCCGCGCACCAGCACCCGGCACGCACCCGCGCCATCGTGCCAGTCTGCGGCGCGTTCGAGCGTCCTTTGGATACCTTCCACGACACGAGCCTCGGCAGCCACTTGCTGCCGCTGTTGTCCGGCGCCCTGTTTCGCTGGCCGGCGCCCGTGCGGCGATTCTGGCAGCGCACCGTACCGACCGAGTTCGCGTATTGGATCGCCACGGCCACCGAGATCAACCCGCACATGATCCGCCGTGACGACTTCCTGCCCTACCTGCGCCACATGGCCCGCATGGATCCTGTTGTATTCATGGGATTTCTGCAAAATGTCGCCGAGCACAGCGCCCGCTCCCACCTGCGCCACTTGACGATGCCGGCGCTGGTGGTGGCGGGCGTGAACGACAACTTCACGCCGCACCGTCTGTCAGTGGAGATGGCGCGCCTCTTGCCGAATGCCGAGTTGTGTGAGATTCCCGGCGGCACGCACACGGCGCCTCTCGAACTGCCGGAGCTCGTGGAGCTCAAGCTGGAAGACTGGAGCCGCCGCTGGGGTCTTTGGGGGTAGCGCCAGCGGAGGGATCCCTACACGTCGTAGAAGATCGGCTCGTGGATCTGCAGGAAGGCGTCCAGGACCTTGGTCTCATCCGCCGTCAAGTCATCGAGGCGCACACCGGCGCCGGCACGCGTGCGGATGTGCTGGTTGCTCTCGCCGTCAAAGGGCCGGGTCCAGCAGACCGTCGCGTGCTTGTGAAAGACATGATCCGTCCCCGGAATCGAGAAACGCACCTCGATCCGATCGCCCTTCTTGAGCGGCTCGTCCGTCGCGATGAACAGGCCTCCCGCGCTGATGTCCGCCGTCAGCCCAACGAACAGCCGATGATCTGTGGCAACGCCCACCTGGATGTCGTAGCGCAGCCGTTGGGCATCGCGGCGCTCGGGCGCAGGCGGGATCGGCGGCGCGAAGTGACCGGAGCTAGGCTGACGGGAACTGGTCATGCTGTACCTGTGTGCACGCGTAGAAGGTTGCGACCCAGCAGGAAGAGATCGCCGTTACGCAGCGGCGACTCCTGAGGCACCCGCAGGAAGGTTCCGTTCGAACTGCCAAGATCCTTCAAGAAGACACGGCCGTTGCGATCCGACAGCACCGCGTGCGAGCCAGAAACAAAGCCGTCCTTGGGAAACAGGATGTCGCCGCGTTCACGGCCGAGGAAGACGTCTGGACTGCCCAGCAAATAGGCATTGGACACCTGCCGGGTCAGACCGATCTGGCACAGGCGCCCCCACACGCCGCGCGGCAACGGCCAGCCGACCATTTCCACCTCGCCATCGGGCATGCGCTCGGGTAGGAGGCGATCGATGCGCTCGAAGCGCAGCACTTCCTGGCCAACGCGCAGGACATCGCCATGGTGGATTTCGACCGGCGACGTGATGCGCAAGAACGTACCGTTGGCGTGATCGATGGTGCGAAGGACAAAACGTGACGGGTCGGCATCGACGATACAGTGCACGGAAGCGAGGAACCGATCATCGGGAAAGCGCAGTTGGCATTGCTCGCCGCGCCCGATGCGGTTCTCTCCCAATACCAGCGGAAACTGCGTGGACTCGGCACCGCTGTCATCGATGAGCGCGATCGTGCCGACACGATCCGGCCGTGGCGCCTGCGCACCCATCGGCATCGGTAGCGTCGGCGTGTGGTTCGGATTGGTGGCGCCGCATTTGCCGCAAAAACTGTTGGCATGGGGCACGGGTGTGCCGCAATTCTCGCAAGGCGGCGCAGCCGGGGCCGGCGGCGCAGGAACGGGACGCGGTGAGGTGATCGGCGCCGCGGCTCGCTGCGCGAGCGGGCTGGCCGGCGGCGGCGGAATCGGCGCGCGCGCAGCGGCGCGTGGCCGCAAGGCCGCTGCGGAACCGGGACGGCCAACACTGGGCGTCGAGTGATTGGACGGATCCTGCGGTGGCGCCGCGCCGTCTGTGTCCGCGGGCGGCGTCGTGGCGCGAGGCACGCGGCGGATGGCACCCGAGGCCAGATCGGTGGACCGGCCGACCGCGCCGCCAAGTTTGACGGGCGGCAGCGACAGCGTCGCGTCCTCACCACCGTCCATCTCGACCGGAATCGGCGGCGGCGAGGTATTGCGCAGCGCCGCGGCCGCCCGCGGCGGCAGTTCCACGACACGCGCTGCACCGTCGGCGGCGAGCGCATGGGCCCCCGAACCGGGACGCGCGGCAGGTTGCCCCGGCGGGGTCGGCTTGGGTGGTGCCGGCGGCGGTGGCACCGCCGTCGATCGCGACGCTGGTGCCGGCGTCGGGCGCACGGCCGGCAGCGGGGCGCTGGCGGCTGCACCGCCCGCGAGGTTGGGCGCGACGGGTGGCACGGGCTGTGTGGATCGCGGCTCCTGCGCAGGCAAGGCTGCGCCACATCCCAGGCAAAACCGATACTTTCCGTCGTTGCCTCGACCACAACGGGGACACGATACCATCGGTCTTCGCCTCCTTTGCGTGCGCGTCCGCATCCGCGGGCCGAACCCTGCCTGCTATCCTGGACGTCCGCGGACGTCAAGCATTGTGGCGACGTCACGGAACATGGCACAACATTTTGCCACGATTGCGGCCGAGATGGCCACCCGGCAGGTCTGCCGGAATCCGCCCGAAAACCTTGCCCGGCTGTCGCGCCAGGGCTGGAATCTGGAACGCGCATGGGCTACAACACGCACCCTGCCCACGCTGGCCCCGGCGCGGCGCGAAACGCAGACGCAAAATCAGACGGGTACGCGAGACAAGCCGAAGAGGGAAGACATGGCCATCGCCCTGCGGACGTTCGTCGTCCTGGACAATCTGCAGCCGCAACTTGCCTCGTTCATTGGCAAGACCGCGCGCGGCTTTCTGCCTTTGCCTGGCATGGCGAGCCTGTTCGTCGAGATCGCGCCCGGCATTGCCATCAACCGCGTCACAGATGTCGCGCTCAAGGCCACGACGGTGGCGCCGGCCATCCAGATCGTCGAGCGCGCGTTTGGCTTGCTGGAAGTGCACGATCGCGATCAAGGTGCGGTACGCAGTGCCGGCCGCGCCATCCTGGCCGATCTCGGCGTGGAAGAAGGCCAACGCATCAAGCCGCGCATTGCAACCAACCAGGTCATCCGTGCCATTGAGCCCTACCAGGCGCAGATCATCAACAAGGACTCGTGGGGCATGATGATTCTGCCCGGCGACAGCCTGTTCATCTTGGAGACGGAACCGGCGGGCTACGCCGCCTACGCGGCGAACGAAGCGGAGAAGGCAGCGAACGTCAAGTTGATCGAGGTGCGCCCCTTTGGCGCCTTCGGCCGCTTGTGGATGTCAGGTTCGGAAAGCGAGATCGACTCAGCGCGCGAGGCGGCGATCGCCGCGCTGGAAGGCGTCGAGGGCGTCGCTGGCAAGTAGGACGATCAAACGCAATGAAAATGTGGTATTGGGCCACCAGTACACACCTTCAGACACCTCTAGACAATGGAGACTTCACATGTCAGACGCGCTTGGAATGATTGAAACCCGTGGGTTCGTGGGCCTGGTCGAGGCGGCGGACGCGATGGTCAAGGCGGCCAAGGTCGAACTCGTGGGCTACGAGAAGATCGGCGGCGGCTATGTCACCGTGATCGTTCGCGGCGATGTGGCAGCGGTCAAAGCAGCGGTCGAAGCCGGCGCACGCCAGGCCGAGCGTGTCGGCGAACTGGTTTCGACCCACGTCATCCCGCGCCCGCACGCCAATGTCGACTCGGTGCTGCCGCTCGGCCGCGCCCCGGCGCCCGCGAAGAAATAGCCCGCGCACTTTGGGCGACATGAGGTTCAGATGCTGCTCGGCAAGGTTGTCGGCACCGTGGTGTCGACGAAAAAAGAGCCGGAGCTTGAAGGCTTGCGCATGCTGCTCGTGCGCGAGTTGGACGCGGCCTGGCAGGCGACTGGCAAGGTCATCGTCGCGGTCGACGCGGTGAACGCGGGCGACGGCGAGATCGTGCTGTTCGCTGCCGGTTCGAGCGCGCGCCAGACCCTTGCCACCAAGGATCGGCCGGTCGATCACGTCATCATGGCGATCGTCGACACGGTCACAGCGAACGGCGCAGTGGTCTACGACAAGCAGCGCGACGCGTAGGCAAAGTGCCAGCACGTCGAAGCGACAGGGCTTTCGCATCGGAGGCATCGGCCATGTTGGATGAAGCCCGCATCAACGCCATCGTCGCCGAGGTCGTGCGCCAGCTTGGCAGCAGCAAGCCCGCCGGACCTGGCAGCGCGCCGCTGATCCGCGCGCCCAAGTACAGCAGCGGAAAGTTCGGTCTTTTCCAGGATATCGACAGCGCCGTGGCGGCGGCGCGCGACGCCTATCAGCAATTGCACGAAACCCCCGTGCATGTGCGGCAACGCGCGATCGAAAACATGCGCCGCACCTCGCTCGACCATCTCGAAGAAATGTCGGTGCGCGCCGTGGAAGAGACAGGCCTGGGTCGCGTCGCCGACAAGATCGAGAAGAACCGGCTGGTGGCCCTCAAGACGCCGGGCATGGAGATCCTGCACCCAGCTGCGACAACGGGTGATTTTGGCCTGACCCTGGATGATCTGGCACCGCTCGGCGTCATCGGCTCGATCACGCCGACGACCAACGCGACCGAGACGATCCTGAACAACGCGATCTCGATGATCGCGGCCGGCAACACCGTCGTGTTCAACGTGCATCCGAGCGCCAAGCGCACGCTTGGCTGGTTCACGCAACTGCTGAACAAAGCTTGTGTCGATGCCGGCGCTCCCGACAACCTGATGACGCTGATTGACGAGCCGACGATCGAGAGCGCGCAGGCGTTGATGAAACATCCCGGCATTCGCTTGATTGCGGTGACAGGTGGTGGGCCGGTGGTCAAGGCGGCGCTGAATTCAGGCAAGCGCGCCGTGTGTGCGGGCCCGGGCAATCCGCCGGCCGTGGTCGATGAGACGGCGAACCTGAAGCTGGCGGCGCGCAACATCATCGATGGCGCCACGCTCGACAACAACATCATCTGCATCGTGGAAAAGGAGATCATCGCGGTCGCATCGATCGCCGATCAATTGAAGCGCGAATTCATCACGGCCGGCGCCTATGAACTCAAGGGCGCGGAACTGCAGGCGATGGAGAAGCTGCTCATCGAAGACGGCCACGTCAACCGCAAGTTCGTCGGCAAGAATGTCTCGGTGATCTTGAAGGAAATCGGAGTTCGCGTCAGCGATGACTGCCGCATGGCCTTTGCCGAGGTCGACGAAGCGCATCCCTTCGTGCAGCTGGAGATGTTGCTGCCGGTGCTGGGCTTTTTCCGCGTGCCGAACTGGGAGGAGGCGATCGCCGCGGCGGTGCGCTGTGAGCACGGCTTTTTCCACACCGCGACGATGCACTCGATGGCGATCGATCGCCTGGACCGGATGGCGCGCGCGACGAATGTGTCGATCTTTGTGAAGAACGCACCGTCGTTTGCCGGCCTCGGCCTGCGCGGCGAAGGCTATACTGCCTGGACGATCGCTGGCACGACCGGCGAGGGACTGACCAACGCCCGCACCTGGACCAAGCAGCGGCGCTGCACTTTGTCTGGGTTCTTTCACATTACCTAGAACGTGTTTTGTGGCGCTCTCAGCGCCGGCTCCGTGTTTCCGGCCTTCGGCCACCCCAAGGTCGCTTCGCGATGGTGTTCTTTCCCGCGGTGCGCAGGCAGCCGCATCGTGTCCGCGCAAGGTGCGATGAACGAGACCCTCGCCGCTATCGAGCTGCTGTCCGTGCCGGCGGGTCTGTGCGCGCTCGATGCGCTGTGCAAGCAAGCCACCGTCGACGTGCTGTTTGCCGGCGACATCGACCCGGGGCATTTTCTCGTGCTGTTCTCAGGAGATCTGGCGTCAGTCGAGACGGCGCTGGCCGCGGCAGTGCAAGAAGGTGCTGGCGAGGTGCTGGAGACGCTGCTGCTGCCCCAGGCGCACAGCGGGTTGCACGCTGCCTTGGGCGGAGCGCTCTTGGATGCCGCGCGCGCGGCGGACGAAGAGTCCGCGCTCGGGATCCTGCAGGCCCACACGGTGATCGGCACGCTGGCCGCGGTCGATCGAGCGCTCAAGGCCGCGTCTTTGCGCGTGGTTCGTCTGCGGTTTGCGTCAGAGTTGGCGGGTCAGGGCCACGCCGTGCTGGCTGGCCCACAGTTCGACATCGAAGCCGGTCTGGAGGCGGCGCAGGCCGACCTGCCGGCCGGTGTGGTGCTGCATGTCCGGCGCATCGCGCGTCCTGCGGCTGAAGTGTTTGCCGCCGCCGCACAGCGTGCGGCCGGTCCCCGGGCGGTGCGCCCACTTGACGCTTGAGCGCCATGCCCGAAAATAGCCGCGCGTCGGCCGGCCCGCGGCGACCGCCGATGTCCCTGCCGACAAGGAGCCCCCGCCGCATGGCAGCCATCGCCCCCATCCGACGCGCCATCGCCGACATCGCCGCTGGGCGCATGGTCATCCTCGTCGACGACGAAGACCGTGAAAATGAGGGCGATCTTGTCATCGCCGCCGACAAGGTCACGCCCGAATCCATCGCCTTCATGGCCGAGCATGGCCGCGGGCTCATCTGCCTCGCCATGGACGGCCCGTACATCGAACGCCTCGAACTGGCGGCCATGGCGGCGCAAAACGAGGCCCGCCTCGCCACCGCCTTCACGGTCAGCATCGACGCCGTCTCGGCCGCCGGCTACGCCGTGTCGGCGCGCGGTCGGGCGGAGACCATCCGCCGCGCCATCGCCCACGACGCAAGCCCCAAGGATTTCAGCGTTCCCGGCCACATCTTTCCCTTGCGCGCGCGCCAGGGCGGCGTGCTCGTGCGCACGGGCCAGACCGAAGGCAGCGTCGATCTGGCGCGCCTGGCCGGGCTTACACCCGCTGGCGTCATCTGCGAGGTGATGGAGCCCGACGGCACGATGAGCCGCCTGCCTAGCCTCCTGCAATTGGGCGCGCGGTTCGACATTCCGGTTGTGACGGTCGCCGACCTCATCGAGTACCGGCTGCAGTCGGAGCCGCTGGTGGTGCGCGAGGCCCAGAGCGAATTGGCCACGGAGTTCGGGCCCTTCCAGATCGCGATCTACCGATCGCTGGTCGATGGCGGAACGCACGCGGCGCTGACGCACGGCGCGGTGGCCGGTGACCAACCGACGCTGGTGCGCGTGCACCGCGCCAACCTGCTCAGCGACGCCTTCGGCTTCGCGTTGTCGAGCGGCCGGCGCAACCTCGCTGCGGCCATGTCAGCGATCGCGCAAGCGGGTGCAGGCGTCTTGATCTACCTCGATGTCGATCGCGATGCCGGCGCGCTCGCCCGTGTGCTGCAGAGCTATGTCGAACGCAGTGCCGGCCGCGCCTGGCCGCCGCCCGAGTCGGCGCATTCGCCCATGGATTTCCAGGAGTTCGGCACCGGCGCCCAGATTCTGCGCGATCTGGGTCTGAAGAAGTTGCGGGTCATGACGAACCAGCCGGTGCGCCTGCGCGCCGTGTCGGGCTATGGGCTCGAGATCGTCGAGTGGTTGCCGGTGGGCGACGCGGACGTGGTGCCGGATCTGCCGCCCGGTGTGGAGGCACATTGACGTCCCGAATACGGATTGTCGCTTGGTTATCCGCACTTGGCGCGGTGGCCGCCGCGTGTACGGATCCTTGCGCCGACCTGGCCGAGCGGACTTGCGCGCGTGGCGGGCATGCGACGGCGGTCTGCAAGAAGCTGCAGGCCATTGCAGCGGCGCCCCAGGCAGGCGACAAACAGGCCTGCGCGGCGGGCGTGGCGTTCGTGGACGAATTGGAAAGGCAGTAGCGAGCGCCGCGGCGCTGACACGCGATTGGTTCTAAGTCTGGAAAGATACTGATAAACGGGAGATGCGTTTGGGCACGATGTTCGGCCGATTTGAGTTGCTCGATCGCATCGGCCTCGGTGGCATGGCCGAGGTGTGGCGCGCGCGTGTGGCTGGTGTCGGCGGCTTCGAGAAGATCCTGGTCGTCAAGAAGATCCTGCCGGCCTTTGCCCAGAACAAGACGTTCATCGACATGCTGCTGGCCGAGGCGCGCTTGTGCGCCGTGCTGCAGCACACCAACATCGTCCAGACCTACGAGAACGGCGAGATCGATGGCAAGTACTACATTGCCATGGAGTATGTCGCAGGACCGGACCTGTTCAAGATCCTGTCGCGCGCCACGCAAGTGCAGCTGAGCATCCCGCCGGAGCTGTGCCTGTTCGTCGCGGCCGAAGTGGCAAAGGGCTTGCATTACGCGCACAACGCCCGCGACCACTATGGCCGGCCGCTGCACATCATCCACCGCGACGTGTCGCCCTCGAACGTCATCGTGTCGGAGGCGGGCGAGGTCAAGGTCATGGACTTCGGCGTCGCGCGCGCCACGCCCGGCGGCCAGCAGAACGACCAGAACACGCGCTCGGGTGTCTTGAAGGGCAAGCTGGGCTACATGAGCCCCGAGCAGGTGACCGGCCAGCCCTTCGATCACCGCAGCGACATTTTCTCCTTGGGCATCATTCTCTATGAGTCGCTGACCTTGAAGCGTCTGTTCCTGGCCAAGACCGATTTGGAGACGCTGGTCAACATCCGCGACGCGCGCATCGAACACAAGTTCAAGAAACACAGCTACATCGACGAGGGCGTGCGCGGCATCCTGCGCAAGGCGCTGGCGCGCGATGTCGGCGAGCGCTACCCGACCGCGATGGCGATGCACGACGACATCGTCAAGTACCTGTTTGAGTCGCAAGTTCAGGTTTCGACAAGCATGTTGTCGAACTACATCGCGCAGCTCTTCGACCCGGCGCAGACGGTGCAGCAGCCCATGATGCCGATGGAGCAGCCGCCTGGTACCCGGCCGCAGCGCATCATTCCGGCGACGCCGCATGAGGTCATTCCTGCGTCGAACTCGCTGACCTTCTCGCCGGAAGATGTCAAGAAGATTCGCGATCGCATCGCCGAGAAGAGCACGGGCGAGGCGGCTGCCCCCGTGCCGGAGCTGCTGGTCCCGCAGTCCACGCGCGCGCACAAGACAGACCCGGGCGCGCACGAGGCGCCGGATCCGCGCGCCGTCACCGCGCCGGTGATGGGCGGCATGCCGCGCCGGCCCCACGCGGGACCGCCGGCCGCTGCAGCGCAGACCACCGATGTCGAACGCCAGGCGACACTCGAGAACCCCGATCCGGCGCACACGCAGAGCATGCCGACCCTGGCGGAGAATGAGATTGCCGTCGCCGGCTCCGGGCGCGGCAGCAGCGGCGTCGGATTCGGCAGCATCCGCCCGGAGCCGCTCAGCTATACTGTTGCCTCGCTGGCCAAGGAGACGCCGGCGCCGACCTACCGGCTGCGCACCGGCGATGGCCAGGAGTTTGGCCCGCTTGCGCAAGGAAACCTCGAGTCGATGCTGCGCTCGCGCACGGCGAGCGTCGACGACTTCGTGAGCGTCAACGACGGTCCTTTCCAGACCATCCGCTCGGTGCCCAGCCTGCGGGCGACGGTGCAGTCGGCCATCTCCGGACCTGGCGCACCAACGCGCCAAGGCGTGCTGACCCAATGGCAATTCGTGCGCCTGGTGTATGAGATGTACGCCGAGCGCGCGACCGGCTGCATCGAGCTGCGCCGCGGCGACGCCGTGAAGTCCGTGTACTTCCGCCGCGGCCGAACGCAGTATATCGCATCGAACCAACACAGTGAATTACTTGGACCTTTCATGGTGGCCCACGGCTTCATCAGCCAGTCCGATGTCGACATGGCGATGGCGCGCGCGCGGTCGACCGGCGGGCGCCTGGGCGACTTGCTGATCGGCCTCAACCTCATCAAGCCGTTCCAGCTCTACCAGGTGCTCCAGCGCCAGCTGCGCGCCAAGTTCATCGACGCGTTCGCTTGGGATTCAGGAACTTGGGCCGTATTCCTTGGTGCCGAGCCGCCGGCCGACATCGTGCCGCTCGACATCGACCCGATCTCGGTGCTGGCCGAAGGCGTGCGCGAACACGTGTCGCTGGCGGCCATCGAGCCGATGTTTGCCGACAAGCTGGACAAGACCTTCACCCGCCCGCGCAGCCCGCTGATCAGCGTCAGTTCCCTCCGGTTGCAGCCGCGCGAGTCCAAGGCCGTCGCGCTGCTGCAGGCATCGACCACGCCGCGCCTGGCCTACGATGAGTGCCTGGGCAACCGCCAGCAGCGTCTGGCGTTGCTGCATGTGCTGTTCCTGATGCTGCAGACCGACCTCCTGACCTTCGAAGACGACAGGAACTGACCCCGCCATGCCGCTGACCTCCCAGCGCCCGCGGGTCATCGGCCATCGCGGCGCGCGCCGCCTCGCCATTGAGAACACGCTGGAATCGCTGCGGATCGCCTTGGAAGAAGGCGCGGACGGCGTCGAGTTCGATGTGCAGCGCAGTGCCGATGGCGAGCTGTTCGTGTTCCATGACGATGATTTGCGCCGCCTGTGCGGCCTGCAAGGATCGCCCGCCGATTGGCGCTGGCGCGATCTGCGCGGGCTGACGCTGGCGTGCCCCGGCCTGCCGCGGGGGCGAATTCCCCACCTGGACGAAGTGATCGAGCTCCTCGAGCCCACTGCGGCGCAGATCAATGCGGAGCTCAAGGTCGACAAGACCCGCGGCCGCGACAACGGGCGGGCGCTGGCCGAGGCTTTTGCGCGGCGCATGCGCGGGGTGGTCGCGAACAATTGGCTGGTGTCGTCGTTCGAGCGCACCGCGCTCGAACCGTTGCCCGACTTGGATGGCGGCTTGCGTCTCGCAGCGCTGCTGCAACAGGAGCCCTGCGCATGGCAGGGCCTTGCCGAACGGGAATTACCTGCTTTTCCGATTGTTTCGGTGAATCCAGAATGGCCGCTCGTGGCAGAGGATCGCGTGGTCCGCTGGCACGCGCAAGGCTGGCAGATCTGGACTTGGACGCCGAATGATGCCTACACGTGGTTCGCGTTGATGCAGCACGGTGTCGACGCGTTGATCACGGATGATCCCGGTGCACTGGTGCGTTTCCTGGAACGCGAACAAGCGTGATTCTTTCCTTCAGGAGTTCGAGGATGAAGCGGTTCTGCCCTACGTGTGACGCGATGGTGGATACGGCCACGGCCGACGATCGGCGCTGCCCGCGCTGCCACCACGCGATCGACGCCACCGTGAACGAAGATGCCACGGCGGCAACTGCGCGCGGCCTGCGACCGATCGCGGCCATCGCTCTGGTCGTGCTGGTCGCCGCAGTCGGCATCGGATGGTGGCAGTGGCGCATGGCGCACGCACCGGCGGCGCTGGCAGGGCAGCAAGGCATGACACCGACACAGGATGTTGGAAGACTCATGCGTGGTGCTGGGTTGAAGGGGAGTGCCGCGGTGGCGCCCGGCACGCCCGACGATGCGCTCAAGCAGGCTGGTGCCGCAGCCAAAGACGCCCAAGGTGTTGCGAAACTGCTGGCGCAGCATCGAACGCAGCGCGGGCTGCAGCGGCAGGCGTCGAACACACGTCGCGCTCATCTAGTCGAAAATACCGCGATACTCTGGTCGCAGGTGCAGGCTGGCAAGGCCGAGCCGGTGCACAGCATCGAGGCGGCATTTCTTGCGGATGCGCTGCTGCGCGCGGCAGGTGCCAAGACGGAGTTGGTCGCGGAATCTGACGGGTTGCAGACGCCGCTGCTGCTCAGCCGGACGCGTCTTGGCGTGCGGGTCATCGGGGACAAGACCGTCGTCGAGCCGCTGACCGACAAGCCGATGCAGAAGCCGCAGGTGGTCCAACACGCGCAGGCCGTCGCGTGGTGGCTGGTGCTGCGCGCGCACAGCCATCGCGTTCGGGCGGAGTTTGCCCAGGCCTACCTGGACCTCAGCGCGGCCGCGGCCGTGGCGCCCGACGAGCCCGCGGTGGCTTTTGCCCGCGGTGTGGCGGACATCGATCAGGGTCTCGCGGACAAGGGCGTGCCCGAATGTGAGGCGGCACTGGCCAGGCGCGACGACGCACTGGCGCGCCTGTTCCTGGCCGAAGTGGCGCAGGCCATGGAGCAGCCGGTCAAGGCGCTGCAGCGCACCGAAGAGGTGTTGCGTGCCCATCCGGATCTTGCGGAAGCGCTTGTCGCCAAGGCAGTATTGCAGTTGCAGCGCGTGGCGACGGTGCCCGAGAACCAGAAGGCGGCGCTGGTGACGGAAGCGCAGGCGAATTTGGACAAAGCATTGACTTTAGACAAGAACGTGCCAGGCGCCAAGGCTGCGCGCGCCCAGACGGCCTTGCTGCAGAAGGACGACGCTGGCGCCGAGAAGCTGCTGCGCGATGCGGCGCAGGGCGGCGACATGGACTCCGGGCTGATGCTGGCGGATCTGCTACGGAAAAAGGGAGACAACGCTGGTGCTGTCGCGGTTCTGCAGGCATTGCCGCAGCGTCTCGACGACGATCGCTTCGTGCTCGCCCTGCTGACTGCGTTGATGGCGAACCACGAGGCACCCAAGGCGCTGGAAATCGCGAACCAAGCCTACGCGCAGAGTCCGGGCAATGTGCAGATTGGCCTCATGCGTGCGGATTTGCTGCGCATGTCGGGCAAGATTCCCGAAGCGATCGCGGCGATGGAGCCCCTCAAGACGGGCGCCCAAGGCGACAAGATCGCGCTGTTGCAGGCGCAATTGCTGCTGCAGAACCATGAGGCGGACAAGGCCGAGCCGCAGCTGGAGGCCGTGGTCGCCCGGCTGCCGGATTCGCGCGATGCGACGCTGTTGCTGCTGATGGCGCACGCGATGGCGCAGCATGCCGACAAGGCAGACGCGCTGGGCAAGAAGGCAATGGCGCAGAAGCTTCTCAAGCCGATGGACGTGGCCGGCGTGTACCTGCAGTCGGGTGATGCCGAGAAGGCAGCGAAGGTTCTCGAAGCGCTCGTGCAAGCGACGCCGGCCGATGCCGAGGCAGTCGGCACGCTGGCCATGGTCTATACGGCGTCGGGCCGCAAGAAGGACGCGGAGTTGCTGCGCGACAAGGCAGCGGCAGCCGCGGGTGACAAGGGCGCAGAGGTCAGGGCCTTGGTCGACAAGGCGATTGCCGCGGCGGAAAACGAGCTGCAGCGCATGAAAGAACCGCCGCCGCCAGCGGGCAGCCCGTGACGGCGCTGGCACCCGACGCGCCGCTGTCGGCCGCGCTACTTGCACTCGAATCTTGGTGCAAGGAAGCAGGTTTGCCCTTTGATCGCGCCTGGGGCGCGCCCATCGAACAGCTCGGTCGGACCCTGGCGCTGGCCCAGGCGCGCACGAATCTCGTTGGCGACGCGCGTCCGGCTGCGCTGTGCGAGCACATCGTCGAGGCGCTGACGGTTGCAGCCGTGGCGCAACTGTCGCTCAGCGGCGTGCCGCGCAGCGCCGTGGACGTAGGCGCCGGAGCCGGCCTGGAGGCGTGGACGTTGGCGCTGTGCTGGCCGCAGGCGCGCGTCGTGGCGGTCGAGCCGCGCAAGCTGCGGGCGGCCTTCATCGAACAGGCCGCCCTGGCAACCGGCGTGGCGAATCTTCGTGTTATTCCAGCGACATTGGCGTCGTGCGGTGTCACAGCCGACTTCGATGTGGCGACGGCACGCGCCGTGTGGCCAGCGGCAGAGTGGCTGGCGCGGTCGCGCAACCTGCTCGCGCCGCGGGGTGTGACGGCCGTGCACGGCTCGGCGCCGGCGATTCTCTTGGCCGATTCGATTGCGAGTCCGGCTTGGAAAGCGCGCGGCGCGCGCGATGTTCCCGGCGCCCGACGCCACGCCATCGCCGTGTTTGCGCCGGTCGGCGGTGCCCCATGAGTCCGGTTGCCGCGCCGCCACACCGCCGCCGGTGGTTGCATATTTTTCTATTCAGTTCATTGGCTTTTGCGTTGGTTCCGGCCGCGCAGTGCGCCCTGCTCAACGTCGTGAATCCGCCGCTGACGCTCACCATGGTGTCGCGCACCCTGGCCCACGGCTGGCGAGAGGGCGACTGGACCCTGCCCGATCACACGCCCGTGCCCATCGAGAGCCTGCCGCGCGCGGTGCCACAGGCTGCCGTTTCGAGCGAGGATCGATTGTTTCTCTCGCACCATGGCTTTGATTTCGCCTCCATTCGCCATGCCTGGCACCGCTACCGCACCGAGCCGAATGCCAGGTTGGTGGGCGGCAGCACGATCTCGCAACAGGTGGCCCGCAATGTGTTTTTGTGGCAGCACCGCTCCTGGCTGCGCAAGGGTCTTGAAGCCTGGTACACGGTGTGGCTGGAACTCCTGGTGCCGAAGAAGCGAATTCTCGAAGTGTACCTGGGTGTTGCCGAGATGGGGCCCATGACATTCGGCATCGAGGCGGCGGCGCAACGTTGGTATGGCAAGCCGGCGCGGCTACTCCGGGCGAGCGAAGCTGCGCATATTGTGGCACTTTTGCCATCGCCGCAGCGCTGGAATCCGAAGACGCCGCATGTGCACAGAAGGGCGGCTTGGATCGAGCGCAATCCAGTGCGTGTGCCGTGATCGCTGCCCGGGCCCGCGACGGCGGTCCTGCGAGCGGTAGGAGGCCCGGCCTACTGCACGTGCGCGGTGAAGGCCAACTTGGCGCCGGCCGGCAATGGATCACGGAACAACACGCGACCACCGCGGATGGTCGTCGGACCTCCACCCTCGCATGTGAACTTCGTAATGTTGTCACCAAATTCCAGCGAGAAGTGCGGCGCCGGGAACTTGCCTGCCTGCAGCGTGCCGACATAGCCCAACTGCGGATCCAAGTTCGCGATCAATTGCACACCGTCGCGACCACGCCAGAAATCGCCGAGCGCATCGATCTGCTCGATCAGGACGTCCTGTTTCTGAGCGATCTTCACAAATTCACGAACAGCGGCAATCTTGACCTTGAGGTTCGCCGGACCGACGCCCAGGCCATAGGAGGGATGCACGAGCAGCACATTCCACGAATGATTGCCCAGATGCCGCAAGAGGGCATAGACCCAGTTGCCGCGAAACAGCGGCCATGTGGTGGTCTGCAATTCCTTGCGCGATGTCGAACCGTCGGCATTCCAGCCACCGTTGCCGTCCTCGTCTTGGATCGGAAAGGTGTACATCGGTTGATTCTGAAAGAGTTCAGGCAGGTACGGATAGCGCGCCATCGACACGGGGAAGTTCGTGCGCAGATCGCCTGTGGCAAAGCTGGAGTCGTAGACGATGCCCTGGGCGTTGAGCACGTTGAACAACTCGGGATGTTGCGACAGGTAGGGCGAACGCCACGCGCGAATGGGTTGATCGGCGGGGAGCAATTCGGACAGCCACTTCAGGTTGACGACCACCTCGCCACACACTGTCGGCTTCTTTGGATCATAAGTGGCCTTGGTGACGCCGCAATCTCCCAAAGGCATCGGATTGAAACTGTAGTGCTGCACGGAGTGGCCGCCTTGCGGGCACATGCCCAGGGCGCACAGCCGCGTCACGATGGTCGGCGTGAAGTAGCCGTGGACATAGTCGGTCGTGATCATGTAGCTGCCTTTGACCCCAAGGCTTTTCTCCATGTTGGCCATCTGCGCCGCGCCCGCCGAGCCCCACTCGGGGTCGTCATTGTCGGCATCGGGCGCATCGACATCGTGGGTGAGCGCGAGGACGCTCGATTGCAGTCCCGGGACGGTGTGCTTGACCGCGTAGTGGCCGCCGGTTGCCTCGCGGTAGATGCCCCGCAGCATCATGGCCAACACGTCGAAACCAGGGTCAAAACAGTTGAGGTAGCAGCGCGTCGGCAGGTAGTCGAGCAGATCGATGCCGATGGTGTAGACCGCGCCCTTGCCGAGGGGACGGCGCACCATCACAGGGCCCAGATCTTGATCGCCATTGAAGACACGGCCAAAAGCGTGCGCGCCGGAAGCCGGATCGAGCTGGTAGGTGAAGACCTCCAGCGGTGAGGTCTGGATGTCATGGCTCAGCACCACGTCGCGTTCTTCGGGCGCATCCAGGTAGAGCGCGGCCGGCACATCTGCCGTGATGCGCAGCCGCGTGCCGTCCATATGCTTTTGCGATTGCTTGAGGCCGCCCAAGGCGAGCACCGCTTGGATGGGCGCCGCGTCGACGGGATCCGCGCCAGGCTCCGGGCCGATCAGCTTGGTCCACACCAGCACGCCGCCTTTTTCAACGAAGTCATGTAGTTTCTGAAGCTGGGCGGGCGTGACGATGGCCGCCTCCAAGTAGCCAGGCACGAGGACGAGGGCGTGCTGATCCAACTCGTAGAAGCCCGCATTCCAGTCGAACGGCTTGTCGGTCGCTGCGGGCGGCACGGATGTATTCGGGATGCCGACGTGTTCGAGGTTCTCGACGAAGGCATCCGACAACCGCGGCGCTTCGGCCCACAAGTAGGGCGGCAAGAGCACGCGGGCGCGCAGCGGTACGGCCGTGAAGGTGACGTCGTCGGCGAGGCCATTGCAGTCATCGTCGATGCCGTTGACGGTTTCGGCCACGGGCGGCGGAGCGAGACAGGCACGCTCGCCGCCGACGCAGGCGGCAAAGCCATTGGCGCAGGCGCCCTTGCCGGCCGCGGCGCAGCGGTTGGCCTCCACGGGCATCAGGCGGTCGACGACACCGTCGCAATCGTTGTCGACGCCGTCGCACTTGGTCTCGACCGATTCGATGCGCGGATCGCCGACGGCAAGCTGGCACTTGACGGTTTCAGGATCGGTGCCGCAGGCGACAAGCACGACACAAAGCCACAGCCACGTGGGGCGCGAGGTCGGAACGGGGTTGTGCATCGGCAGATCCTCGAGCGGTTGGACGAGTGGCTCAGCTTGACGGCCGCAAATGATAGGCCCGGCCGCGACAGATACCAATCTCGCCCGCGAGAATTGAATCAACGACGCGGCTTGCAGCCAGCATTGCGGGCCCGTATCGTGCGCACGTCGCAGTGCACAGGCCCCTTGTTGCGCCGCGCCAGGAGATGCCATGCCGCCGATTTCGACAGGTTGGGTTCACAGCCGCGCCATCTGGTGTGCGACGCTGACGGCATGCTGCGCGCTCGGCTGCGGCAACGAAGCGCCGGTGGCGGACGCTGCTGTGGGTGCGGACGCACTGGGACCTGCAACAGACACTGCATCTTTCACAGACACAGCAACTTCTGCAGACACGGCGAGCGCGGCGCCGGACACTGCCGATGCGATGGCTACGGATATTCCGGCCGCCAGTTTTCCCGCGGCAAAGGAAGTCTTTGATCCAGGGGGCATCCACACGATTGCCCTGACGACCGGCGCGGCGGGTTGGCAGGACCTGTTGGCGACGGCGGCCGATCCGAAACTGCCCCGCGTGTGGCACATGGCTGACGTGGCCATCGACGGCGTGACCTACACGACGATCGGCTTTCGCACCTTTGGCGAGGGCAGCATGGCGGAGAACCCAAAAAAGCCAAATATTCGCATAGGATTCGACGCGATCAATGCGAAGGCCGAAGGCCCGGAAGGCTTGCACGGCTTGCGCCTGAAGGCCTCGGGTGCCGACGCGACCTGGCTGCGCGAACCGCTCGCCTACCGCATGCTGTCTGCGGCCGGTGCAGTAGGTAAGCGCTTTGGTTGGGCGCGGTTGACGGTGAATGGCGAGCCTTATGGTTTCTACCAGTTGGTCGAGCAAGTCGATAAGCAGCTGTTCTGGCGCATCTTTGGCAACAAGGATGGCAACAAGTACGGCGCGGAGAACACCTGCGGCGGTCTGTCGTGTGCCAAGCCGGATTGCTCGGACGCGAGCAAGCGCTTCTCTGCCAGCCCGGGCGATTACAGCGACTTGAACGCCTTGTCACTGCTGATCAAGAACGCGGCGGCGGCCGACTTGGAAGCCAGCCTGGCCAAGGCCGTGGACTTGGAGGGATTGCTGGCCGTCTACGCCATCGAGGCGCTGATCAGTGACCCCGACGGTATGGTGGGTGCCGGCACGAACTTCGATCTCTACCATGACACGAAAGGCAATCGGCTGGTGGTGATTCGCGGCGGTGCAGACGACGCGTTCGGCAAGATCCGCAACCTATGGCAACCATGGGGACCGCCGGGCGCCTGCCCGACGCACGTCGACGCGCTGTTCGTGAGGATGCGCGACGAAGTGCCGGCGCTGCGCGCCCAGATGCGCGCCAAGATGCGGACATTGCAGTGTGGAATCTTTGCCAAGTCCGCCGTGCTGGCGTGGACCAAACAGCTCAAACCGTTGATCGCGGCGGAAGTGGCGGCCGACCCGAAGACGCAGTTCACGGTCGGCGGACTGCCGGATGCCTTCAAGGAGTTGGAAACCTTTGTCGTCGAGCGCAACCTGGAGATGGGGGCGAGTGCAGAGTTTGGGGCATGTCCCGCGCCGCCGTAGCGACCCGGTTGCCAGCCAAGCGCACGCCCGTCCTGTCAGTGAACGACAGCCAGCCAAAGCGCCAGCGAATCCACCGCCAGCTTCTCGCCAATCTGGATGGCAGCCTTCAATTCCGCGGTCGCCACCTGCGCTTGCTGCTGCGTGGCCGCATGCACCCAGGCCAGCACGTCGCCCGCTTGCACGGCATCGCCGGGCTTTTTCTCGAGCACGAAGCCCACGCGCGCGTCGACGTCATCGCTGGCCCGATTGCGCCCCGCACCAAGATGGACCGCAGCCACGCCCACTTGCAGCGCATCCATCGACACGACCGTGCCGCTCTCCCACGCCCGCAGCGGCACTACTACCGGCGCGCACGGTAGCACCGCCTCGGGGTGGTCGCACACCGCGGGATCGCCGCCGTGCGCCGCCACCAACTGCCGAAACTTCGCCAGTGCACTGCCGTCGTCCAGCGCCTGCGCGATGCGCGCCTCGCCGGTGGGCAGGTCCGGCACCACGCCGGTCAGCCGCAGCATCTCGCCACCCATGCGGCAGGTCAGCGCGCGCGTGTCGGCCGGGCCGCGACCTTTCAAGATCTCAATCGATTCGATGATCTCCAGCGCATTGCCGATGTGGGTGCCGAGCGGCCGATCCATCGGCGTCAGAAACGCCGTCACCTTGCGCCCCGCCGCCTGCCCCGCCGCCACCATCGCCTCGGCCAGCTTGCGCGCCTGCTCCGGCGTCTTCATGAAGGCACCCGAGCCGACCTTGACGTCCAGCACCAGCGCATCCACGCCTTCTGCCAGTTTTTTCGATAGGATCGACGCGGTGATGAGCGGGATCGACTCGACGGTCGCCGTCACATCGCGCAGCGCGTAGAGCTGCTTGTCCGCCGGCACGAGGCGCTCGGTCTGGCCGATGAGCGACACGCCGATCTGGCCGATCATCTTCTGGAAATCGGTGAGGGACAGGCGGACATTGAAACCGGGAATCGCCTCGAGCTTGTCCAGCGTGCCGCCAGTGTGACCCAGGCCGCGGCCGGAGATCATCGGCACGGCAACGCCGCACGCAGCGACGGCGGGCGCTAGTGGAATCGAGACTTTGTCGCCGACGCCGCCGGTGGAGTGCTTGTCGGCCGTGGGGCAGCCGAGGCCTTGCCACGTGACGATGTCGCCGGAGTGCTGCATGGCGCTGAGCAACGCGGCGGTCTCCGCGGGCGTCATGCCGCGGAAGTAGACGGCCATGGCGAAGGCCGCCATCTGGTAGTCGGGTACCGAGCCGTCGACGAACCCGCTGATGAGGCTTTGGATTTCTTCGTCGGACAGGACGAGGCCGTCGCGCTTTCGGGCGATGGTCTCGACGGCGCGAAAGGACATCGGAAGCCTCGTTTCAGCCGGCAATCTGTTGGAAATAGGAGGTTCCCAGCGCCAGCGGCGCCACGCCGAAGTTGTCGGCCAGCGTCTGACCGAGCGCGGCAAAGCTGTCCGTCGTGCCGAGATCCGCGCCGTGGACAAAACGCCGCGAGCACAGCAGCAGCGGCACGTATTCGCGCGTGTGGTCCGTGCTTCCCATGTAGGTAGGATCATTGCCGTGATCCGCGGTCAGCACCAGCAGGCCGTCCTGGCCCAAGGCATCGAGCAGCGCCGGCAAGGCGGCGTCGACTTCCGCCAGCGCGGCCGCAAAGCCCTTGGGGTTGCGGCGATGGCCCCAGAGGGCATCGAAGTCCACGAGATTGGTAAAAAAGAGGCCTCGCTCGCGCGTGCGGCAGATCGCCAGCGTCAAGGCCAGGCCGTCTGAGTTGCCTTCGCTGTGGATCGATTCGGGCACACCACAACCAGCGAAAATATCTTGGATCTTGCCGATGCCGACCACCGGAATGCCGGCTTCGCACAGCTTGTCGAGCAACGTGCCCTTGGGCGGTGGCATGCTGAAATCGCGACGGTTGTAGGTGCGTTTGAAACTGCCGGGCTGGCCGACGAACGGCCGCGCGATGACGCGGCCGACGCGGTACTTGTCGAGCAGGATGCGCGCGGCCTCGCAAACGCGGTACAACTCCGCCAAAGGCATGACCTCTTCGTGAGCGGCGATCTGGAACACGCTGTCGGCGCTGGTGTAGACGATCGGCAGTCCCGTGCGCAGGTGCTCGGCGCCGAGGTCGTCCAGGATCTGCGTGCCGCTGGCGACGCAGTTACCGAGCATGTCGTAGCCGGTGGCGGCCCTAAACTCCGCGACAATCTCTTGTGGAAAAGCCGGATTGTAGGCAGCGAACGGCTGCGTGGTGTGCACGCCGACCATCTCCCAGTGACCCGTCGGCGTGTCCTTGCCGCGCGACGCTTCGGCCATGCGCAAGAGAAAGGCACCGGGTCGCGCCACAGGCGTAACACCATGCATTTCGGTCAGATTCCCAAGTCCCAGTTGCGCCAGGTTCGGCAGGTTCAAGGGACCGACGGCCCGCGCGGTGTTGCCTAGTGTGTTGACCGTGGCGGGATCGCCGAACTCGGCGGCGTCAGGCAAGGCGCCGATGCCGGCGCCATCGAGCACGAGGATGCAGACCTTGGCGAACGGGCGGGACATGGGTCTCCTCGAGGCGAATAGCCGCAGCATAGGGCAGAACCCCCCTCTCGCCAACCCGCCCCGCCGCCAGTACACTGCCGCGCCTCTGTGCCCCGCCCGCCTACCCCGACGAGAGACGCCATGACCGCCCAGAAGCCGCCCCGCACTGTCGCAGAAATCCGCGAATCGTTTCTAGAATTCTTCGTTGCCGACGGCCATGCGCGCGTCGCCAGCCACTCGCTGCTGCCGCCCGCCGATCCAACGCTGCTGTTCGTCAACGCCGGCATGGTGCAGTTCAAGGACTACTTCACCGGCGTGAGCAAGGCGCCGTATCCGACTGCGACGACGACGCAGAAGTGCCTGCGCGTGTCGGGAAAGCACAACGATCTCGAAAATGTCGGTCGCACACGTCGCCACCACACGCTGTTCGAGATGCTCGGCAACTTCTCTTTTGGCGACTACTTCAAAGCCGGCGCCATCCGTTACGCCTGGGACTTCCTCGCCGGGACCCTGGGCCTCGATCCGTCGCGCCTCGTCGCGACCTACTTCGGCGGCAACAAGGCGATTCCCGCGGATCTCGAAGCCCGCGATCTCTGGCGTGATATCGCTGGCCTGCCGGCCGACCGCATCCTTCCCATGACCGAAAAGGACAATTTCTGGTCCATGGGCGACAACGGACCTTGCGGTCCATGCACGGAGATCTACTACGATCTCGACCCCAGTCAGGGCGCCTGCAGCTTGGAGGCCGACGACGGCCGCTACATGGAGATCTGGAACCTCGTGTTCATGCAGTATGATCGCCAGGAAGGTGTGCTGCATCCGCTGCCGGCCCCCTGCGTCGACACCGGCATGGGCTTGGAGCGCATCGCATCGATCGTGCAAGGCGCGCAATCCAATTACGACACGGATTTGTTCCTCGATCTCATCAAGTTGACCGAGACACTCAGCGCCAAGATCTACGGCGGCCGCTTCGACCCGGAAAATGTCGTGTCGGGAAATCCCGACATCGAGGCTGACGTCGCGTTTCGCGTCATCGCCGACCACGCGCGCGCCACGGCATTCCTCATCGCCGAGGGCATCTATCCCGATAGCGAAGGCCGCGGCTTCGTCCTGCGTCGCGTCATGCGCCGCGCCATCCGATTCGGCCGCAAGCTGGGTATGCAGGGTCCATTTCTTTGCGAGATCGTAGCGAAAGTGGCGGATCTGCTCGGCGATGTCTTCCCGGAGCTGCATGGCGCCAAGGACCTCATGGTGCGCATCACGCGCCAGGAGGAGGAGCGCTTCGGCCAGACGCTGGAGGGCGGATTACGCTTGGTGAATGCAGAGATGGCGCGCGTGACGGCGCAGGGCGGCGAGAAGGTGCTGGATGGCCGGCTGGTGTTCCTGCTGCACGATACCCATGGATTTCCTACGGATCTGACGGCGTTGATTGCGGCCGAGCAGGGCTTCGCTCTCGACATGCCCGGCTTTGACGCGGCGATGGCCGAACAGAAGGCGCGCGGCCGGGCGTCGTGGAAGTCGGGTGGCGACAAGACCGCGACGCTCGCGGCAGAGCTTGCCGCAGAGGGAATCCATACCGAATTCCTAGGTTACGAGCACGATGCCGCCGACACCAAGGTGCTGGCGCTGGTGCAGGACGGCCAGCGCGTGGCCGTCGCCAACGTGGATGACACCCTGCTGGTGGTGCTCGACCGAACACCGCTGTACGGGGAAGGCGGCGGGCAAGTCGGCGATCTGGGTACGCTTTGTTGGCAAGGCGGCCGGGCACGGGTGCTGGACACCCAAAAGACGGCGCAGGGCATCCACTTGCACCGCGCGGTGATCGAGGCGGGCAAACTGGAGCCGGGTACGCCGGTGCACGCCGAAGTCGACGCGACTCGGCGGGCGAGCATCCGCGCGCACCACTCGGCGACGCACCTGCTGCACAGGGCGCTCAGGGAGACCTTGGGGCCCCACGTGCGGCAGCGCGGATCGCTGGTGGGTCCCGGACGTTTACGTTTTGATTTCTCGCACTTCGCGCCGATGGCTCCCGCGGAACTGGCGTGCGTCGAGGCACACGCCAACGCCGCCGTGCTGCGCAACGATGCCGCTGCGGTGCGCCACACGGACATGCCCAACGCGATCGCCGCGGGAGCGCTGGCTTTCTTCGGCGACAAGTACGGCGACGTGGTGCGCGTGGTCAAGCTCGGCGACTCTGCAGAATTGTGCGGCGGCACGCACGTGGCGCGCACCGGCGACATCGGACTGATCAAGATCGTTAGTGAATCCGCAGTGTCTGCGGGTGTGCGACGCATGGAGGCGGTCTGCCATCTGGCAGCGTTGGAGTGGGTGCAGCAGCAAGCCGCCGTGCTCGACGGCGCGGCGCGGCGGCTCAACGTGGCGGCGGAACTGGTGCCCGAGCGCATCGAGAAGCTGCAGGACAGCGTCAAGACGGCGCAGGCGGAGATCGAGCAGTGGAAACGCAAGGCGCTGAGCGCTTCTGCGGGCGCGGGCGTCAGCGAGGAGCGGGCGTTCGGCACGCACAAAGCGATCTTCCGCGCGGTGCAAGGTGCCGAGGGCGCTGCGCTGCGCGAAGTGGCGGACAAGCTGCGCGATGAAGCGGTTTCGGGCGCGGTGTGCGTGCTGTCGGTGCTGGAAGGTCAGAAGGCCTTGCTGCTGGTGGCGGTGACGAAGGACCTGACCGATCGCGTGCAAGCCGGTGCAGTGGTTGCCCAATTGGCGCCGCTGCTGGGCGGTCGCGGCGGCGGCCGGCCCGATTTTGCCCAGGCGGGCGGCAAGGCTCCGGACGATGTGCAGGCGGTGGCGCAGGCGTTTCTCACGGATGTGACGGCGCGGTTGGGCCTGAATTGACTTCAGGCGCTCCTACCCGAGTGTCGCCAAAATTGACCCGACTTGGCCGTGGCAAGTACACTGCTGCGGCGGTTGCCGGGCGACCACAAACGGGGGCGGGACATGGTTCGTGGCAGCGTTGTGCGGGCCTTGTGTTGCAGCGTGTTGGTGCTTGGCGCGTGCAGCGAGAACCAGCCGAGCACGGGCGTCAAGGCCAAGGTCGATGCCCTGTCCTTGACGGACCTGGCGGCCGATCAGCTCTCGAGTCCCAAGGACGGCGTGACCGACCCGGGTGCGGTCCTTGATGGACCACATGACGCCGATACCACGGCGCCCCCGGACGTCGTGACCCAACCGGCATGCACCGTGTCCGGCGCGGCCTTTTGCCCCTGCAAAGTCGACAACGACTGCGACAGCGGCGTGTGCATCGACACCGCCGAGGGCCGCGTCTGCGCCATGACCTGCGCAGGCGATTGTCCGGTCGGTTTCGTCTGCAAGCAGTTGTCGGGCGGCGTCGATCTGTCGAGTTACTGTCTTCCCAAGTGGCTGAATTTGTGTCGACCTTGCCAGGCGACCACCGATTGCAGCAGCGCCGACGACAAGGGCAACCAGTGCCTGCCCATGGGTGACGCGGGCAATTTCTGCGGCGTCGGGTGCGGCGGAAAGGAGGACTGCCCGGCCGGCTACGCGTGCGCGACCGTTCCCGGCGTGGCCAAGGCGCAGTGCGTGCCGGACAGCGGCGTGTGCGCCTGCAATGGCCTGGCGATCGCCAACGGTGCCAGCACGACCTGCCACATCAGCAACAGCTTCGGTTCGTGCCAAGGCCTGCGCGCTTGCGCCGCGGGCGGGTTGCAGCCGTGCGGCGGTGCGACGCCGCAAAAAGAGTTGTGCGACAACGAGGATCAGAACTGCAACGGTCTGACCGACGAGGATGCGGGCGGCGAGCCGTGCAGTGCGGTCAGCACCACATTCGGCACGTGCAAGGGTGTGACGGTGTGCACCTTGGGCAAGCCCGTGTGCGACGCGCCACTGGCCAAGGCCGAATCGTGCAATGGCTTGGACGACAACTGCGATGGCGTGACCGACGAGGCGGGCGCCGCGGGCTGCTCGCCCTACTACCAGGATGCGGACAAGGACAAGTACGGCAGCCAGAACTCGCTGCAATGCCTGTGCGCGCCGCAAGGCGACTGGACCACGACCCAAGGCGGCGACTGCAACGACCAGAGTGCAGACATCAACCCGAAGATCGTGGAGACGTGCAACGGCGCGGACGACGACTGCAACGGCAAGACAGACGACGACACGGCGAATTGCACGTTTTTCTACAAGGATGCCGACGGCGATGGCGCCGGGGCGCCGGCCGATGCGCTGTGCCTGTGCGCCGCGCTCCTGCCCTACACCGCGACCGAAAACAACGACTGCAACGACCAGAATGCCAATGTCGGGCCCAAGGCGCCCGAGGTCTGCAACGGCTCGGACGACAACTGCAACAACGTGATCGACGAATCTCCGGCGCTGAGTTGCGTCAACTTCTACACGGACGCGGATCTGGATGGCTACGGCGTCAGCGGCGCCAAGAAGTGCATGTGCGAGGCGCTCGAGCCCTACACGGCGAAAAAGCCGGGCGACTGCAACGACACGGTGGCGACGATTTCACCAGCAGCCACAGAGACTTGCAACAACAAGGACGACAACTGCAACGGCCAGACGGACGAGGACGGCGCGACGGGCTGCAAGGCATTCTATGTCGACGCGGACAACGACGGCTACGGCGGCGCGACGAAGTGCCTCTGCAAAGCTGCGGCGCCCTTCACGTTGACCCTTGGCGGCGACTGCAATGACAACGACAAGACGGTGCATCCCTCCGCGCAGGAACTGTGCAACAGCATCGACGACGACTGCGACGCCATCACCGACAACGTCGACGCCAATGGCTGTACGACGTGGTATGCCGATGTCGACGGCGACACCTTCGGCGCGACGGGCAAGAAGGCCTGCTACTGCAAGGCGACCGCACCGTACACGGCGCAAAAGGGCGGCGATTGCGACGACACGCTGCCGGCGGTGAATCCCCTGGCCACCGAGATCTGCAACGGTATCGATGACAACTGCAACAACAAGGTGGACGAAGCCGGCACCGCCAACTGCAAGACGTTCTACAAAGACTTCGATCTGGATGGCTTTGGCGTGACGAGCGACAACAAGTGCCTGTGCGGCGCGGCGGCACCCTACAGCGCCACCACCGGTGGTGACTGCAATGACGCGCTGCAGACCATTCACCCGACGGCGGTCGAACTGTGCAACAGCATTGACGACAACTGCAACGGCGGCGTCGACGAGGAAGGGTCGAGCGGCTGCGTGACACGCTACAAGGACGCCGACAACGACACCTACGGCGTGGCCGGCGACTCGAAATGCTTGTGCAATCCGGATATTCCCTACACCGTGCTCGGCAGCGGCGACTGCAACGACCTGGACCAGAACATCAAGCCCAACGGCACGGAGATCTGCAACAGCATCGATGACAACTGCAACGGCTTGACGGACGAGGGCGCGGTCGCCGGCTGCACGACGTATTACTACGATGGCGACGGTGACACGTATGGCAACCCGATGTCGTCACAGTGCCGCTGCGCGCCAGGCGACGGGTTCACGGCCAAGGTCGCGACGGACTGCAACGACTTCGACCCGTCGGCGCATCCCGGCGCAGCGGAGACATGCAACGGCCTGGACGACAACTGCAATGGCCAGATCGACGAGAAGGGTTCGACGAACTGCAAGAACCTGTACCTCGACATGGACGGCGACAACTTCGGTGTGGATGGCGACTCGCAGTGTTTGTGCGCGCCGCTCAATGCGTACAAGGCGCAGGTCGCTGGCGACTGCAACGACAGCAACAAGTCTGTCTTCCCCGGCGCGACCGAGGTGTGCAACCTCGTGGATGACGACTGCAACAAGCTGATCGACGAAGGCGGCTCCGGCGGTTGCACGACGTACTACAAGGACGGCGACAAGGACGGCTTCGGCGCGGTCGGGGCGACCGGGCAGTGTTCCTGCGGGCCGATCGGCGATTACATCGCGCCGTTGGGCGGCGACTGCAACGACGCGGATGCGTTGATCAATCCCGCGGCGGCCGACAAGCCGGATGTCAACTACGCCGACACCAACTGCGATGGCATTGACGGCAACGAGGCCAAGGCCGTTTTCGTCGATGGGTCCAATGGCTCCGACATGAACCCGGGAACCAAGGCCGAGCCCAAGGCGTCCATCAACTCGGGCATCAACGCCGTCGGCCTGGATCCCACGGCCGCCAAGACCGATGTGTATGTCTCCAAGGGCACCTACAACGAATCGGTGGTCATGGCCAATGGCATCAGCGTCTATGGCGGCTATGCGGCCGGATCGAATTGGGTGCGATCGATCGCCCACACTTCCAAGATCTTGTGGAGCACGCCTTCGAACGGCCGCATCATCGGCGTCACCGCCAACGGCATCTGGACCGCGACCGACCTGATGTGGATGACGGTCGAGACGGGCGCCAACACCACGCCGAGCGGCAGCGTTTTCGCCGTCTATGTCAGCGGCGGAAACGGCCTCAACATCAGCGCTTGCACCATTCTCGCCGGACGCGGCGGCAATGGCACAGCCGGCGCCGGGGGCACGCAAGGCGCGCCGGGCTCCGATGGCGCCAGCGGCATGATGGGCACCTCTAACGGTGGCAGTGGCGGCATTGGCGGCGCTGGCGGCACCGGCTGCGCGAACGGCGGCAAGGGCGGCGACGGTGGCTATGACCAGGGCGCCGGGGCGAGCGGCGCCAACGGCGGCAACGGCGGCGGCAGTTCGGGCGGTGGCGGCGGCGGCGGCAAGTCTTGCGACACGGACGGTGCCAGCGGCGGCAGCGCCGGCAGCCCGGGCACCGGCACGAACGGCGGCGGCGGCAGCGGCGCCGGCAGCGTCGTGGGCGGCTATTGGGTTCCGGGCCCTGGCGGCGACGGCGTTGATGGCGCCAACGGCCGCGGCGGCGGCGGCGGTGGCGGCGGCGCGGGCGGCGCAGCGTGCGCCTCGTGCGCGCTATGCGAAATCATCTGGTGCTTGTGCAACGCGGATCGCGGCGGTGGCGGCGGCGGTGGCGGCGGCGGCGGCTGCGGCGGCACCGCGGGCAAGGGCGGCACGGGCGGCGGCGGATCGTTCGCCATCTTCACCTTCAACGCATCGCCCGCCATCTCGAATTG